>Ga0315321_10000424_pt1 | contig 30895 bp, 26 predicted proteins | sample M180m21515metaG_FD_203464 | JGI IMG/M metagenome (GOLD analysis project Ga0315321, IMG submission 203464) | Ammonia-oxidizing marine archaeal communities from Monterey Bay, California, United States - M1 80m 21515 | ecosystem: Environmental > Aquatic > Marine > Intertidal zone | place: USA...
GTTTCCTGTGATGCGCGGACGCGTCTTTGACGTGCGCTTCAATCAGTCTGGCTCCGCCTTCGCCGCCGGCAGCAGCCTCGACGGCACAGGCCAGATCATGATCTTCGCTGCCAACGTCCCCAAGGAGATGCCAGCGGATATCAAGGCCATCCAAGCCAAACGGACCCGCGATCGCAATGCCGGCGAAGTGCAGAAGCTCGACAAATTCCTCACCAGCGGCGTGAAGGAGCTGGCTAAACTCGATGTGCCAGAGAGCGGCATCTACGCCCTCGCATTCAGCCCCGCCGACAAAATCCTCGCTGCCGCCGGCAGTGACGGCCACATCCGTTTCCTCGACGCCACCACTGGCAAGGAACTCAACAAACTCCAACCCGCCCCGCTCTCCGAGCCCAGCCAGCAAATCGCCCAACCCGGTAACGCTTCGGTCATTATTGAAGGGAATTTCAAAATCGAAACACTACCCAAGGGCTTCAAGCTCGAACGACTGATCGTCGAACCACAGGAGATACAATTAACCGGCGCAAGCGATTACGCGCAACTGCTGGTGACCGCCCAGCTCAACAACGGCGCTCGCGCCGATGTCACCCGCATAGTGAAGCTTAGCACTCAAGGCGATGTCGCCAATGCCTCCCTGCGCGGCCAGGTCACCCCCAAGAAAGACGGCGCCGGTTTGGTCACCGTTGAACTGGCCGGCCTCAAGGCCACGGCCAAGGTGTCCGTACAAGGCATCGGCACCAAACGCAAAATTAATTACGTGCGCGACGTCATGCCAGTGCTCTCCAAACTCGGCTGCAACCAGGGCACCTGCCACGGATCCAAGGACGGCAAGAACGGCTTCAAGCTTTCCCTACGCGGCTATGACCCTCTTTATGATGTGCGCGCCTTTACCGATGAGCTTGCCAGCCGACGAGTGAATATCGCTTCCCCGAGCGACAGCCTCATGCTCCTAAAAGCCACCGGCGCTGTGCCGCATGAAGGTGGCCAGGTCACTCCGGCCGGTTCCAAGTATTACCGCATCCTGCATGAATGGATCGCCAACGGCGCCAAGCTAGATCTCGACGCCAGTCGCGTCACGGCCATCGAGGTGTCCCCGAAAAATCCCGTCATTCAAAACATCGACGGCAAACAACAGGTTCGCATCGTGGCCACCTACGCCAATGGCGAGAAACGTGATGTCACTGCCGAAGCCTTTATTGAGAGTGGCAACACCGATGTTGCCAAGACAGATGATACCGGCCTAATCACCGTTGAACGTCGCGGCGAAGCGGCCATTCTAGCTCGCTTCGAAGGCGCCTATGCTGCAACCACCGTTACCGCCATGGGTGACCGAACCGGCTTCACTTGGAAACAGCCAGAATCTTGGAGTAAAATTGACCAATTCACCGCTAATAAGTGGGAACGCATGAAGATAGAGCCATCAGGACTCTGTAACGATTCCGATTTCATCCGTCGCATTTACCTGGACCTGACGGGACTTCCCCCGACCATGGAAGTGGTTAAAAAATTCCTAGCCGATAAACGCGACACACACACCAAACGGTCTGAGTTGATTGATCAACTAGTGGGCAATGACGATTACGTGGATCATTGGTCCAACAAGTGGGCAGACCTATTACAGGTAAACCGTAAGTTCCTCGGCACTGAAGGCGCTAAGGGATTCCGGGACTGGATTCGTAATGAGGTGAAAATCAACACACCTTATGATGAGTTTGCCCGTAAAGTGATTACCGCCACGGGATCCAACAAGACTAACCCGGCCGCCAGTTATTATAAAATTCTACGCACTCCAGATGAGATAATGGAAAACACAACCCATCTCTGGTTGGCTACTCGATTCAACTGCAACAAATGTCATGATCACCCATTTGAACGGTGGACACAGGACCAATACTACGAAACAGCCGCATTCTTTGCTCAGGTTGGACTTAAGAAGGACGAGAAAAATAGTGGTAAGAACACTATCGGTGGTACGGCAGTTGAAGGCAAAAAACCACTTTATGAGGAGGTTTTTGACAAAGGATCTGGTGACATTAAGCACGAGAGAACTGGAGTGGTTGCCTCACCTAAATTCCCATTCGAAGCAAATTTTGGAATAAATGAAAAAGCCACCCGGCGGCAGGAGCTGGCCGCTTGGATGACCAGTGCTGATAACCAATATTTTGCTCGAAGCTACGTGAACCGGCTCTGGGGTTACCTACTCGGTGTCGGAATCATCGAACCACTCGACGACATCCGCGCTGGCAACCCACCAAGCAACCCCGAATTGCTTAATTGGCTGACCACCGAGTTCATCAAAAACGGGTTCAATGTGCAACATATGGTCAAGACCATTTGTAAAAGCCGCACCTACCAACTAACCATTGCCACAAATAAATGGAATGAGGACGATACTATCAACTATTCCCACGCTCTCCCCCGGCGACTGCCCGCAGAAGTGTTGTTTGATGCCATTTATCTGGCCACCGGAGCACAAACAAAAATTCCCGGGGTACCCGCCGGCACACGTGCGGCCGCTCTCCCCGATGTCGGGGTACGTCTACCCGACGGCTTCCTTGGCACCCTTGGCCGTCCCGCCCGCGAAAGTGCCTGTGAATGCGAGCGCATTAATGGGCTTCAGCTCGGCCCCGTGATGGCGCTCATTACCGGCCCCACCGTGGACAACGCCATTAGCGATCCCAACAACGCCATTGCCAAACTCGTCAAGGAACAGGCCGATGACGCCAAGTTGATTGATGAATTGTATCTCCGCATCCTCAACCGCCCCGCGCGTCCTCAGGAAATCACCAAGGCCATCGGCCTGCTGCAATCCATCGAGCCCGAACATAAGGCGTTGCTTACTGAATTGGCCGGATACAAAAAGGAACTCGACCCCCTCACGGCTAAGCGTGAAGCCACCCGCCAAGCCGGCATTAAGGAAGCGGAAGCTAAGCTCGCCGCCTACAAGGAGGAAGTGGCACCGCACCAAAAGAAAATGGAAGACGAGCGTAACGCCAAAATCGCGACGGCGGAAAAAGCCCTGAATGATTACCAACCCGCGTTACAGGAGAAATACACCCAGTGGCTTGCTAATCCCATTAGCAAAACACAATGGACCACGATGGAAGCGAAGTCCTTGAAATCGCAAATAGGCACCGAGCTCAGCAAGGAAGCCGATGGCGCGATCTTTGCCTCCGGTAAAAATGGAAAAGACACCTTCACCATCATCACCGAAACCGATCTCAAGAACTTCACCGCCATTCGACTTGAGGCACTCACCGACAAGCGCCTACCCAAGAACGGCCCCGGACGGTCGCCCAATGACGGCAATTTCGTCCTCACCGAACTCGAGGTTTTTTGGGCACCGAAAGACAAGTCCAACGAGAAAAAGAAACTCAAGCTTGGCGCCGCAAAAGCTACCTTCAGCCAGAATAGTTATGCGGTGGCCACGGCGATTGATGGTCGCCTCAACAACAGCAGTAACGGCTGGGCTATCTCCCCGCAAATGGGCAAGAATCACATCGCCTCATTTGAAATTGCACAACCCCCAAAACACGATGGCCCAATTCTGTTGACCTTTGTGATGAAGCAAATGTTTCAGGGCAACAATTGGCAAATCGGCAAATTCCGCTGGTCGGTTACCAATAACAAAAAACCCGTCAACTTCGGTCACCCACAAAACATTGCCGAACTACTAGCCATCGAACCAGAGGAACGCGACGACAAACAAAAGAAAGTACTGAACGACTACTACCGTACGCAGGATACCGGCTTGCAACAACGCACCAAGGCCGTGACTGAAGCCAAGAAACCGCTACCGACCGATCCGCGCCTGCAAGAGCTCGAAGCCTACCTAGCCTCCACCCAGAAACCGTTAGTGGAGGACCCCAAGCTCACCGCGCTCAAGCGGGCAGTAGATCTCAGCACCAAGCAATTGACCAATAAACGCCTATACGGCGCACAGGATATCGCCTGGGCCCTGATCAACAATCCGGCTTTTCTGTTCAACCACTAAATCTCGACAAAAACGAAAACAATATTAGCATCTAACAAACGGAGCAAACCATGATTAGACTACCCGGAGAACGCGGCAAAGATCTTTGCGACAATCACCTAGGCATGACCCGGCGCGATATTCTGCGCGTGGGCGGATCCGGCATGCTCGGCCTATCCCTCGGCGGGATGCTCGAGATGGCCGCGCAAGCCAAGGAAACCAAGGTGGGCGGCGGCCCCGGCTGGGGCAAGGCCAAGAGCGTCATTCTACTCTACCTGCAGGGCGGCCCAAGCCACATCGACCTCTGGGACCCCAAGCCCGACGCGCCGTCCAACGTCCGCTCCATCTTCAAGCCCATCAAGACCAAGCTGCCCGGGGTGAATTTCACCGAGCTCCTGCCGAATCTGGCCAAGGTGAACGACAAATTTACTATGATGCGTTCGGTGAGCTACACACCCAACGGCCTATTCAATCACACCGCTGCCATCTACCAGATGATGACAGGTTATACCACTGACAAGGTGAGCGCGTCCGGCCAGTTGGAACCGCCCAGCCCGAAGGATTTCCCAAACTTTGGCTCGAACATCATCCGCCTCAAACCACAGGAAGAACCCATGCTCCCCTTCGTGATGCTGCCGCGTCCATTGCAAGAGAGCAACGTGGTCGGCAAAGGGGGCACAGCCGGCTTCCTCGGTAGAGCATTCGATCCCTACACGCTCTACCCAACCGGCGACGACATGGACATGAACAAGATGAGCCGTATCAAAATCGATGATCTCCAGATGCGCCCGGAAGTGTTCAGCCACCGACTCCGCCGCCGCGCGCGCCTGCGCGATGCGGTAAACGAAGCCATGCCCGAAATCGACAAGGCCGTGGCCAAGTTCAACCTGAACCAATATTACGATCAGGCTCTAAACCTGATTGTGAGCGGCCGCGCCCGCAATGCGTTTGACCTGAAACAGGAAAAAGCCAAGACAAAGGAATTGTACGGCAACAATACCTTCGGCCAAAGCTGTATGCTGGCCCGGCGCTTGGTGGAAGCTGGCACCCGCGTCGTGGAAGTCGTCTGGCCCAAGGTCGCCAACAGCAATAACCATTCTTGGGACGTTCATCAGGGCTTGCCCAAACGTATGAAGGATCAGTCCGCGCCCATGCTCGACAAGGCGTTGTCCGGCCTCTTCACCGATCTTGATGAACGCGGCATGCTGGATGACACCCTCGTGTTGTGCATTGGCGAGTTCGGCCGGAGTCCGCAACTGGGTCTGTCCACCAGCGGCAACAACAATAGCGCCGACGGCAGGGATCACTGGCCTTACTGCTACACCGGCGTGATAGGCGGCGCCGGCATCAAGCGTGGCAATGTGTTTGGTAAATCCGACAAGACCGGCAGCGCGCCGGATGCGGACCCCATTCATCCCACCGAACTGCTGGCCACCATCTACCACGCGTTCGGCATTCATCCGAATACGATCGTATACAACCACCTCAACCAACCGCGCGAGCTGGTCAAGGCGGAGGCCCAAACCAAGCTGTTTGGTTAAAGAAAATTAGAAAACCCATTCTAAGCCCGGCCTTGCGCCGGGCTTTTTTAATGGTTTCTACGAGGAATACAGCCGCCCACACCTCGATATTTTGTGGCCAATTCCAGACACCCCCCCGTGACCAACTGCCCTACACAGCCACGATATATTTCCTGCCACGGTGTCTGATGATCCAGTTTCGGCGGTGTATACGCCGCCCTACGTCGGGCCAATTCTGTATCATTCACCTGCAGCTCCACCGAACAGGTATTCAGATCCACACGGATTGTGTCCCCCGTTTCTAGCAACGCCAGATTACCACCCACGGCGGACTCGGGTGAAATATTCAGGATACTGGGACTTGCCGCCGTGCCGCTTTGTCTGCCATCGCCCATGGTCGGAAGTGTATCTACACCCTTCTTGATAAGCTCGGCCGGCGGCTGCATATTCACCACTTCCGCCGAGCCGGGATACCCCACGGGCCCGCAACCTCGAATGGCCAGCAAACAAGAGGTATCAATCTCCAATGCCGGATCATCAATGCGCGCGTGATAATCCTCTGGCCCCTCAAACACAATGCAGCGGGCCTTAAACGAATTCTCTTCACCGAGCGTAGACAGGTATTGCTTCCGAAACGTATCACTAATCACACAGGTTTTAATGAGACCGCCTTCAAATAAATTCCCGGACAAGACCAGAAACCCGGCCTTTTCACGGAGTGGTTTCTCGTACGAATGAATCACCGTCCGATCCGGTTCCGGCACGGACTTCAAATCTTCACCAATCGTTTGCCCAGCCACAGAAAAGCAATCGCCATGAAGTTTACCCCTGGCCAGTAACTCCCGCATCACTGCCGGCACACCACCGGCCTTGTGAAAGGATTCACCCAAATAGATTCCCGCCGGCTGGCAGTTCACCAATAATGGAATGTCGTATCCAATAGTCTGCCAGTCCTGGAGCCCCAACGTAACCCCCGCATGGCGCGCGATGGCCGTAAGATGGATCGGACAATTGGTCGAACCCCCAAGAGCGGTATTGACGACAATGGCATTCTCAAACGCCTCCCGAGTGAGGATCCGAGATGGCCGCAGATCTTCCTGTACCATCTCGACAATCCGCCGCCCGGTACGATGGCTCATTTGCAGCCGTTCCCGATACGGCGCGGGGATCGACGCACACCCGGGCAACGACATGCCCAACGCTTCGGCCAGACAGTTCATGGAAAGCGCCGTGCCCATGGTGTTGCAGTGCCCCACACTCGGCGATGATGCGGCCACCGATTCAATGAAGTCCTCGTATGAGATCTTCCCTTCCGCCAGGGCCTTGCGACCTTCCCACAGCATTGTACCCGAACCGGCTCGTTCACCTTCATGCCATCCATCAAGCATCGGACCGCCACTCAGGACAATCGCCGGGATATCAACCGTGGCAGCGGCCATCAAACAGGCCGGCGTGGTCTTATCGCAGCCGGTAGTTAGGATTACGCCGTCAAAGGGGTAACCATGCAGAATTTCAACCAGACCGAGATACGCCAAGTTCCGATCCAGTGCCGCCGTCGGGCGCCGGCAACTTTCTTGGATCGGATGCACGGGAAACTCGATCGGAATTCCACCGACATCGCGCACGCCTTCCTTGGCGCGTTTCACTGTTTCCAGATGCCCCCGGTTACACGGCGTCAGGTCACTGCCGATTTGGGCAATCCCGATGATCGGCCGTCCGGATTGCAGTTCGTCCCGCGTCAGTCCGTAGTTCAAATACCTCTCCACATAAATCGCGGTCATGCCCGGATCGTTGGGATCATTAAACCAATTTTCACTACGGAGTTTCTTACGTTCACCTTCCACGCGGCAACGCTATTCTATCCGGCGTATGCTGTCAGCCGCAATGGTCTTGCCTGGGTGGAATTTCTTAGCCAGAGTGCCGCCCATGTTTTCACTTGAAGGCAAAAACGCAGTGGTCACCGGTGGCGGGTCGGGCATCGGGCTGGCTATTTCCAAGGTGTTTGCCCAACAGGGCGCGCACGTTAATATTCTGGAGGTCAACGCCGAAGCCGGCGAGGCGGCCGTGCAGAAGATTACCGAGGCCGGTGGTACCGCCACAGCCCGCACTGGTGATGTAACCGATCAGGCCGGTGTGAAAGCGGTCTTTGATGCCATGGCCGCCGATGCGCCGATTGACTGCCTGATCAACAATGCCGGCATCGCACATGTGGGCAATGTGCTGAACACTTCTGAGGAAGATTTCGACCGCGTGCTCAGCGTCAACGTGAAGGGCGTATACAACTGCCTCCAGGCGGGCGTTACCCACATGAAAGGTCGTGGCGGCTCCATCGTGAACATTGCCTCGACCGTGAGCGTGATGGCGATCGACGATCGGTTTGCCTATTCCACCAGCAAAGGTGCCGTACTCTCCATGACCTACGCCGTGGCCCGGGATTTTCTGGACGACAAGATTCGCTGCAACGCCATCCTTCCCGCACGCATCCACACCCCATTCGTGGACGGATTCATTTCGAAAAATTACCCCGACAACATTGATGAGATGTTTGAAAAGCTCTCCGAGGCCCAACCAATCGGCCGCATGGGCAAGCCCGAGGAAGTAGCCGCCATGGCGGTCTTCCTCTGCAGCAACGAAGCCTCCTTTATCACCGGTTGCCCCTACCCTGTGGATGGCGGCACTCTCTACATTCGTTAACGACATACCATGAAACTGATTCGAGTTGGCACCCCCAGCAAAGAAAAACCCGGCGTACTCCGTGAAGACGGCACGCGCGTAGATGTCAGCGCTTTTGGCGAGGACTTTGGCGAAACCTTTTTTGGCACGGACGGCCCCGCGCGATTGGCGCAATGGCTGAAAACGCAAACGGACCTGCCCACTTTCGGCGCTGAGGAACGTCTTGGACCGCCCTGCGCCCGACCCAGCAAACTCATTTGCATCGGGCTCAACTACAAGAAACACGCCGAGGAAGGCGGCATGGAGCTTCCGCCTGAGCCGGTCATTTTCTTCAAGGCCACCAGCGCCATCGCCGGCCCAGATGATAATGTGGTGATTCCCCGCAATAGCGAGAAGACCGACTGGGAAGTGGAGCTGGCTTTTGTGATTGGCAAAACCGCCAGCTACGTCGAAGAAGCCAATGCCCTCGATCACGTCGCCGGTTACGTGCTCCACAATGATTACAGCGAACGCGCCTTCCAGTTGGAGCGCAGCGGCCAATGGGTGAAGGGCAAGAGCTGCGACACCTTCGCACCACTCGGCCCCTTCATTGCCACCAGTAACGAAGTCGCCGATCCGCAGGCATTGGATCTCTGGCTCAAGGTGAACGGCGAAAAACTGCAGGACAGCAACACAGCCGACATGGCCTTCCCAGTCCGGCATCTGGTGCATTACCTGAGCCAATTCATGACCCTACTGCCAGGCGATGTCATCAGCACAGGCACGCCCAGCGGAGTCGGGCTCGGCTTCGATCCGCCCCGATACCTGCAGCCTGGCGACCAAATTGAGCTCGGTATTACGGGGCTCGGCGAGCAACGCCAGACCGCAGTCCCCTGGATTTAACCAAAAAAATAAAAACTCATTCTTGCACTGAATCGCTGCTTGTGAAAAGTTTCACAAGCACGTGGTGCATCCCAGACAATGGATCATTTGAAATTACATATTCCCGGCCCGGTGGAGGTCAGCGACGCAACCTGGAGAGCGATGAGCACCCCGATGATTGGCCATCGCAGCTCCAATTTTCAGGATTTGTATGGCAAAATCCAACCGCAACTCCAGCAACTGCTTAGCACGGAACGGCTGGTTTATCTCAGCACTTCTTCGGCCTGGGGCATCATGGAGGGCGCCATTCGGAATTTGGTTCAGCGGAAACTGTTGTGCTGTATGTGCGGCGCTTTCTCCGATAAATGGCTAAATGTAGCCAAGAGCTGTGATCTGGTAGCCGAAGGGCTGCAGGTCGATTGGGGATCGCCGATCATGCCTGAGGCCATTGATGCCAAGCTGGCCTCCGGCGAGTTTGACACCGTCACCCTCGCGCACAATGAAACTTCCACGGGCGTGATGAACCCACTGGAAGACATTGCCAAGCTGAAGGAGAAATATCCTGAGGTAATGTTCATTGTGGATAGCGTTAGTTCCATGACAGCCGTGCCGTTAAACTTCGACGCTCTAGGCATCGACGTCCTACTGGCCGGCACCCAAAAAGCTTGGGCCCTGCCGCCAGGCTTGTCCGTGTTTGTTGTGTCCGAAGCCGCCATGAAGCGCGCTGAGCGCGGTGAGTCCCGCGGCTACTACTTCGACTTCCACGAGTTCCAAAAGAACGCCGAGAAGAATATGACTCCCAGTACGCCGAGCATTCCGCACATCAACGGTCTGTCGGCCAAGCTGGATGAGTTTATGGCTGAAGGGCTGGAAAACCGCTACGCGCGTCATCAGAAGACCAACCAGATGACCCGCGACTGGGCGGCCAAGCATGGCTTCATCCTGTTCCCCGAAACGGGTTATGAATCACTCTCCCTCACCTGCATCAATAACGGAGCCAATGAAGGCGGCACCGTGGTGGATGTTCCGAAACTGCAGGGGTTGATGAAGGAAAAAGGCATCCTCATCGACGGCGGTTACGGCAAACTCAAGGGCAAAGCGTTTCGCCTCTCGAATATGGGAGATGAAACCGAGGAGACCATGGGCGATCTGTTCGCCAAGCTGGATGCCTCAATGGAAGCGTTGGCCTAAGGCGCAACCGAAAGTTTTTCGTCGCTATATTCGCCCGCCATCAGCACGCCCTGCTCCTTGTAAGGCTTGAGCATGAAATGGGTGACTGTGGAAATGACGCCCTGAATGGTCGCCAGTTTTTCTGAAACAAATGACGACACGGCCTTAAGGTCGCGGCCTTCCACCACCACCATTAAATCGTACCCCCCGCTCATGAGGTAGCAGCTACGCACCTCATCGAACTTCGCGATCCGGGCGGCCAATCGGTCAAAGCCGCCTTCGCGTTCGGGCGTAATCTTTACTTCGATCACCGCGCGCACCAAGTCCACCTTCAGCTTGTCCTCGTTAAGGACCGTGCGATAGCCAAGAATCACGCCCTCTGATTCCAGGGATTTGATCTGGGTTTCCACCTCCCCCTCCTCGCGCCCAAGGCGGCCAGCGATTTGGGTGGGGGTCAGGGAAGCGTCGTCTCGCAGCAGCTTCAGAAGATCGTCCATGGCGCGAGGCTAACGAGGGCGGCCAAACGGAGCCACGCTTTTTTATTCAGAGCAACTAGAGCGAGATGGTGGCCGACCAGCCCACCTGCCCGAATTGCTCGTGATACTTGGCCCGTAAGGTCTCCGCCGCCGGCCGATCTTTGGTGAGGGCAAAGGTCGCTGAGCCACTGCCCGACATCAGCGCCACCAATGCCCCCTCTTTTAGCAGAAACGCCTTAAGCAACGGCAACACCCGATGTTTTTGAAACACCGGCACCTCGAGTGAATTGTAAAAGCCGGTCAGTTCACCGGCATTTAAAGCTTGTTGCAAACCGATCATTCGGCCGGCTTCGCCATATCCATTCGGCAATTCGGCCAATGCTTGATACGCCCAAGGCGTGCTAACGCCGAAACCGGGATGGATCAGCAGTAAACCCTTCCCTGCCAGTGCCGGAAAGTTTTCCACCGGCTGCACCAATTCGCCCCGTCCGGTGGCCAAAACGGGGCCATCCTGTAAAAAGAACGGCACATCGGAGCCCAACCCTGCGGCCAATTCTTGCAGAGTCTCCGCGTTGAGCGGCGACTCAAATAGTTCATTGAGCCCGCGCAAGGTGAATGCCGCATTGCTGCTGCCCGCTCCAATACCGGCGGCGAGAGGGAGATTTTTTTGCAAATGAATTCGCACGCCCTCCACTTCGGCCTTACTTAGAAACGCAGTTGCCGCTCGGTGGACCAGATTAGAGGCATCCATTGGGAGGCGCGAATCATTGCAGCTCAGCTCCAGTCCTTTCTCCGTGCGTTCCAGCTGCAGTTCATCACATAACGGCACCGGTTGCATGATGGTTTCGAGCTCATGAAAACCGTCCTCGCGACGGCCGAGAATGTTGAGCAGCAGATTGATCTTGCAGTGGGATTTAAGGACGAGGCTCATGGCCGGCCTTATTCTTCATCCTCTTCTTCGGCCGCCTCTTTCTTGTGCCAGAACCAAGCGATTAGAGTACTCAATTCATAGAGCAACTGCAGCGGCACGGCCACGAGGCTGAGGGTGAAGGGATCGCCGGTGGGCGTGATCACGGCGGCAAGGATGAGATTGACGACCACCGCGTACATGCGGAATTCCGAGAGTTTCTTGTAATCCAAGATGCCCACCCTCACCAGAAACAACAGGATAACCGGCATCTGGAACGCCAGCCCCATGCCGACCATGAATTTGCAGACAAAGCTGATGTATTCCTCGGCCTGCCATTCGTCTGCTCCAAATCCGAGCATATTGGCAAACCCAACCGAGGCCCAAAGAGCAACCTTCATGATAACTAAGTAGCAGAAGCCCATCCCCAACGCAAAGAGACCCGCGCCAAAGCTGGATAACTTGAGGAGCCATTTCTTCTCATTAATCCGCAAGGCCGGCAACACGAACTGGGCCAGGAAATAAATGACAAACGGCATGGAGATGGTGAGCCCGCCGTACAGACCGATCTTAAGGGCGATAAAGAATGATTTCAACGGGCCATACGCCTTGAGCTGCACCTCCCACGGCAAGCGGTCGGTGCCGTTGATATCCACGTGCAAATCCATGGAGTATTTCGTCCCATTGGTATCCAGACTCAGACTACCGGGACGAGGCATCAGGCGCAGAGCCGAAATAATTTCGGTTTTATTGGCGTCTTCGACCAGCAATCCTTCATCCACCCATTTTGTGAGATCCGATTCCTTAATGTGAAAAGCAACGCCATCCCCCAGTTTCACGGGAATCATCCGTTTATCCGGGTCGGAATTCAACTGCTTGATTTGCTGGGCGCTTTTCAGTGGGTAGGTGAGAAACTTGACGATGTAGGGTGACCCGATTAGGGCGATGAGCATACCCATCACGACAGCCACCACGACCTTCATGACCGTCCAGCGCAGATCTTCCAGATGGTCCAGGAACGGCTTTATCGGCCCGCCGAAGCCTTCCTCTTCCTCATTGGAATCATTCTCCGCATCGTCGTCCCCGTAGACGCCCGCGCCATGGCCGTAGCCGTAGTCACCATGATCATCCTCATGACCATGGTAGTCATGGTCATACTGGTGCTCGTGTTCCTCATGGTGCTCATGATGGTATTCATCGTGATATGGATCGTCGTGATCCGGACCGAGCTCGCCGGCGATATGAGGATCGTCGCCGGATTCGGCTTCTGAAGATTCTTCAATGGTCGCCGGATCCTCCACCTGATCGTCCCGCGACTCTTCATCAAGTTCCTTTTCTCTCGACTCGGGTTCAGCAGACTCGGGTTCAGCAGACTCGGGTTCAGCAGACTCGGGTTCAGCAGACTCGGGTTCAGCAGACTCGGGTTCAGCAGACTCGGGTTCAGCAGACTCGGGTTCAGCAGACTCACCGGATTCCGAACCCTCGCCTTCAGATTTATCTAAACTCGATTTAGGGAAATCTGCCTTTGGAAAGTTTGACTCGGAAGCTGAGTCCTCTGAATCGCCTACGAACGGCAATTCGCCCTGATCATCGGAGGTATCCGGTGTCTCAGGTGAACCGTCTGGGCGGGGACTATTTTCCTCAGGCGAATCGCCTTGTGGAGGAGAATCCCCGGGATAATCTTCGGGGTCCTTGGGCATGGGGCAAAGGGAACTTAGGCCTTGGACTCGGAGGAATCCTTCGTCTCCTCGACTTCCGCCTTGGCCGGTTTTGCCTCGCTGGAATCGGTCTTATCTTCCTTTTCTTGGCGAGCCTGCTCGCGCTCGTAATCTTGGCGGTTCGATTCCTGGTCCATCTCGTAGCTAATTTCGCTCGAGGCTTTCTTAAATTCGCGGATGCCCTTGCCGAGGCCCTTGGCCAACTCAGGGAGTTTCTTGGCGCCAAAGAGCAGGAGAACGGCCAGAAGGATGATGACCCATTCCCAACCTTGAATAAATGCCAGTGTGTACGTGTTCATTGGTGAAAAGACTTGTTGAGACCCTAACTTTATTCACAGTCTATTGAAAAGCAAAAAAAGCCCCGGTCGCCCGGGGCTTCGCCAAGGGGGACTTGACGGGTGGATTAGTTAGCTGGTCGCAACAGGACAAATTCGCCCCGGCGATTCTGAGTAAAAGCGACCTCGGTGAGGCCATCCATGAGTGGCACTTTCTCACCATAGCTCGTGGTACGCAGACGATCCTGACTGATACCTAGCCGAAGTAGTTCATCCAGAACGGCCAAAGCTCGGCGTTCGCCTAGCGATACGTTGTAATCTTCCGTGCCCCGCTCGTCGCAGTGGCCCTCAATCAAGAGCTTATGAGCGGGGTTTTGGATCAGATGTTGGGCCACTAATTCCACCTTCGGCAGATCGCTCGGCCGAACCGCGGTGCTGTCGTAGTCAAATTGCACCATCTGCGCGAGGAACATGTCGCGATCCTCTTGTTCATTTCCACTAAAGCCATTGCCCAGTGCTTGATTCAGTGGATCCTGAGGGATCTCCACAATAGTGGTTCCGCCGCCTCCGGGGAGGGGATTGCCTCCGGGCAGCGGGTTTCCGCCGCCCAAAGGTTGAGCGGGCCCCGGCACGGTGACGGTCTTCACGATTGGAGTCATGGTGGGAATTTTGGTGAGCCCCACCGGTTTCTGGCTTTTGCAGCCCACGCCCAGCAACAGGCCCAACGCCAGTGCTGATAGATTATAGATAGTTCCTCGCATCTCCTTATTTCTCCCTGATCTTCCTAGGATCGTGAATCGTCATGTTCTCACAACGTTTCCCAACTCTGCGCCCCGCAGGTGCGGCGGTCAAGCCACGCGCACCGCTTGTTATTAACCCACCGTGAGCAACCTCCCGTTTTGCAAGGTCACCATCCCGGCTGTTCTGCCGGGACGGTGACCGGCCAAATCAAGGCTTGCTGGAGGCCTTTAGTTTTGCGGCAACTCCACCACGCCGGCCATCGGCATGAAGAGCACAAACTCGCCTCGTCGGTTTTCTGCGCGAGCCGTCTTACTGTCGGTCTCGGACAAAGGCACTTTCTCGCCCAAGCTCTGGGTTCCCAGCCGGTCAGCCGACACGCCCAAGCGCACGAGTTCTTCAGCCACCGTCAGCGCCCGTCGTTCGCCCAAGGAGAGATTGTACTCCTCGGTTCCCCGTTCGTCACAATGGCCTTCCACGAGCATCATGTGCTGCGGGTTTTGGATTAGGTGCTGCGCCACTTGGGCTACAAGATCCCGGTCCCCCGGCCGCAACTCGGAGCTGTCATAATCAAAATGCACACGCTCAAAAATATCGCGTTGCTCCTGGAAATTTTCCGGGATGGTTAGGGGTGTATTGGGATTCCCATTATCCGTGCCGCCCACGTTCGTGCCGGTGGTGTTGGGGCCATTGCCATTGGGGTTCCCTCCAGGCAGCCCCCCGGTGTTATTTCCATTTCCGGACCCTGTGTTGGGGTTACCTCCGCCTGGGTTATTTCCTGAACCGGCAAAACTGGGGATGCTGGTCAGTCCGGCATTGTCGTTGGATTTACAGCCCATACCGACAATTCCCATTAGGGCGGCGCAAGCTACAGCCTTGATATATAATTCTCCACGCATTGATTTGACTCCTTGTTCTTTCCAGCCCTCTTTCGGCCGGATGATCGCAAACGATCGGGGGTTTAGTTGCCCCATGCCGGCTGTGATGCACTGCCGACAAAGGCTGGGAGGATTTTCACCTGTTTTGTGGGCACGTCAACAATTGCCAACTGCCTCTTATTCACACCCCTGCGAGTAAAGATGAGGTTGCGACTGTTCGGCGCCCAAGTCGGCGCTTCCCCTGCAGCTACCACCGTGGCGGCTCCGCCTTGGGCCGGGATCACACAAACATTGAACCCGCCCATCGCTGCGGTGAAGGCAATGGATTTTCCGTCGGGCGACCAATTGGGCTCGGAAGGATTCAGCACGCCACTGGTCGGAATGCGAATCATGTTACCCCCCTGAACCGCCACTTTCACCAACATGCGTTTGCCGTTGGCGCGCGTTGCAAAGCAAAGCCATTGACCATCCGGCGACCAGGTGACCCCGTTCTCCTCTTCGCGAGTCACACACATGCGCCGAAGGTTTTGGCCTTTGAGATCCTCCATGAACTTCCAGCCTGGTGGCGCCACATACACATCCGGGCTGCCTCCGCGACTGAGGATCATTGCCAAAAACCCCTGAGGCGACAATGCCCCGCCGGTGTTCAACCCGCGATAACGCGCCATCACATCGCGTTCACCGGTTTTCATATTTTGCTGAATGACCGTGGTATTTTCTATACCCCCCCGTTTCAGCCAAGTGGTGTAAAATACCTTACTGTGATCCGGCGACCATCGTGGTGCGCTCACCAACGTCTTGTCATTCGTAAGCGCCACCGGCTTGTGGCCGTCGTAGTCGGACAGAAAAACCTCTTCAGCACGCGGCCCGGTTTTCATTTTGAACAGCACGCGCGTACTCGCGATCCCTGGCACTCCCGTGAGCGCCTGAATCACATCGTTACTCAAGGCATGCGCCTGGTCCCGGAGATTCCCTCCACTGTAGCGGCGATTGAAACCGGGGTTTCCCGCTTTGTCCGTGAGAGCCCCTACCACGCTACCATCGGCTTTACCTCGCACCAAAAAGGCAGCATCAGCTGAAGGCACTACCTTGCACCCCATGACCTCCAGATCGAATTTCAAGACGCTGGCCACTTCCCCAGTGAAGCCCTCCAGAGCAATTGGAATCAGCTTATTGCGGGCCTCGCCAACGACCTGAAGATTACCCCCGGCGGGAGCCGCCCCGGCGTGCAGTTGAATACTCGAAAGTTCTAGTACCCCGAACGCCAGAAAACACCAAACCATTCTCATCATATCATCCTTGAATCCGGGGCGTGAAGTCCAAGGTAAAAGTGCGCTTGGAATCATTCGAGCCCGAGGGGAAAGGCTTGCCAATGCTGCGCACGCGGTCAAGCGCACTTTGTACAGAACGATCCAATGCCGCATCCCCTGTCTTGCGAACAACCCGCGCACTGAGCACCTTGCCGGTTCGATCTACCGTCACAGAGACCACTGCCACCCGCGAACGTGCCAGTGTTTTTGGAATTAACGGCTCCCATGTTCGCCGATAAACCGACACCACATACTGAGCATAGGAGGTAAACGCTGCCGCATTCGCGCCGGAGACATTCACCTTGATACCGGCCGACAATTGTGTGCGGAGATTTTTCACCGTCTTCCCCAATCCTTCGGTATTGACCGACGGACGTATGGGCGGAGCCACTGGTGACCGCGATGTGCTGCCTCCGCCATTCACCGTTTTGGTACTAGCATTAATCTTGATCGGCGGCCGCTTCTTAGCGGGGGTGCTCTTGGGCGGGGTAGTTTTCTTGGTGGGCGACGCCTTTTTGGGTAACGGCTTGGGCGGGGTAGGCGTTGGCACTGGCGCCACTTTCTTCGGCGGCCGTGGCGCCGGTGGTTCGGGGGCCCGATTCCGTTGAACGGGCGGTTGCGGCGGCGTAGGAGTCACCCGGGGTTGCACTGGTGCCGATTGCGGGTTCAGTAGATTATCCAATACCTCCGGCGCAATCATGCTTAGCGTGGGGGCCACTTTTTCCGGTTTGGTAATGAAAAATGCCGCAACCGCGATCAACAACGCCACCACCAGCACATGCAAACCAATGGAAAGGAATATGCATTTCTTAAGCAATCGAGTCATCGTTCATCCTCCTTGGTGCGCAGTGAAAATTTGGTCAGACCATTCTTTTGGCAGACATCAATCACCGCATACAAATCCTTGTTAAACCCGTGCTGATCGGCGCGGATGTAGACCACCGTTTCCGGGTTGCCCGCGTGGGCTGCCTTGAGCGCCGTCTCGAGCTGATCCAACGACATCCGCTTGCGATCCAGTAGATATTGACCATCACGGCTGACTTCCACCGTGCGTACATCATCGCGCTTAACCGACGCATCCGACGCACCTCCCTCGGGCAACTCAAGCTTCATCCCCTGCTCCAGCAACGGCGTGGCAATCACGAAAATAATGAGCAACACAAACGCCAGATCCAACATTGGCGTCACGTTCAGGTCACTCAAGGTAACCAACTGGTTTCTCTTCGAAAAGCGCCTCACGATTCCACCTCCGTATCCGGCGGCAACAAATCGGGCTGATCGTTTTCCTTTGGCTCCTTAAGCACTTGCGTTTCCTCCGCGGCCTTGGGTTTAAGCTTGGGCTGCCGTTTGACTTGTGGGGCCGGGGTTTGAATGGGATCCAGCTGCGGCTCGGCCGATTCTTTTGCCATGACGGCTTGAGGTTCCCGTGCATTGACCGGCACTTCCTGAAGGTATTCCGCCTCGATTTTGGCGCTTAATTCCTGGGCAAAATTATCCATCTCCACGGTCGCCACCCGCAAATTGTGCACCAGCCAGTTGTAACCGAACATAGACGGGATCGCCACCATCAGGCCTGCCACCGTAGTGGCCAAGGCCGCTGCCACACCTGGCGCCACCGTGGTGAGCGAGGCGTTGCCTTCCTGGGCCGCTGCACTGAACACTTCCATCACACCCCAAACCGTGCCCAACAACCCCATGAAAGGCGCGCCGCTCACCGCAATGGCGAGCAGAATAATACCAGACTCCAACGCCACCGATTCGCGCGCTACAGTGCTCTCGATTAGGCCCTTGATATGTTCCACAGATTTCAACGAAACGTAACGGTGCCGGTTGCCCTCCTTGTCGCGCAACCGCTCCTCCAAGGCAATACAGCCCTCCTGATAGACGTTGAAAAGAGGGCAACCCTCCGCCGAAATCCGCCGCTCGTACATTGCGAGCACACGTGATTGGCTTCGAAACTCCTGATCGAAGTAGCGGTTGTACTTGCGCGCGCGTCGCAGCTGGAGCGCCTTGAATGCCATCACGCCCCAGGCACAGGTGGAAAATAGAACGAGGATGACTATGATCGCCAACCCGGGTCCTTCCAACTGTTCCCAGACAAACAGGTACGTGGGCTGCGTTTCAGCCGGAGCTGACGCGGCCGCTGCCAAAAATAGTGCGTTTAACATGCCTTACCTCCTGAAAGGCAACTCTCCTTGAGGAGCTTTTGTTACCAAGAAACACAGTTTTTGTCAACTTTTTGGGTGTTTTTGGATTACTTCGAAAGATTCGCCCAACAGGCCGGAGAGTCAAATGGACGATATACACACTTGTGAATCAAACTAGGCGGAAAACTGAGCAGCTCAAGGCCGGCAGTACAAATTCCGCCGACCACGGTTGATCATGCCAAGGCACCTCCTGCGAATGCACGCCCCCGCCGTTGCCTTGGTTTGTGCCGCCATAGAATTCCGAATCGCTATTCAACGTCTCGCGCCATTCGCCCGATTGAGGCAAGCCGATGCGATAAGGCTCCCGTGCCAAGGGCGTCAAGTTCAGCACTACCAACACGCATCGATCGGACTCAGCTGTCTGCCGTACAAAGGTCGCCACACTGTTTAGGTGATCCTTGCAATCCACCCAAAAAAATCCGCGCTCGGAATAATCCCCAGCCCACAGTGCCGGTTCATCGCGGTACAGGTGATTCAAATCACTCACCCACTGCTGCAAACCGGCGGGTAAATTCCCCGATTCCAGACTGCTCCAATCAATCTCTCCATCCGCGTTCCACTCCGTGCGCTGACCAAATTCACCGCCCATAAAGAGTAACGGTTTCCCCGTAAACAACCATTGATACCCCAGCAATACCTTGAGGTTGGCGAACTGCTGCCACTCGTCGCCAGGCATACGCCCCAGCAATGAGCGTTTCTCATGCACTACTTCGTCATGTGACAGCGGCAACACGTAATGTTCTTGTTCACGGTAGGACGAAGCAAACGTCAACTGATCCTGGTGCCATGGGCGATGAACCGGATCGCGCTGAAAATAACCCAGCGTGTCATGCATCCAACCCATGTCCCACTTGAAGGTGAAGCCCAGCCCCCCGGTCATCCCATCCTGAGTCACGCCCGGCCAAGCAGTGGATTCCTCGGCGATCGTGGCCACTCCGGGGAATTCGGATTGCACGACATGGTTTGCGTGCCGCAATAAATCGATTGCCTCCAGATTCTCATTGCCTCCCTGCGCATTCGGCGTCCATTGACCCTCTTCACGAGAATAGTCCAGGTAGAGCATTGAGGCGACTGCGTCCACGCGCAATCCATCCACATGAAACTGATCACACCAAAACCGGGCATTGGCGGTCAGAAAATTGCGAACTTCCGGCCGGCCATAATTGAACACCGCAGTTCCCCAATCTGGGTGTTCCCCTTGTTGTGGATCGGGGTATTCATACAACGGCGTCCCATCAAACTCGGCCAGCGCCCAGTCGTCCTTGGGGAAATGAGCCGGCACCCAATCCACAATCACTGCAATACCGGCCTCGTGCAATGTATTGACTAGGATTTGAAATTTCTCCGGCGTCCCATATCGGCTACTAGGCGCATAAAAGCCCGTGACCTGATAGCCCCACGAGGGATAGTATGCATGCTCGGCCACCGGCATGAACTCCACATGGGTAAACCCCATTTTCCGGACGTAATCCACCAACTTGTCCGCCAGCTTGCGGTAACTGAAGGATTCTCCTTTGCTTTTTTTTCGCCAAGATCCGAGGTGCAATTCATAGATACTCATCGGCTCCCGACGCGGGTCGCGATCAGCCCGTTGTTTTATCCAAGAATCATCCCCCCAAGCAAACCGACTGTTGTCCCAGACAATCGACGCGTTTTTTGGGGCGATTTCAAAAAAGAACCCGAACGGATCGGTCTTCTCCAGCACACGCCCATCTTGTGTGAGGATCTGAAATTTGTAATGGCTCCCCACTCCGCATCCGGGCGCGAACAACTCCCACACCCCGGATTTCCCCAGCACCCGCATGGGATGATGCCGGGCATCCCACCCGTTGAAATCCCCCACCACGCTCACGCGTTTGGCGTTGGGAGCCCACACCGCGAAGCTGGTGCCGCTGACGCCATCAATCGTCCGAAGATGCGCCCCCAGCTTTTCATAAATCCGCCGTTCATCGCCCTGCCCAAAGAGAAATAAATCATCTTCACTAATGGTCGGCAGAAAGGAAAACGGATCCCGGGTTCGCCACTGCTCCCCGCTCCCCCAGGTAATAGCGAGGTCGTAGGGAAACAATTCAGTTTCTTCCTCCGCCACGCCTTCAAACAAATCCGAATCCCCCACACGCCGCAACGGGATCACGGGTTTGTTCACTTGATCCGCTGGCACCGCCACCACTCCCTTGGCCAAGGGCAGAAACGCTCGCACCACCACCCCGCCATCGGTGAGCCGGTGCATGCCTAATAAATCATGAGGCGACGTATGCGTGCCGCCAGTGATGGCCTCAAACTCAATGTCGGACAGAATCATTTCCCATCAGTAAGCTTGGGTGGATCGCCGGGCCGCGGCTCGTCATCCACTTCCACGACCTGCACGGTTGGCGGCTCCCCCTGCAATCGCGCCTCCGAATCGCGCAGTCCCCAGAGAGACTTGATCAGAAAGAGCATGAACCCCAACACGCCTGCGTCATCAATCACGCCAAACGGCCCCAGTGCAATTTCCGGCAGTAAATCCAAGGGGCTCAATATGTAAATGCAGCAACAGACAATCCCGATAATTAACCACGTTTTCTTGTTCATTACAGAATCCCCTTCAACTGCTCACCCAATTGCTCCGGTGTACCCTCGTTCCACAGAACATGGTCGGCTAGATCCATCTTTTGGGCAATGTCCATTTGCGCCGCAATGCGAGCGGTAATTTGGGCGTCACTCCAATTCCGTTCCAGCAACCGAGCCCGCTGAGTGCTGGCCGTGCTAGCCACGCAAAGTACGACATCAAATGAATCCTGTAGGCCAACCTCAAACAACAACGGAATCACCACCACCCCAACCGGTCGTTTTTGTTCGCGCCATTGTTCAATACGATTTTCCCAGGCAGCACGAACACGGGGATGGATGATGGTTTCGAGCCGTTTCCGCGCGCCTTCATCCTGAAACACCGTGGAAGCCATCTTGTCGCGATCCAGCGAACCATCCGCCTTCAGGAATTCCTCCCCAAACCCGTCTGCAATCTCGGCCAAGCCCTCTGTGCCGGGCTGCACCGCGTCACGCGCCAAATCATCCGAATCCACCACCGGCAAGCCGGCCTTTTTCAGTAGTCGCGCCGCCGTAGATTTACCCATCCCCACGCCGCCCGTCAGACCGAGGACACGGGTGCTCATTGGGTGAGTCCGAGATTCCCCGCCACAGCAAGCGTGGCGCGGGATTTGTTGAGCGTGTAAAAGTGTAGTCCTTCCACCCCATTTTCGATCAACTCCGAGCATTGGCGGGTGGCGTACTCGATCCCAAAGGTGCTGACCGCCTCGTCGTCATCACCCAGCTCATCCAGGCGCGCAGTAATCTCCGGGGTGAGTTTGGAGCCGCACAATTCAGTGAAGCGCTGAATCTGGCGGGTGCTCAATATCGGGATGATCCCCGCCACGATCGGCTGGTTCATGCCCCGTTCACGGAGGTAATCACGAAAGGCATAAAAATCAGCATTATCAAAAAAGAGCTGGGTGATTACAAAATCGGCCCCGCTATCCACCTTGGCTTTCAGGCGATCCCAATCCACTTCGCGCCCTTCTGTGCAGGCAATGTGTCCCTCCGGAAAGCCCGCCACGCCGATACTAAATTCATTACGGGTATGAATGTGCTCCACCAATTCGTAGGAGTATTCGAAACCGCCTTCGGGCTTAGTAAAGGCTTCCCCGGTCGGCGGGTCACCGCGCAGGGCGAGAATATTGTCTATGCCCCGCTGCTTCGCTTCATCCAATACCGAGCCGATATCCGCCCGCGTGCTGCCCACGCAGGTTAGGTGCGCCATAGTTGGCACCTGATGTTGCTGCTGGATAGCATCCACGATCCCCAGCGTCTTTTCGCGGGTACTACCGCCGGCGCCGTAGGTAACCGAAAAAAATGCCGGATTCACCGCCTTGAGCCGCGGTACAATTTTCTCCACCAGCGCCTGCTCTCCTTGAGGGGTTTTGGCTGGGAAAAATTCGCAGGAAATTGCTGGACGCCCTGCCTCGGCCGCTTCCTGAAGAATATCGCGAATGAATCGCATCGGCCGTATACTGCACCAAATTCGCGTGACATTCAAGACGCGTCAACCACCGATCGCACTCATCGTCCGGTCCGGTTGCTGAAATTGCGCCTGCCCGATCCGATGCCCCGCCTCCTTGCGCAGCACAACCGCCCGCAACCAGTCGACCAAATCCGCGTCATTTGCGCCCTCCCGCATTTGTTTTTTGAGATCGTGTTCCTGCAGGCTAAACAAGCACGTGCGCACATGGCCATCGGAGGTCAAGCGAATACGGTTGCACTGTCCACAAAACGGCTCGCTCACTGGCATGATCAATCCCACTTCGCCAGCACCCTCCCGAAACCGCCAGCGCTTGGCGGTTGCCGCTGAGTGTTCGTCGCTCATCGGCTCCAGCTCGAACGCCTCTTGCAACTGCTTCAGAATCTCCCGGCCCGGCACCACATGATCCGCCTGCCACGCACGACCGGAATCGAGCGGCATAAATTCGATGAATCGCATCACCAACCCGCGTTCCCGGGCAAACTCAGCCATGGCCGGCACCTCATGATCGTTCAGTCCGCGGATCACCACGGCGTTCACTTTCACCGGGTTCATCCCTAGTTGCTGGGCCAAATCAATCGCCCCCAGCAATTCTTCCAAGCCATCTCGGCCGGTCATTTTTTTAAAATTACCTACCTCCAACGAATCCAAACTGAAGGTCACCCTACGCAACCCTGCATCGCGCAGAGCCCGAGCATGTTTGGCAAAAAGAAACCCGTTAGTGGTCAGGGCCAGGTCCTGAATGCCCGGCAAGGTCGCAATGGATTCCACCAAACGCGGCACATCTCGACGCAACAGCGGCTCACCGCCGGTGAGACGAATTTTGTTTACCCCTAACTCGGAAGCCAATCGTACCGCCCGAGTAATTTCCTCATAAGTCAGAAAATGTGAACGCGGCTTCCACTCATGCTGAATGGGCCGTGGCGCATCGGGGGAAGTGCGTTGATAAAAACCCGCTGCCTCTTCCGTCTCAGGGAGACAGTAGAGGCAGCGGAAATTGCAGCGATCGGTGATACTGATGCGCAAGTCACGAATCTGCCGGCCATGCGCATCAATCAATCGTGTCACGGGCTTATCCTGCACCGCGACTGGTGAGAGCGCAACCGCATTACTCCTCCGATGAGGTCGGAGTGGGGGTTTCTGCCGGCGGCACCGGGGCTGGAGCAACAGGCGTTTCCGGAGCCGTCTCGCTTTCCGGAGCGGTTTCAGCCTCAGGCTCAATCACTTTGCCATTGATGATCACGCGGCCATCGCTGGTGAGTTCCACGGAGACGTTTTCGTTTTCCGAACCCTCAGCAGACACCGGTTGCCCCCCAGCCTTCCCTGCCCGTAAGGCGGCGTGCTTCTCGGCTACGGTTTGTTGCTTAGCGTAGATCCCAATGCCGCGTCGCATCCAGTCCATGCGTTTGGCCACGGCGATATCGGATTTGATGCGCTTCACTTGAGCGGAGAGGAACTCCAGATCGTTCATCTGCTTTACCAACACAGCCTTTTCATCCTGCAAACGTAAGAGTTCGCCTTCGAGGAAAGTGCGGTCACCCTCGGAATCATCCAGCTTTTGATTGGTCTCTTCGATTTCCGTGTTGAGATTGGCAATCTTCACTTCCAACGCGCCTTTTTCCTGATTGAGCGTGTCGTTCTTGGTCTCCAGAGCCGCAATCAACTCAACACGTTGTTTGGTCTCATCGGCCACCTTGGTTTGAAATTCTTTCAGTTCCGTGGTTTGGGCCTTGAGGTCTGCAGCCGTTTTCACCAGCTCTTTCTCGGCCTTCATCTTGGCCGTGTTCACTTCCTGCAGCTTGGTTTCCACTGCACCCAAATCCTGAGCGTGCTGCAGTTTCAACGTATCCATTTCAGTGGTCTTCTGGGTGAGATTCATATCCAGCTGCGTCGCCTTGGTCTTTTCTGTTTCAACCTCGGCATTCAGTTCCACGATACGCTTGTCCTGAGTCTGAACCGACTCTTCCAGCGTTTGCCGTTCGGTATCGAGTTGATCGCGTTGGGTGCGATAGTCATCCCGCTCGACGCGAATGGAGTCTCGCTCTTTTTGGATAGCATTTCGTTCAGCCTTCACCTTGGCATAGGCATCGAGTTTACTTTGATTGCTGACGATCGAGAAAATACCGATTCCTGCGGTAATCGCCGCCAGCATCACAATGGCGATAGATTTTTTGTCCTTCATGGTGGGGCCTCATCTTGCCATCAGTCGAATGCGTGACACGCGAAACTTATTGGGTCCGTGTCAACAGATTGCTGTTAGATTACTCACAGGCTGTGCGCAACTCCGCTTTTGTATTGGCTCGGGAATCGCTTCCCGTCACACTCGCCGCGTGGACAACATGAATCTCCCCCAACAACGCATGCCGGAGACGGCCGACGAAATTGCTGCTGCCGTTTTCAGCGAATGCCTGATGACTTTGGTACGCACCGCGGCCATGCTGCTGGGCAAGGTTACCGCCCCCGCCACCGGCGAACCGGTCCAGGATCTCACCCGCGTGCAGTTGGTGATTCAGCAACTTGAGTTGCTCGAGAAAAATGCCGCCAAACTCAGCCTAGACGAGCAGCAACTTCTCAAGCAAAGCCTCCAGGAATTACGCATGGCCTATGTGAGCGCCGCAGGCCAGCGCCCTGAAGACGCCTTGAAGGAAGAGGAAAACCCGGCCGCTGAATCGACCGGCACTCCGGAAGCAGATCCCTCCCCAACACCTATCCCCGCTGAAACCGCTACTTCGGAGCAACCCGAAGAAGATGAGGATGACGACGAGGACGAAGGCAGTCGCAAGCGGTTCGTTAAGAAGTACGACTAACAACTAGCCGGGCTAGTCCAAGAAAGTTTTCACCCGCGCCTGCCCCAATAGGAGCTTCACGTAGACCGGCAACTTTTCGTTAATTTTATTTTGGTACAAATGCTCCCGGATTTCGGTACGCACTTCGCCAATTTTCTTTGCGCCAGCCAGCTCGAGTTTCATCACGCGGATGATGTGGAAGCCGGTTTCAGATTCCACTAGCTCCGGCACATTGATACGCATGGAAAACACCCGTTCCGCAATCTTGGGATCGGCCACAGACCGGTAGAGCCGAAATTTACCGCCAACATTCTTGGTCGCCAAATCTTCGGAAAACTCCTTGGCCAACTGAGGAAAATTCACGCCGGCCACGGCCTTGGCCTGCACCTTAGCGGCTGTCGCCTGCTTGGCCGCGCGTTCATCAGGGTTCAAACGCCGGCCCGTGGCCAAGTCCACCTTTGCCAGCAGTACGTGCTCCACCTCGGCGTACTCAGGCGTTTTCCAAAGGGTGAGATTTTCGTTATAGAACTCCAACACCTCCACTTCCTTCACCATGGTCTGTGGCTTGAGTTCGCGCTTGAGGACTTCCTGCGTCAAGGCCTGCTCCTGAAGAAATAATCGGTACGCATTGGTACTCATCCCCATTCCCTCGATCTTGAGACTGAAGGCAGTAGCAGAGGCGAATTGCTCGCGTAGTATGGTGTAATTATCCTTCGCCTGAATATAGGCCTGGGCGCGATCTGCAGCATTCGCGCGAAGCGAGGTCACCTTGGCTAAGATAAGTTCTTCAAGGAGTTGTTTCTTAAAAAAAGGCTCCATGGCCAGGGGCACGTCCACTCCATTGACCGCCCGGGATAGGACGAAGCGGCGAAAAGCCCCATCCAATTCATCCTGCTTGATGTTAAACCCCAAACCACTGGCCACCACTTGGGTCGCCCCTGTAGCGGGCTCAATGAGAAATGCGCTGCACAAGAGTGCTAACCACAGGCGTCCGTGCCATTTCATGATTCGATTTTAAAACGAATTAAAGCGAAATCACCTTTACGTTGGTGATCTCCGAATCTTGGGCCACGTTGTCCAGCAAGGCTGCTGGGGGGACGTGGTCCAGATTCAGCAGCATCAGTGCCTCGCCGCCCTCCTCATCACGGTTCAAGCTCATATTGGCGATGTTCACCTGATGCTCGCCCATCAGTGATCCAATGTAGCCCACCATCCCGGGTTTGTCGACGTTATTCATGAGGAACAACACTCCGTCTGCGGCGGCTTCCACGTTACGTCCGTTGATGCGCACGATTCGCGATTGGCCACCGAAAAAGGTGCCGCCGGCGGACACCACACTCCCGTCTTCGGCCGTGGCTTCCACGTGCATCCACTCTGCATAATCCGGCCCTTCATGGGCCTTTACTTCCTCTACCATGATGCCCAGTGAACTGGCCATGGCGCGGACGTTGACTTGATTGGCCTCGTTACCGCCGGCGGATTCCAGAAAGCCCTTGATCACAAACCGCGTCACCGGATCAGCCGGCACTTCGGCTGCTTTGCCGCCATACGTGATCTTCAATTGCTTGTTCCGTTGGGAGCCCAGTTGGGCCACCAGTTTGCCGAGCTTCTCGCCCAGATCGAGATACGGTTTCACTGCCTCATAAGCCTTGGCGTCGAGGCTGGGCATGTTCACCGCATTGCGCACGGCGCCGTTGACGAGAAAATCAGTAATCGCTTCGGCGACTTCAATGCCCACGCTTTCCTGCGCCTCTTTAGTGCTCGCGCCAAGGTGCGGGGTCATCACGATATTGGGCTCGGTGCGCAATGGCGAATCTTCGGGGCACGGCTCGGTCTCGTAAACGTCCAGTGCGCACCCGCCCACTTTGCCGCTCTGCACGGCTGCCACGATGTCGGTTTCGTTGATAATCCCGCCGCGGGCGCAATTCACGAGAAACACGCCGTCTTTCATCCGGGCAATGCTCTCGGCATTGATCATGTCTCGCGTCTGGTCGGTCAACGGCATATGCACGGTGATAAAATCCGAGCGCTCCATGAGCTCATCGAGCTCCAATAATTCTACCTGCAATTCCCGCGCCTTGCTCAGGGACAGAAAGGGATCATACGCCAACACGCGCATGCCAAAGGCAATTGCCCGGCGGGCCACTTGGCCTCCGATCCGGCCCATGCCGCAAATACCGAGAGTCTTGCCGCTCAGCTCCGTGCCGCCATATTTTTTGCGATCCCATTTTCCGCCTTTCATGGAGAGATGCGCCTGTGGAATGTTCCGGGCAAGCGCCATCATCATGGAGAAGGTCAATTCAGCGGTGGAGATGGTGTTGCCCGCGGGCGTGTTCATCACCACGATCCCCCTAGAGGTGGCGTAATCCACATCCACATTATCAACGCCCACACCGGCCCGCCCCACGGCGCGGAGCTTAGGGGCCTTGTCCATTACCTCCGGCGTGATCTTGGTGGCAGACCGCACCACGATGGCCTCGGCAGTGGCAAGGAGTTCATCGGTGAGACCACCGTCCACCACTGTGACCTGAAGTTCCGGGCTGGCTTCCATTGTGGCCACGCCCTTGGGGGAAACATTATCGCAAACTAGTACTCGCATCGGCGGGCGCAGTCTAGGGACGGGCTGGTGCAGTGTCAAACCACGTGCGCAATTCCTGGCCCAAACGTTCCACCGGAAGTCCCACCACGTTGGTCAGCGAACCCTGCACTGCTTCCACGATCCATTCGCCCTTCTCCTGCACAGCGTAAGCGCCGGCCTTGTCGAGCACTGGCACGGCCTTGAGGTAGGCATTAATCTGCCGTGCGGAGAGCTCCCGAAAACGCACACGCGTGGTTACAGAAAACACTCGGCGTCGTTTCCCCTGCACCAGTGCGCAGGCAGTCGTCACCTGATGGGTCTGTCCGCTTAACTGCCTCAACATCCGCCGCGCCTCCGCCATGCTGGCCGGTTTACCCAGCAGAGTATCGTCCAAATGCACCAGTGTATCCGCCCCCAAAACCGTCTCTCGAGGATGCGTCATCGCCACAGTACGAGCCTTGGTCAGGGCGTTTCGGCGACAAATCGCCCGGGCCGCACGACCTTGACCGTGCTCCTCTTCCACCTCGGCAGTAAGGACGCGAAACTTGATTCCCATTTGCTCGAGCAATTCCCGCCGACGCGGCGAGCCGGAGGCCAAGATAATCCGATTCACGCCAAGGCCTCCCGAAAGGCCGCCAGTTTCCGGTCAAAACCCACTGCCTCCAACACCGGTATGGCACGGGTGAAATCCATTTCCGGTTCCAGCTCAATCCAAGATTTGCACCCACCGTATGACTCCAGCATCGGCAAATCCAGCGGCTCCGCCAATTGCCGCACTCGGACGGCCATCGCGTAAATCCCCTGATCACGGCCCCAATCAAATCGATCAGCAATCACTTCGTCCCGCCAAATATGTTGCCCTGTCAATCGCTGGGCCGCCGACAACGATTTCAGCCGACGGGCCTCCACGACCTCTGCGGCATATTGGATTCGCAATATGTCTTCGGAAGGGAACGTCATTGCCCCGAATCGCCCAGCAACCTCCGGCACCACGCCTTCGGCCTGTTGATGGAAGCGCGTGGGAAACAGCCAGAATCGCTCATGCTCTGCCCGAAATCCGTCCCGGCCCTCGGCGATGCCTCCCTTACGCAGGATCACGATTTGCTCCCCCTGCCCCAGCGCCTCCACGATCACGGCCCATTCCTTAAAGCCTGTCTGCAACATATGCACGCGCGGAGTCTAGGTCGCCAGCCGAAAAAGTCGAGTCAGGCAGGCTTGCTTCCTGAGAGTGTTTTCCGTATAAAAACGCTTCAACGCACCTGGCCTCATGAGTTCCGACACCTCTTCCGCAAAGCCGCTTTCGAGCGGGCTCAACTTCCAACTCTCCACCATGATGTTTCTCCAGTACGCCATCTGGGGAGCCTGGCTACCTTTACTCTGGACGTTCCTGTCCGGTCACCGCGGTTTCACGCCCGCGGAAATCGGCAACATGTTTGCCATTGGCGCAGTGGGCGCCATCGTGGCTCCGTTCATTGCCGGACAAATTGCCGACCGTTGGTTCAACACGGAAAAATTCCTCGGCATCAGCCATATCCTCGGCGGCATTCTAGTGTGGCAACTGGCCTCATTGGAAACCTACAATAGCTTCCTGATCTTTTCCCTGCTCTACTCACTCATTTATTCGCCCACGCTTTCCCTAACCAATTCACTGGCATTCCACCACCTGCCCGATCGTGACCGCGATTTCGGAAAAATCCGAGTTTGGGGCACCATCGGCTGGATTGTGGTGGGCATCGGCATCGGCCAATGGCTGCTTGCAAACTGGTCCCCCGACAGCAAGGAACCCGCCAAGGGAATCACTGTTGAAGCCATCTACGACGACCCAACCACCAATATTGCAAAAGCTATCGAAGCGAATCCCTCGCAGTTGACCGGTATTTTGAGCACCAATTTAATTCAGAGCGCGGAACACTCGGCATGGATCGACGTGTTAACCAAAAAGAAAATCGACATCCCAAAACACACTGTGGATGAGGAAGAGAAAACCGATTTTGATGCCGTTCAAACTCTCATCGAAAAAGAAAAACCAGACGATGTGAAGACGGCGGTTCTAGCCCAAGTTGGCAAAGACATCAAAGGCCGGGCCCAAGCCGCCGGCATGGCTGATGCCTTTAAACTGAGCGGACTGTTGGGCATTGTAATGGGTATTTTCTGTTTCTTCCTACCCTCCACGCCGCCGGCTAAGGAGGAAAAGAAGAACGCGATTGGCAGCGCGCTGGATGCGATCCGCCTACAACCGCTGCTCACGCTCTTCCTGATCGCTGTTCCAATCAGCTGCGTTCACCAGTTTTACTTTGTGCACACAGCCCCGTTCCTCGGCCAATTCCAGAATCAGGCTGAAGGCTTCATTAATATCGTCAATAAAATCGTCGGAGTCGGCGGTGGCGGATTGATGACCATCGGTCAAATGGCCGAGATCGGCGTACTGGCGCTTATTCCGTTGTTTGCCAAAAAGTACTCCCGCAAAGCCCTGCTCTGTGTAGGCATCGCGGCGTATGCATTGCGAATGTTCCTATTCGCATACGGCCCGAATTTCCCGGAGACAGCTCAATTACCCGCCATCATTCTGGGCATTGCAATGCACGGCCTGTGCTTTGGCTGCTTCATCTTTGTGGCCTTCATGGTGGTGGATGAGGAATGTGCCGCCGATGTCCGTGCCAGCGCCCAAAGCCTGTTTAATCTCGTGATCGTCGGCATCGGTATTATTGTCGGCAGCAAAGTCGCCGGGTATGTGGCCGAGATTTCCACAGTCAACGAGGTTATGGATTACCAGA
>Ga0315321_10000425_pt1 | contig 30871 bp, 17 predicted proteins | sample M180m21515metaG_FD_203464 | JGI IMG/M metagenome (GOLD analysis project Ga0315321, IMG submission 203464) | Ammonia-oxidizing marine archaeal communities from Monterey Bay, California, United States - M1 80m 21515 | ecosystem: Environmental > Aquatic > Marine > Intertidal zone | place: USA...
GCGGTGATGCGCCTTCTCCCTTTCCTGGTGTGGGGTGTGGCGTGCGGGTCGGATGACAAAGACGACCCGGCCGAGTCCTCTGACTCCGCCCCCCACACCGACTCTGCAAGTCCCACAGACAGCGGGGACAGCGGGGACAGCGGGGACAGCGGGGACAGCGGGGACAGCGGGGACAGCGGGGACAGCGGGTCGGTTCCCTGTACCCAGGGACTCGAGGTTCGTCTCAATGGCGAAGATGTCGACGATACCGTCCAGCTTGGACAGTCTCCGGCCCACGCCGATTCGGTGACCGTGCGCCTTGAGCTCCACAATCCCTGCGACGACGACCTCCGCTTCCTCGGTCATCCCGACGAGTGGGTCACAGGTACGGGCTTTTCCCTTGAGACCCTTCCGCCGGTCCGGCTCTCTCCTGGGGAGACCGATTCCATTGCCTTGGCCTTCAGTCCGGGCTCTGAGGGCGAGGCTGTGGGGGCGTTCTCACTTCCCTACGACCAGCCTGGTTCACCCTTTGAGGTGGTCCTCCAAGGCACGGCCGGTGCGCCGCTCACCCTTGTGCTGTCGGGAGAGGGGCGCCGAGTCAGCACAACCCACGATTACGGCGACACGTGGTCCACCGACACCTGGGACACCCTTGAAGGCCACACCAACGCACTCCAGCGCGGCGCTTGTTCGGGGGCGGGCGCCTTTGTGACGGTGGGCGGAAATGACAGCAGCCGATGGTGGACCTCATTGGACGGCGACAGCTGGGATGCCCATGTGCTCGCCGGCTCCGCTATCGGTGATTGTGTGTATGGCGATGGGCGCTTTGTGGCTTTCGGTGGCAGCCTGTTCGCGAGCAGCGACGGCATCACGTGGACCGTGACCCCCCTCGACTGGGTGCCGGACCACCTCCGCGCCATGACCTCTGGGACGGATGCAGCCGGCACCCATCGCTTCGTGGCGGTGGGCGACAATGGGCGTGTCGCCGCTACCCTCGATGGTGCGGCGTGGGACAGCGACGGCAACCCGATCTCCGACAGCCTCAATGATGTGGCCTTCGGGGACGGCTCGGGCGGCCCGGTCTTTGTGGCTGTGGGCGACAACGGCCTGGTTGCGACCTCTCCGGATGGCGTCGCGTGGACCGAGCAAGTTGTCGGTGGCACCCGCGACTTCTCTTCGGTTGTGTTCGGGGAGGAACGCTTCCTCGTGGGCGATGGCGCCGCCCAATACAGCTCGCTCGACGGCTACTCCTGGAGCCTCGTGGGGGCATCGCCGGTCCATCCGCTCGCCCAGCTCGGGCAGATGTGGTTCGGCGCGTCCGGGGCGGCTCTCTTTCGAAGCGACGACGGGGGGGTGACGTGGACCGTGCTGCGGGAAGACGACGGCGGGCCGGGGTATTCGGCGGCCAGCTTTGCCACGGACGACTCTCCATGATGCGACGCGGACTTCTGACGGTGTGGGCGGCGGTGGCCTGTGGCGGCGACCCTGAGGCCAAGTCCTCCTCGGAGCCGGCACCCGAGACGCAAGATAGCGCCACTCCCGATGACTGCATTGACGATGCGGAGTTCTTTGCGCAGACCGGCGCACCGCTGCTTGATGCCGACTGCGCCGCCTGCCATGTGCCGGACGGCGCGGCTGGCTCCACCTCGTTTCTGTGGACTACTGGCACCCAAGATGACGTGTTGGAAGTCAATTACACCATGCTCCAGCAGCTGCTGGACACCGTGGGGGCCGACACACTCCTTTCCAAGCCTACCGCCCAGGTGAGTCACGGTGGGGGCCTGCGCTTTGATGTGTTGGATGGCGATTATGCGGTGCTTCACGAGCTGGTCGCCCGCTTGGAGCAACCTGGCGCGTGTGCCCACCCCGGCTCTCCACCGCTTACTTGCGACGATGGCGGCATCCACCCCGGGGCCGCTCCGCTGCGCCGTCTTACAGACCTCCAGTATGCCGCGCTCGTCAAGGACACCCTCCAGGTCGAGCTTCCCGAAGGCATCTTCCCCGCTACTCCTCTGGGGGACGGCTTCCGCACCGCCGCGACGGCCAACGGGGTGAGTGCCGCCGGAGCGGAGTCCATCCTGCTTGCCGCTGAGTACGTGGCCGACTCGGTCGCGCTGGAGACTGCGCTCGACTGTGGTGCTTCGCGCGACGCGTGTGCGCGCTCCTGGCTGCTCGACCGGGCGGGGGCCCTCTGGCGGCGCCCGCTGTGGGCGTCTGAGTCCGCCTTGATCACCCGCTTTCTCGACGCCGGCCTCGACCCCGAAGAAGGCGCGCGGATGGGCATCTTTGTGGCCTTGCAGTCGCCCCAGGCCCTCTACCTTGACGCCCTCGCCGCCGAGCGGATGGGCGATGGGGACGACCCGGTGCATGCCGTCGATGCCTTCGCCGTGGCCAGCCGGCTTGCGTTCTTCGTGGGCGACGGCCCACCGGATGCCGAGCTGCTCGAGGCCGCGGCATCGGGCGAGCTGTCCACTCGAGACGGAGTGGCGACCCAAGCCCGGCGCCTCGTGGGGCTTCCGCGCACGACCGGCGTGGTGGCGCGCTTTCACCAGGACTGGCTCGACCTCCACCAGCTCCGCGACATGCTGAAAGACACCGCGCGCTTTCCGCTGTGGGACGATGCGCTTGTGGACGACATGTTCACCGAGACCGACCTCTTCACCACCGAGGTCGTGTGGATGGGCGAAGCGACATTCGACGCGTTGCTCTTCAGTCCCACCACCTGGGTCACGCCATCGCTGGCCGACATCTACGGCCTGTCGGCAGATACCGACGACTGGAGCCGCCTCACGCTGGACCCCCACACCCGCCCTGGCGTGCTCAGCCGCACCGGCTTTCTGGGAGCTCACTCCTATGCGGCCGCCTCCGCGCCGGTTCGTCGGGGGGCATGGATTGTTGAAAACCTGCTCTGCGAAGACCTGGCTCCGCCTCCCGGCATCGACACCACACTGCCTGAAGAGTCCGCCGAGATCCGCACCATTCGCGACAAGCTTGCCGCCCATGCCGCCGACCCCGCCTGCCGGTCCTGCCACGACCGCATCGACCCCATCGGCTTTTCACTCGAGCACTTTGACGGCATTGGAGCCTGGCGCGACAGCTGGGACAATGGAATTGCTGTCGATGCCACCGGCAGCCTCGAAGAGCCGCCGGGAGACTTCGAAGGATACTCCGAGATGATCGCGCTGGTCGGCACTTCGGACCGTGCCAAGGCGTGCTACGCCCAGCGCTGGTTCGAGTACGCCGTCGGCCGTCCCGCAGGCCCCGGTGATGCGTGCTCGCTTCGCACTCTGGCGGACCGCTTCACCGACTCCGGTGGCGACATTCCCCAGCTCATCGTGGACATCTCGCTCACCGACGCGTTTTTGTACCGCACCGAGAGCGGCTTTGACCCCCACGACCTTCCGGAGACCACCGATGCGTCCGAATAGGTTTCAGCGCGGGTCGAGCGGCCTGTGGGCTCCCAGTCGACGCGACCTGTTCACTGGCGCGGGCGCGGGTGCGTTGGCGTCTCTTGCCAGTCGTCCGGCCAGGGCCCAAGCCACCGAAGGTCCCAAGCGCGTCATCCTGGTGCACTACGGTCAGGGCACGGTGATGGAGCAGTTCGTGCCGACGGGCACGGAGCGCGACTTCGTGTTGCCGTTCATCACCGAGCCACTGGAAGCCTACCGCGACCAGATGGTGGTGCTGACCGGTGTCGACAACGTCATGTCCACCTTTAACGAGGTCGGCAACGCCCACGAAAACGCCCTGTACACCATCTTCTCGGGGCAGCCCTTCCCCATCCAGGACAGCGCCCGCCTGACCTCGGCGGGCCCCACGATCGACCAGGTGCTCGCCCAGCGTTTGGCTGCGGACACGCCCTATGGTCGGCTGGACTTTGCGGTCGGGGGCAGCTCAACGGATGGTCTCATCACCCTCGGACGCTTCTGGGTCGACCGCGACGATCCGGTGGTCTCCTTCAATGAGCCGGAGCGGGCCATCCTGCGGGTGTTTGGGGACGGCAACCTGTCCGAAGCCGATGCCTGGGCTCTGCGGGCCCGTCGAAGCAGTGTGCTGGATGCTGTGTTGGACTCGTTCCGGCTCGCCGAGCAACGGGTGGGGGCCGAAGAGCGCATTCGCCTCCAAGCCCACCAAGACAAGCTGCATGCTCTGGAGCAGCGCCTCTCCGCTGGCGTCGGGGAGTGCAACGCGCCGCTGTGGGTTGCGTCTGCTGGCTACGACCACACCTACGACGACGATGTGTCGGTGCTCGCGCTGAACGACGTGATGGTGACCGCTCTGGCGTGCGACTATGCGCGTGTGGCGACCCTCGACTTCTCCAACACCCACGACCACGCGTTTCCTTGGCTGTGGGCCGACAATGGCGGTCCCCTCGTGGACACCGCCGTGTGGGACAACTGGCATGCCATGGTCCATGCCGACTACCAGCCTGGGATGGAGCACGTCTACAGGTGGTACACTCACTGCTTGGTTGACCTGCTCGATCGACTCGCGACCACCACTGATGCCGATGGTGACAACATGCTCGACACCACGCTTGTGGTGTTCATGTCCGAGTTCTCCAGCGGCAGACATTGGACCACTTCACTGCCGGTCATCTTGCTGGGCAATGTGGGTATGGTCGAGACCGGCCGCTGGGTGGACCACATGCCGTTGGACCGGGAGTCTTTCCAACTATACGGCGGCTACGAGTACTCGGGCGTCACGACGAACCAGCTCTACACGTCTCTGCTTCACATCTGTGGCTTCGACGACGACACCTTTGGCTACACCGCCGAGGGTGCGTTGCCGAGTGGCGGGGTGCCGGGGCTGTAGCGGGAGGGTGCGCAGAGTCGGTGCCAGGTGTTGATTGTTGCTCAAGCTCCGCTTGATAAGCAATCAACAGCTGGCACCTGTCTGTCCCCCTGTCCCCCTGTCCGGACCGCCTACCGAAGCCAGGCGGGATTGTCGGTGAGCGGGGAGCCGAAGTACTCGCCCGAATCACCTGAGTCGCGGGACTGGACGTTCATGATGGGCACCAGCACGTTGTCGATCTCAAACACGGTCGCCAGGGACAGCGCGCCACCTTCGCCACCGTTGCCTCTGCAGCCATCCGACGCCACCGTGACGCCGTAGCCCGAGTAGGACGAGCTGCCTGTGCTGGTCTGAGTGCCGTCAAAGAACTCAAAGCCGAACGCGTAGCTGTAGCTGGAGCCGTGGCTGTAGTAGTAGTGGATGACGTGATTGCAGATGCCCACGTAGTCTTGGTAGCCCTCGACCGAGAGCGTCTGGATGGCCGCCACCTCGGCATCAGACAGCTCCAAGGTGAAGTCGCTGGACAGCCACCGCCAGCCGTCGCCGCCGGTGAAGTGACGCTGGTAGGTGAGGTCGCTTGAGTAGGCAATCTCGGTCCAGCCGCCGCCGTCGGTGGTCATGTCGCAGTACACCTCGAAGGGGTCGAGGCCGATGCCCACGCCGTCGGGGTCGATGATGTAGTCGCCATCCGCACTCGCTCGCCCCGCGTCGAGAATGTCGTCGCAGGTGAGGCCCAGCGCACAGTCGCCGGTGGAGGGGTCGGGGTAGATGCTGCTGTCAGAGTCGTCGCAGTCGAGGCCCCCGCAAGAGTCATCGGCGTAGCCATCGCCGTCGTCGTCGCTGTCGACATTGCCGTCACAGTCGTAGTCCTCACCATCACAACCCAAGGCCGCGCCCGGGTTGTAGTCGCCGTCACCGTCGTCGCAGTCTCCGCCCGTGGCGACATGGCCGGTGGGGGCATCGCAAGCGTCGGTGGACGAGGCGGTCACCCCGTAGCCATCGGAGTCGCCGTCCGGATACCAAGTGGACTGGGTGGAGGTGTCGAGAGAGCTGTCGTCGTCGTCGGTGAGGCCGTCGCAGTCGTCGTCGGTGCCGTTGCAGATCTCGGAGCCCGCTGGGCTCACCAGTGCGTTGGAGTCGTCGCAGTCGGTGGCGTCGGAGACCGTGTCGGAGGGGGCATCGCACGCTTGGGTGGTGGCGGTCGCATCGCCGTAGCCATCACCGTCGTTGTCGTCGTAGAAGGTGCTGCCGGTGGAGGTGTCCACACTTGGGTCGTCGTCGTCGATGTAGCCGTCGCAGTCGTCATCATCGCCGTTGCACACCTCGGCTGCGGTGGGGTGCACATCGCTGTCGGTGTCGTCGCAGTCCGTGGCGTCGGTCGAGGTGTCGGAAGGCTGGGTGCAGGCGAGGGTCACATCGCCCAAGTCGCCGTATCCATCGCCATCATCGTCGGCGTACCAAGCCGTCGCGCTCGACTCGAGGCGGTCCGTGTCATCGTCGTCGATGGCCGTGTCGCAGTCGTCGTCGATCAGGTTGCAGATCTCATCCGCGGCGGGGTTCACCTCGGCCGCTGCATCGTCGCAGTCGGTGTTGTCGGCGAGATAGTGAGACGGCTGGTCGCAGGCGGCGGTCGTGTTGCCGGCATCGCCGTAGCCATCGCCATCACCGTCGGCGTACCAGGTGAGCGCGTCGGCTGCGTCGGGCTCATCGATGTCGCCGTCGCAGTCGTCGTCGACGTCGTTGCACAGCTCGGTGGCGTCTGGCGACACTGCTGCGTTGCCGTCGTCGCAGTCACCGGGACTGGAGCTGTAGCCCTCGGGCTCGGTGCAGGCCTCGGTGGTGGCGCTCAGATCGCCCCAGCCGTCGCCGTCAAAGTCCACATAGAAGGTGACTTGGGTGCCTTCGTCGACCACTTCGTCGCAGTCGTCGTCGCGCTCGTTGCAGATTTCGGTGGCGTCGGGATGGACCGCTGCATCGTCGTCGTCACAGTCCGCTGCCAGCTCGTAAGACACCGCATCGTCGGGCTGGCTGCATGCGAGCGTGGTCTCGGTGGGGCTGCCCCAGCCGTCTCCATCGATGTCGAGGTGCCAGGTCTCACCCACGCCCTCGTCCACCTCGAAGTCGCAGTCGTTGTCGGCCTCGTCACAGACTTCCACGCCGCCCGGGTACGCGTCGGGGTTGTCGTCGTCGCAGTCGGTGTCGGTGGAGACCTGCCCGTATGTCAGGGCACAGACCTCGGTGGCAGTGTCCGGGGCGCCGAAGCCGTCGCCATCGCTGTCCTCGTATGCGGTCTGGGTGACGTCCTCGTCGACGTTGCCGTCGCAGTTGTCGTCGATACCGTTGCACAGCTCGGTGGCAGACGGATTGACCGAGGCGTCGGTGTCGCTGCAGTCCTCGCTGGCCGGAAAACCGTCGCCATCAGCATCCTCGTCGAGGTCGGTGACATCGGTGATGCCATCGGTCTCACCGTCGGTCTTGTCTGAGGGGCTGCAAGCTGCGAGTACCGTCAAAGGCAAGATGAGAAGTACAAGGGGGGATTGGCGCACGGAGACCTCGGGCGGCCTGCCGCAGTGAAGCCACTTGGGGACTATATCCGTGAGCGCGGCCGTTCGGAACGCCCATCTGGACCGTTTACCTCCGGAACAGGCCGCACCGAGGCAATGAGGGGGATGCTGTGGTGCGCTTGAAGAGTGGGGGTGCCCCAGACCTCGAACCCCATGTGGGTGTCGCGCGCCCTACCACTCGCCGCCAGTGAATAACAACACATCGCCATAGCTGTTGCCGCCAAGGTTGGTGCCTCCGCGCCCGATGAGAACATCGACTATGCCGTCTCCATCGAAGTCCTGGTCCGCGACGATGTCGTAGCCAACGAGGTTGGCGTTGCCGTCGCCCACCACCATCCCGTCGGCTTGGTCCCCGCTCAAGGTGCCGCTGGATCCAGACTCGTACATTGCGACTCGGCCCGCATAGTAGTCGGTGGTCGATGGGGTGTAGTACAGCCCACCCGCGACCAGGTCGTCTGCGCCATCGCCGGTGACATCACCGATGGCCACGGAGTAGCCTAGCCTTTCGGGGTAGATGTCGGCGTCGCCTTTGATGTATAGGTCGCCCTCGGAGTAGGTGGCGGTGTCAGGAGGGCTGGGCGACCCGAAGAACACCGCGACCCCGCCAGCGTCGTTATCGGCACCCGGACAGCCCACGGCGATGTCAACATGGCCGTCGTCGTTGTAGTCACCCGATGCGATGGAATGTCCACAGCTCGCGGTCTCTTCACCACCTGTGATCTGCGCCAGCGTGATGTCTTGGACAAAGCTGGGGCCGGTCACAGGGGTCTTGAGGGCGTAGACGATGCCGGAGTTGCCGGTCGAGGTGGGATGGACGGCCGAGGCCGCGATGATCTCGTTCACACCGTCGCCGTCCAGGTCGAACACGTCGACTGCGCTGTACCCGAGGAAGCCCCCTGTGGTGTCGCCGTAGACTGTTGTAGCGGCGCTGTGGTCGATAATGGGCCCGCTCGAGCCCACCTCCCAGATGTAGAGCAGTCCTTCGTAGGCGCTGGTGGTGGTCGTGTAGGGGGCTGCCACCACCAGCTCGGCCACGGTGTCGCCGGTGACCTCTCCCACTCCGAGCGTGAGGCCTGCAAGGCCCCCGTCGCCGAAGGCCTGCACGTCGGCATCGCTCCAGCCCAACGACGCTGGACTGGACGCCGTGGAGGTGAGAGGACCGGCAAACACGAAGGCACTGCCCGTAGTGCCGCCGTAGTCGGCGTAGACAGCACCCACCAACAGGTCGTCGACGCCATCGCCGGTGACGTCGCCCACGCCGCGACCGTAGCCAAGGAGGTCGGAGTTCTCCTCGCCGTTCACCACGCCGGCGTAGTCGCTCGCATCCAGCTCGGAGCCCAGCACATCTGCGCCGCTGTACCAGGTGGCACGGCCGGCGTTGCTGATGAGGCCATCGTAGGAAGGGTCACAGACAATGACCTCAGCCACACCATCCCCGTCCAGGTCGCCGGCCGCGATGCGCAGCCCGAAGCCGGTGCCGTAGTCACCCACGACCGCCCCGGAGTGGTGGGCGGAGGGTGTGTTGATGCCGTGGATGCCTTCGGGAGCACCCGCATCATCGCAGTTGTCGTCGATGGCGTTGCCGGCCACCTCGCTGACCCCGGGGCTGATGGCGTTATCGTTGTCGTCGCAGTCTGTGGCCTTGGCGGCTTCGTTCGGCACCGCCACCATCCACTGTTGGTAGGTGGTGAGATTGGAGATCTCCGCGTAGTCCTCACTGCGGTAGCCATCGCCGTCTTGGTCGTAGTCGTCGTTGCCCGCACAGTCGTGGTCGGAGCCGTCGCCCCAGGTGTCGTGCTGGGCGGGGTTGTAGTCCTCGGCCCACTCGCCAGCGCCTGCCATCGAGTCAAGCGTAGGGTCGTCTACGCAGTCGCCCGCTGGAGCGGTCTCGCTTCCGGGCACCCCCACGGTTGGCAGACCGAAGGCCACGTCGGGCACATAGCCGTCTAAGTCGAGGTCGTAGTCGTTCTCCCCGCCGCAGTCCTCGTCGAGTCCGTTGCTGGGAAGGTCGGTGAAGCCAGGGGCCAGCCGCGCGTCGGTGTCGAGGCAGTCATCGCCCACGTTGCCCAGGGAGTCGGTGTAGCCATCGGCCACGTGGTTGTCTCCGTCCTGGTCGTAGTCGTCCTCTACGGCGTTGTCGTCGGCATTTTTACCCGCACAGTCCTGGTCGACCCCATCGTAAAACTCCTCAAGGGCGTCGGGGTGGATGTCAGCGCTGTCGATGGTGCTGGTCCAGGCTTCCTCGCCGTCGCAGTCGGTGAGACAGTCCTGGCAGTCAGCGCCCACGGTGTCTGCGCGGTCGGCATAGGCCGCCGACTCGAAGCCATCGCCGTCGGCATCGAACTCGTTGTCGTCGCCATCGCAGGCTGCGTCAATGCCGTCGTAGGCCACATCTTCTGGGGCGCCGGGAAACACATTCTCGGGAGGCAGCGCCGGGAGGTCGTTGAGTGGATCAACGGGCTGTTCTGGGTCGTCGACATCATCGTAGCAGTCGCCATCTTGACCGCTCGGAGGTGACAGTGACGAGCCGGGCGCCTTGCTGCTGTAGTCCACAGACCAGTGGCCGTCGCGGTCGCGGTCGCCATCGCCGGTGGTGAGGTCGCAGTCGTTGTCGATGCCGTCGTAGGCCACTTCCTCGATGGAGGGGTCGGGCCGCAAGCTGGCGTCGAGATCGTCGCAGTCAACGTCGTTTTCGTAGCCGTCGCTGTCCTGGTCGAAGTCATCGATCGAGCCGTTGCCGTCGGAGTCCTCCCCCGCGCAGTCCTGGTCGACTCCGTCGTAATAGCGCTCCTCGGCGCCTGGATAAGCGCTGGGGTTGCTGTCGTCGCAGTCATCGGCGGTGTCGGCGGTGTTGGTGCCGGGCCGCTCATTGGGGCAGCCGGACTGCTCCTCGCCACCACCAAAGCCGTCGCCATCGACGTCCGCGTACCAAGTAATCGGCATGCCGACTGTGGCGTCGCCGTCGTCGCAGTCCTCTCCCAGCCCCACGCCGTCGCCGTCGTAGTCCGAGCGCTCTGCGACCTCGTCTTTGCTGACAAAGCAGCCGCTGGAAACGATCATCGCGAGCAGAGGAATGGCATGGAGGCCGAATCGACTTGGGGACACGAGCGCCTCCTGGGCCGTCTATCTTAGCATCGCTCAGAAGGTGCGGGACGCTATCGCGGATGTTCGGGCCTTCGGAGCCCCTGCGGGTCTCCTTCGGGCCTTCGGAGCCCCTGCGGGTCTCCTTCGGGCCTTCGGAGCCCCTGCGGGTCTCCTTCGGGCCTTCGGAGCCCCTGCGGGTCTCCTTCGGGCCGTGGGCTACTCAACCCGAGGTGGTGCGCAGAATCCACCGACTTGGCGGAGCGGTTCGTTCTTCAGCGCCGCATCTTTGATGCACGCATTGAGCCACTCTTGCCAGTGCAGGTCGGCGTGCTGGGGCGGTGTTGTGGGAGGGTCCAATCCAACAGCCACCACCCACTCTCCACCATCCGTCGAGGACTCCAGCGGTCCCCCGAGCGTGGGAAGCGCGCGCAGCAAGTGAGCTTGATCGGTCGCCTGAAACAGCCCAGCATGGAGCACAACACTACCGAAGCCCAGCGATCGCAGTGTCTCTGCGACCGTGGGTCCCTGGTCGGTCAACAGACCGGCAACCGTGTAGTTTTGCAGCGCCATCCGTGGACTCACTTGGCCGGGGCTCACGAGACACAGGTCGGCAACGGGTCGCTGGTGGACCGACTGGTAGTAGCAGCCGAGGTTGGTGGTCCAGAGGTCCCATGCGGGGGCCTGGGATCCGTTCTGGGGCCACACATCCAGCACTGGGCCCGAGTGTGCAGCGTAGGCGGACGGCACATCCGTCTGCATCGTGCGCTGGCGCCAAGGTAGCCTTGGGACCACGAAGGCATCGACCAGACCGAGGGCCAGGAGGACCGCAGCCGCCCGGGGTCGGCGCTCGGCTAGGCGGGAGAGCACCACTGCCCCGACCGCTCCCAGGCACAGCAAAGTCGCCCAGGACAGGCGGTCTGGAAACCGCATAAATGCCGCGATAATTACGGACGATAGACCATCTTGGGAGGGTGTACCACTCGGGGACAGCGCCCGCGCAGCCAACACGGGGGCCAACGCAAGACCCAGCGCGCCCGCTCCGGTGAGCGCGACTCTGCGCCAACCGGTCGAGTCGCCCCCCAACACCCGTGGAGCGGCCACGGTGAGTGCCAGGGCGACTGCGGGCAGCGCCGCAGACTGGGTGTAGCCGTGGAGGTCGATGGATGGGCCGGGGGGCAGGAACCTGCGGAGGGTCAGGCCGAGGTCAGGCGTGGGAAAGCCTGCCGTGGCGAGGTCGTCGGCGCCTCCTCCGCCCCCTGCCGAAAACGCCATGGCATAGAACAGGCCCGGCAGCGCGACGGTGAGAGCCGCCGCCAGAAGTGGCCACAGGCGGTCGATCGAGTGGCGAGCAGCCATCAGCGCGGGTGCCGCAAAGCCCAGCGCAATGGGAATGCTCGCGATGCCCAGCCAGGCGGTGGTGAGCAAGGTCAGCACGAACCAGACGCCTGCCCACACGCCGTCTTGGGGGCGCGCACCCACCCGTGTCGCTCGCAGCCAGGCGGTCGCGAACAGGGGCATCCACGGGTTGACGAGGTGGTACGGGTAGCCCTCCAAGAGGGCCGTGCTGGCCAGTCCAGACAGCGCGAACACGAGGCCAGCGAGCAGTGACCACGGCGCCCGGGCGCCCAGCTCACGGGCGAAGCGCTCGGCCGCCCATATGGACAGAGCCACGCCCGCGACGGTGAGCCAGCTGAGCAGACGCGCGGCGCCCAACCATCCGAGAAGCGCGCCGATCGGAAGCTGGAGAAAGCTGTCTGGGCGGCCATAGTGGGCGCCCGCTGGCCAGCCGGTGAAGGGGTCGTCGAGCCATCCACCCGACAGCAGCCGGCCGCTCGCGCTCAGGAACCATGCCGTTCCGGGACCATCGGGATGGTGGCCGAGCAGGTGGAGTCCGGTGATGGCGGGCCAAGTCCACAGCATCGCGAGCAGCGCGCAACACAAGGGGGTCGCCCAGCGGGGCCAGGCCCGGCTCAAGTGCGGTCTCCACGTCGTCGGCGGCGAGGTTCAGACCTCTGGAAGCGACCGTCTACCAGCCAAACCACGTAGCCGAACACCAGCGCGAACCATCCGAGGCCGGCCACGGTGGTCGCCGTCTCGAAGCGCTCTAGCTGCCGGGCAGGTCGGGCCAGAGCGACCCGAGTGGCCTGCGGTGGGCTGGTGTTGGACAGCGCGAAGGTGATGCGGTCGCGGTCGCCAACTGGTTCGGTGGTCGACGCGAGCAGCTGACTTGGAGCACTCTGCGTGGTGGCAATCAGGTCGAGCGAGATCATGCGCGTGGGTGGACCGCGCAAGGTCGTGGTCCAGATGCCATCCCCGGTCGGTGCGCTGCCATCTCCATCGTCCGTGAGGGCCTGCGCGAATTCCTTGTCGAGCCAGTTCCCTTTTACGTAGAGACTGCCGACCTGAGGGGGCGGGCTCCCGACCACGACCTCAACCGTCAGCTGGGCGTCTTCGGCGGCAGCGGAGAGGGCGAGGGCGAGCAGGAGGGAAGCGCTCATGCCGAGCTCAAGTGGGCGCGAGGCCGCGATGGGTGTGCTGAAGCTGCACGGGAGTGCCGCCTACAGGTGTGGCAGTCCATCCGGAGCTGCTCTTGTCGAGGGCCACCACGGAGCGCTTGCCGACGTCTTTCGCAGCCTGGGTGAGCACGAAGCCACCGACCCCATCGGGAAGGACGTCTTGGATGTCGTCGAGGTGCTCTGCCTCGACGGTGTCGATGAGGAGGAAGATGGCCACCGGGGCGCCAGAGCGGGCCTGCAGAGCGTTGACGGCGGCTCGAATGGCGGGGGGACGGGCGGTGCGGGCGCGGTAGACGGGGCCCCCCACCACCGGGGGGAGCTTGACCGCCGACGGCGCCACTGCGACGACCTGCCGGCCGTCGGAGAGCGTTGCCAGCAGTGCTTGCAGGGCGTCGTGGGGGGTGGCGCAGGTCCACACGGACAGGCCCTCGCTCACGGCGGGCGTGCCTGGCCCGAGCAGACCGGCTTCGGGCACACGTGGTGGCGGGAGAGGGGGGGCGGCAAACTGCCCGCCGCCCTCCAAGCGGCCTCGCCACAGCGCCAGTCCGGCGCCCAGCAGAGCGGTGAGCGCCGCGCCGAGAATCATCCAGAGGAAGGGCGAGCTGGCGCCTCCGTGGGTGACCGCGGACATCGGCTGCTGACCACCGGGTGTCTGCTGATGACCGGGTGCCTGCTGGCCGGGCTCCGACTGCGGGCCGGTTGGTGGAAGCTGGGGGAGTGTGCCGTCGGCGTTGGGAACAGCCGGCGGCCGAATCTTACGGGAGCCCTTGCTGTCCTTTGGGACGGTCGCCTCGCCCTTGTCGAGCTTGGCGGTGGCCGAGACCACGCCACCTTTCACAGACAGCTCCACCGCGCGGTGATGGCGGGTCTCGGACCACTCGATCGCCCCACCGTCGAGGGTGCCCGAGTCGGTCGTGATGACCACGGTGACCGTTGAGGGGACGTTCTCGGCGATACCGGCCCACAGTCCGTCGCCCGCAGGGACATCTGGGGGCTCGCCGCTGTCGTTGAGCGTCGCTTCGTAGACTTCGCCATCCGGACCGGTGAGGACCACGGTGAACGGGCCCTCCAGCTCGCCGTGGGGGTCCAGCCGCACGATCACCGACTGGGCGTCCTGGCTCAGGTCTCCGTTGGCCGTTCCGATCTCGCCAGTGGGACCGGCCTCGACGGGCGCGTCGATGTCCTCATCGGGGTCGATGGGCACCAGCTCCTCTGCGGGGGGCGTCGCACCGTTGGCGGAGCCCTGGATGGGGGGGGCCGCCTGCTCTACGGGCGGCGTCGGCGGCGCGTCGGACGGGGCGGTCTGGGCCCAGGTGGGCGAGGGGCAGCACAGCGCCACAGCTGCGAGGCAGAAGACGAGTCGCAACAAGGGGGCATGTGTGGAAATGGGAGGCTCCGGAGCGGGTCACCAGTCTACCGCGTGCCGCCCTGGTGGTTGCGTGGGTTGCGTGGGTTGCGTGGGTTGTGTGTCTCCGGTTGCGTGTCACCCACTGTCGGCCCGCACCGGCGATACTGCCCGCCCGTCGCACCCTTGGGGAGTCCTGGCATGGCCACCCGCCCGTCCCATCGCTCGGTTCCACTGTCGGTCTACGTCGTCTGGCATCCTCGCTTCGCTGACGGCGCCGCTCTTGCGCGCTCGGTCTACAGCTGGCTCGGCTCGTCGCGGTCCGATCTCCGTCGCGTGGGCATGGGCATTGAGGTCCACTTCCGGTCCGAGGACTGGCAGCGCTCCTTCGCGCTTCCGGGCGACCCGCTCCCGGACAGCTCTGTCCCCACCGACGCCGTCTCTGCCGCCGACCACGCCGCCCAGCACCGCGCCCGTCGTCCCATCGCGTTCGGAGAGGCGGATGTCGACGTCATCGTGCCGCTGGTCGATGCCCACATGCTCACCGATCGCTCCTGGCGTCGCGACCTGCGCACCTGGGCCGACCTCCACCGTGATGAAGGCGGGGTGCGACTTGCGCCGGTGCAGCTGGTGCCGTCTTTCGAGGCGCTTGGACCCGTGATTGATGGCATCCAGCCGGTGCAGGTGGACACCTGGCGGGACCTCGATGAGCCCGAGGATGACGCCGCCCGCCGGACCCGCAGAGGGGTGCGCTTGAGACGTGAGCTTGTGCAGTTCCTGCTGCGAATTCTCACGGAGTTCGACCCGCATTCTGACGGCGATGGACGCCCGCTCCGACGCGTGTTTTTGTCCCACGCGAAAGAAGACAAGGCTGCGGGAGCAGGGGTGGCCGAGCGACTGCGCGATGTGGGGCGTGCCTACGGTCACATCGAGACATTCTACGACGACAATGAGCTGATTCCGGGACGCCGAGGTTGGACCCAGGCCACCCGACGGGCGTCGGCGCGTGGGGAGGCCTTCGTGGCGGTGCTCTCCGATCAATACGCCGCCCGTTCGTGGACCCGCGCCGAGCTGTCCCAGGCGCGCACTCCCCAGGTCGACGCCGAGCTGCCCGAGCGGGTGTCGGTGTGGACGGTGCGCCCCACGGTCGCGGTCACCACGCTGCAGGACGGCTGGAGTCAGATTCCAGACGACCTCGCCACCGTGCCCGTGATGCGGTTTGCGCCCGGTCGTGAAGAAGAAGTGTTCGACCACTTGCTGCGCGAAGCCGTGGTGCAGGCGTGGCAGCTGAAGTGGGCGGACAAGGTGGCGCGCCGCTGGGCTGCCCGCAGTCCGGACGAGCGCCGCGCCTACACCGACCTCCACATCCTCACCTGGACCCCCGACCGGCCCACCCTGGCGGCCCTGCGCGCAGAAGCTCGCCGCCGCCGCGCGTGGCCCTCCGTCGCGGGACGACGGGTGCTCGTGGCCTACCCGGGCTTCGGCTTTTTGCCGGGCGAGGAGCAACGCCTGGAGCGCGACTTCGGCTCAGAGATTCACCTGTGCAGCTTCCACGACCTGCTGGTGGGCGGCGACGAGCCCCAGGACCCCCACGAAGGCCACCGGCTCTGGCTCAGTGTGGGCGACCCCGCCGGAGAGGAGCTCGCTGCCCGTGGGTACGACGCGGGCTGGGTACGACAGGCCGCCGATGTGTTGTCCCACACCCCCCTCCGACCCCAGCAGTCGCTCCACCTCGACAGCCTCATGTTGCGGCTGGTCCAGCGCCTCCTTCCCCGCACGGACCTCGCCTATGGCCGGGCGCTTCGGATGAGCTGGGACTGCTTTGATGACTTGTTGCTGGACATCCTCACGGACCGCACCTGCCGCCGAGAGTCGGAAGTGGGGGACCGTCCCCTGTGGAATTTTACCGCCTGGCCGGCGTGCAGTCCCCGAGAGCCCGTCCATCAGCGCCGTCTTGCCGACCTGCGCGCACGCCACGTGCATGCCTGCCGCTTCTACGACATCGCGCCCGTGGGCGAGTCGCTCTTACAGCCGCTGCCAGCCCCCAAGGTGGAGGCCGACTCTCTGGCCCCCGCCGACGCCTGGCGGGCGGCCACGGCGCTGAGCCGCATGCGTCATCTTGCCGCGCAGCACACCGATGCCACGGTGCTTGTCGCAGGTCGTATTGCGGGCTCCGCTGGCCTCATGCCCGGCATCGTGGAGGAGCTGCTGTGGTCTCTGGCCGTTGGGCTTGGGGGGGCCGAGGTGCTGCTGCCTCCCCCGCCTGATGGCGACCCCGCCGACCTGGCCCACCGACAAGAAGTCGCCGCGCTGTGTGACCGCCTGCGTGCGCTCCGGCCCAAAGATGTCGGTGTGGTGCTGGTCGGCGAGTATGGGGGGGCCGCCCGACTGGTGGTTCAGGCCGTGATGCAGCGGGTCCAGGCCACGGAGACACCCCCCCTGCCGCCCATGTTGACCTTGCATGGCCAGCTGGCCCACCCTGCCGCCGCAAGCCGCTTGCGGGTGATCCTCGAGGGAGGGGGGGGCGCTGGTCAGGCCCATGCCGCTCAGTGCTACGCCGCCCTCGAAGCTGCTGTGGAGGGTCTCGCGGGTCTGCTTCAGCGCCATTCGCCCGACACCTTGCTGCCGGGACTCGGCATCGACATCGCCGAGTGGGTGGATCTCATGACCGCCAGTGGGGTCGAGCGTATCGGAGCGGCTTTGATGCGGGTGAGGCCGGATCGTGCCCACACCCGCCGGTCTGCAAGTGCCCGGCCCACGGACCGTCGCCGTCGACTGGAGGGAGCCCTCGCCTCCACCCTTGCCGAGCTGCCGCTTCCGTCTGGGGTCCTCTCCGACATCTTCCCGGCCGCCTGGACCGCCGATCGCCGCAGCCTCGCGCGGATGGTGGAGCTTGCCGCCCGCGGCGATGTGGGGCCGCGCGCTCTAGCCACGGCCCTGCGTGCGCATCTTGGCTCCGACAATACGCTACTCTGGCGTGCTCTGGTCACGCAGCGAGTGGGGGGCGAAGACGCGGTTGCGCGTGCGCTGGCGTCAGAAGGGCTCGACCCGTCCGCTCTGTTCGGCCCCGTCGAAGATGGGCGCGCGGAGGTGGTGCCGGGGCGGCTGGGCGTGCACTTGGTGTGGGACCGCGACGATGAACCGACCGCGGCGCTGGTGGACTGCCTCACCGACACACTGCACACTCTCGGCGACGGTGTGTACAGCGATGGCAGGCCCGCTGTGGGAGAGGGTGTCGCGGTCCGGCACCTGTCCTTTGCCAGCTGGCCGCCCCCCAAGCCTGCGCTCGACGAATTCACTGCCAATCTTGTGGTTGTGCTGCTTCATGCCGACCTTCCCGGCGGCCCGGCTCGCGCCACCGCCAGCCCGTGGGCCCGCCAGCTCTCCCGCGCCGACGACACCCGAATCAGCGTCGTGGTGCGTATTCCGGAGAGTCAGCTGTCTCCGATGCCGGCGGGCGTGTCTGCGGGTGGACCGTGGGCGGTGATGTGGTCTGAAGCTGCGCCGCCCACCCAAGTGCGTCCCACCATCTTCGACGATGTGCCCTCGGTAGGCCCCCAAGACGACGTGATGGCAGCCGTTTTATGGGGTGTGGTGCATGCCTTGCGCCCCGGAACCGCAACCGGCCAGCAGCGTCTGCCCGTGGTCTCCGATGGTCGGGGCTCGCTCCCCACCGTGGCCACTGCTTTCGAGCGCCGGGCGTGCCTCGCCCGCTTTGTGTCCGGGCCGTCCACGCTGGACCCCTCGCTTGCCGGTCGCGTCATCGAGCCGGGCTGGGCTGTGGTGCCTTTTGGCGTGAACGTGGCCACACCCGCCGATGTCCACATCGTGGCGGTCGACACGGCTGCGGCATGGCGGGGCGCGGCGGTTCCCCGAGTGGTGGTGGGTCCGTCCCAGCAGCTCGATGCAGCGCTCGACTGGACCGGCCCCGGACGCCTCACCGTGCGTGTGTCCTCCGAACGTCCCGAAGACGCCCTGCTTGGCGCGCATCTCGTCGCAGCGCGTCAAGCCTGGCTCCAGGCGTGTCTCGACCGCGTGTACCCCGGCTTCCCCGAGTGGGAGACCGTCGTCGCGCCGTCTCTGTTGGGCTTGTGTGGCGCCGCACTCAAGGGCCAGCGCTGGGTGCTCGTTCCCGAGCCGATGCCGTCCGCCGCCGATCGCCAGCAGCTCGCGGAGATGGCCAGCAGCACCGGCCTCACCGTCCACAGCCCCACCTCGGTCCATGGGGAGCTGCTTCGCGGCTGGACCGTCCACCTCGTCGTGCTTCCACCTGAACCCGACAACCTGCCCGCGACAGGCCTCTCTGCCGCTCATGGCGCGCGTGTCCGCACCGTGCTCCAGGCTGTGTTCCGCTCGGTGGGGGCCAAGGTCCACATCGGATCCACCCCCGACGCCCTCGCCCGCACTCGCTTGGGTCCCCGTCAGCAGCTGTTTGTGCTCTGTGGTGTGCCATCGGGAGGACCGTCCACCGAAGCCTGGCTCGCCGTCGTTCGCACTCTGGTGACCGCCCACGCCCACGCCGTCTACCCGCTCGGTCTCACTGGCGGACTGTTTGGGCGGGACTCCCGTCCCCTCGCTCAAGCCTGGCCCCGCGCACTGTCTCGCATCTCCGAACACAACGGACTCGGACTCGCCGGCACCGAGGCGCTGGCCCGCACCGTCGACATCTGGCCCGCTGCCCGCCGCATGCTCGATGGGGTGGGCCACCTTCTCAGCTGACCGGTCGGGAGGTCGTGGGGAGCCTACCCGCGGTCAGCCCACTGCGTTCCGAAAAGCCCGAAACGATGTGTAGACCGATGGAATCGAGCGCATCGCGTTGCTGTAGTCGAGCCGCACCCCCTTGGTGAGGTCGCGGAAGCGCTGCTGGGCTTGCATCCGATTGGTGCCCCGCCAAGCCCGCTCGATGCGCACGCCCGACTGCGGAGACATGCCCTCGATGCCGACCCAAGTCTCGATGCGACTGCCGTCGGCGCGCACCTCGATGCACCCGTAGCCAAGGTCCGGACGGTTGGCGTAGTGACCGGGGGACCAGATGGTGACCACGCCGGGGTCGAGCTGCATCCACTCTGAGGTGGGGTCGGGCGAGTGGTCGAGAATGCCGAACGCGAGCCCTTCGCTGTTCCGGAGATAGCTGGGAAAGGTGCGATTGAGCTGACACACCTCGCCGCGCGCAAGCGGACGCAGCTCGGAGTGCGCCTCGTCGAGCCAGTCGCTCACACTGCCGACACTGCTCGAGATGCGGCGGAGCTCGACGGTGTCCGGAGACCCCGAGGCCCACAGCTTGCCCAGATACCACTGCTGCTGGGTGGCGGTGGCCCGGAGCCGCGCCGACTCTTGCCCGCCCGTCCGCACTGAGAAGACACCGGTGGTGATGAGCGGCTGCATGACGACTCCCGGGCGCGCGACTCAGCGGAGACTGTTCACACGCTTGCTGGTGTAGTGGCGCCACAGCCAGGCCGCCGGCTGAGCACCGAGAGCAGCGCGAACCATCACGCCCGCGCGCCACACGGACCGCCTCAGGTCATCCTGGGCATCCGCGACAGCATGGTGCCAGACGCGCGCCACGGTCTCGGTGACAGATGCCGTGACATTGTCGGGAAAACCCATGGCATGGGCCACACGCCCCTTTCGCACCAAGCTCCGCACATGGCCACCGGACCGCGCTCCCTGGCATGCGTTGACCACCACCGCCCAGGCCGACACATCGCTCGGTTCGAGGCCCTGCACGAAGCCTGCGGTGCCGTGGGCGTGGATATGGGCGAGCTCGCCATGGAGCGTGTCGTGGGTGATGCGGCCGGGCCAAGCGGCTTCCACTGCGGCGCGCTCGGGCTCCGAAGTCTCCGGCTTAGACTGTGCGAAAAAGGCGACTGATTCTATGCTCTTGGGGATGTCAGGCACGGGCCCGCTCGCGATGACCCGCACGAGGTGTTGGGCCACGGGACTGCCATCGGCGCCCAGCAGCAGTCGCTCCCAGGGCATGGCATCGGCGGCCTCCAGAGCGGCACCCGACAGCGCATCGAGGTGTACCCGCACCACCAGCGACTCCGCAGGACCGGCCTTCTGCGCGCGGGCGAAGAGGGCGGCCTGGAGCTGGATCGGCGGGGCAGGGGGCTCGGCGCCTCCTCCATCGACACCCTCTTCCTCGAAGAGACGAAGGGGCCATTGCTGGCCGTCGAAGTGCACCTGCACCAAGCTCGGACGGAGCACCGTGACGCCCACATCGACCACGGTGGTGCGCAGTCTGGTGAGGTCGATGCGAAGTGGGGAAAACGCCGCCACCAGCTCCCTCTGTCGCGCAGGTCGAAGGTCGAGTAGGTCGGCTGCGAGGCGCTTGAGACGGGCCGCCTGGGCCTTGTCGGGCGTGGGCGCGTCGAGCACTCCACGGGCCTCGGGCCAGCTGTCGCGCAGCCGGGGATGGTCGGTGAGGCCCATGTCCTCGATGAGTGCCTCAAGGGGGTGGGGCGTCCGCGGCTGGACCCTCTGGGTCGACTGGGCTGAGTCGGGCGGCATCATGGCGGACCTCGCGATGTGCAGCCTACCAACCCGCTGCTTTGACCGGATCTCGGCGGGCCAGATCACAGGCTCCCCCCATCCCGCCACCGGTGGGTGGAGGTTTGATGCAGCGCACCCCCGATACCGCCCATCGGCCGCATTGCGGTGCTCACTTGTGGCACGATCGCCGAGAGAGGACGTTCATGCTCCAGCATCGGCTTCGCTCCCGGCTCAAGCGCGCCCGGGACCTCGACGACGTGGCCCGCAAGCTCCTCGCGGCGCTCGAGGTCGACCTGTCCCGCGCGCTGCAAGAGGCCGACAATGAAGTCGAACGAACCACTCTGGTGACTCGTTCGACCCTGGTGCTGCGGGATGGACTCGCCGCCAAAGCGGTCGTGATGCACCCCGTCCCCGACGACTCCGAAGAGCTGGGCTCGCTCATCTCGAACAGCGCTTGGACTTGGCTTCAGGCGCGGAATGCCGCTTGCTTGGTCGACTCTGCGCTCGGCCGCGTGGGTCCCCTCCTGCAGACGTCCCCTGGCCAGAGCGGCCCGGCGCCCATCCCGGTGTCGGAGTCCACGGTGCGGTTCCTCGACGCCCAGCAGGGCACCCACTTGCTCGTGTTGCCACTGATGGACGGCCACGGTGTGCTGCGCGGCGCGGTGTCCATCGCTCTGCGCAACCTGGCATGTGTGGGAGCAGGCTTTGGGGCCCTGCCGCACTGGGTTGCGGGCTGGGCGGCAGGGCTTGTAGAGGCCACCGACCTGCTGCTCCACCACCGTCCCTGCGACGAAGATGGTGTCGATGCCGATGCTCTGCTCCCGGTCATCGGCCACACCACCCGACCCATCATCACCACGCTCCACCGTGTGGCCCGCTCCCGCTCCACAGTGCTGCTCCAGGGCGAGCCCGGCACCGGCAAGTCGCGCTTGGCGAAGTGGGTCCACGCTGTGTCGTCTCGCTGCGACGGCCCGTTTGTGTCGGCCCACCTCCACACCTTCACCGACGACCTTCTGCCGGGTGCGCTGTTCGGCTGGAAGAAGGGCGCCCACTCCGGAGCCATCGGTGACCACCTGGGTCTGCTCGGTGAAGCGCAAGGTGGCACCCTCTTTCTCGACGAGATCGATCGCCTGCCGTTGTTCACTCAGGACCGCCTGCTTCAGCTGCTGGAGTCGCGCGTGTACCGGCCACTCAGCGGGCGCGAGCAGCGAGCGGACGTGCGCATCCTCGTGGGCACCAACCAGGATCTGGAGCAGCTCGCCTCCGAGGGCCGCTTTCGCCGCGACCTGTTGGACCGCATTGCCGATGTGGCCGTCATCTTGCCGCCTCTGCGGGACCGCCCCGACGAGATCGCTGCCTGGGCCCGCTTCATGGCTCAGGCAGCCGCTCGCGATGAGGGCTTGTCGGGCAAGGTGAGCTGGGACAACCAAGCACTTGCGCTGCTGGCCTCGCAAAAGTGGCCGCGCAACCTGCGGGGACTGCACCGCTGTGTGCGCCGGGCGTGGATGCTCGCCGCTGACCGACCGGGCCAGGACGACGCGGTCAACATCCACCTCGCCGCTGTCGAGCAGGCCGTGGACCTCGGCTACATCGGCACGCGCGCGCAGCCATCTCCAGGTCTGAGCCCCCGCCCCAAGCCTGGGCCAGACCTTGGGAGCGCGCCGGCTCCTGCCCCCGCCGACCTCCAGACCGCGATCGCTGCCGTCGCCAAGGCCTGGCTGGCCGATAACGAAGGCCGCGACACGCCTCTCGCGTTCGACTGGGGAGAGGCGGTCGGGGCGGCCATCGTCCACGAAGCGGTGCGTGTGGCTGGGAGTCGGGCCAAGGGACTGCGTACCCTCGGGCTGGGCCGCTGGGTGTCGAGCGGCAACAGCAAGAAGGTGAGTGACCGCGCCACCCGGGCCTGGACTGCCTTCATCGCCCAGTACACCAGTGACGATCCGTAAGCAGAATAAGCAGAATAAGCAGAATACGCCTCCGGCTCGTACTCCCGCTACGACTCGTAGGGAGCGCACGACGTCAGCCCGTACTCTGAGTACTGGTCGTACAGAGCAGACGAGCGCGCCCTGTCGTGGGGATCGGCACCAGCAGCCGATCGCATGAGGGGTAGCGGCGAAATTTCAGATCCTGGCACGTCCCTGGCAATGAGGCCGAGCATCCCGACCTGGAGTCGTCATGCTCGCTCTCGCACCTGCCTTCCGCCCCGCTCCCGAGGCCGCCCCCCGCCGGGCACAGCGCCTCGGACACTCCGTGGTGGCGGGCGTCTTCAGCGCACACCACGACGACCTCCAGTCCTACCTGCGCAACCGCTTCCCCCGCGTGTGTGCCGGCCGCATCGAAGACGCCGTTGGCGATGCCTGTGTCGACCTGCTTCGGCAGACCGACGATGTGGAGAAGGCGTTTGCAGAGGGCGGCGAGGCGCGCGTGATGAGCCTTGCGCGGGTGGTGGCTTGGCGGAAGCTGCGCGGTGGCTTGCGACGGGCCCATGTGCGCGCCGAGGTCGGCGTCGACGACCTGTCCATCGTGCGTCGTGCCAACCCCGCCGGTCAGCTGTTGGGCGTCGCGCTGTCCAGCCTTCCGCGCGCCCTCGACCGCGCCGTCCCCGCTTCCAATACCGCCCCGAGCCAGTACGCGGCCGTTCGCCGTGCCCTCGAAGACAAGCTGGAGACCCACGACTCCGACGGCGTGGTCGCCGCCCGCCATGGCATCCGTCGCGAGCACCTCAACCGCGCCAAGCGCGCCTTGATGAAGGAGCTGTCCGGCCTCGTCTGACCGCGGGAAGGCCCGTCGAGGTTGGGCTCAGCGAGCAATTCCACCGGCCGCACACTCCGTCAGCGACAACACCTCTCGGCGGGCATCGGAGGAGCGCTTCACCTCCCCCGTCAGGTCGGCGGCATCTTTGGCCAGGGGGTCGTCGGGGCCCTCCGCCAGCAAGCCCAGCACCTGTGCGGCGATGGCCGGCAGCCACACCCCGCGTCGTCGGTCGAGCAGTCCATCCACGGCGGCTTCGAGACGGTCTCGCTCGCCGGACCAGTGGCGGTGGCCGGCGCATACAGCCAGTGCTCCGGCCAGCAGCTCGCCAGCCTTGAAGCGCGATGCCTTGAAGCGCCGGGCGGCGTCATCGGCCAGCCGAGCCCCCAGCTCCAGCTGTCCACAGCGCCACGCCGCGGCCGCCTCATTGAGCACCGCGAGGGCGGCGGACACGGGGGGTAGGCCGGGCAAGACGGCGTCGAGCAGATCGATGTCGGGCATCGGCTGGGCGTGCCCACGGTAGATGGCCTCGCGCATCTTGGTGGCGAGTCTGGCGGCGGCGATGGGATGCGCACTGGGAGGGAGCATGGCGAGTGCTTCCTTGGACACCGCCTCGGCCTCGGTCGGGGAGTCGAGGTGGAGCAGGATGGCCAGCAGGTTGGATGCGGTCATGGCGCGGGTGTGCACAAACGAGCGGGCCCGCCACCCGTCGCTCAGCTGGCAGCGAGCGTCGTCGTAGTGGCCCTGGCGGTAGTCGAGCAGTCCGGACCAGGCGAGGAGTCGGGGGGCTGCATCGGGGTCATCGGGGGAGGGGAGTCCGGCCACCGTGTCGAGGGTCTGCCGCGCGAAGGTGGGACTCACGCCGAATGCGGCCCGCATGAGGCTGACATCCCGTGCGCGCCGAGCCCACGGACGCGGGGGGCGGGCCAGTGCCGACACCTCCTCGAAGACGCCCTTTGAGTCGCCTTTTTGAAGTCGAAGGGCCCCGGCCAGTAGGGTGGTCCAGAACGGGGGAACGGTGTCGTCTTCGCAGGCGGTGTGCTGGAGGACCGCGAGGGCTCTGCGCTGCGCCGCCGCGTTGTAGGTCTCGAATGCCGCCGCGCCCAAGGTGTCCACTTCCGCCACGGAGCGTGGGACCGTTCGGTCCGCGGACAGCAGGGACCACAGCGCCAGTCCGGGGGCCCCCGATGCGATGCGCTGTCTCTGGACGTCGATGGTGCGCGGGCCTTCGAGCAGCGCTCGCCAGCGCTGAAGGTCGTCTGGAGTCAGCTCCAGTGCGTCATCTAAGGACTGTGTTCCAAAGCCGACCGCCCGCAGCCGTGCCAGGGCGTGGGCTCCGTGAGGTTGAGCGTGCAGTGCCTTGGCTTGCTCGGGCACCTTGTGCAGAGTCGACGGCCCGGAGAGCGTGACCGGGCGTGGGGGGGCGTCCTCCGGAAGCGCCAACAGGCTGAGCAGCTCGGTGGCTCGGGCGGCGCGCAGAGCAGGGTGGTCGGACCGGGCAAGCGCTGTGAAGACGGGGTGGTGGCTGGCGGAGAGAAGGCTGCCGACCGCATAGAGATCCGCGGAGGCCGTCGGAGGTGCGCCGGCCGCGACCTCGGGTGCCATGTGAGCGGGAGTGCCCACCACGTCGGCCTTGGTTCCCACCGCAATGACCTCTTCGAGGTCGAGCACAAGCAGTCGCTGGTCGGGGGTGACCAACAGGTTGCGGGCACAGATGTCGCGGTGAACGAAGCCCGCGTCGTGAAGCCGATCGAGGGCCACGAGGAGCTGTCTCAGGTGGTCCTTGTCGAGGGGTAGCTTGGGTGGTGTTCCCTCGACCCAACGCACCACGGAGTGGATCTGGTCGCCGTCGACTTGGCGCCAGAGCACTGGAGGGGTGGCCTCTTGGAGCGCTTTTGCTGCGGCGTTCTGCCAGTGCATGCGGGTGCTGGCATCCGTCCCTCCGGGCACCGCCCACGCTTTGACCAACACCGGGCTTCCCTCGGGTCGCCACGTGCCCTTCCACAGCCCGTCGCGCCAATGAAGCACGTCGGCGAGCTGGTCGCAGTCGGGGAGTCGGGGCCGCATGGCGCCATCTTACGGCAGACGGTGGGCATCGGGTGGACGACTCAGCGCGGCTGCACGCTCAGCGCTTCGGACCAGATGCGAATACTCGGCCGACCCGGCACCTGGACTAGGGCTTCAAATCCAACCCAGCCCTCGCCGTCGATGTAGCGGTTTCGCAGCACCATCACGCCGTCGGCACGACGCACCTCGGCGACGGACACCAGCTCGTTTTCGAGCGCACCAGCGGCCAGCTCGACCGTGCGCTCCGACTTCCGCTCTCCGCGCAGGTGAGTGGTGGTCCAGCGGTCACCGATCGTGGGGGTGGACGTCAGCACAACCTGGGCGGGCTCGTAGAGCTCCAAGATGTCACCGGTGAACACGCCGAGGTCGACCAGGCCGCTGGGACCATAGGCCACGAGGGCGTCTTCGGAGATGGGACCTGGGACGCCATCGACCAGCTCCCGGGTGGTGCGGCGGTAGACGGTCCAGGCGTCGTCGAGGGTGGCGGGGCACCACGGGGTGCCGTCGGTCCAGTCTTCTTCGAGCAGAACACGGGGCAGCTCAAATACTCCAGCGTCGCCGCAGCGGGCGTAGCGCACCTTCCGGGGAGGGGGCGCCCACCGCATCAAGGTCGGGCTGGGAACGGGGCCTTCGGGGGGAGCTTGGGTCGACATGGTGCCCCCATATCCGCGGACCGTGCGACCCGCTCCATCCGGTGGGCGGAGGTCGCAGAGCGGGTCGTCCATCGCGCTCAGCTCGGACGCGTGCGCACTCCATTGCGCCAGCCAGTGCCTTCCATCCAGGCGACCAGCTCGGCCGCCTCGGCGTCCATGCCCTTGGCCACGAGCCAGTGAGCGAAGGCGGCGCGCACCGGCTCAGCATCGCTGGACCCCACCGCCGCGGCGACGTCTGCGGACAGTCCACTCTCCGGAGTCTCAAGCGCGACAATGCGGGCCTGGTCGGGGCCGCTGCCATGATCGAGGAAGGGGCGCAGGGCCTCGGCGGCGCGGGCGTACTTGCCGGTGACTCGGTACAGACGTGCCTTCAGGCAGGCTGCGCGGAGATCTGTGCCCGCCGCTGCCAGCGCGTCGAAGGCGGCTGGGTAGTCGCCGGCGGCGAGTGCGGCCTCACCGGTGGCCACCGCGATGGTCGGATGGGGGAGCCCTTCGAGTCTGGGGGGAAGCGGCAGTCCGACCATGCGAAGGGTGGGGTCGACGCAGGGGTCGGCGCGCAGAGCCGCTTCGCGCAGGGGGTCCCACGCCAGGGGCGGTTGGCTGTCGAGTCGACTGCGCAAGGGCTGGCGGACGAGGGTGTGGGCGATGGATGCAAGAGCGGTGTGGGCGTCGGGGCGCCACAGTCGGATGACGGGGCAGCGAGGGCTCTGAGTCATGGGCCAAGCGGCCTGCACCGAGCGGGCCCAATCGGCGCCCCACTGAATGGTCTGGTCGATGGGAGCGGCGTCCGGGTCGAGGGTGTTGCGCCGGGGGTCGTCGAGCACGGTGAGGATGACGGCCTGATCGGACAGGGCGCGCAGGAGGGCAGGTTGATGCCACAGCTCGGGCGCATCCACGACCGCCAGCGCGGGGCACCGCAGGGTGGGCACCAGTCCGAGGTAGGCGACGACCGCGGCGTTGACCCAGTCGGGCAGCGCACCATCTGGAGTCCTCTGGAGCCCGTCGCGCGACTGAAGCTGTCGGTCGAGCAGCGCCCACACCCCGTCGAGTCGGATGCCGGCGCGATGTCGCACCTGGGGCAGCTCTCCGAGCACCTGCGCCACCCGGCTGGCGTCTGCGCTCACCGGCCCGGTGACCAACACAAAGGGGCGGCTCATGGACACCTCGTGAGGCGGTCGGCGAGCTCGGCAGGCAGTCCGCGGGCCCTCATCCAGCGGGCGTAGGCCTCTGTGATGATGTCGGAGTCCCGCTCGCGGGCGTTCATGGCGGCAAACAGAGACTCGGGGTGCTCGGCTTCGGTGAGCAGGGCGGCCACGGCCTCGTCGGGGGCATCTCTGGGACGGACCGCACGGCACAGCTCGGCCACTTTTTGGTCGGCCGGACCGGATGCGGCGCGGGCCATGCAGGCCTCCGGCGTGTCGGCGGGAACGGGATCGGTGGGGGACGGCGGGTATCCATGCGCACTCAGTGCGGCCTCGAAGCCCGGCACGACGCGCAGCTCGGCGACCTCGGCTGAGCTCAGAGTGGTGTGCCAGCTTCGGCCCGGATGGACGCCGGAGAGAGCATCCGAAAATAGCTTGTGTGTGGGTATCTTGAGGAAGTCTTCGAGGCGCCGTCCCACCGCCACTGGCGTCTGGATGAGGCCCTCGTAGGTGAGCTCTAAGTAGCGGTCTTTGCCGAGTGACTGGCCGTCCCGCCGGGCAGACTGCACCAGCGCGGCCCAGGATGACGCCATCTGGGCGGGGGCCGGCGGGGTGGCGGTGCGGCGCCATGCCGTTCGACCGGCGAATGCCCGCAGGCTACTGCTCACCACATCGCGGCCGTCCCGCACGATGTGAATCACTTGGCAGTCCGCGAACACAGCGGCGAGCTGCGGCACTCGGGCGGCATCGGGCGGGTACTTGTCGCCCACGACCGTGGCGCCGGTGTGCTGGCGGAGGTGGCGCATGAGCTGGTCGATGAGCGGACGGCCCCAGGCCAGGTCGGTGGCGGAGGCATGGTCGCGGCCTGGCGTGGGGGTACGAGCGTGGTGAGTGACCGACCATCCGATGGCACCTGCCATATCGAGAAGGCGCAGCTCGTGGGGTATCTCGACATCTGGGTGGGCGCTGAGTAGCCGCCGCAGCAAGGTGGTGCCAGAGCGGGGCGCTCCGACGACGAAGAGAAGGGGACGAGACAAGCGGCGTCCAATGCAGAGGGACGGCTAGCCTATCGTTTCCGGCTTGGAGCCACCTGAATCCGCGCAGTGTACCCGCGGAGTCAAGAGGACTGTCCGAGGAGGACGGGGCTCACTGCCGGGCGGGTCGACCTGCGCGCAGCTTGGCGAGACGCTCGGTGGCCAGACCATCTCGGTAGAACAGGTTGTAGGTCTCGAACGGCACCATGTGCAGGGTGCGGGGGTCCACGATGTGGACACAGCTCTTCTTGACGCTGCGCACGTCGAAGTCCCAGGCGTCCATGAATTGCATGATGATGAGTCGGAACAGGTTCTGATAGGACCACCCTGCGGGCACGTCGACCTGGGGCAGGCAACACAACAGGTCGGACAGGCAGCCTGCACTGCTCTCGGGCGAGTGGCTGGTGGAAAACAGCGCCGTGAGGTGGTCTTTGACGGGGTCTTCCTTCTCGAACGCAATCGTGTTGCGGGGACCTGCGAGCAACACTTCGCGGGGCACCAGCCGGGTGAGCGGCATCGTGGTGTCGCCGAGCTGGAGCGCATAGGCCATCGCCAGGGCGTCGGGATGGCAGGGCACGGGCACGATGTCGTCGGCCGAAAACGCGCTCGACTGCTCCAGGACTCGGCGGCGCACCTCGGTGAGGGTGAGGCGGTCCGTGGACGGATTGAAGCCCTCCGTGCGTCCGGCATGCTGCACCGGCTGAAGCGTGATGCCCCGCACGTTGTCGGCAGCCAATGCAAAGTCCACTAGGCGGCCCAGCTCGTGGTCGTTGACCCCCTTTTGCACCGTGACGACCAGCGTGGTGTCGATGCCGGCGGCCTGGAGGTTTTCCAAGGCCTGCATGCGCACCCGTCGGAGGTCTGAGCCGCGCAGTCTTCGCAGGGCGTCCGCTTCGAATGAGTCAAACTGGAGGTAGACCTCGAAGGCCGGGCGGTAGTCGGCGAGACGCTTTGCGAAGTCGGGCTCCGTGGCGATGCGCACACCGTTGGTGTTGAGCATTAAGTGGCGGATAGGGCGTGCCTTCGCGGCGTCGAGGATGTCGAAGAAGCGGGGGTGCAGGGTCGGCTCGCCCCCGGAGATCTGCACGACATCGGGCTCCCCCTCGCTCTCGACCACGGCATCGAGCATGCGCTCCACCAGGGCGAAGTCGTGCATCTCGGAACGGTCGGGGCCGCTGTGGGCGTAGCAGATGGGGCAGCGCAGGTTGCAGTGGTCGGCAATCTCGACGATGGACAGGCACGAGTGCTGCTCGTGGTCGGGGCACAACCCGCAGTCGTAGGGGCAGCCCCACTTCATCGGGGTCTGGTAGCGCAGGGGCATCTCGGGCGGCTTGATCCACTGCTCGCGCGCCTTCCGCCAGTAAGCGGGATCGTCGGAGATCATTGCGGTGGTGCCGCCGTGGGTGGGACACCATCGTCGCAGCAGCACGCGGCCGTCTTGGATGAGAATCTTTCCGTCGACCCGCTCGTAGCAGTGTGGGCAGATACTGATTGCGACGTCGTAGTACAGGTAAGGGCGGGTCTTGGCGGGCATGGAGCTCCGGGGTCGCGAGGACCGTACAGCCCAGCGGGTGCGGGTTGATTGCGCGGCGGGCATTGGGCTGCCTGCCACTGCGCGCAGCCACGCGATCAACCTGCAACCGCGAGAGTGTATCGCGCTCTTTTCCGGCTCTGATGCAGGGGTTGGATGAACCGGCACCCGCTGAGCGGTCGCGTTCGGTAGGCTTGGGTATGTCTGTGTTCTTCCTGCTCCTCTCTGTCGCGTCCGCTTCTACCTGGACGGTGCGCTCCGATGGATCGGGCGACTTCAGCTCGATTCCGGCCGCGGTCGCGGGCGCATCTTCGGGGGACCGCATCGAGGTGCCTGCGGGAACTTGGAGTGGACCAGTCGACTTCGGCGGCAAGGATCTCCAGCTCATCGGGGTCGACGGCTCCGCCAGCACTACCCTCACCGGCGGTGGGGGGGACGCCGTGCTGTCCTTTGTTGGCGGCGAGTCCTCAGAAGCCCGCATCGAGGGCTTCACGCTCTCCGACGGGGTGCGCGCGGTGGTGGTGAACGGGGGCTCTCCGACCCTGGTGGACCTCGTGGTCACCGGCTTCGGAGATGAGGCGGCCTACGGAGGAGCCGTGTGGGTGGGGGATGGACGGCCCACCTTCGAGCGGGTCTGGTTCTCCGACAACCTGGGACTATACGGCGGCGCGGTCATGGTGAGCGGTGGGGTGCCGAGCTTTGTGGACTGCACCTTCGAGGGCAACGGGCTGTCCGACTACAGCACTGCAATGTCCTGGGGCGGCGGTATCTACACCACGGGCACCGACGTCATCATCCAAGACAGTGTGTTCGATGGCAACATGGCCCACTATGGTTCCCACGTGGGGATGTGGTCCGGCGGCAAGCTGTCCATCACCGGGGGCTCCCTGATCGGTGGAATTGCAACCTATGGTAGCGT
>Ga0315321_10000426_pt1 | contig 30834 bp, 30 predicted proteins | sample M180m21515metaG_FD_203464 | JGI IMG/M metagenome (GOLD analysis project Ga0315321, IMG submission 203464) | Ammonia-oxidizing marine archaeal communities from Monterey Bay, California, United States - M1 80m 21515 | ecosystem: Environmental > Aquatic > Marine > Intertidal zone | place: USA...
GGATATTGCAGAACAAATCTTGTTGCAAGAAAAACAGATTCAAAATGATGTGGAAACTGCTTCTAGATCTTTGAAAGCGATGTCTCATCCTTTAAGACTAATGATACTATGTAAATTAGGGGAAGATGAGTTCAGTGTTCAAGATATTGTTGATAATGTTGGTACATCTCAAAGCAATATTTCTCAGCATTTAGCTATTTTAAGAGACAAGGGAATCTTGTCTGCCAGGAAATCAGCTAATAAAGTATTCTATAAAGTTAGTGATCATAAAACCTTGAAACTCATTGAAATGATGAGAGAGGTTTTCTGTTCACATCAAAAATAAATAAAGGACGGCCTCATTGGAATTTATATCAAATAATATAATATTATTTATAGCATTAGCGATACTTGTCTTACTTATTATAAATTTAGAAACTAAGTCTCTTTTTGGCAAAGTTCAAAAGCTATCTTGTGATGAATTAACTAGGCTTTTAAATAGTTCAAAGATTAATTTAATAGATTTTCGTACAAAAGAAGAATTTAATTCAGGTCATATTATTACAGCTCAAAATCTGAGATTCGAAGATATTGATAAGCTTGATACTAAAAATAATAACGCATTTGTTGCATATGCTAATACAGATTCTGATGCCTTAAAAGGGGCAAAGCAATTCTCAAAACTAGGAATACAACAAGTTTTTTATTTAGAGGGTGGCATCAAGTCATGGATAGAAAATAATATGCCATTAACTGGAGAAGATTAAGATGGATAAAAAAGATATTAAATTTTTTGTAAAAAGAGTATTCACAAAAGATTTGTCGTTAGAGTCACCAGAAGCGCCTGCAATTTTTGATAATATCAAGGCAACACCTAAGATAGCATTTAATTTAAAGACAGCCATTGCTACTATTGATGATACTACTTACGATATTACATTAGATATTAATGTTAAGGCTGAAACAGAAAACAATATTATATATGTGGTCGAAGTTAAGCAATCAGGTTTATTTGTCATAGATGGTGCTGATGATGAGCTGAAAGATGTTTTTTTGAATATAAGGTGTCCTGAAGTTATTTTTCCTTATGCTAGGGAAACAATATCCTCGCTTGTTCAGAAAGCTGGTTTCCCACCAATTTTTATCGCTCCAATTGATTTCAATGCTTTATATCAGCAAGAGTTATCTAAAAAGAAACATTAAGCAATGATAAGAACATTTCGAATATTTGGTGCAGGAGAGTGGGGCCTAGCAGTAGCCAATCACTTATCATGTCTTGGTAATAATGTAGAAATCTTTCTACGTGATGGCAATAAGATAAATGAATTTAGTGCACAGCGAGCTTATAAAAATTTAGATATATCCTTCAATAAAAATATTATATTTTATAATTTTTCAGATCTAAACATTTTGCCTGAAAATAAAAATACTTTTAATATCATTGCTTCTTCAAGTTCTGGGTTTTCAGGTATCATTAATAGTTATCAAGAGTACTTCAAATCTTGCGAATCAATTCTATGGCTAACAAAAGGCCTAGATCACTCAAGTGGTTTGCTATTTCATGAAATTATAGATCAACAATTATCACCCAATATAAATAAGTGCATCATATCAGGCCCAAGCTTTGCTAAAGATTTAGTTTCTGCCAAACCATTAAAAGTAAGCCTTGCATCATCTTGCGATCTCTTATCGAACTCTGTTATTGAGGCCATGGAGACAGAGAATTTTATGTTTGAGAAAACAACAGATATCATAGGCGTTGAAGTATCTGGAGTTATGAAAAATATATCTGCAATTTTAGCGGGGGCCTTAACAGTAAATTCATATCCAGATGAATATATAGAAGAACTTATAGCTTTATCTCAAAGGGATATTAAAAGTATCGTCCGTAAAATAACAAGTCAACAGAAGTCCTATAGAGTCTCAGAAGAAGATCTTGATAAAACTGTTTTAAGCCCAGCATGCTATGGTGATATGCATCTAACATGTTATTTTAATACATCTCGTAATAGACAATTAGGTCTAAAAATTATAGGCACATATAATTTAGAAAAGATTATTAAAAAGATCGGAACAGTCGAAGGATACTTATCTACTCTAACATTGAATAAGCATGAGAAAGTATTTGGAGAATCTAGAGTTGTTGAAGCTGCTTATAAGATTCTATATTTAGATGCTAAGCCAAAGAAAGTTTTGAATAAACTATTCAACTAGTGATCTTTTACTTTTCTAGCTAAAGTATTTCTTCCCCACCCTAGTAATTTTGCAGCTTCTAATTTAATTCCGTCTGTAGCAAGAAGAGACTCTTCAATTAACATTTTTTCTACCTCCACGCCCACTTTTTTTAAGATATCTTTATCTGATAAGATTTCTTTTCTTATATGCTGTTGGAGGCCTGACTTCCAATCTCCATCTGTACTTACCACATTAATTTTTTGAGTATTTAGAAATATGTCATCCGGTAAATCATCAATTGTAATAACAGATGATGCACTCATTACTGTTAAGTATCTACATATATTCTCTAACTGTCTTATGTTACCGGGCCAATTAAACTCTATTAGATATTTTAATGTTGAATCATCTATTCTTTTTTCTTCTGTATTTAGTTCAGTTGCTGATGTCTTTAAGAAATATGTTATTAGTGATGATATATCTTCTTTTCTTTCCCTTAAGGGTGGGAGTACAAGTTTAAACACATTTAATCTATGATATAAATCTTCTCTAAATTTATTTGTTTTTATTAGTTCTTCTATATATTGATTAGTAGCTGCAATAATCCTCACATCAGATTTAATAGGCCTATGGCCACCCACTCTGTAAAATTCTTGGCTTGAAAGAACTCTTAGTAGTCTTGTCTGTAATTCAGGGTGCATGTCGCCAACCTCATCAAGAAATAGTGTTCCACCTTGGGCTTGCTCAAATCTTCCGATTCTTTGTGCTTGAGCTCCAGTAAAAGCACCTTTTTCATGACCAAATAATTCTGATTCAAGTAAGTCATGCGGAATTGCAGCAACATTAATTGCCACAAAAGGTTTTGAGCTCCTGTTACTGTTATTATGAACTGCTTGTGCAATCAATTCCTTCCCTGTTCCAGATTCACCTCTTATTAGAACAGTTATATTAGAATTTGATATTTTTCCTATTGCCCTAAATACATTTTGTAGTGATTGTGCTTGGCCAATAATTTTTGATGATTGAGCAGTTGAATTAGAATTTTTCTGAATGGTATCCACATCAGTCTGATTCAAAGCTTTTAGTGCAAGTGATCTAATAGTATCTACATCAAATGGTTTAGGTAGATATTCAAATGCTCCTCCTTTATAAGCCGAGAGAGCATTATCTATATCTGAGTGAGCAGTAATTACGATAGTTGGTAAACTAGGACATTTTTCTGAAACCTTTTGAAGTAAATCCAATCCCGATAGACCAGGCATTTTAATATCTGTGATTATTAGATCTGGCTCATCTGAATTTAAGGCTAGTAACGCTTCAGAGCCATTAGGAAATGTTTCTATAATAAAATTATCTTCAAGCGCACTCCTACATATTTCTCTAATGCTTTCCTCATCATCAACTATCCATAATTTAGATTTTTTCATTCTGAAGACCATGGAATTATAATAGAAAAGACTGTTTCTTTATTTTTGCTTTTACATTCAATGATTCCTTTATTCTGTATTATTATAGACTGAGCTATAGTTAAACCGAGCCCCATACCATCATTCTTAGTAGTCACCATCGGATAAAATATCTCTTTTAATTTCTTTTCAGGTATACCGACTCCATTGTCAATAACATCAATTTTAATAACCAAATCATGCCTTATGTCGCCTATTGTATATTTCAATAGTGGCCTTGTTTTGATAACTATTTTTCCATCTTTATTAATTGCTTGAATCGCATTCCTGATTATATTTATAAGGGCCTGTATTATCTGATTTTTATCAAGGTATAGTTGTGGAATGCTAGGATCATAGTCTTTTACAAAGTTAACACCAAGATTATCTACATCATATTTAAATAACTCAGTTACATGCTCCGTGACTTCATGAATATTAATCATATCTTTATCTACAGACGGCAAAGGGGATGACATTGCATTTATCAACTTTAATAATCTTTCAGATTCTTTTCGTATAATTTTCGTAAATTTAGCTTGAGATTCATCAGTTAGAGTACGATCTAGAAGTTGTGCTGCACCCATGATCCCACCCAAAGGGTTTTTTATCTCATGTGACAAACCTTTTACCATTTCCCTTGTCGCTTTTTGTTGATCTATTAAATTCTGGTCAAGAGAAATGTTGTATAGTCTCCCTGTCTCATTTAATTCAAGTAATATATATTTAACATCATTATTATAATAACTAGAGATATTACAGTCTACGATACGTTCGATGCGATCAAAATTTTTAAACTTTAAATCTCTTAGCATTACAGGCTGAGAGTCTTCTTTAATATTATTTAAATACATTGATAAACTAATATTTTCACATCTCAACTCTGTAATTTCTTTAATAGCAGTTGACGAACCTAACAAGTCTATTGCTGAAGTATTTGTATATATATATCTAAAATCTGCATCAAGAATAAGTATAGCAGTTCTCATGTTATCTAATATTTCATAATTAGAACTGATATCTTGGATATTTTGATTTTTAGGGATAGTGCTCATAATTATTGAAAATTAAAGCTGCCCTCACTATGAGGGCAGCTAGATAAGTTATAAACTATAGTACATCTCAAACTCACAAGGATGAGTTGAAGCTCTAAGTCTTTGCACTTCCTCGTATTTAAGCGCTATGTAAGAATCAATCATCTTGTCAGTAAAGACCCCGCCCGCTTTCAAGAAGTCTCTATCTTTATCAAGCGAATCTAATGCGACATCTAGCCCTGGTGCCACAGTGGGTAACATTTTTTCTTCTTCAACAGTTAATTCAAATAAGTCTTGATCCATGGCTTCACCAGGACTTACTTTATTTTTAATACCATCAAGGCCAGCCATCATTAAAGCACTAAAGGCTAAGTATGGATTAGCTGTTGAATCAGGAAATCTGACTTCAATACGTCTTGCTTTATCGCTCATAACATAAGGTATTCTTATTGCTGCAGATCTATTGCGTGCAGAATAAGTAAGTATTACAGGAGCTTCAAATCCAGGTATTAGGCGTTTATATCCATTTGTTGATGCATTGGTGAATGCATTCAATGCTCGAGCATGCTTGATGATTCCTCCTATATAGAATAATGCCTCGTCTGACATATTTCCATACTTGTCTCCTGCAAAGATATTTTTACCATCTTTTGATAGAGACATATGTACATGCATACCACTTCCATTATCTCCAACTAAAGGCTTGGGCATAAACGTAGCAGTTTTCCCATATGCATGAGCTACATTCATAATGACATATTTGAATTTTTGCACCTCATCGGCTTTTGCCACTAATGTGTTAAAGACCGTACCAATTTCACATTGTCCAGCAGTAGCAACTTCATGATGATGAACTTCACATGGAACGCCCATTTCTTGGCAAGTTGTAACCATTGCAGATCTACAATCTTGTAATGCATCAACTGGTGGGACAGGAAAGTAGCCACCTTTAACCAATGGCCTATGCCCCATGTTACCTTCTTCGTAACTTTTACCGCTATTATAGCAAGCCTCAGTTGAATCAATTGCAAAAGATGAACTGCCAAGTTTGTCTTCAAACTTTACATCGTCAAAAATAAAAAACTCGTTTTCTGGACCAAAATATGCTGTGTCAGCAATACCGGATTCTTTTAAATAATTTTCAGCTTTTTTAGCTATAGACCTTGGATCTTTCTCATATGGTTTGCCATCTTCTGGTTCAATTATATCGCAAGATACTACCAAAGTTGGTTCATCAAAGAATGGGTCCATTACCGCAGTAGTTGAGTCTGGCATTAGTATCATGTCTGATTCATTAATATTTTTCCATCCAGCTATTGATGATCCGTCAAACATTTTACCTTCTGTAAAATCTGTTTTAATTCCATCTATATTTGCTGTTACTGTAACATGTTGTTCTTTTCCATTTGTATTGGTAAACCTATAGTCAATAAATTTGACTTCTTTTTCTTTTACTATATTAAGTACGTCCTCGACACTCATTTCATTGCTCCTCGTTATTTGTGTACATATATTACTGCATTAATCATGCCAGCTTAAAATACTAAATAATGTCACTAAATAGTGCATATTATATTATTCTCAATATTATATGCATTACTATAGCACATATTAATGCTCATATATGGACTTTATGCACTAAAAACATGCATCATGTTATGAATAAACATGAGGAAACGATCAAATAACCTAACAATTTACTTTAATAGCTTGATATGATTTATAATGATTATAATAGAATTAACAAGGAATAATGAGATATAATCATTACTTTCATGTACCACGGGATAAACTTTGACTGCTCACACTATGGATGATTTAGTAGCTCTTTGTAAAAGGAGAGGTTTTATATTTCAATCAAATGAAATATATGGTGGATTTCAGGGTCTCTATGATTATGGTCCGCTAGGAGTTGAGCTAAAGAATAATCTCAAACATGCTTGGTGGAGTTCTATGATCTATGATCGGGATGACATAGAAGGTTTGGATGCATCCATTCTTACCCATCCTGATGTACTTATACATTCAGGACATGAAAATACTTTCACTGATCCGTTGGTTGACTGTAAAACATGTAAATCCAGATGGAAGTCAGACACTATTCTAGACAATAAATGTCCAGGTTGTGGCTCTTCTGATTTAACAGAACCAAGACCATTTAACTTGATGTTTAAAACCAATGTTGGCCCTGTTGAAGATGGAGATAATTTTGCATATTTAAGACCTGAGACAGCTCAGCAGATCTTCACTAATTTCAAAAATATTTTAGATTCAACAGCTAGGTCATTACCTTTTGGTATTGCTCAAATTGGAAAAGCTTTTCGCAATGAAATAACCCCTCGAAATTTTATTTTTAGAGTTAGAGAGTTTGAGCAAATGGAACTTGAGTATTTCGTTAAACCTGGATCAGATGATAAATGGCATAAAGAATGGGTTGATAACAGAATCAACTGGTGGGTAGAACAAGGTATTCCAAAGGATAAATTACAAATTCTTAATGTCCCAGACAATGATTTAGCTCATTATTCAAAGGCAACAGTAGATTTAATGTATGAGTTTCCTCATGGGTTAGAGGAACTCGAAGGCATTGCAAATAGGACAGATTTTGACTTAGGTTCGCATAGTAAAAATCAGAAAGACCTCAACCTTACTTCTGCAACTGAGACCAATAATTTATCAAATGCTAAACTTGCTGTTCAAGATATAGACACTAAAAAATTTTTAGTTCCATATGTTATCGAGCCATCTGCTGGTGTTGATAGAGGAGTATTAGCATTACTCAATGAGGCTTATACTGTTGAAAAGTTAGAAGGAGATAAAGAGAGAATTGTGCTTTCCTTTAAACCTCATTTAGCACCAATCAAAGCAGCTGTAATTCCATTAAAGAAAAATAATAAAGAGTTGGTCGATATAGCTTTCAAGATTAAAGGTGAACTTCAATCTCTTCGACTTGGAAGGGTTGTGGTGGAAAATACTGGTAACATTGGAAAAAATTATAGAAAGCATGATGAAATTGGCACGCCATTATGTATTACTGTAGATTTTAATACTCTAGAAAAAGGCATAGTCACAATTCGTAATAGAGATACTATGCTACAAGAGTTTATTTCAGCTGATAATGTATCTAGTTATTTTAAAGATTTTTTACTAAAGTGAATCATCAAAAATATATAATTCTTGATAGAGATGGTGTAATTAATATTGACTCCCCAAGTTACATAAAATCCGCTGAAGAATGGAATGCCATACCAAATAGTCTTGAAGCAATTAAAAAACTAACAGAACATGAATACCATATCATCATCATCAGTAATCAGTCTGGTCTAGGCAGAGGTATTATTCCTTACAGTGACTTTATCCAAATTAATCTTAAAATGCTCAGCCAAATAAGCAAGGCAGGTGGATCAATTTTATCTATTCTGTACTGCCCCAGTTTACCTACAGATAAATGTTTTAATAGAAAACCAGCCCCAGGCATGTTTAATGAGATAGCAAGAAGATTGAATATTTCATTAGAAGAATGTTACTCCATAGGTGATTCCCCCCGAGACATGGATGCGTCACTATTGTCTAAGTGTAAACCTTTGGGTCTGAGAACAGGTAATGGTAGATTAATTGAAAATGATTCTAATTATAACATTCCGATGTTCAATGACCTTGCAGATGCTGTAGAATATGTTATCAAGAATGATATAAACAATTAAAACTTGAGATGAATATGAAAAATATAGCTTGGTTGAGCGATGGTTTATGGGAATATTATACACAAGAGCTTGATAGGATATTATGCGGCTCTGTTCAATCTAATGACCACAAAGAGTTAATTGCAATATATTCTGATTACTTAAAAGAAAAAAAAATAATGCCAATCCAATTACAAGAATACATTAATTTATATTTAAAAGAGAATAGCCTGGACTCTTCTTCAGATGTATTTGATAAAAAAAATGAGTATTTTAATTTAATTTTAGTTGTATGCGTGAGGTGGAAAGAGTCACGCGGAGAAAATAGAACTAATGCTATTGGATTAATTGCTAACTTATTTGATACGGATGCTCAATCTATTTTTAAAATATATGATCAATCAAAAGAGAAAGCAGACCAATATATTTCTATAATGCCAAACATGAAAGAAATCAGTAATTTCTTGGAGAATAGTTAATATACTATGTTATCAGGGCGCAGGGTTAGGAATATCATCATGAATATTATTAATTTCATCAATGATCTCTTCACACAAATTTACATCTATGCTTTCAATATTTTCTTTGAGCTGTTCTATTGTTGTGGCTCCAATAATATTACTGGTAACAAAAGGCCTGCTATTAACAAATGCTAAGGCCATTTGACATAAGCTGATATTATATTTTTGAGCAATAGTTTGATATTTAGATGTTGCCTCATGACATTTTTCATTACTGTATCTAGTAAACCATTCACCAAATAATCCAAGCCTTGATTTACTAGGCATCTCACTAAGATATTTTCCAGTTAAAACTCCAAAACCAAGAGGCGAATAGGCGAGTAAGCCTACATTTTCTCGATATGAGATTTCGGCTAAACCTATTTCATAAATTCTATTTAATAAACTATAAGGATTTTGGATTGTCTGAATTTTAGGTAGAGATTTGTATTCAGCTAATTTTAAATATTCATGAACTCCCCATGGGGTTTCATTTGAGACACCAATATGTCTAATTTTTCCTGCTTTGATAGCATCATCAAGGGCAGATAGTGTTTCTTCAATAGCAACACCTATGTCCTCAGATTGTGTATATCCTAGCTTACCAAAATAATTTGATTTCCTTTCTGGCCAGTGTACTTGATAAAGATCTATATAATCAGTATTTAGTCTTTTTAAAGATGTATTTATTGCTTGAGTTACATGTTTTCTGCTTAAAGTTGTTCCGCCTCTGATATATTCCATTCCAGGACCTGCAACTTTCGTTGCTATTATATATTTATCTCTATTTAAGTTTTTCTTAATCCAGGAGCCTATAAATTTTTCTGTTAAACCTTGAGTTGCTTCTTTTGGTGGAATTGCATACATTTCTGCTGTGTCTATAAAGTTTACACCATGATCTAGAGCAAAAGTTAATTGTTCATGTGCCTCTTTTTCTGTATTTTGTTCTCCAAAACTCATGGTTCCAAGACAGATAAGACTAACATCAAGATTTGTATTACCCAGTTTTCTATACTTCATATTCACCTCAAGACAACATTTAATTATTATGATAGTATAAATAAATTCATTTAAAATATATATTTCGCTAAAAAAGATCAGAGGGTTGTATTATTAATATTAAAACTATGTTATTTAATTTCAGCACATGGCTGCCGGAATCATTATTAAATAAAAATTATATTCTAAGAGATATTATAGCTGGCACAACAATAGCTATGATTATTATTCCTCAGTCAATGGCATATGCCACTTTAGCGGATGTATCGCCAGTTTATGGCTTATATGCAGCCTTTATCCCAGTAGGAATCGCAGCTTTTTTTGGTTCATCTAGATATCTAGCCACTGGTCCTGTTGCAATGGTCTGTCTTTTAACATCAGTTGCAATAACATCTTTATCTGCAGGAGATACCTCTTTGTATATTTTTTATGCTGTTATTTTAGCAGTCACAGTTGGAAGCTTTCAGGTTACCTTGGCGTTTCTAAAGGCTGGAAAAATTTTTGATACAATTCCTGAGCATGTATTATTAGGTTTTACATCTGCTGCGGCCCTGATTATATCTACATCTCAATTAAGCAAGGTTTTTGGTATGCCTAAAATTTCATTAGGTCAACTAGCTAACCCAGAACTTTTACTTGCTAACACGCCGATTAATTTAGAAGCATTAACTCTGTCAATATTAGTATTATTTTTAATGTACTTAATTAAATATAAGTTCACTAAATTTATGACACTTAGTAATTTAGCAGTATTTTTTGCAGTCCTGTTATCTATATTATATTCTTTAGCACAATCCTACTCAGGTCCTGTCGTAGGATATATTGTACCTGGTTTACCAGATTTTAAAATTCCTGACTATGGTATATTCAATGGGTCCGTGCCAATGTTAATAATCCATACAATAATTATTGCTTTTGTTGGATTTATGGAAGCTATTGCTATAGCTAAACAATTGTACTCAAAAAAACCTCCTAAAGATTCAAACGGTGTTGAGCTATATAAGAACCCTACACCAGTTGATTCTAATCAAGAGCTTTTTGGTCAAGGGATTGCAAATATAAGTTCTGGCATAAGTGGAAGCATACCAGTCTCTGGATCTTTTTCACGATCAGCAGTAAATGAAGCCAGCGGAGCTTACAGTGGTTTATCTTCCATTGTAACAATGATAGTTGTGGGTATAACACTGCTATTCGCTACACCATTATTATTTAGTTTGCCTCAGGCAACACTTGGCATCATTGTTATTTTTGCTGTTATTCCATTAATTAGGATTAAAGAAATGAGCAAATTATACACAGAAAGTAAAAGACTAGGCGTCATTACATGGATTACTTTTGCGAGCACCTTAATATTTCCAATGTTATCTATAGAGATTTATGAAGGAATTACGACGCACATTTGGACTGGAATTATTTTTGGATTTTTGATTCATATTATATTTTCTAAACAACAAATAGCTGAATAGTTATTTTTTAACAACTAAATCAAATATAAAATTCTTTCTTCTTAATCCTCTCCTCTCATAGTTTGTGGTAGGCCTTTTTCTTCTATTAGAATTAAATAATTGCTTATAACCAGTAAACTCCTCAAACATACTTTTGGTATCATATGCATAAATTATATGATCTGTTGCAAAATGTAATATTCCTCCCTTTTTTAACTTTTTAAAAAATAAATTTAATGTATATAAATTTATTATTCTTCTTTTATGATGTTTATTTTTTGGCCAAGGATCTGGAAAAAAAATTAGTATTTCATCAATAACTCCATCTGGAATTTCCTCATTAAGTATTTCAATAGCATCACCATGAAAAACAGACATATTTTCTATTTCATTTATTTTTATGAATTTTTTTAGATTATTTATTCCCTGCATATATGATTCTATACATATATAATTATTTTTATCACTAGAGTAGAGGCTCTTTGTTGATGTTCCAGTTCCAAAACCAATATCTATAATATTCAATCTATCATTCAATAAGATATCCTTTAGATTACTATTAGATTCAGAATATTGGTTTTTATTTTGGCCTTGTCTATATCGATGATTACTATAAAACTTTGGTTTCTTTATATCACTCATCATTACAAATATTGCCCTCAATGGGTGATGATGCGTTAGCATATCTTCTTTTTGGGATTCTGCCAGCATTGAATGCTTCGTATCCAGCATCTACTGCTTTTCTCATTGCACTAGCCATGAGTATGGGGTTTTTTGCACATGCTATCGCTGTATTCATTAGCACCCCATCACAGCCTAGCTCCATAATTATGCTAGCATCAGAAGCGGTTCCTACCCCAGCATCTACTATAATTGGCACTTTTGCATTTTCTACAATAGATAGAATATTATATTTATTTTGTAGGCCTAATCCACTTCCTATGGGTGAAGCTAAGGGCATAACTGAAATGCAGCCAATATTTTCTAATTCTTTAGCTACAAGCGGGTCATCGGTCGTATAAACCATAACCTTAAATCCTTCTTTAACTAAAATTTCTGCAGCCTTTAGCGTTTCTCCTGTATTTGGATATAATGTTTTTTCATCTCCTAATACTTCAAGCTTAACAAGTTTTTCTCCATTTAATATCTCTGCTGCAATATTGCATGTGCGAACTGCATCTAGTGCATTATAACATCCTGCAGTGTTTGGTAAGATAGTATATTTGGTAGGGTCTATAAACTCTAAAAGATTTGGACTATCTTTGTCTTGTCCAATGTTCATTCTCCTAATTGCAACAGTAACCATCTCTGCTCCACTTGCTTCTATTGCCAACTTAGTTTCTTCAAGATCTTTATATTTCCCAGTCCCAACTATTAGTCTTGAAGAATATGATTTATTATCTATGATAAATTTATTCAATTTTTAACCACCACCTACAGCATTAATAACTTCAACAATATCATTTTCATTAAGTAAATATTCTGCATATTCTGATTTTGGTATAATTATTTTATTTACCTCAATTGCCATATATTTTTTAGATATGGAAAGTGTTGATAATAAGCTTTCTAAGCTTATTTGATCGTCCACAACAAGTATATTTTGATTAACAGTTATATTCATCTTTAACTAATATAATGTTCTTTAGCTTGATAAGCAATTAACAAATAAAAGAGTCTTATAAGACTCTTTAATAAAAAAATAAACCATTTTTCAAGCAAGATATAGCCTAATAGTCCTTATTAAACTTTGGTTATTTAGATTTTTACAAGTTAACATAAATATCCGGTAAATATTGTAAACTTCTATATGTTCTGGTTTTTCAAGCTATGTGGTAAAATCTATAACGTTATAGCAACAAATACTTATTATATATGAATATAAAATTACAGTTAAAGAAAACTGCAACAGATTTCAATAACTATGCAAAAAAATATTTATCATCTCATAAAGAGGGAACCACACTTTGGGATGCTATGAACTATGGTGTTGTAAATGGGGGGAAAAGAATTAGGCCTTTTTTAATTATAGAGCTATCTAAATTATTAAATATAAAAAAAACAAATTATATGAGGCTGGCTTTAGCTACTGAATTTGTGCATGCATATTCGTTAATCCATGATGACTTGCCGGGTATGGATAATGATGATTTGAGAAGAGGCAAGTTAACTACTCATAAAAAATTTGGTGAAGCTGTTGCTATTTTAGCAGGAAACAGTCTTTTAACTCTTGCTTTTGAAATATTAGCCAACCCTAAGACCCATCAAAATAATAAAATTAGAGTGAATTTGATAGCCAATCTTGCCAAGATGTCTGGTTCAACAGGTCTTGCAGGAGGTCAGTCATTAGATTTGCTTTATGAAAAAAAAAGGGTTTCAGAAAAAGAAATTATCAAGATGCATAATCTTAAAACTGCAAAACTTTTTGAATTTTGTATGTTATCACCATTAATTTTATCTGGTAAAAATACTCCATTAAAACAAAAAGAGTATCAAAAATATGGAAAAAATTTTGGTTTAATATTTCAAGCAACAGATGATTTATTAGACTATGAAGGTAAAAAAAATATTACCGGCAAACACACTCAAAAAGATCTCAAGAAAAATAAAGGCAGCATCTTAAAGTATAAGGATTCAAAAGAAATCAGACTATATTGTAAAAAATTAGCTAAGAGCGCCACTATAACATCAACAGCTTTTAGTAAATCAGAAAATATATTCAATTTATTAATACATAATATTATAGGGAGAGTTTGCTAACTATGAAATATTTTCTAATCTTTATTTCGTTTCTGTTTTTAGCATCCTGTGCCACTTTTAAGCCGAAAGAATTCTCAGTAGAGATTGATCTAAGTACCGTAGATATAGACCAAAAACCTATTGATGCAGTCTGCAGTTTATATTCATCTTCTTCTAAAATAGATATCCTGGCACCCAAAAAATTTATATTTAATACAGAATGTTCTTCGATTAACGTTGTTTGTACATCTGGTGACTTGTATGGAGATCATGGAATTATTAACGAAAATGATAACAATGCAACTGAAGGGTTTATCATTAGTTCTGGTTTAGGATATTTATTTGATCGTGCTGTTGAGACCATCACTCCCATGGGAACTTTTATTAACCTTATGTCTTCAGATGAATCGGATTGTAATGTAAATAGAGAGATTACAGTTGTTTTGGAGTAAGAAAATAGTTATCTTGTAATTATGATTATTTTAGGCTTGATTGGTTTTTTATTTTTTGGCGCGATTGGTTACTTTGCTTATACTTTTGCGCAATGTCTATGCGTGTTCTCTAGATTAGATAAAATTATCAATAAGAAGATTGTTGGGGTCTTATCTGTAGTTGTATACTTCTATTATGTATATATCAATCAAGATGCAATTGTTGAAGCATTCATGAAACCAATAAATAATTTAGCTGCTATTTCATAATAGTTACTGTTTGAACTGGTGGATCCACATATATTACGCATAATCCTCCGCCAAATGATGCGATTAGCGTATCCGCAACGTCAAACTTAATCAAAATTTTTGGTGAATCTGTTGCTTTGGGTGTGTAAGGTACAGCTAAAGCAACCGTGAAAGTAAAAGTTGATGCACCATCAGTTTTAGCAATTCCATTAGCAGTAAATGTTGACCTTAGATCACTATAATCACCACCACCATTTGCATTTGGTACAATCCATGCCATATCGGCCAAAGTTCCACCAGCGGCTGTTTTAGCAGTCGCAGTCGCAGAAGCAGCTGTATTAGATGGAGATGCAACAGTGTTACAAATAGTGCCGCTAACATCAACTGTCCCTTGTACCTGGAATGTACTGTTAACTGTAGACCTAGCATGGGTATATGTCCGACCTAATTCGATAGTAAAGTTATTTAAGTATGTACCGACATCTGATCCAACTGATTTTGAAGCAATATCAAATTGTTTTGAAGTGCTTCCTAAAACTACAGGGTCACTGCAAGCTGATGATGAGCATAATTCGAATTTACTAACAGTTGTTTTATAAGAAGTTGGTGTTGCCGTAGCGGCATAAAGAATGTTCGAACTTATCAGTAGAACTAATAAATATATAAATTTTAAATTTTCCATTATGTACCCCTACCGATTACAGCTGCACCATTAATTCCTTTAACTATATTATTCTCCCTTCTAACTTTTTCATAGAACCTATCAGCTACTGATGTATACGAGTAGGCTTGTGGTGTCATAAAAACAAACTTTCTGTTTGTAGTATCGTTACTACAACAAACTACATAGGATAACTTTATAAATTCTCTATCATTTGACATAGTATTATCATCATGTATGCCAGCTTCTATAGTGAATCTTCCTGTTGGTTGTAGATGCAAACTTAAGACTTCTCCATGTTTTATATCAAATATACTGGAGTTCCATTTGTATCCTTTATAATATACCTTTGCCCATGGCATGTATGGCATATAAATACCAACTTCTAAATCATACCCGTCTGCAGCTTCTTCTGTAACACCATCTACTACTTTCTTATCAGACAACGCATGGTACATATTAAAATTTACATCATATACACTCGACTTTAATTCAATTCCAAAACCTATCCTGGAATGATTGGAATTTATTTCATAATCATAGAAAGCATTGTATCCATACATTAGAGTTTGATTTACATTTAGTTTTCTCCAGACAACACCTAGATTTAATGTTTCTGTTGAATCAAAGCTTGAGAACGAAAATTGGGATAAATACTTTTCATTATTAGTACCAGACAACTCTGTCATACCAAGTATTCTATAGTCAGTTTTAGAGTAATTTCTAATACGTGTTTCTACTTCAATTAGTCTTAAATTTGATATATTTTGTTTAGCCCAAGATTCTATTGTTGAGTCAACATGACTTGTTACATTGTTTATCGCCTCACCTGCATAGGCCATAGGCGACATGACACATGCTAATATAAAGTACTTATAAATCCTCATTAATCTCACCCCTCTCTTAAAACTAACACGAAATAATCTTAGCTTTCAAGGTCTAAAAGTCTATTCTTATGTATCAATCCACCAAAGCTTGAAAACCCAGAACCATTAGCATCTTTAGAAATAACACGGTGACAAGGGATAATAAGCAAACATTTATTTGCTCCACATGCATTTCCTACTGCTCTAGGTGAACTGTGTATTTTATTAGCAATGGACGAGTAATAGATAGATTTTCCATATGGAATTTTTTGTAACTCTTGCCAAACTTTTTTTTGATAATGAGTTCCTTTAGGATCTATTTTAAATAAGAGTTTTTTTCTTTTGCCTTTTAGATATTCAGTTACTTGTTTTCTTGCATCCATTAAAAAAGAACAGTTGGAAGTCTTCACTTTTTTTTTGGTAAAACAGAGTTCAATTATAGATTTATTTTCTCCTCGAATCAGTACATTTGCGAATGCAGTTTTAAATATACACTCTTCCATTATATAATTTTTAGAAAATTTAATATCCAAAAGCCAATTACAGATAACATGAAGCCTATAACTAATATATTTATTAGAAAAGTCATAATCCTAAAATCCAGAGTATCCTTTTTATTATGTTCATTTATAAATTCACCTTTAACCCAAGTTCCAGAATAAGTTTTTCCATCACTATATGTCCATTGCCCATTTCCATATGGCCTTCCTTCTTTATATTGACCACTGTATATTTTTCCATTAGGAAATGTATTGGTACCAAAACCATGAGGAACATCATTTTCCCATCCGCCATCATAGGATCTATTGCTACGTGTTTCTAATAAACCTCGACCATGTTTTTTGCCGTTTAAAAAGGCACCAGTATAAACATCTCCATTCTCAAATTTTTGAATACCCATGGTTTTGTCATTATTTGTATATTCAATTGACATGGTTATGGAGACTTTTGGTTTATTAGAAAATTTATCTGTGGCCATGAGTTTCATAATTAAGCTTTTTTGATTTGAGCTAAAACTGTATAAAATATAGGTCCATCACCCATATCCGTCACATCTTGTGTATTTAAGGCATTAGCATTCACACCATTTCTTACTAAGGAACCTTTATATTGTTTTTGGGTTGAGGCAACACCTTCCAGCATAGAATCTATTATTACAGCATGGGCATAAGTTTCGCCTACATCGTTAAAAATTCTACAAAGGTCTCCATCTTTTATTTTCCTCTTGTTTGCATCTTTGTTACTCATTTCTATAGTAGGTCTTGATGCCATGTCTCTGAGCCTTTCAACAGATACAAAAGAGTTACCTATAAATTGATGCGTTGCTGGACTTAAAATCTGTATTGGATATTTTTTTCTTAAAGTCTTATCTGTAAATTCTTCAATATGTTCAGGATAGGCTCCTAAGCCAATTTTCTCAGTATCTTTAGAATAGATTTGAATCTTGCCATCTTTTGTTGGCCAACCATTTTTTAAATAATTTCTTTTTTTATTTTCAACATCACCTTTGACCCATCCATTTTTTTTAAGTTTTTCAAAGGTAACACCTTTAAATAGAGGATTATGTTTAGGATCAATCATATTTTTAATCATGCTTTCATCTGTTTCTTTGAAACATTTGTCTTTATAGCCCATATACTTCGCAAGTTCTCTGAATAAATCTTGGTTTGATTTACTCTCGCCTAATGGTTTAATAGCAGGCTGAGTTAAACTAAAGTAATAGTGTCCATAGGGTGCATGAAGATCCATATGCTCTAGTTGAGTATCTGCTGGTAAAACGATATCAGCATAGTCACAACTGTCAGTCCAAAAGGTTTCATGAACCACTGTAAATAAATCTTTTCTCTTTAAACCTTCGCGTACACTTATGCTGTCTGGTGCGCAATTAGCTATATCTGAATTCCAAACAAATAATGATTTTATGGGTGGGTCTAAATTTTTATCATTCAGTGCATTACCAATCTGAATCATATTAATTGATCTTGGAGTTTTATCACCCAGAAGATCTGGCCTTTGTAATTTACCTAAGTCAACATTCCACATCTCTTCAATAGAACCTACAAAACAGCCTGAACTTTTATTTTTCCAGGCACCTGTAATAGCTGGAAGCAACATAATCGATCTAATCATCATCCCACCATTTCTATGCCTGTTTAATCCATAGTTTGGCCTGATATATGTTTTTTTAGTTGAACCATACTCAAGCGCTAATTGTTTTATATCTGCTTTCTTAATACCTGTGATTCTTGAAACTTTATCTAGAGTATATTTAGGCAAGATTTTATCTAAAAAGTCTTTATAACCAGTTGTATGTTTTTTTAAAAAATCTAGATCATGTTTTTTATTCTTAACTATTTCATTCATCACGCCTAATGCAAGCGCAGTATCTGTGCCTGGTTTAGGCTGAATGTGCCAATCGCTTAGTTCAGTTGTCCTTGTCTCCCTTGGGTCAATGCAAATAATCCTAGCACCTCTTTTTTTTGCTTCTTCAATAAATGGAACCATATGAACATGCGTGGAAACAATATTTGTGCCCCAGAGTATTATTAAGTCATTATTAGGAACCTCATCAATAGCTGGCCCACATGCTGCGCCATATGTATAGATACCTGCGGTTGAAGCTGCGGCAATACAAATAGTTCTACCTAATCTTGCCGCCCCCACCTTATTCCAAAAGCGTTCTGACATTCCCCAATAACCTAACATCCCTAGAGTGCCCGAATAACTATAAGGTTGAATTGCTTCAGGGCCATAGTCTTTATCAATAGCCTTTAATTTTTTCACAATTAATTTAAGAGCAAAATCCCAAGATACTTGTTTTAATATACCTTTCTTGCCTTTAGGTCCCACCCTTATATGTGGGTAAAGAACTCTGTTTTTGTTATAAACTAAATCAAGATAATGGTTTACTTTATTACATAAAAAACCTTTAGTAATAGGGTGAGATTTACTTCCTAGTAACTTTACTGCTTTATTAGCTTCTGTGTCTACGGTCACCTCTAATGAACATGTATCAGGACAATCATGAGGACAAGTAACATTAAATTTTTTAAATTTAGGTTTCAACATAATTACGTTTCTCTATTTTTTGTATAGTAATAGCATTGGTTGGACAAACTTTTTCACATTCACCACAACGCACACACTTCTTATGATCTATTAATAATTTCCCATGATAGACTCCAATACTTTTGCGAGGAATAATTCTTTTATAATCCGTATCACCATCTTTGATATCTTGTATATCACTTACTTCTACGATGCAATCTTTTATAGGTTTAACAAGAAGACATTCATCACAGAGAACACATAGGCTATTATTAATCTCAAATTTGTAATGACAAAGATAGCATCTCGATGCTTCCTTTAGAGAGACATTTTTATTATATCCAGTCTCTACTTCTTTTTTAAAATCACGTTCATTAAAATCTACTACAGGCATTTTTTGAATTGGAATATAATTCATTTTTAGTTCTCTATTAGTTGCAATGACATCCTCAACATTTATATGACTATGTAGCAAATTTCTTTTCATTAAAAAATTATCAACTTTCTTGGAAACATTTTTAGCATGTGAAATAGCATCAATTAATGTTGTAGCCCCGGTGGCATAATCACCCGCTAAAAAAACTTTATTATTTACTTTTGAGTTTTTATTTAAATGTTGTTTTTGACCGATTGCTAAAATAATATGATCAGCCTTAATCCTAAAGTCAGAATCTTTTATATCTATAAGTCTATATTTATTATTAATTTTAACTAATTTAGTTTTAATTAATTGTATGCCGACCAATTTATTATTTTTTTTAATTAAATTCTTTGGCCTTGCTTTGAAAATCATCTTACCATTTTCATTTATCAGTTCTTCAAGTTCTCCGGGGAGTATAATTAAGTCGTCATTTTCTCTTCTATAATATGTTTTAACTGAACTTGCTCCTAACCTTAAAGCTGTTCTTGCGCAATCCATGCTCGTATAACCACCACCTATCACAACTACATTTTTACCTATATACCTATCGTTAAACTCATTTACTCTCAAAAGAAAGTCCAACCCATTTTCTACACCGGTTGTTTTTGTAAAATCTTTATCAATTTCATTAGGCTTTAATGTTCCTAACGCAAGAATAACGGCATCATATGTTTTGGTTAATGAATTAATCTCAGCAGAATCTTTTATATTTTTTCCATAATATATTTTAATTCCCATATCTAAAATTTGATTTATTTCTTTATTTATTATATTCCTAGGTAATCTGAAAAGAGGGATTCCTTGATTTAGCATCCCGCCCGGAGATTTATGTTTTTCAAAAATCTCAATATTATGACCAAACCTTTTTAATTCTCTGGCAACTGTTAATCCAGCTACACCAGAACCGATAACTAATATTTTTTTATTTGTTTTTTTTGCATAGTTATCTAGCCTATACTTTTTACTAAGATTATATTTTTCGGCAGACCTTTTTGAAAAACATATTGAAACACTATCACCATTTTCATCATCAGCATGCCTGCATGAACTTTCACAGGGTCTTGAGCAAACCCTCCCAAGTACTCCAGGAAAGATATTGTCTTCTAAGTTGATTTTATATGCTGCATCAAAATCGTTTTGATAAATTGCTTCTAAATATCCTGGAATATTTGTATCTGCCGGACATGATTTTCGACATGGAACACTCTTTTCATACCATTTGATATCTTTTGATTTCTGAGATATTCCAGCATTGATTGTTAGGGCGGGATTGTACCTACCAAAATAACTTTTTTTCATAATCTCCCCTTATAATACTCTAACAAGTTTTTATTCCAGAAACAGCTCATAATTTATTAAAGATACATAAGAGTTTGCTAATATTATTACCTTCCTAAGTAGTGGATTTGTTAGGGGTAATATGTGATCATTATAAAATAAGTATTTAAGGGAGATTTTTATGAGCTGGAATTTAAAAGGGGATTATGCAGAAAGCTGTAACTGCGATTTAATGTGTCCATGCATATTCCTTCAGGCCCCAACAAAGGGTTTCTGTGAGGCTATGTTGGTATGGGACATAAAAGAAGGTAATTTAGGTGACGTTAAACTTGATGGTTTAAAAGTCTCTGCATGGTTGCATGCACCTTCAGTTCTAACAGAAGGTGGCTTTCAGCTAGCTTTATATGTTGATGAAAACGCGAGTGATGCACAACATGATGCAATTGTTGAATTGTGGAGCGGGAAACATGGTGGCCATTTGGGAGTTATAGCAAGTTTAGTTGGTGAAATAATTGGCGTCAAAAAAGCTGCTATCACATGCAGTATTGATGGCGGCAAAAAAACGCTCCAAGTAAGCGGAGCAGGTGGCTGGGATATGGCTGGTGTTGAAAGTGGTGATGGTAAAATTGCACAGTGTAATTTCCACCCTCTAGCGATTAATCCTGGATTTCCAGTAGATGTTAATGTAACAAGCAAACAAGAGTATTCAGACCATGGTAGATCATGGAATACTACACCAGATAGAGTTGGTTTGTCTGGGCCGTTTACTTATCAAGCGTAATCAAAAAAATAGTTTTTAAAGAGGGCCAAGGCCCTCTTTTTTTATTTTAAGAAAATATTTATGTCAGAGAAACCAACACAAAAACCTGAAGTTATTAAAGCTATAAATGCTTTTGGTCAAAATGATTTCAAAGAAGCCGAAAAAATATGTCTAGAATTATTGTCTAGAGATGATGATGCTGATGCCAATCATATTGTTGGTTGCATAAGAATGGGTCAGAGAAAATTTGACGAAAGCATATCATATATAAATAAATCTTTAGAAATAACTCCGGATAGTATAGGAGTTCTAATTTCTCTTGGTTGCGTATTAAGTTCAAAAAAAGACTACATGGAATCAATTAAAGTATTTAATAAAGTTATTAAGCTTAAAAACGATTTGTCACAAGTACATTTTTATCTTGGTGAAGCATATAGACAAACTTTACAGCAAGAAAAAGCATTATCATCTTTTAAAAGATGCTTAGAGATTACGCCTGATCATATCGGCTGCCAGCTAATGGTTGGTATTATCTATGAAGAATTAAAAAAATTTAATCAGGCAATTAATTTTTATAAATCATGCATTGATACCTATCCAGATTATATAGAGCCTCATATCAATCTAGGAATGTGTTACCTATTAACTGGTAATTACTTGGATGGATGGAATGAATACGAGTGGCGATTAAAATTACCAGCACAAGTGTATGAAATAAAATTTAAAAAGCCACGTTGGGCTGGGCAAGATTTATCTGGTAAAACTCTTTTGGTCGCCACAGAGCAGTCAGTTGGAGAAATATTATTGTTTTTGAGATTTGTTAAACAACTTGCCCTCGATGGTGCAAAAATTATTATTATGACTCAAGGTGAGTTGAGACAAATTCTTGAAGGCCAAAAGTGGATTAGCAAGGTTGTTAGTTATGATGATGAGATTCCAGACTGTGATTTTTATTCTTTTTTGCTTTCTATTCCAAAAGTTCTAGAATGGCAGCCTAAAATGGATACACAAACACATCCTTATTTAGATATAGGTAAAGAAAACTTTCCTGAAGCTATGACTAATAAAAAAAATATAGGGTATTTGTTACATCCTGATATCAATTCCTCTTTAGCAAAGCAGTCAATGATACCTGAAGAATATATTAATAGTCTCGTTGTGGATGAATGCTTAAATTTTATAAATTTATTTGAAATAAAAGATATTGATGTATTAGCTGGTGTTATTCAAAATTTAGATTTAATAATTTGTATTGAAAGTGACTTAGCATACTTGGCTGGAAGCTTAAATATACCTACATATTTAATTTTACCTCCAGTGCCTAAACATTTTTGGGATTTAAGTTATAAAGACTCCACCCCATGGTACCCATCACTAACATTATTTAGACAACAAACTACCGATGATTGGGATGAAATTTTTAATAGCATTAAGGAGAAAGTTATAAATGTCTAAATTTTTAGTCAGACAGGCTTTTGCGGAAGCAATGGACCTCCATAAACAAAATCGTTTTGATGAAGCAAAGGAATTATATAATAAAATTCTTACAGTTGATAACTCTGAACCAAATGCTCATCATTTAATTTCTCTTATATTTATGGCAGAAGGTGATTTTGAATCTTCAAAGATGCATATAGAAAAGGCTATCGATAAAGCTCCCGAACAAGCTGTATTCCACAGTAACTATGGAAGCCTTCTTCATTCTATGGGAGAGTATCAGTTAGCGGTTAATGCAATTAAAAAATCTCTAAAAATAGATAAAAAATTATTTCAGTCTCACTATTCATTAGGAATTATATATAGTGACATGAACCAATTTGAAAAAGCCATAGCTAGTTATACTACAGCGATAGAGTTAAAGAATGACGCTCCTGAGGCCCATAATAATCTAGCTAATCTTTTTAGTAACTTAGATAATTCTGAAGCTGAGTATCACTATAAAAAAACTGTAGAGCTTGTTCCTAACGAAATTTATCCTAGACTTAATATGGCAAACTATTTCATCAAGATAGGAAGATTTAGTGAATCTATAAAATGTTTAAATGAATTAATAGATATGGGACTTGAGTCAAAAGAGGTCTTTAATAGTCTTGGAGTATCACATAAAGGAATTGAAGACTCTCAAACAGCAAAACTAATGTTTGGCAAAGCTCTTGAGCTTGATCCTAATTTTCTTTTAGCTCAAAAAAACCTGGATAGTATAGAATAAGTTTGCTTCCTATGTTCTAGCGTTATTTTTACCTAGAATAAAATACCTGAGTTAAATATAAATTTACTCATTAAATTCATCAAAATCATCTATTTCATTAATAAAACTCTATTTTATTAATAATAGCTTGTGTTCTCTCTTACTAACTGTTAAAAAGTACCCACAGTTGCATAGAATATATGTAACTTGAGAAGAGCCTCAGTAATATGTTATCTAAATAACAATTGGTGGATATCTTCTACTAATTTGTATTTAACTAACATAAGAGAAATTAATGAATAATTTTGAAAGCCTGAATCTTTCCGAAAATCTAAATATAGCTTTGGCTAAAATGGAATTTTCAAAACCAACCCCAATTCAAGAACAAACTATACCTTTGGCCTTGCAAGGCAAAGACATACTTGGTTCTGCGCAAACAGGAACTGGTAAAACTGCCGCATTTTGTATACCTATGGTAGAAACTTTATTAAAGAATGAAAACATGACAGCTTTGATAATGACTCCAACAAGAGAATTGGCAAGACAGGTTCTAGATGTTGTTAATCAACTCATGGGCAATCAGAGTTCGTTGAGGGCAGCATGCTTAATAGGTGGCGAAGCAATGGGAAAACAATTAAACCAATTGAGAAAAGGCCCGCGCATAATAGTAGGGACACCAGGAAGAATTAATGATCATCTTGAAAGTGAAACCTTAGACTTGATGGACTGTGGTTATTTAGTATTAGATGAAACTGACAGAATGCTTGATATGGGCTTCGGTATTCAAATTGATCAAACATTACAATATCTACCTTCAGAGAAGCAGACTTTATTATTTTCAGCAACTTTACCTTCTAAGATAATGCAATTATCTAAAAAATATTTACATAACCCAGAAAGAATTGCCATAGAGTCTGATCAAGTTTTATTAACCAATATTAATCATGAAATATTGAACATTGATCATAATAAAAAATATGCTGAACTATTGAGTCAGCTTGATCAAAGAAAAGGTTCAGTATTAATATTTGCTAAGACTAAACATGGAACACAAAGAATGGCAAAAAATCTTACTAATGATGGTTTTAAGTCTGATGCATTGAATGGAAATCTAAATCAGAATAAGCGTGACAAAGTGATGAATAATTTTAGGCTCAAAAAATTTAAAGTTTTAGTTGCTACTGATATTGCATCAAGGGGTTTAGATGTAAATCATATCGAACATGTTATTAACTATGATTTGCCTCAGGTCGCTGAGGATTATGTCCATAGAATTGGGAGAACAGGGCGGGCCGGCTTAAAAGGTTCGACAATCTGTTTTATCTCTCCAGAAGAACAACAGTTGTGGGATCAAATTGACTATTTATTAAATCCAAAAACAGCAAAAAAACCATCTAGCTCAAGTAAAAATACTAGATCTGTTAGAAAAAGAAGTAATGGTCAAAATCAATCTGCACGACCTAGCAGAAGTTTTTCTTCAAGCAATGGGCCAAGAAGAAGTAGCCAAGGAAATAATGGATCTAAACCGTTTAGAGGTAATAGTGCAAGAAGGGCAGATGGAAATACTGACTTAAGACCTTCTAGAAGTAGTCGCCCAAAAAGAAATAGTGAAGGAAATAATGGATCTAAACCGTTTAGAGGTAATAGTGCAAGAAGGGCAGATGGAAATACTGACTCAAGACATTTAAGGGATGTTGATGGAAATACTGACACAAGATCTTACAGAGGAAGTAACCCAAGAAGAAATAGCCAAGGAAAGAATGGATCTAGACCATTTAGAACTGGCAGCCCAAAAAGAAACAGTGAGGGAAATGCTAATTCTAGGTCTTCTAGAAGAATTAATGGAAACACTGACTCAAGACCTTCAAGAAGTAGCGCCTCCAAGAGAACTGTTAATGGTAATACATTTTCTAAACCGATCAGAGGGTCTGGACAAAGACGCAATACAACAGGATCTAGAACTAAAACATTAGGTTTAAGACAAGGGAGTAGGAGATAATGGAGAATCTAAGAAACATTGCAATAATTGCCCATGTGGATCATGGGAAAACAACACTGATTGATTCTATTATGAAACAAAGTGGAATGTTTAGAGAGAATCAAAGCGTAGATGAGAGAATCATGGACTCTGGAGATCTGGAAAAGGAGAGAGGTATTACTATTCTTGCAAAACCTACTTCAGTTCAATGGAAAGATACTAGAATAAATATTATTGATACTCCAGGTCATGCTGATTTTGGTGGTGAAGTTGAAAGAGTATTAAGTATGACGGATGGGGTAATATTACTTACAGATGCTGCAGAAGGTCCAATGCCTCAAACAAAATTTGTATTATCAAAAGCTTTAGCTCAAGGTTTAAAACCTATCGTTATTATAAATAAAATTGATAGACCAGATGGTAGACCAGATGGCGTGATAGATGAGGTATTTGATTTATTTGTATCTCTTGATGCTACAGATGAACAATTAGATTTCCCTATTATGTATGCAGCAGGTAGAGATGGATGGTGTGTTAAAGATTTAAAAGATCCTAAAGATAATCTTCATGCGCTTCTTGATCTAATTCTAGACCATGTCAAACCTCCAAAAGTAGAAGCTGACAAACCATTTGCAATGCTTTCAACATTATTAGATTCTGATCCATATCTCGGAAGATGTTTAGTCGGAAGAGTTGAACAAGGTACAGCTAAAGTGAACGATTCGGTCAAAGCTATTAATTTAGAAGGTGAGCAAGTTGAAGCTGGAAGATTGACAAAGTTATTCAAGTTTGAAGGAACAGACAGAGTAGCTGTGGATGAAGTCCAGACTGGAGATATTATATGCATTGCTGGGTTAGCAAAAGCTTCAGTTGCAGATACTATATGTAACCCTGAGGTTATGACTCCAATAGCATCAACACCAATTGATCCGCCAACGATGTCCATCACTATTACCGTCAATGATTCACCATTGGCAGGATTAGAGGGAAAGAAAGTAACATCAACTGTTATTAGGGAAAGATTATTAGCAGAAGCCGAGACTAATGTTGCTATTTCTTTTGCAGAAAATGATAAAAAAGACGCTTTTGAAATTGGTGGCAGAGGAGAGCTACAGTTGGGTGTTTTAGTAGAAACTATGAGAAGAGAAGGTTATGAGTTAACCGTTTCAAGACCACATGTTGTATATAAAATTGATGAAAATGATAAAAAATTAGAACCTATTGAAGAGGTTATTATTGATGTTGATGATGAGTATGCTAGTACTGTCATTGATAGTATGAATAAAAGAAAAGCTGAAATGATGGACATGAGAAATACGTCAGGGAAGACCAGACTGATATTTAAAGCACCATCACGTGCACTTATTGGATATCAAAGTAGGTTTTTGACAGAGACACGTGGAACAGGAGTTGTTAATAGACTTTTTGATTCCTATGGCCCTTTTAAGGGCAATATTTCTACTAGAAGAAATGGTGCGTTAATTGCAACCCAGACTGGGACAGCAGTTGCATTTGCTATTTTTAATTTACAGGACAGAGGAGTTATGTTTATTGATCCTCAAACAAAGGTCTATCAAGGCATGATTGTTGGAGAGCACAACAGACCAAATGATTTAGAAATAAATATTTTGAAAGGAAAGCAGCTTACGAATGTCAGGGCGTCTGGTACAGACGAAGCTGTTAAGCTCGTCACACCAAGAAAAATGTCACTAGAGCAAATGATGGCATATATAAATGAAGACGAAGTACTAGAAGTAACGCCAGAAAATTTAAGATTACGCAAACAATTTCTTGATCCTCATGCAAGGAAAAAAGCGTCAAAAGAACTAAATGCGACTTAAAATATAATGATTAAGACAAACGACTTAGAAATTTCATTTTCCGGGCAGAAGATATTTAGTGATGTAAATATCATAATTAATAAAAAAGAAAAAATTGGTTTTATTGGCAGAAATGGTAGTGGCAAAAGTACATTTTTAAAGATTATTATCGGTAAATTGGAACAAGATGCTGGCGAAGTTATTATGCCTAAGGGATATAAAATAGGTTATCTTGATCAGCATATTAAATTTACTCACAAAACTATAGTGGATGAAGTATGTAGCGTATTAAGTGGTGATAGGGAATATGAAATTTGGAAAGGCGAATCCATTCTAACAGGACTAGGCTTTACAGATGAAGAGATGTTAAAGGATCCAGGAGAATTTTCTGGCGGAAATCAGGTCAAGATAAACTTGGCAAAACTTTTATTAGATGAACCAGATATGTTGCTGCTAGATGAGCCAACAAATTATCTAGATATACATTCAATCAAATGGCTCAAAAATTTTTTAAATGACTGGAGAGGTGAGTTAATACTAGTTACTCATGATAGAAACTTTATGAATAATGTTATCAGCCACACATTAAACATTCATAGAGGTGAGTTTAAAAAAACTGCAGGCACAACAGAAAAAGTTTTAGAAAAAATATTAAGCGAAGAAGAAATTTATAATAAAACTGTTGAAAACGAGGCCAAAAAAAGAGAAAAAACAGAAGCATGGATTAATAGGTTTAAATCTAAAGCTAGTATGGCAACTCGTGCACAGTCTAAAATCAAAATGCTCGAAAAAACTGAGAAGAGAGAAAAATTATCTGCAGTAGTTAACCTAGACTTTAAATTTAATTATGAACCTTATGGTAGTAAAGAAAATCTAATTAACTCCAGTAAACTTGAATTCTACTACAATATTAGTAATCCTTTGATTAAAAATTTATCGTTTAGCATAAAGAGCAATGATAAAATTTGTATCATAGGAAAAAATGGAAAAGGTAAATCAACCCTGCTTAAACTAATTACTGGTGACCTTGAGCCAATTAGTGGATATTCAAACGCTCATGATAAAACAAAAATTGGATATTTCGGACAGATGAATATTGATAGGCTAGATCCTGAAAATAGCATATATATGGAACTTCAAAACTGTGTACCAAATATGTCTGAAACGCAAGTGCGAAAAATATGTGCGAATATGATGTTTACAAATAACTTATCCAATAAAAAGATCAACATATTATCAGGTGGGGAAAAAAGTAGAGTTATGTTAGGTAAAATATTAATTAATCCTGCTAACTTACTTCTTCTTGATGAGCCTACTAATCACTTGGATTTAGATTCTTGCGATTCTTTACTTAGTGCCATTAAAGATTTTGACGGTGCTGTATTAATGGTCACTCATGATGAATATTTTTTACATCAAGTTGCTAATAAATTAATTATCTTTGATGATAATAAAGTCAGTATGTTTGATGGTAGTTATGATGATTTTTTAAGTAAAATAGGCTGGAAAGACGAATACTGATAATATTTTCTGAACCTTAGTTTTACTTATGACAAGAATAATCATGATTAGAACATAGTGTTCTATTTCGTAAATGTGTAAATATTAATAAGCTGCTAGCAAATAAAGTTAATATGATTGATAGTGGCTCACTAAATTCATGCAGTACAATTGCAATCAATAAAACAAATATTCCACATATCCCACCTAATTTAACCATATCATCATTATGTCTTTTGCAGCCTAGAGTGAAAGCAATAACTGATGTGGGCAATATGAAGTACATTAAACTTTCATGGAATCCATGAGAAGTAAAAAAGGTTAATTCAATATATGGTGACAGTATCAAGAGTATAGGCAAGAGTATGCAGTGAATTGCGCAAGCTGCTGATATTGTTAAACCAAAATTATCTAATATTCTTTGCATGGAGATAAATGTATCAATATACGCAATAAAAGCAAGTTTTTCTTAATATTTATGGTAATTATATTAACAAAATTGATATGATGATTTTTATGAGTAAAAAAATAAAATATGATTTAGTTTTAAAGAATGGAAGCGTTGTTCTTCCAGAAGGTATAAAAACTGTAGATATTGGTGTTATTAATGAAAGCATTAGAGATATTGGAAATTTATCGGGTTCTGACACTTATGACTTTATAGATTGTTCGGGCCTACATGTTCTACCTGGTGTTATAGATTCCCAGGTACATTTTAGGGAACCAGGCCTTGAAAATAAAGAGAATTTAGAGTCTGGAATGTTAGCTGCAGCTGCAGGTGGTGTTACAGCAGTTTTTGAAATGCCAAACACCAACCCTCTGACAATCACACCAGAAACAATAGAAGATAAATTAAAAAGAGCTAGTAGAGTTGCTTGGACTGACTATGCTTTTTATCTTGGAGGAACAGGTAGAACTGGCCCAAATTTAGGTGGATGGGAAAATGCACCAGGTATTTGTGGAATTAAAATATTTATGGGTGCAAGTACTGGAGACTTATTAGCGGCAAGTGACGAGGAAGTTGCATCTGTGCTATCTAATGGAAAGAGGGTTGTGGCAGTTCATGCTGAAGATCAATATATTATGGAAGCAAACATGAAAACAATATTGAAAGATAATCATGATGTCTCTCTTCATTGTAAGTGGCGTTCACCTGAGAGCTGTTTATCTGCAACTAAAAGAGTCGTAATGATAGCTAAGAAATTTAATAGACGAGTGCATGTATTACATATTACAACATCTGAAGAGATGGATTTTTTAAGAAAACATAAAGACACTGCAAGTGTGGAGTTATTAGCTAATCATCTTACTTTACATGCCCCTGAGTGTTATGAAAAACTCGGAACCCTTGCGCAGCAGAATCCACCAATTAGAGAAAAGCATCATCAGGATGCATTATGGAAAGCATTGAACGATGGCACGGTTGATATACTTGCATCAGATCATGCGCCTCATACCTTAGAAGAGAAAGCAGAGATATATCCTAAATCACCAAGTGGCACACCGGGTGTGCAAACTTTAGTTCCTGTTATGCTTAATCATGTTAACGAAGGTCGATTAACTTTAGAGAGATTGGTAGAACTTTGGTCTTATGGTCCTGAAAGAATTCACGGACTTGTCAACAAAGGCAGAATT
>Ga0315321_10000427_pt1 | contig 30800 bp, 28 predicted proteins | sample M180m21515metaG_FD_203464 | JGI IMG/M metagenome (GOLD analysis project Ga0315321, IMG submission 203464) | Ammonia-oxidizing marine archaeal communities from Monterey Bay, California, United States - M1 80m 21515 | ecosystem: Environmental > Aquatic > Marine > Intertidal zone | place: USA...
AGCATAATCATCAACAATCAGATGAGGCCAATCCTCCGTTAAATCGAACCCAATCCTGTCTCAAATGATTTGATGACGGACAGCGCTGCGCCTTGGGTACCTCGTAATTCCGGAACCACTACTTGAGCGCTTTACGGAAACCTTGCGGCGCTTCGGCGTTAAAGCCTCCATCGCCGCACAGCGCACCTTAGGCACGTTCATTGAGGACGGTGATTTCTATCGCCATATCCGGCGGACCCGGCGAATTTATGGCGAGCGGCGGGCCGTATTTCTCCGCTTAGTCGAAGAAAAACTGGGGTCTGCTGCTACATTCACGGATCATCAGGCTGGTATGCAGATCGCCGTGACGCTTCCGGGCATCTCGGATGATGTAGCGCTGGCGGCGGATGCGTCTGCGGCTGGGGTCGGGTGTCTGCCGCTTTCTGGCTTTAGTGCAGGTGAAGGTGGAGTGCCTGGGCTGCTGCTGGGGTTTTGCGCGTTCTCATTTGAGGAAATGGACGTTGCGATGGACCGGCTTGCGGGCGTTATAGCGGCCAGAAGAACATGATCGCGGGAATGGCGACGATGACGATGATCACTTCCAGCGGCAGCCCCATTCGCCAATAATCGCCAAAGCGATACCCGCCTGGCCCCATCACGAGCGTGTTGTTTTGATGCCCGATTGGCGTGAGGAACGCGCAGGACGCACCCACGGCCACGGCCATCAGGTAGGGGTCCGGATTGTTCCCAAGGGCGGTGGCGACATTGGCTGCCAGCGGCGCCATCACTACGGCTGTCGCGGCGTTGTTTAGAATGTCCGACACCGTCATGGTGACGACCAGGATGAGCGTCAGCACCGCCCAGGGCGGCAAATCAACGGCGAATTCAGCGATAGCGTTGGCCGCAAGTGCAGTCGCACCCGATGCTTCCAAAGCACTGCCGAGCGGAATAAGCGCGCCTAGTAGAACCAGGATTGACCAGTTCACGCTCTCGTACAGCTGGCGGGCATGCAGGATGCCTGTGAACACCATGGCGAGCGCCGCACCGGTCAGTGCTACAGCGATCGGCAGCACGCCCAGGGCCGCCAGCGCAATTGCACCTGCAAAGAAGCCGACCGCCAAAATTGGCCCACGGCGCTTCCCGCCAAAGCTTTTAAGGCCGCGCGTCGCCAACGGCATGCACCCAAGTTCCGAGATTACGTCTGTCAGCCGCTCACCTTCACCCTGCAGCAACAATACGTCACCGGCAGCAAAGCGGAAGTTCCGCAGCCTGCCTCTGTGCGGTTGGCCCTGGCGGGACACAGCCAGCAGGTTGACGCCGTAGCGCCGCTGCAAGCGCGCCGCCATAACCGTTCGATTGGCAAGGCGGGAGCCTTCAGCGACCACAGCCTCCACCAATTCGACGTCTTCAGAATGCAGCAGGTTGGTGCGCGGTGCCGTCGGGTCAATAAGCTCGACGCCGAGTGCAGCCACCACATCCTGCAATCCGCCGGGCGCTGCCTCAATCAGCAAGATGTCGTCTTGCTCCAGGCGCGCGAACCGTGGGGCGGCGGGAAAGACACGGTCGCCCCGGATCAATCCGACAACCTTCACATCGAAATCACCGATCAGCGGATCGAGCTTGCGCACGGTCAGCCCTATCGCCTGTGACTCTTCAACGACACGCACTTCGGCCAGATAATCTTCCATGCCGTAGGCGGACGCTGCGTCGCCGCTAACGGGCCGGCGGATTGGGATCAACCGCCAGCCGATCAGTGCGACAAAAAACAGGCCAGTAACGGCGACGACGAAGCCCACCGGCATGAAATCAAACATATAAAACGGCTCGCCAAGCGCCTGGTCCCTATATGTGGCGACAATAATATTCGGCGGCGTGCCGATGAGTGTCAGTAATCCACCGAGGATCGAGCCATAGGCCAATGGCATCAGCAGCAGGCTGGGCGATCGTTTGGCATCCGCCGCTGATTGCACCGCGACTGGCATCAACAACGCCAGCGCACCCACATTATTCATGAACCCGGAAAGGGCTGCGGCGACGCTTGAAAGCCCAGCGATATGGGCGAAGCGGCTTTTGAACAAGGGCGCCAAGGCGTCTGCGATAATTTGCGTCGCACCTGATTCGCCAAGGCCCCGGCTTAAAATCAGGACGGCAGCGACGGTGATAACGGCAGGATGGCCGAACCCGACAAACGCTTGCCCACCGGGTACAACGCCAAGAATAATACCCGCTAGCAAGGCGGACAGCGCCACGATGTCGTAGCGAAGTTTCCCCCAGGCAAACAGCACTAGGGCTAAACCCAGCACGCTCACGCTCGCAATTTGATCGTAGGTCATCGCCTGCCCGTGCTATCGATTTGCCAGATATAGAATTCGCCGATGGCGTAGAAGGATCATACCATGGCCAAAGGTCAATCTCGAAAAGCAGCAGGCGGTTCCGCCAAAGTATGGGATGCGTTGTCGCGGGCCGCGGCGGCGGAGCATGTTGGCGACGGTGACGCTGCCCTTTCAGCGCTCTTGCAAGGCGTGTTGGATAAGCCAGACGCGCCAGAACTTTATCCCCCACTCTCCCGTCTATTGGCCGATATGCGGTTTGAAGAAGCCAGCCCAGCCGTGGCGCGCGCTGTCGCACACGCTCTACATGCGTCTTGGATTGATCCGCAGCCGCTTGCACCGGCAGCTATTTCGCTTCTGTGGGCGACACATGACGTTCTGTCGGCAGATTCGCCTGCCATTGGCGCTGCCATGGCGCGGGACCCGCTACTTCTGGCGCTGCTTGAACGCACCATGCTGCCGAGCCCGAAACTTGAAGCCATGTTGATCGCTGCGCGCCGTCAGCTTCTACAATTGGCGGCGGAAGGCTTTGCACCTGAAGCCGAGGCGGTGCGTTTTGCCCAGGCCATGGCTGTGCAGGCGCAGTTGAATGGATGGATGTGGGCGGAGGCTGGTAGCGAAACCCAGGCGCTCAGTATTTTGGCACCACGCTTGCCGGAATTGCCGTTTGGCTATGTGCATATCGTCTATGCGCTTTACCGGCCGTTGGCGGACGTCTCTGGCCTCGCCGATATTGAGGTGAAGGGGCCTTGGCGGGACGCGGCGCGCTTGTTGATCCAGGAACCTGACGAAGAACGTCGCCTGGCTGCGAAGTTAGAACGCATCGGTGGGACAGTTGCGACAGAGGGTGCTTCTGCTGCAGTAAAAGATCAGTATGAAGCGCATCCCTATCCCCGCTGGTCGATGGCTATTCGCCGCAAACCGCTGCCGATACGTGAGGTTGCTGCTGGCCTTTTTCCCCATGCGGACCTGCCAGACTGGCCTGCCCGGCGGTTGGACGTTCTGATTGCCGGTTGCGGGACCGGCAAACATGCAGCCGATGTCTCTACCCGATTTCAGGGCGCGCGCATCCAAGCTGTTGATCTTTCGCGCACGTCACTTGGCTATGCGGCAAGGATGCTGAAAAACCGCCCAGGCATGACCTTTGCTGAAGCGGACATTATGCAATTGGGGGATTGGGAACAGCAATTTGACCATATCGAAAGCGTCGGGGTTTTGCATCATCTGGCAGACCCGCTGGCCGGCTGGCGCATTCTCAAGGGATTGTTAAAACCAGGTGGGTCGATGCGGGTTGGTTTTTATAGCAAGCGTGGGCGGAGCCGGATCGTAGCCGCGCGATCTGCCCTTCGGGATGCCGGGTTCAACGGCCAATCAGATGCTGACCTGCGCGCTGCGCGCGCCTTTGCCATGGCAGAGCCGGATGGAAGTGACGCGCGGAAGGCTGCTGATGAGCTTGACTTCTATGCCGCCAGTGGTGCGCGCGATTTCCTGTTCCATGCCGAAGAGCATGAGCTCTCTCCAGCAGAACTGGCTGATATGACAGACGCACTCGGGCTCCGCGTATTAGGGTTGGAGCTCACGCATTCCAATGCCGCATCGGTCTACCGCCAGCGCTTCCCCGATGACCCTGCCATGTCTGATCTCAGGCGGTGGGATGCCATCGAAGCAGATCATCCGGATATATTTCGTCATATGTGCCAATTCTGGTGTGCCAGTTCTGGCGTTTAAGTGCGCAATAATGGATCGAATATCCAGCCATCTATGCGTCAGGCGCAAAGCGACTTTCGCACAGTGCTGTATTATCAATCCGGCTTCACTTGGCCATATTGCTATCCAAGATAAGCGCACAGATTTTTGCTGAAGGAGAATTGAACCATGCCGGACACCGCATTTTCGCACCAGCAACCCGCCGTCAGCACCGTTATTGAGGCTGCGTTCAACTATATTGAGCCAATCCCATCTGGCGAAAAACCCTATCGCCGTATGGACGCTCTAGCGCCTGGCCAATTGGAAACCAACGCGACCTACGCACCGATCCAGATGCGGGTGCATGATCTGCGGGAAACTGATGGCCAGCAGACTTTGGATGCCGAAGGATTCGCCATCGTGAACGCTCCGTCTGCCATTCAGAATTTTGCCGATGAAGAGGCGATCCGCACGGCCTACTACGCCCAAAGCGAGGCCATTGTCGCCCAGGCGACGGGTGCCGCGCGGGTGATGACGTTCGACCACACGATCCGCCACGCCATTCCGGGCGCAGATCGCACGCCGGTTGCCCGTGTCCACAATGACTACACGGAGAAATCCGGGCCGCAGCGGGTACGGGACCTTATGGGCGATGAAGCGGAAGAGCTCCTGAAAGGCCGCTTCGCCATCGTCAATCTGTGGCGCCCGATCGGCCATCCGGTTGAAGATGCACCGCTCGCAATCGCCTCCGCCAAGAGCGTGCCGCCGAAGGATTTCGTTGAGCAGGATCTGATCTATGCAGACCGCGTTGGTGAGACAACTTTGGTTCAGCACTCAGAGGCGCATCACTGGGTCTATCTGTCCAAGCAGACGCCGAACGAAGCGATTCTGATCAAATGCTTCGACAGCGCCAAAGATGGCCGGGCCCGCTTCACCGCACACTCCGCCTTCTTTGACCCGAATGCGCCGGCGGACGCACGACCCCGCGAAAGCATTGAAATCCGTACATTGGTTTTCTTTGACGACTAACCCAATCTGAGCCGAATATGCTCTAGCGGAGTTCCCGGCCCATGCGGGTTACGAGCGCTAGGCGCGCTTTCCCGGTTTGCCTCACGCCGATCTGTTTCTGGAATGCTTTGACAGCGTCTTCGGTTGGCGTCATATCGTCAAAATTGGCGTCAATCGGGCCGGTATAGTGGCCGAGTGAGATAAGATATCGGCGTGCGAGTACGGTCACAAACCGTTCTTCCCGCTTATCCCAATCCCAAAAATCTGGATCAATTTTCTTTGCTGCTTTCAAGTCTGCACGGGCTTCTTCGATCCGTCCCGTCTGCCAATAAACGAAGGCGCGGCTATCGAGCGCCTGGAAATGCTCCGGGTCTTTCTTGATTGCCAGCTGGCAATCGGGGAGTGCGCGTTCAGGGTCTGGCATAAGTGCAAGCGCCCAGCAGCGGCCATTTCTGGCTTGTGCGCTGTCCGGCGTCTTCGCGATCAGGTCATCCATGATCTCGACAGATCGCTCGAACTTGCCGTCATGGGCATAGGCAGTGCTGGCGGCGTGCTGGGCTTCGTAGAACTTCGGCTCCAGCTCTGCTGCACGATTGGCATCTGCGGCGGCGAGGGCATATTGCTTGCGGTCCATGAAAATATCGAACCGAACGAGGTGCGCGCTTGCCAGTTCCAGGTTTAGGCGAAGCGCTGATCGGGCTGCGCTCAGCGCCTCGTCATCTTTATCCAGCCCTAACAGTGTGATCGAACGAAGCAGATGTAGCTGTGGGAATTTCGGCGCCATGGTCAGCGCTTCATCGATATCGCCGAGTGCAAAGGCATAGTTTCTTTGGCCGATATAGGCCTCGGCGCGGATGGCGTATCCACCCGGGTTGCGCCGGTCTAATTCGATACCGCGGGACGCGTCCGCGATGGCCTTCTGGTGTTCATCCATCTGGGAATAGATGGCGGCGCGTGTGACGTGGGGGAGTGGCAAGTTCGGCGCTGCGGCGATTGCTTTGGTGGCAGCTGCGAGCGCTTTTTCGTCCTCTTTCATCTCAAGATAGGCGTTGGTCTTGCCAATCAACGCCACGGCCAGCGCATTGCCGTTCACGGAACCGCTTTCGATGATGTAGTTGCAAGCTTCAAGCCGCTTTTCCGCCGTCATGGGTGCGAGCATGCAGACTGCTGCGGCGGTTTCTTCCCTGCTGGCGGGCTTGCCTTGCTGGGCGATGGCGGGTGCGATTGCGCCGATACTAAAGGCAAGACCAAGTGCAGCGATTGCAATGAATTTCCGGCTCAAAGTCTTTTCCCCAAACGTTGATGCATAATCTTAGCCAAAATTCGAAGGCGGGAATAAGGCGAAATGTTCAGCACGCACACTCACGCGTTGCGCAGCATCGGTCCTGCGGGCAATCGCAACGCGCGCCAAACGCCAAATGCGCCTGTGGACACTGCAAGCGCCAAGGCCAATCCAGCCGGAATTGCGGCGGCTGGGACGGAGAATACGAAATCCGTTTGTAGCAGGAAGGTCACAATCGCCCAGGCCCCAAGCGCGCCAATGCCAACAGCCAGTAAGGCTGTGACAAGGCCGATCAGCGCGAACTCAATCCCCTGCGCCGAGATGATTTGCACGCGGGTGGCTCCCGCCGTTTTCAGCAAGGCCGCCTCATACACCCGCCGACGCTGGCTGGCCGCGACGGCGCCTGCGAGCGTTAACGCGCCTGCGATAACGGACATTGCCGCCACGGCGGCAAGGGCCCCGCCAACCCGGTCCAGTATTCGACGGGCGATCACGACGGCATCCTTTACCCGGATGACAGTGACATTCGGCAGCGCATCGGTGATACGGCGGGTTGTCTCAGCTTCCATTTCTGGCGTGGCGGATGCTGTCGCCAGGATGGTGTGCGGTGCCGGTTTCAAGGTGGCGGGATCAAGGATCGTGGAGAAATTCATGGCGAAGCTGGAATAATCGAGCTGGCGCAGGCTAGCGATCTCTGCGGTGATCGCGCGTCCAAGCACATTGAAGGTCAGCGTGTCGCCAAGGCCAATGCCGAAGCCTTTGGCAATCGCAGCGTCGAACGAAACCAGCGGCTTGCCCTGGTAGTCTGCCGGCCACCATTCACCTGCAACAATGGGGGGCGCTGCTGGTGGTTCGGCGGCGAAGGTCAGCCCGCGCTCGTTCCGTATGGCCCAGCGCGTGTCATCCGTGATGGCAGCTTCGGCGGCGGGAACGCCGTTGATGTGGGTAATTCGCGCGCGCAGCATTGGTGCCTCACTGTCGAGGGTAACGCCGGGGAGGTCTTTCAGGATGGCGCGAAAAGGTTCCAGTTGTTGCGGTTGTATGTCGATGAAAAAGAATGTCGGCGCTTTGGTCGCGACCGTGCGGTCCAGGCGGCTGGAGAACGCAGCTTCCGTCATGGTGACAGCCGTTAGTGCTGCCAGTCCAAGCCCCAGCGATAGAGCGATGGAAAGCGTTGGCGCGCCGGGGCGGGCGATGCCTGAAATCGCCAATCGGAATAACGGCCCGCCAATTCGGGGCATGCGGCGGGCGGCACGGATCAGCAAAGTGGCGCAGCCAAGAAATAGTAGCGTCGCCATGAGCGCGCCCGCCACAAACGCGGCAGCGACCATCTTGTCCGCCGCTGTCAGGATGGCCAGTGCGGCTAGTGCAATGGCACCAAGTGCCAGCAACCAAAGCCTGCCGCGCGCAGGACGAATGCCAGAAATTCCAAGGGCGGCAGCGCCAATCAGGCGGGCCGCTGGTAAGCGCTCGGCAGCCGCCAAGGGCCAGAGCGCGAAGACGAATGCGGTGACCAGTCCAAACAATGCGGCCAGGCCCATGGAGGCGAAAGCGGGCGTCGCTGCCAGTCGCACGCCCAGGATATCTGCCAATACACCGGTCAACGCCAGTGGAGCCAGCCCGCCGATCACAGCACCTAACACAGAGGCGAAAGTGGCAATCAATGCGATTTGCATTAAGTAGGCTCGGAAGATGACATGGGCCGGTACGCCAAGGCATTTCAGAATTGCCGCTGTGCGCGCCCGCCCATCCATGTAGGCTTTGACTGCGTTTGCGGCACCCACACCGCCAACAAGCAGTGCGGCCAAGCTCGCCAGGGTCAGGAAGAGGCTGAGGCGTTCGATCATCCGGCGGAGCGTCGGTGCTGCTTCTGCAGCGGTACGGAGCCGCCAGCCTGGATCATCGAAAGCAGCGCTAAGATCTTCACGCACCGCGTCTGCGCTTTGGCCCGGCGGTAATGCTACCCGATAGCGCCACGTTACCAGCGCGCCCTGCACCGCCAACCCGGCTGCATCTAGCGCAGCGTGGGAAACCAGCACCCGTGGCCCAAGTGATAGAAGACCAACGCCCCGATCAGCCTCCTCCACGATGACTGCGCGGACGATGAGATTGGTTTTGTTCAGCCGAAACTGGTCGCCTATCTTCAGGCCGGTGGCATCCAGAAACGCTTGCTCAACGGCGGCACCAAATGCCCCGTCTGACTGCGCCAGCGCTTGGCTAGATGGAATATCTGGCGAAAGCGTCAGTCCGACATAAAGGGGATAGCCGCCGTCTACTGCTTTCAATGAAGCCAGTTGTCGCCGTTCGCCAACCAGCGCCATGCTGCGCATTTCTGCAATCCGGGTGAAGCGGCCAAGGCCTTTCAAGTATTCCTGTTGTTCGGCGCTGGCTTCGCGGTAGAGCAGGCGGGCTTCAAGATCACTCCCGGCAAGGCGCTGCGCATCCCGAGCGATGCCGTCTTCGACTGCCACTCGCGTCGCACCCACGGCGGCGATAGCTGCAACGCCGAGCGCCAGGCACGCGATGAAAATTCTGAATCCTGCTAGTCCTCGCCCTAAGCCATCCCTCAATTCACGGCGCGCAATCGTCCACGCCGAGCGCCAATCGTTTGCCGCATCGCTTGATGCCTGATCGCCGCTCATGCCTCGCTCACTTGACCATCGGCCATGCGGAATTGCCGTTCGCATCGGGCGGCGAGGGCTGGATCATGCGTGACCAACAGCAGGGCCGCTTTTTTTGATGCGGCCTGAGCGAACATAAGCTCGACGATTGCTGCCCCTGTTTCACCGTCCAAATTCCCGGTGGGCTCATCCGCCAATAGAATATCTGCGTCCCCGGCAAAGGCGCGGGCAATGGCGACGCGTTGTTGTTCACCGCCGGAAAGCTGGCTTGGCAAATGGCCAGCGCGCTCGCTCAACCCGACATCTGCCAGGGCTGCGGCGGCGCGGTCATGGGCGTCTCGGCGACCGGCAAGCTCAAGCGGTGTCGCAACATTCTCCAGCGCGGTCATTGATGGGATCAGGTGGAAGGCTTGGAATACGAACCCGATGCGCTCCCGGCGAAAGCGGGCGCGGGCGTCCTCGCCAAGCGCTGTCAGGTCGCGCCCGCCGATATGGACCTGGCCTGATGTTGCGGGCTCCAGGCCTGCAGTCACAAGCAGCAAGGACGACTTGCCAGAACCGGACGGGCCGACCAAAGAAACGGTCTCTCCGGCGTTTACCTTAAAATTAACGCCGCGTAAGACATTGACCTCTCCTGCGTCGCTTTCCAAGTTTAGACGAACATCCTGCAAATCAATGGCGAGGTCCGGCATGTTTGGTATGAAATTCCTGGGCCTGAAAAGACGAATGGGCGATGCGGTTGGATATGGCGCGCCGCGCCGCGTTTTCAACATAGCGCTTTTCGGGTTGATTATGTCTGCCGTTTTCGCGACGCCTGCTGCCGCCCAGCAGAAGCGCCTTTTGATCTTCGGCGATAGCCTGGTTGCGGGTTACGGCTTACCGCGAGAGGCCGGATTTATCGCTCAGCTAGATCAGGCGCTAAAAGAAGCAGGTCATGATGTTGTGTTGATCGACGGTGGCGTATCTGGGGATACATCAGCCGGGGGAAGCGCACGGATTGGATGGTCGCTGACAGAACGGCCAACCCACGCTTTGGTTGAACTGGGTGCCAATGATGCGCTGCGCGGCGTCAATCCAAAAGAAACGAAGAAAAATCTGCAACGGATATTGGAATCGCTAGAGCGGGCGCACGTGCCGGTCCTGCTTGCCGGTATGCGCGCACCCCGGAATTTTGGGGATGACTATGCCGATGAATTCGATGATATCTACGGCGATATTTCCGGCGGTGTAGCTGTCGCATTATATCCATTTTTCCTGGAAGGCGTGGCGCTCCAGCCTGAGCTTAACCAGCCGGACGGCATTCATCCGAACGTCAAAGGCGTGGCCATTATCGTGCAGCGCATTCTCCCGGATATTCTGAAACTTCTCCGCAGGAAGCCACTTCGATGAGCGACGCAACCCCGTTTCCTTTCGCTTGGTCTGAAGCTGATAACGCTGCTGTCGCAGCCCGTGCTGTAGCGCAAGAGCTTGTGGGACAGCTGCGGACAGGCCCCTGTCCCAAGCTCGGCCTGCTATATATTTCGGACCAGTTTGCGGATGATTTGGACGCCGTAGTGGAGATTCTCTCAAGCGCCACAGGCGTCGCGGAATGGACGGGCGCTGCTGCACTTGGCGTGATCGCAGGGCGGAAAGAATTGTTCGAGAGCCCAGCACTCGCCGTAATGCTGCTGGATTTGCCCGACGATGCCGTCCAACCTTACGGCCCAATCACCGATGCCACGAGCTTTGAACTGGCGGCAGAGCAAGCCGCAAGCTTTTCTGAGGATGCAGGTGCCGCACTTGGTATCATCCACATGGACCCGACGGGCGATCCGCTGGGCCAAGGCCTCGGTTCACTGCCGGGCATGTTTGCGGAAGTGGGTGGGTTGTATCTGGTTGGCGGCCTGGCCTCAGGCCGGGAAGCGATGCCCATCGCTGCGACTGCAGGCCTGGCTACGCGGGCTGTGGGCGGTGCATTGGTGGCGCTTGAAAGCGGTGTGGCGACCGGCGTCAGCCAAGGCTGTCGGCCAATCGGCCCGCCCCGCACAATCACGGTTGAGGGCGACGGGGTTATCAGACGCTTGGATGATACGCCTGCCATGAGCGTGCTGTTGGCAGAACTTGGTTTGTCAGTGGAGCCTAATGTGGCTGATCTGCGGGAGGCCCTTCGCGACATTCACATAGCGCTGCCAATCACAGGCGCGGACCGGGAGGATTATCTGGTCCGTAACTTGACGGGCATTGATGTGCAGCGCGGCCTTATTGGCATTTCTGAAACCGTGGCGGATGGCGACCGCGCCATGTTCTGCCGCCGCGACCGCATGAGCGCTGCAGAAGATTTAGACCGCATGGCCAAAGACGCCCGCCGCCGCTTGGGCCGCCCGCCACGCGGCGCGCTCTATGTCTCCTGCCTCGCCCGTGGCCCGAACCTTTTCGGCCCTGGCGACCAGGAACTTGCGATCCTGCACGCAGCTATCGGCGGCGACTGCCCAGTGGTCGGCTTCTTCGCCAATGGCGAAATCGCCCACGACCGCATCTACGGCTACACCGGCGTCCTCACACTGTTTGGCTAGGCACTATTTGGTTAGGCGCGTGTAATTTTCGGCAATAGATCCGGCCATTGGCGATAGATGCCACGCGAATCGATGATGACGGGGATGGTGTCAGCAATGCGGCGGTAGTCGACGTCTGTGTGGTTAGCGATGACCAAGGCGGCGTCGAAATGCGATAGATCATCAAGCGATGTTGAGCGCACGCCGGCGAGGGTTGGGTGTCGGCGGGTCATGCCGATCTCTGGCCCGAAGGGGTTGTGATACGGGGTTTCAGCACCCCTGGATTGCAGTAGGTCCAAAATTTCCAGGCCCGGGCTTTCGCGGATGTCGTTGACGTTCTTTTTATAGGCCACACCAAGCACCAGCACCCGTGCGCCATTCAGTGCCAAGCGACTTTTCTGGCTGAGCGCCTCGGCCAGTGCCGTGATGACGCCTGCGGGCTGCGCCGCATTGATTTCGCCTGCCAGTTCGACAAAGCGTGTCGGCAGGCCAAGCGCTTCTGCCCGCCAGGCGAGGTAGAATGGATCAATCGGAATGCAGTGTCCGCCAAGGCCGGGGCCTGGATAGAAGGGCATGTAGCCGAAGGGTTTAGTGGCCGCAGCGTCCACCACTTCAAACACATCAACGCCCATGGCTGCATAGACGCCCTTCAATTCGTTTACGAGCGCTATATTCACGGCGCGGAATACGTTCCCCGTGATTTTCGTCGCTTCTGCCGTTTCCAGTGAAGACACAGGCGTCAGCTTCGGCGAGACCAAGCCATATACGGCCTCCGCTGCTGCCAACAACGCTGCGTCCAGTCCCGCGAGCACTTTTGGAATATCTGAAATGCCGAATTGGCATTGCCTGGGTCTTCCCGTTCTGGCGCGTAGGCGACCAGAATGTCCTGGCCCGGCGTGAGACCCGCTGCTTCCAGGATCGGCAGCAAGCATTCCCGCGTGGCACCCGGATAAACCGTGGATTCAAGGCTGAGAAGCGCGCCCGGTGCCAAATGCGGTGCCAGGCTTTCCACGGTGCGCTCGACAAAGCCCATGTCCGGTTGGCGCCCGGCGGCGAGTGGGGTTGGGATGGCGATCAGCTCAGCATCTGCTTCACCGGCGCGGGCCATATCGGTGGAGGCATCGAAACATCCGCTGGCGTTTGCTGCTTGGACTGCCGCTGCAGGGGCCGTTGTCAGACAGCTCTCACCCGCGAGCAGGCGCTTTGGTTTGGCGGGGTCAATATCGAGGCCGAGCACGCTGATGCCTCTGGTCGCGAAGGCCAGCGCTAGCGGCAAACCCACATAGCCCAAGCCGACAACGGTAACTTTCAAGCTGCCGTCCGCCGCTTTGCGTGCAATTTTGGCCGCTGCATTTTCGCCGCTTGTCATGTCTCAATCTAAACCCTGTTGACGGCGCGCCAGCACTCGCGCTTTCTGTACTGCATATCAGAGGAGGTACGCGATGGCCTATTGGCTGTTCAAGACCGAGCCCGGCACATGGTCCTGGGACGATCAGATGAATACGGATATTGAAGGCTGGGACGGTGTGCGAAACCACCAAGCCTGCAACAATATGCGCGCGATGAAGATCGGCGACGAGGGCTTCTTCTATCACTCCGTCAAGGAGAAGCAGATTGTTGGCATCGTAAAGGTGGCGAAGGAATTCCATCCGGATCCGTCAGATGCAAGTGGCAAGTTCGGCATGGTTGGCATTTCAGCGGTAAAGCCTTTCAAGACGCCGGTGACGCTGGCGGATATTAAGGCTGATGATCGGTTTGAGGACCTGGCATTGGTGCGCCAATCGCGCCTTTCGGTCGTGCCGATTTCCGATGAACATTGGGTGGCGCTCTGCGCAATGGGCGGGGTCAAGCCATGAGCTTCGAAGGTATGGCGCTGATGGCGCTGGCAGATTTGTCGGAGGACGACGCCCGCGGCGTGACCATTCGGGACGGTGCCAAGATGCGGAAATTCGTGGTGCTGCGCTGGAAGGGCGAAACCATTGTGTACCGCAATCGCTGCCCCCATGCAGGCACGCCGCTTGATTGGATTCCGGATAGGTTCTTTGATCGCAGCGGCGCATACATCTTCTGCGCCACCCACGGTGCCAGCTTTGAGCCGAACACCGGCCTATGTATCGATGGCCCCTGCGTTGGAGACGTGTTGGATCGCTGCAAATTCACTGTAGTGGACGGCGTCGTGACACTGGATGAACCGCTTTAGAGCAGTTCAACGCCGGGAACGCGAGTTGCCAGAAGTGTGGCAGCGGCATCAGTCGCGGCAATGAGGGTGGCCTCATCATCCGCAGGCGCATCGAAGCTCGGCCCAAGGTCCAGCAGCAAGCTGTACCGGGCGCGGGCGGATAATTCCCTGAGGTCACGTTCAGCTTCGCCCGGCAGCGCATCGGTAAGCGACAGGCCGTCATGGCAAAGTGGGATGGCGACGAAATCTGCCAATCCTTTGTCCAGCAAGTGGCGGATGGCAGTGCGGTGCGCTGGCAATAACCCACCACTGAATATGACGAGTCGTTCGCCCGGATGCTCGGTGGCTAATGCCTCTAAGTCCGAAAGATTTGCATTGGCTTTGAGGGTGATGCGCCGATCCCGCCGGATGCCTTGCCCGAGCGCGCCCAGGTGGCCAGCAATCTCAAGCAATGTTGAGCAGTCTTTTGCTTTGGCGGTTTCATCCAATGCCGCGTAGGGCATGAGATCGGGGTGCGTGCGGCGGCGGTCCACACGCGGCCCAAGTTGCCAGCCAGCTGCCAGGCGCTCCACCATCCAGCGACGGTGTTCTATCGCCGCTAAATGCTCAATTTCAGGCGGTGTGAATGGTGCTTCACCCGTTATATCTGGCCCGATGGAGCATTCGGCCAGTCGAAGCTTCGCTGCAATATGGTCAGCCTGGGCGCGGTTGGCATTTCTGTATTGCTCGCCAAGGACTGCCCATGGCTTGGCGGCGGCAGAATTGGCGCTGGCACCATATTCTGCCAGGTAGCGCTCGTGGATCGCGCGGGCGAGCCTGTCTCCCGCATCCCGCAATACATCACCATCAGCCCAAACGTCCTGGACCGCGCCAAATGTGCGAACGACCGCAATGTCAGCGCCAAACAGTTCTGTCATCCGCTGCACACCAAGCGGATTGGCTGCCGCGCGCTGGCGCAGAAATACATGGGGGATCGCGCGCTTGCTGCGTTTCAGAAAATCCGTGAGAGATATGCAAGCGGCCAAGGATGCTTCGTCATCGCCGAGCGCGATAAATGCAGCGGTTGGAGGTGGTGTTTGGGCGAAGGCGCTAATGAGCGCGGTCTCCTGGCCTTTGCCTGTCAATGCAGCTTCGATGAATATTATGTTCGCAAAATCATCTGCCCACGGGTTGGCCTCGCGGAAGGCGGCACCGACGGCGTCTGCGTCCTGGTCAATGATTGTGATCATAACCGGCGTGGTGGGATCATAGATACAGGATTTCAGGATGTGCAGGACGGTACTGGCACCCATGCGCCCAAAGCCAAGGCAAAGGAAGTGTGGCCGTTCGGCACCATGCACAGCCGCCGCCAGCTCAAACGGATGTGTGTTGAAGGCTTTGCGGAGTGCGGGATATTTTTCGTTCAACAAGGTCACACGGAGATTTGGAGCGGCTGCAAGATTGTGCCGTTCAGCAGCCATACGCTGATAGAGCGGCGGATCAGAAATTCGCGCCCAAACTTCGACAACAGAATCCGACCGGCCGGATTTGACGACCGCGGCTTCGGCAGCCGCCATGGCGTCTAGGTTGGCCGCGTCGTTTTTACTGGCGATAATGATTTGGGCCGCACGACCGACACCAGCCAAGACGAATGCGGCTTCATCCGGCGCGGAGCGTTGAAACACGACGGCACCAGCAGCGCTTAAATCATCGTCAGTCTCTGGGGCTAATAGAATGACGTTGCGACCAGATTTCAGCAGATGCGCTGCCAGCGCGCGCACGCCTGGATTCAGGCCGGTGATAATGACATGACCGCGCAATGATCGCGCGCGCCAGCGCCTGAAATCCGTTCGGACAGTGGCACCGATAGTGGTTGCCGCGACCATCAGATACAGCAGTACGACGCTAACCCGCGCCAAATGAATTTGCCATGGCAGGAAGTGGCCGTCAGCATCTTCGTGGCGGAGTTCCGTCTCAAGGCTGAACAGAATCAGCGCATCAAAGAAATTCTGCGATAACGACTACGGCGCGCCAAAGGTCATGTCATAGCGATAGAAACCCCATGTCCCGAGCGCGACGATGGCTACCAGCGCCGCCAAGCTTACATACCATGCGGCCGTTCCTGGCTTGCCGAGTAGTTTCATAGAGTGTGGTCGGGCGTCATGGGCCTGCCGTAAGCTCCCGCTCGCTAAAGATCATGTTCCAAACCAACGTGTCGTCAGCCATGACCATTGTCGTTCGTGCGTTAAGTTCGCGCAAACGTATACGAGATGGGTTTTCCAGCACATCGTCATGGCGTTCGCGAAGCTCCAAAATCCGCACCAGCATGCGCTCCGACAACCGGGCCGAACTCTTGAAATCGCCAATGGCACGGATGCCGAATAGCGCAGCGCCAATAGCAGGAAGAGCGCCCGCGAAAAAAGTTGCATAAGGTTTGAAGTCTTTTGAGAACTTAGTTTCAGTGATGCATTCCAATTGATCAGCCCTGCAACCGTAATCTACAAGATATAATGCGATATATACTGTATCTACTAATATTTCTGAAAACAGCATTGAAACACTAAAGCACTCAAGATTGTGGTAAGCTGTATCAAGTTTTATCTGATTGCATTTATGATAGTTATATTGGCCTCCGAGTTCTTCTTTGATTGATATTTCTACACTTTTCCGAAGTTCGCTATCGGTAATGCCTCCATTCGGCAGCGGTATCTCTCTGAGGCTGGCCCTGATGTACCATGCTTGCCATTCTTCCTGCCTGTCTGCTGCTGAATCGCCTGAAAGGCTTGAGCTTCGGTAAGGCGCTCCACCCGTCATAAAGGGCAAACGACTTGGACGCAGAATTTCAGCGATACTGCGACAAGCAAGCCATTTTTCATGCCATCTGTTTTTGTTGCCGATCCATGCCACGAAGAGGATGGACGCAAGAATTGCGATCTCTGCACCGGCGAAGCTTGCTTTGAAAAAGGGTTCGTTTGACTTGTCGCCAACGATCAGCACCAAAAGCCCGGTGACCACTGCAACAGCGGACATCAGAAAGTTATAAACAAAGGCGCTTCGGGATAGGTTGGCATAGCGAATAGCTGCAGCGTCTGCCCACTCCCACCGCTCTTTCAAGCTTTCAGTGATGCTCTGTTTAAACGGCTCGCCGCCGACTGTTCCGGCTAGACCGATGCTATCGCCCCAGAGCTCTGCTTCCTCAAACGCTTTCGCCACGCCAACGGTTTTGTGTTCATGGCTTTTGAGGTTAAGGAACCAGATCAGTTTGCTGTAAAAACAGGCCCATTGCGGAATCATGGTCCGGCAAGCCTCAAAGTCACCTAAGAGAAGGCCTTCATGCTTTTTCTCAGCATTTGCCGCATCTTTTGCCTCCGGCTTAGCGCCCGAAAGCTTGAATGGGGGTGGCTCAAGGATAGCTTGGAGGGTGGCATCCAGTTGCAGGCGCTGTTCGTCCTGTTCGAAACTGATATTGATTGCGTCCCAGGCACTGCTATCCCAGGCGCGCTCCGGCGGGTCTGTGTTCGTGTAGCGGCGTGTTTTGCCGTCCGGCGTTATCCAGATGATTTCGGCACCACGCCTTTAAGCTTCTGCAATAGTGTCCGTCGTGGAGCCAGCTTCGGTGTTTGCACCCTTGCCACTCCAGATTGCGATGAGGACATCGATATGGGCCAGCATAAGATACGCAGATTGACGGTAGGCGTTGCGTCTCTCTGCCTCGCTTCTTTGCATCGCCTTGTGCTGGTTGAGGGAGAAGCGCGATTCCAGCTGCTCGTCCGCTGCTGAATATTCTTGAGGGGGGTTTGATGCGGATGGAAGGATGGCGTGAATGCCATAACCAACACTGCGGGCGGCCGCCACGCCCAGCATCGATGCGCCCTCTGCTAAGTTTGTGATCAGCCGCAGTTGAGGGGTGCCAGATTGATAAGCTCTGATAAATTGTGAAGCCGCGTTATTCTGGTCTTGGTGTGAGGTGGTTTTGTCTTTGATCAGCTGCAGGATACTGACTAACTGCTTCGATAATTGTGACTGATCATGCCCGTGCAACCCGGCTGCCAGGTGTCCTATGACGCCAACGCGCATTGTCAGTTTCGGCGCGATGAATGCGTTTTCTAGCATTGGTTTTATACCCCTTGGTTTCGCCTAAAACCTCACAAACAACTTATACGCGAGTGTGTGATGGGATGGCGTAACAAGCGAGCGATTGCGTGTTTCGCGACAGGCGCGCATCCGCTAGGTTTGACGTAGCCGTCGATTGCAGGGAACAGCTGATGTTTGGGACTGATACCGTTATTCGTGACTATACTGTGGCGCGGAATGACTACCGCAATGTCATGCCTGAGACGTTCAATTTCGCCTACGACGTCATCGACGTGCGGGGCGCTAAGCACGACAAAACCGCGCTGATCACGGTTGGGCCAGATGGCGCGCGCACCGGTGATGTCTCCTATTCTGACCTGTCGCGGCAGTCCGGCCAGTTCGCAAACGGGTTGAAGCGGCTTGGCCTTGCGAAAGGCGATTTCGCCTGTGTGGTGATTGGGCGGATTCCGGAATGGTATGGGGTTTTGTTTGGTTGCATGAAGCTTGGTGTTGTCTCCATGCCCGGCACCAATCTGCTGACGGGGAAAGACATTGCCTACCGGATCAACCAGTCTGGTGCCAAAGCGGTGATCGTGACGGAGGAGCACTGCGATAAGGTTGAGGCTGTGCTGGCGGAGTGCCCAGCGCTCGCCCACAAAATCGTCATTGGCGATGCGCGTGACGGATGGCTGAATTTCGCTGAAATGTGCGCAGCTGAAAGCCCAGAGATCAGCCAGGCGGACTGCGGGCCGTTCAAATCATCTGACATGATGATGGCCTATTTCACGTCCGGCACGACAGCGCTGCCTAAGATGGTGCCGCGGGACTTTGGCTATGGGCTGGCCCACGCCGCTACGGGCCTATTCTGGATGGATCTGACCGAAGACGACATCCACTGGACGCTGACGGACACCGGTTGGGCCAAAGCCGCATGGGGCATGCTTTTCCCGCAATTGCTGCTGGGCTGCACAATTGTGCTGTTTGACGGCAAAGGCTTCGATGTGGGCCAGCATCTGAACATGATCAAAGACCTGCAGGTGACCACATTTTGCGCCCCGCCTACGGTTTATCGCCTATTCGCGCAACAGGATTTGTCGCAATATGATGTCTCCAGCCTCCGCCGGTGCCTGGGTGCGGGGGAGCCGTTGAACCCGGAAGTCATTCGCTATTGGGAGACGCATACCGGGACCGTTATCGCCGACGGGTATGGCCAGACGGAAACCATCAATATCGTCGCCAACTTCCCTGGCCAGGAAACGAAGTTCGGGTCTATGGGCCAGCCGGTTCCTGGTTTCGATATCGATGTGGTGGACGATGATGGCAATCGACTGGCACCGGAGGAAGTCGGCCATATCGCGGTGCGCACCGAAACTGGCGGCGCGTGGCCGCCAGGGCTGTTTGATGGCTATTTGAAATTGGATGGCGGCGTGGACCGCGATGCGTTCCGCAATGCCTGGTACTACACCGGCGATACGGCCCGCAAAGATGCAGATGGCTATCTATGGTTCGTTGGCCGTGCGGATGATCTGATTTCCTCCGCCGGGTACCGCATCAGCCCGTTTGAAGTGGAATCGGCGCTGCTGGAGCATCCTGCCGTAATGGAAAGTGCGGTTGTCGGCCATCCAGACCCGACCCGAGGCCAGGTCGTCAAAGCGTTCATTATTCTGGCAGATGGGCGGAATGGCAGCCCGGCCCTGGCGGAAGAAATTCAGGACTTTTGCAAGGACCTGACGGCACCCTACAAATATCCGCGCGTTATTGAATTCGTGAATGAATTGCCGAAAACGATATCCGGCAAAATCCGGCGTGTGGAGCTTCGGGAAGGCAGCGAATAACCGCTAACTGCTTGCCCCATGGCGGAATGCGCCTTAGAAAAAGTGCCCATGCGCGCTGCATTTGTTGGGGAAGCGTGCAGCAAACACGCATAACCAATCAATGAGGGAGGCGAAACATGGCCGGTGTGAAGCGCATTCCGGCGGATGTTATCCGCCGTCAGCTTGAAGCCGTATTCCGGACCTGGGGCATGGCCGAAGACCGTATCGCCACGACGGTCGAGGTCATGGTTGCAACAGACCTTTCCGGTGTTGATAGCCATGGCCTTGGCATGCTGCCGTCATATGCAGATAGGCGCAGGCGCGGCATTATGAATATGCAGCCGGACCTCAAAATCGTGCGTGAGAAACCGGCGGTGGCGCTGATTGATGCAGACCGTTCCATCGGCCATCCGCCTTCGGTCATGGCGATGAAGCTCGCGGTTGAGAAAGCGCAGGCGTGCGGCGTTGCGGCTGTCGGCGTGCGCAATTCCAATCACTTCGGGGCGGCTGGATATTACAGCCGCATGGCCGCAGAAATGGGCATGGTCGGCATGGCCATGACGAATGCTCCCGGTGCTGCCATGGTGCCAACATTCGGGCGGGAAGCCATGTTAGGCACGAACCCAATTGCGTTCGCAGCCCCAGCAATCAAGAACCCGCCATTCTCGCTTGATATGGCGACGACGACAGTGGCGTTCGGCAAGCTCACAATCTCCAAGCGTTTGGGCAAAGCAATCCCGGAAGGCTGGGCGCTGGATGAGGATGGCCAATCCACCACAAATGCCGATATCGCCCACGCCGCCCGGCGCCAACTGCCGCTCGGTGGTGACCGTGAGCGCGGCGGCCACAAAGGCTATGGCCTCGGCACGATGGTCGAAATTCTGTGCGCCGTTTTGACCGGCGCCTGGGCAGACGGCGTGGATGACGAAGGCCGTCCCAAACACACCGATTATGACGTTGGCCACTTCTTCTTCGCGATAGACCCAAGCCTTGTCCGCGCCGACGGCGAATTTGAGGGCGACATGGACCGAATGATGGACATGCTGCGCGCCACGCCGCCAGCCGACCCATTGAAACCGGTCATGGTGGCGGGCGACCCTGAAGTGAAGGAAACCGAAGAGCGCACGCACCTCGGCATCCCTGTCGCCGATATGCTGATAGAGGAAACCCGTGCGGTCGCTGAAGAATGCGGCGCTGAGTTTCTCTTGGCGTAATCGCCAAAATGGCGCCAGAATGGTCGCCATGGGATATCTGACGCGCACATTTCCACTTTTCGCCGCGCTTCTGGCTACGATCATGCTGGTGCCAATCCATGCAGCTGCCGATCAGAATGATCCGGCATTGGATGGCCTGTTCGAGCAATTGCAGGCGGCGCCGAATGTCCATGCCGGCCAAGCGATTGATCGTGAAATCTGGCAAGCTTGGTTGCGCCATGAAGACGACCGCACGGAATCGCTGCTGACATTGGGCGCATCCGCGATGAATCGGGGTCGGATTGACGTGGCGATGGGCGCTTTCAATGCCGCCATCAAGCGTGACCCAGACTTCGCAGAAGCCTGGAATAAGCGCGCCACCCTGAAGTTCTTCACTGGTGACCTGGAAGGCTCCGTCGCGGATTGCGCTCATGTGCTGAAGCTAGAGCCTCGTCATTACGGGGCACTTTCCGGCCTTGGCATGATCTACATGGCGCTGGAAAACTGGGAAGGCGCTATCCGCTGGATTGAAGCAGCACTTGAAATTAACCCGCACATGCCCGGTGCCCGCGCCGCGCTGGCAGAAGCCCGCAAGAAGTTTGCAGCGGAAGAAACGTGAACCCACTGGCCCGCATATATTGAAAGCGTGACCCATGACCATGAAGCTCTACGGCATTCCCGGCAGCCGCGCCGCCCGCAATATCTGGGCATTCGAAGAAACCGGCCTGCCATATGAACGCGTTGATGTGGTGATGCGGAAGGAAACAGGCACGCCTGAATTCCTGGCCGTCAATCCAAATGGCCGTATCCCGGTGCTGGTCGACGGTGATTTAGTGCTATTCGAAAGCCTGGCGATCAACACTTATATCGCCAAGAAAGCCCGCGGTGATTTAGCACCGAAGGACTTGAGCGAAGACGCGACCAATGATCAATGGTCGCTGTGGGTGGTCACGGAGACTGAGAAAGCCGTCCTCCGCGCCCTGTTCCATAGCCTCGGCGTGATGGGCTACGAAAAAGATCCGGCCATTGTCGCGGAATGTATGGAAGAACTGGCGCGGCCCTTCAAAGTGCTCGATGGTCATTTGGCGAACCGGGATTATTTGGTGGGCGGGCGCTTCACCATCGCAGACCTGAATGTCGCCAGTGTGCTTGCTTGGGCGGCGACAGCGCGGCTTGATCTTTCTGCCTATCCGAACATGGACAAATGGCTGAAGGCCTGCCTCGCCAGGGATGGCTACCAGAAGCTCCGCGCTATTCAAAAAGCCGGGTAATAGTCAAGCGTCATGGTGGAGATTCTAGGCCGTACACCGCACGCAACCACGCTCCGTGATCTGGTGGTCATGCGGGCGGCATATGGCGACAAGCCGCTGCTTATCTGCCGGGATGAAGTGCTGACCTATGCGGATGCGGACCGGCTCTCCAACCGTGTCGCCAATCAGCTGCTGGCCAGGGGCTTGGTCAAAGGCGATGTAGTCGCGACCTACATGTACAATGCGGTTGAGCAGGCTTTGCTTTGGTTCGGCTGCGCTAAGATTGGCGCGATCTATGCATCGCTGAATGTGTCGCTCGCGAAGGATGATCTGGCCTACAGCTTGAACGACACGGGTGCGAAACTGTTCGTTGTTGATGAGGAATTGGCACCCGTATTCAACGATGCCCTGCCTAGCCTAGAAATCACGCCAGAGGTCTTCGTTCATGGCGACCCCGCATGTGTGCCAGGGGCAGCCCTTCTGGATGGATTGATCGCAGGCGATGAAATCCTGCCAGACGCTGATGTCGGTATGACGGACCCCGTATGCATCGTCTATACCGGTGGCTCTACATCCATGCCGAAGGGCGTGCTGGCACCGCATCTGTATTACATCGCCGCCGCCATGCGTTACCAAGAAATCGCGGATGCAACGGAGGATGATGTTCATTACGCGAACTCGCATTTCTTCCATATTGGCGGCCAGCAATTTGGGGTCACGGGGCCGCTTTACTGCGGCATGACGGGGGTTATGGATCGCTGGTTCAGCGCCTCTAAATATTGGGAGATCGTGCGGAAATACGGGGCCACTATCCTTGATCCACTGGGAACGATGATGTCCGTGCTGCTACTGGCACCGGAATCACCGTTAGACAAACAACACAAAGCCCGCGTCGGTGTTGGTATCGCGGCAAGCCAGGTGCGCCGGGAACTGAAAGAGGAATTCGAGACCCGCTTCGGCACGCCAATGCTGGAAGTCTATGCCATGACGGAAATGGGCGTGCTGCTGTGTAGTGAGCGCCTGCACGACCGTCGCCAGGGCTCTTGTGGGCGGCCTCATGGTTGGGCGGAATTTCTCATTGTTGATGATGAGGATAACCCGCTGCCCCAAGGCGAAACCGGTCAGATATTGATCCGCCCCACCGTGCCGAACAGCGTGATGCAGCGCTATATCAACAAGCCGGATGAGACAATCGCAGCATGGGGAAACCTTTGGTATCACTCCGGCGACTTGGGCTATCTGGATTCAGATGGCTATGTGTATTTCGTTGGGCGGGAGGCGCATTGGATCCGTCGGCGGGGTGAAAATGTTTCGGCGTTCGAGGTTGAGAAAGCCATGACCGCCCATCCAGCGGTGCAGGACTGCGGTGTTGTTGGCGTGCCATCCGAATTGGGCGAGGAAGATATCAAGGCCTATGTGGAGGTCGTCGCAGGTGCAGAGCAACCTCCACCAGAGGACTTGGTTGCGTGGTGCCGGGATCGCATCGCCTACTTTAAAACACCCCGCTATATCGAATTCGTTGCAGAATTTCCGCGCACGATGACAAAGAATGAAATCGCCCGTCATGAATTGCGCGCGTTGGGGGTTGGCGATTGCTGGGACGCTGACAATCCATGATCAAACGCATGACCCTTGCCTTGGCGGCGCTCTTGCTCGGCGCTTTGTTGCAAACAGCAGCTTTCGCCCAAACGCCGCAAATTCGGGACGTGACTGGCAATTGGATAGACGATGAACCGCGCGTTCTGAAAGCGCGCATGCTACCGATGTTGGCTGCAACTGGGGTCAGAATTATCCGCGTTGACGCCACGTTCGCACGCCACCACTGGCCGGGCCGCGACCAAGCGCATCGCGTCACCGCTGTATTCGATCAAGCAAGCAGAGAATGGCGCGCCAATCCCGTCGCTGGGGCTGCACGGCGGGGTGATAGCTTGTTTGTCCAGTGGGAGGTTTTCTATCGTCGGCTTGCGATCAATCAGCCGCAGCAAACTGAGGTGGCTGTATCGCCGCTCAGCGAAAGTACAATTGGCAGCGCGCAGGCGGATACGGACCTTGACTTGCTGTTGTTGCAGTCAATGACGCAGGGGTTGCGGGTTCGCAATCCAGAGACTGCTTTACCGCGCCAACTCATTTCATGGTGAGCCTTAGAAACATTGGCTTCACAATGGCGAAAACAGAGGTAGCCGTTGGTGCGAGTAAGGTGCGGTTTGGCCCGCCTGACCTTGCGATGTATGCGCCACGCAACCAGCGGGCAGTGAATGAAACACGCGCTGAATACTTCAGGCGACTAACGGACATTCTGCCTGATAGGCCGTATCGGCTGGCTAGGTGGGCTTATGCGCAAACGCAGCGCGATGTCCGCAGGCGGCGAAGCCTTCGATGTATACCTTCAAAGCACTGGTTTGTGCATGAAGCAGGGTTTCACCGCGCTGACGGAAGCTTCTTGCCCACGCCACCCCGCCCCGAACGCGTTCGGGGTGAAACGAGAGTTGTCGTTATGCAGGATACACTGACGGCTGCCGCATTGGGCACTTCGCTCGTTCGGCCTGTATGGCATCCACGGATCTGGGATTTACATTTGTGGCTGGACCCAAGGCCAGAATGTTCTGCCCCTCTCAGTTGCCCGGTGCTCATCCAAATCGAAAGTCCAAGCCCGATTGTGGGATTGAGGACGCCGCGGCGCACATTCTTCCGGAGCCAAACCTTTGAGTGAGCGCAATTTGCGGGATGTCGCAACTGGTCTTCGCTTCCCAGAAGGCCCTATTGCATTGGCTGACGGCAGCTTTCTTGTGGTTGAGATTGAGGCTGGGCGAGTGTCTCGCATTAGCGCCGACGGTGTGGTTTCTACGTTAGCGGATACGGGCGGCGGGCCGAATGGTGCGGCGCTTGGGCCAGATGGGCGGGTATATGTCTGCAATAATGGCGGCATGGCGTTCCATTATTCCGATGGCCTCATCCTGCCGGGCCACGGCGAAGAAGGCGCTGCGACGGGGTGGATCGACGCGATTGATCTGAAGACGGGTGCCGTCGAAACGCTTTACAGGGCCTGTGATGGCCGTCCGCTGATTGCGCCGAATGATCTGGTGTTTGATGCAGCAAGCGGCTTCTATTTCACAGACCACGGCAAAGCCCGCAAATATGACCGGGACCGGGGCGGCGTGTATTATGCCTATGCAGATGGCTCACATATCAATCGCGTATGGGCGCCGATGGAAGGGCCGAACGGTATTGGCTTGTCGCCAGATGGCGAGACGCTCTATGTGGCGGAAACGCCGACGGGGCGGCTTTGGGCGTTTAATATCATCAGCCCCGGCAAGATTGACCGCGCGCCGGGACCCGCACCCTGGCAACCAGGGCACCTGCTCGCTAACCCAGCGGGCTATCATATGTTTGATAGTTTGGCCGTTGACGTGGTGGGCGATGTTTGGATTGGCACGATCCCGAACGGCCTGACGCGCGTCTCGCCCAGTGGCGGTGTCACCTATTATCCGATGCCAGATTTGCTGCCGACGAATATCTGCTTTGATGCCAGCGGCCAAGCCTATGTCACGCTCTCCAGCCAAGGCCGACTGGCGGCATTTGACCCAGATTGATGGTTGGCGCAGACTTTTCGGCAACGAATTCATGACCGCAGGAGATAACAGATGCCTTATGAGGAAATTGATGTTCGCCCCGTAACACCGACGCTGGGCGCTGAAATTCACGGTGTAGATTTGTCGAAGCCGCTGGGAAATCGGGCGTTTTCTGAAATCCATGATGCGTTGATTGAGCATCAGGTGATCTTCTTCCGCGACCAGGATATCACCCTGGATCAACACAAGGATTTCGGGCGGAAGTTCGGGGATCTGCATGTTCACCCCTCCGCCCCAGGCCCTGAAGGCCACCCGGATGTGCTGACAATCCATGCGGATGAGAACGCTAAGCAGATAGCGGGCGAGCGCTGGCATTCCGATGTGTCCTGCGATCCAGAACCGCCAATGGGCTCTATCCTTCATCTGCATACAATCCCGCCTGAAGGCGGCGATACGCTATTTGCCAGTATGTATGCAGCCTATGACGCACTGTCCGACAAGATGAAAGACTATTTGGAAGGCCTCACCGCCATCCATGATGGCAACCCCAACTACCACGACCGCGCGCAACGGGATGGCCGGAAAGATGATCGGGTGTTTCCGCGATCAGAGCACCCGTTGATCCGCACCCATCCGGTCAGCGGCAAGAAGGCGATCTTCGTGAACCCCGTATTCACCGTTGGCATCAAAGACCTGCCACGGGACGAAGCGGACGCAATTCTGCGGTTCCTGTATGCCCATAATAACCGCCCGCACTGGCAGGTTCGGTTCAAGTGGCAGAAGAATTCCATCGCATTCTGGGATAACCGCTGTGTCCAGCACATCGCCATGTGGGATTATTTCCCGAACGTGCGATCCGGTTACAGGGTGACAGTTAAGGGCGACCGGCCCGTCTGACGGGTTGACAGGTGCGGGAGGGCGTGAGAACCGAGCGCACGTTAGCCCGCTAGAACCAGGACGCCTGCCCCAGTGTTCCGTCTTTTACGCCGTATTCTGACAGGACTTGGCCTTTTCGGCTTCGTCGCGATGTTGGCCGTCGCGGGGCTCGTGTACACGGGCACTTTCACCGTCGATAAGCTGCGGTTATTGGTGAAATATAATCCGCTGGCGACCAGCATGCAGCCGGTGCAGTCCGAAACCGCGATCCAAACGGCGCTCCTACGGTTGAAGCTCAAGTCGTACGCTATTGCTGCAATGGCCGATGAATTTGTCAGCGGCGCTGGCGCTATCCAACCAATCCCAGGCGGTATGTTGATCGCTGAGCGGAACGGTCGCTTCCACTTTTTCGACGAACGCGGCGTTGAGCCAAAGCTAACCGCGACGCAAATCAGCCTCGACACCAATCAAGTTCAATTTGAGGCCCACGCCATATCCGAAGGCTATGCCATTAAGCCCGGCCGTAATGTCGGTTATGCGGGCCTCGGCATGCGGCTGCATGATTTGCTGCTGCTGCGCGATGGCAAGCGGTTGGCAGCGACCCATACCCGCTGGGATGACGCCGCGAAATGCGTGAAGCTGCATTTGGTCATTGCGGACTTTACGGCTGGGGACGTGCCGAAGGTTGGCCCTTGGCAGACGCTGTTCAGTTCCACGCCCTGCATGCCCTTGAGCGGGATCAAGCGGAAACCCTTCGCTGGCCATCAGGCGGGCGGGCGGATGATCGAGATGGCGGACGGACGCATTCTGTTCACCGTCGGCGATTTCAAAAATGACGGCGTGAGGCGGGATATCACCACCGCTGACCCGTTAAACTCCTACGGCAAGCTGCATGTCGTTGATCCAGCGGATGGTGTCACAAAAATATTCTCTACGGGACATCGCAACCCTCAGGGTCTTGTGATTGCTGAGGATGGGCGCATCTGGTCGACAGAGCACGGACCTGTTGGTGGTGATGAAGTCAATCTGATCCGTAAAGGTGCCGATTACGGTTGGCCTGTCGCCACATATGGTAGGGATTGTGGAACCTGCGTTTGGCAGCAGCAGGGGCGACACGATGGCCATAGTCTGCCGGTGCTTGCCTATTCACTATCCATCGGCATCAGCAATATGATTGAGCTTCAGGATTTTGTGCCGCTTTGGGATGGAGATTTGATGGTCGCCAGCCTGAAGCAGGAAACGCTGCACCGCCTGCATATTCGCGAAGGGCGGGTGATTTTGGACGAACCAATCCGCATTGGTGACCGATTGCGGGATATCCAAATGCTGGAGGATGGCCGGGTGGCGCTTTGGACGGACAGCGGCAAGCTGATGTTCCTGATGGCGGATATGGCACCTGCCCAATCGGAACTCTTGGCGGCGAAATTGCCAGAGGACGCCCAGGATACGATAGAACAATGCCGCGCCTGCCATGACCTTGATCCGGGCATCGCCGGACCGGGCCGGATATCGCTCTGGGAGGTTCATGAGCGGGCGAAGGCAAGCCTCCCCGGCGGGCAATATTCTGATGCGCTGAAGGCGGTTGGCGGGGTATGGGATGACGCGGCGCTGGACGCATTCCTGGCCAGCCCGGCAGCGTCAATTCCTGGCACTTCGATGGCGTTTGAAGGCATTCAGGATACAGCATTGCGTCAGACGATCATTGACTATCTGAAGGCGCTACAATAGGGCCGGTACAGGTTTAGAGCTTAGGGTTTGAGCAATGTTTGACGGCAAGTCGATTTTGATCACTGGGGGCACAGGCTCCTTCGGCAAGAAGTATGTGAAAAATCTCCTGGCGCGGCATAAGCCCGCCCGGGTCGTTATCTACTCTCGGGATGAGCTGAAGCAGTTCGATATGCAGCAGCAATATAACTCCTCCGAACTGCGCTACTTCATCGGTGATGTGCGTGACCGGGAGCGTTTGTCCCAGGCAATGCGCGGCATTGATTTCGTGATCCACGCAGCGGCGCTGAAGCAGGTGCCGGCGGCGGAATACAATCCGATGGAGTGCATCAAAACGAATATTCATGGCGCGGAGAATGTGATTCTGGCGGCCATTGATAACCAGGTTGAAAAAGTCATTGCGCTGTCGACAGACAAAGCGGCAAATCCGATTAATCTCTATGGTGCGACCAAGCTCGCGTCGGACAAGCTGTTCGTCGCGGCAAACAATATGACTGGCCAGAATCCGACCCGGTTCTCTGTCGTTCGGTATGGCAATGTTGTCGGCTCACGCGGGTCTGTCGTGCCGTATTTTGAGAAGCTGCTGGCGGAAGGTGCGGACTCGCTGCCTATCACAGACATGCGGATGACGCGGTTCTGGATCACCCTGCAACAAGGCGTCGATTTCGTACTGAAGAATTTTGAGCGCATGGCCGGTGGTGAAATCTTCGTGCCGCGTATCCCGTCGCTACGTATCGTGGATCTAGCAACCGCAATGGCACCAGGATTAGCGCAACGCAATGTCGGGATTCGGCCTGGAGAGAAAATCCATGAAATCATGTGCCCTGCTGATGATAGCCATTTGACGGTTGAGTTTGACGATCATTTCGTCATCACCCCGGCAATCACATTCCAGACCATGTCGAGCGACTACAAAACCAATGCACTTGGTGAGCAGGGCAAGCCTGTGCCGAGCGAGTTTGAATACAATTCTGGCAACAATCCGCATTTCCTCAACATTGAGGAAATTCGCGAGTTCAACACGATGGCAGAGCTATGATTCCATACGGTCGCCAGCACATCACCGATGATGATGTTGCGGCCGTTGAGGCCGTGCTGCGGTCTGACTTTCTGACGCAAGGCCCCGCTGTTCCGGCTTTTGAGAAAGCGCTGGCAGACTATTGCGGTGTTAAGCACGCCGTCGCCGTGAATAGCGCTACCTCCGCCTTGCACATTGCCTGCCTGGCGCTTGGCATAGGTGAAGGCGATGCTGTATGGACGACCCCCAACTCCTTTGTCGCGAGCGCCAATTGCGCACTCTACTGCGGCGCTTCAGTTGATTTTGTCGATATTGATCCCGAAACTTTTAACATGTGCGTAGATGCGCTTGCAGCGAAACTGGCTGCGGCGGACAAGCTCCCAAAGGTCGTCATCCCAGTGCATTTCTCCGGTCATTCTTGCGATATGGCGGCGATCGCTGAGCTGGCGGAACAATACGGCTTCAAGGTGATCGAGGATGCGTCTCACGCCGTTGGCGGGCGCTATTGGGACCAGCCGGTGGGCAATTGCGCCTATAGCGACATTACGGTTTTCAGCTTCCATCCAGTGAAAATCATCACCAGTGCGGAAGGCGGCGTGGCGCTTACAAATGATGCTGGTTTGCAGCGGAAGATGGATCGGTTGCGCAGCCACGGTGTTACCCGAAACCCAGATGATTTGAACAATCTGGATGTAGGCCCCTGGCACTATGAGATGCTGGAGCTCGGCCTGAACTACCGGATGACGGATATGCAGGCAGCGCTCGGCCTCAGCCAGATGCAGCGGTTGGATGAACTCGTCGCCCGCCGCCAGGTCTTGGCCGATCGCTATGATGCGCTGCTGGCAGACCTGCCGGTTATTCGCCCCGGGCGTGCTTCAAACGCTTATTCCGCTTGGCATCTGTACTGCATCCAAATTGATGAGCGGCAGACCAACCTTAGCCGCCGGCAGGTGTTTGAAACGCTGCGAGCCGATGGGATTGGCGTCAACGTTCATTACATTCCGGTGCACACGCAGCCCTATTACCGCGCGCAAGGCTTCAATCCGGGAGATTTTCCGGTGAGTGAAGCTTATTACAAGAACGCCATCACTATCCCGCTCTATGCGACCATGAGCGATGAGCAGCAGGATGAGGTCGTCGCCGCGCTGAAGCGTGCGCTCGGGGCGGCATGAACGTCGCGATTATACCGGCGCGAGGCGGATCAAAGCGTATCCCGCGCAAGAACATCCGGCCTTTTGAAGGCAAGCCGATTGTCGCCTATTCGATTGAGGCAGCACTTGCGACAGGCCTGTTCGAACGGGTCATTGTTTCGACCGATGACAGAGAAATCGCCAGTGTCGCGGAATCCTTTGGCGCGGAGGTTCCGTTCCTGCGCCCCGCTGAAATCGCAGATGATATGACCGGCACGGCTCCGGTCGTGAAACATGCGGTTGCGGCATTGCAAGCTTCTGGTGATGAAATCACATGCGCTTGCTGTATTTATGCGACTGCGCCCTTTGTGCGCGCCAGTGACCTGATAACAGCCTATGAATCGCTCATCGCTACCCCAGAAAAGGCTTTTGCCTTCAGCGTCACAAGCTTTGCGTTTCCCGTTCAACGCGCATTGGCCATTCGTGATGGTGGATTGACCGCGCTCTACCCAGAGTTTAGTGAAGTGCGCTCGCAGGACCTTGAAGATGCCTATCA
>Ga0315321_10000428_pt1 | contig 30776 bp, 23 predicted proteins | sample M180m21515metaG_FD_203464 | JGI IMG/M metagenome (GOLD analysis project Ga0315321, IMG submission 203464) | Ammonia-oxidizing marine archaeal communities from Monterey Bay, California, United States - M1 80m 21515 | ecosystem: Environmental > Aquatic > Marine > Intertidal zone | place: USA...
GTCACCTTACTCAAAGCACTCGCCTGGTATACCCTGACGAACTCGTTTCCCGTTTCCGAACATTGGCTACACCGGAAAACTTCCTCTATTTCGGATCGAGCCAGTTCAAGTCCAAGTTCCTCCTTGCATTCTCGAATCGCAGACTCGAGGTATTCCTCCCCTTTGTCGACATGCCCCGAACAACTGGACGTCCAAAGCATCGGCTCTAGGTCTTTTTGGGCCGATCTTCTTTGCAGTATCCAATATCCGGACCGGGTTTGGATAAACACGTGTACCGCCCGGTGTAATAAATTGTGATCATGAACCAAAGAGCGGCTAGCCTCCCCGACCACGCAATCCGTTGCGTCCACTACATCGAAAACTTCACTTCTGTCTGGCATTGGAAAAGATTTTCAAGTTTAAGGTTGGCTAACCCCGATGCATCTTCTTTAACTTTTGACAGGTGGAAGTATTCTTCAAGATATTGGGATCGAGCAGTTCGGGTAACGCAGCCGTTTTGCGGGTTAACGACAAGACCATACTCATCGATGCAGGGCTCTCGGGCAAGAAACTTCAGTTTCTGCTTGGCGAGGAAGGCATTGCGATCGAGGAACTAGACGCTGTTTTCCTCACACACGAACACAATGATCATTCCGCAGGTATCAGAGGCCTTTCCAAGTTCGGCAGGTTGCCCGTTTTTGCAAACAGGGATACCGTCCAGGCAATCCAAGCCAAGTTGCCAAGGCGCCCCAATTGGAAAATTTTCGAAACCGGAAAACCTTTTTCTTTCGAATCATTCGACATTCACCCATTCAGCGTACCGCATGATGCATACGACCCGGTCGGGTTCTATTTTCAATGGGGAAAGGATGATCTCTTTGATCCCCATTCCAGCTTGGCCTGGGTAACGGACCTCGGATACGTCCCGGCCCTTGTTAAGGAAAGAATCCGACAAGCCCGCATTTTGGTCGTCGAAGCCAATCATTGCTCCAAAATGCTTGAAGACGACAAACGAAGACCATGGAGCCTCAAGCAAAGAATCAGGGGAAGACACGGACACTTGTCGAATCAATCCACTTTCGATTTACTCAATTCCATGGAAGGGACCTGCTGGGAGAAAATTTTTCTCATGCACCTCAGCAAAGACTGCAATGATGTTGAGGTAGTCAAAGATCGCTTTAGCTCATTAAACGGACAGGGCGATCGATTCTCCACTTACGTCGTCGATCCGACTTCTGCAGAATCAATCCCTTTATGAAAAGCTTGCTTCGACAAACCAAAGTAATAGCCACGATCGGACCTGCGACCGAAAGCGAGCAAACCCTCGAACAATTGATCAACGAAGGGATCGATGTTTGCAGGCTGAACATGGCCCATGCTGACCATGATTGGATAAGGGAAATTTCATCGAGAATAAGATCGGTTGGAGCGAGGCTCAATCGCGAACCGGCTATCATGATGGACGTCAAGGGCCCTGAAATCCGAACGGGGTTTCTAGACAAACCGATCGAGTTGAAGAAAGACGAAACCGTAGAATTGAGCTACGGCGTGCTTGCCACGGGAAAAGACAAGAAAGATGGATCGATCCGCATCCAGGTAAGCTATGAGAGATTGACCGACCATCTTGAACCAGGAGGAAAAGTTCTTTTGGACAATGGATTGATCCCCCTGGAGGTAGTGGGCAAATCGGACGGTTCCATTCGTTGCAAAGTTTTGCAAGATTCCATGCTTGGTAGCAGGCGGCATGTCAACTTACCCGGAATTGAAACGGATTTACCTTCCATCACCGAAAAAGACAGGCAAGACACTTTGGTGGGAATCGAATGCGAACACGATTACTTTGCTCTGTCCTTTACCCGGGATGCGGATGCCATTGATCTGTTCAGGAGATTTCTGAAGGAAAACAATTCGGACGCCCAAATCATTGCCAAGATCGAAGACCAGCAAGGAGTAATCAACTTGGACGAAATCATTTCTGCATCCGATGCCTTGATGGTAGCCCGGGGCGATCTGGGAATCGAATGCGCATTCGAAGAACTACCCATCATTCAAAGGCGTGCCGTCGGGGCCTGCCAATCCCGAGGCAAGCCCGTTATCGTTGCAACGCACTTGCTCGAGTCGATGATCGAGTCTCCCGTACCTACCCGGGCTGAAATCAGCGACGTGGCCAATGCCGTTAACGAAGGGGCTGACTGTCTCATGCTCAGTGGTGAAACAACGACAGGCAAACAACCCGTCGAATGCGTTCGACTCCTCAATCGAATTTCCGCCCGAATCGAAGCTGAGATTCAGCCAGGACTGACCGAAGAACTCAAACTCTTCCGTCCAAAGGCAAAGATGCTTCGTTCTGCAGCGATGCTGGCGATGCGTATTGAAAACTCGGCCGTCCTGGTCTTCACTCGAAGTGGTGATCTGGCTGCAAAACTAGGAGCCTTAAGGCCAAACGGCGCCCCCGTTTTTGCCTTTACCGATGTGGACGGGTTGCATCGCAGACTACGCTTAATTTGGGGAATCGAACCGTTTCTCATGCCATTTTCGGAGAATCCGGAATTCACCGTTCAAGAAGCAATCAGGAAATTAAAAGACGAAGGTTGGGTTCATGAAAAAGACCAACTTGTCACGGTAACCAATATTTTGGCAGATGGAAAAGTGATTGAAGGCATACAACTCAGAGAGGTCGACTGATTACGGGGACCGGTTCAGCGATTCCGAATCAGAAGAAGCAAAGAACCTGCGATAACAAAAAAGTAAGGGATTCCAACGGCTTCCCACTCGGACACGATGCCTTTTTCCCCCAAAGCATCACAAAAAGTTTTCAGAAGGTAGAACAAAAAAGTTCCCAGCAGGGCAACCCCTGCCAGTGAACCGGCGGAAGAGGTTTTCTTTCTCAAGCCCACAGCCAGGCCACAAAGAACCGCCAAAAGACAACTGGGAGCGCTCCCGGCAAGTTGAGCTCTCCTCAATCGATACGGATAAAGCTTGGCCGAACTTTGATGCGGATATTTTTCAATGACCGTCGTCAATTCGCCATAGGTCAGGTTTGCCGGCTTTTTGCGGAGGGCTATGTGAATCAGGGGATCATCGGACGGCAAAGAAAGACGGAGATCCGAAAACCTCTTGTTTATACGGGGACTCGATCGTCCCTGAATTATGCTTTCTGAGCGAACTGGGGTCTCCCAATTCAACCCCCTTCCGTTTTCACGGGGAACAGGAAGACCTTTGCTCGAAGGAAAACCCAAGAACCTGCCGTTTTCGAATACCCAATCGTTTCCATCACGGAAAGCGGATTCGGCACGGATGCGATATGAATCGGATCCATTTTTATCGTAAGAATAGACATGAACGCCGGTACCCCTCCATGACGACTCGTCAAACTCCGCAAAATACCAAATTCTCTCACTGCCGATTTTCATTCTGAAAGAATCCAAGATCAAAACGTTTTTTTCCTGATTGTCCCAGATTGCAGCCTGATCTTTGGCATTCACTGCAAACCAACATAAGACGGAAAGCATTGTTCCAAAAACGAGATAGGGTTTGCTCAATCCCAACGAAGAAAAGCCCGAAGCCCGCAGGGCTAACAATTCCTGGTTCTTCGAAAGGAAAGAGAGACTGGCCACGGTGGCGACAAAACAGCAAACAGGCAAAACCCATGGTGCATACCCCAGAACCCACGCAAAAAGCTTCTGGCGACCTTCTTGCCCAAGCAAGCCCCGAGCAAAATCCGGATCGTCCGAAAGAGCCTGCAGGAAGAGAATCGCAAAAAGAAAGGACAAACTCAGAGCAAACCACTTTGCCCACTCCAACCCGAGGTAACGATCAATCAGTTTCATCCTTAGTTAAATTTCCAAAATAAACATTATTGATGATCTTAACCCTTGCCCTCGTCAAAGCGAATTCTCAGTCTTTGCCTTCACCATTCAAGAAAGCCTATGCTCAACTTAGAAAACAGAAAACGAATTTTCGCTATTTGCCTTTGTTTTTTTTGCCTTTCGCTTGAATGTTTCGGCAGCGAGGAAAGTCAGACTCCCGATTGGCAAGCCAAGATAGATCAATTCTTCGGTGAGCATGTGGTTAGTCCGATCGCGGATTTGTTATTTTGGAAAATCCCCGGAACCAGCTATCATGAAGACGGCTCCCCCGTTTACTCGTTTTCTTCAAGCCAAGTCAGGCAACTTACGGATCAAAATGCAACAGGTGGCAACTACACCTTTGACAAAGGCAAGTTGAAGGCGGCTCGACTGAAAGACGGCAGATGGGAATACCCCCAAGAACCTGACTCCAAGACTTTCAAAACCAACTACGAGAAATTGGCGAAATCACCCCAAGACTATCTTGATAGTCAAAAAATGGATCCTGTTGGTTTCATTTCCATCCAACAAGGGTTTCCCCTTATCGTAGCATGGTTACTGGGAGGCGCATTGTTTTTCACCCTGCGCATGCGCTTTGTTAATCTCAGGCTCTTCAAGCACGCGATCAATCTGGTACGGGGCAAATACGACTCGAAGGATCAGAAGGGAGAGGTATCCCATTTTCAAGCCTTAACCACAGCTCTCTCGGCCACGGTTGGACTGGGAAACATTGCGGGGGTTGCAATTGCCATTGGAACGGGTGGGCCAGGCGCGACGTTTTGGATAATCTTGGTCGGGTTCCTTGGAATGTCCTCGAAATTTACGGAATGCGTTCTCGGACAAAAATATCGAAAGATCCGAAAGGACGGCAAAATCATGGGAGGTGCCATGCACTATCTCTCGGATGGTCTCAAAGACCTTAATTTGAAACACCTGGGTGGCTTGCTCGCCGGTTTGTTTTGCGTTCTTTGCATCGGCGGGTCCTTTGGCGGAGGGAATGCGTTTCAGGTCGTTCAATCCTTGGACCTGATCAAATCCGTGTTCCGCCCAGAGCATGGTGATGGCTTCCTGGACAAGTTCCCATGGACTTACGGTTTGATCATGACGATATTGGTAGGTCTTGTCATCCTTGGGGGAATCAAGGGCATCGCCAGCGTAGCGTCTCGGATCGTACCTGCCATGTGTGCAATCTACATTCTCGCCTGCCTTGTCATTCTTGGCATGCATTTTGATGCAATCCCCGCCGCCATAGCCTTGATCTTCGAGAGTGCCTTCAGTTTCGAAGCAGGATTCGGCGGATTTTTGGGAATACTCGTAATTGGAGTCAAGCGCGCAGTTTTTTCAAACGAAGCAGGCATTGGCTCGGCAGCCATTGCTCATTCTGCGGCAAAGGTTTCCCACCCGACCGAAGAAGGCGTGGTCGCCCTATTGGAACCGTTCATCGACACCATCGTGGTCTGCACGATGACCGCACTGGTCATCATCATTACCGGGGTGTACGAACCCTTGACTTTTACGACCGACTCCGCCGAACAATCCATGATCCAAGGCTACATCGACGGAAACAAGGGAGGTGCCCTGACATCCGAGGCTATGAAAAGCGTGATTCCATGGTTTCCCTATCTTTTGTCTATTGCCGTCTTCCTTTTCGCCTTTTCAACAATGATTTCCTGGTCCTATTACGGAGAAAGGTGTTGGGTTTGGCTATTTGGTGACCGGTCATCCATAATTTACAAGCTATTGTTCTTGATTTCTTGTTTTCTCGGATCGATCATAACGGCAACCAATGTATTGGATTTCAGCGACTTAATGATACTTGGAATGGCATTCCCAAACATCCTGGGAATGCTCTTTCTCAGTCGCGTGGTCAGGAATGAGCTCAGGGATTACGAGCAGAAACTTTCAAAATAATACCATCTTCGGAACACAAACTTTCAAAATCACTCAAAAAATAATTTGACAACCAGTAGTTTTGCCAATCATTTTAATACATCATTCAACTTTTTTAATTTTCTCCCCTAAGTAATGGACGAAGATACAGTACATTTGTCGGACTCTGACGAAGCCAAGGCTTCCGTATCACGCTTGCTCAAAGCAATTGAAGGCTGGGCGACCAAAGAAAGCCAAAAAGGCGAACTTGAGCTTACCGCTTTTGCCGCCGCGTTGGCTTCCGGACTCATTTCCTTTCACGACTTCACTTCCAAGGACTGTCGAAACAGCAGAAACCTCATCGGTGCGATTGCTAGGGTAAAGCAACACATTGAGAAGGAGCATAAGAAATTCGACTCCGAGATTGACAAGATGCATATCAAGTTTGCTCAGGAGATGGAAGAATTGGACCTGAAAATCATCCGAGACAGGAAAGAGTTTAAGCTTTATCTGATATCTCTCATTTATGCCGAGGAATACAATAAGCTCAAGAACTCCGTAACGAATATTTTCGAGACGCTAGATGCGAAGGCCAATTACGAAGAAGGTGCGGCGGCGAAAGACACCTCCGCAGCCAAGTAAGAAGACCCTTCCACCAGCCTTTCTTTGCCTAAGGCAAGAGTCGGAGCCCAAAGAACAGCCACAAGGGCAGGGTCAACAGACTCCCTAACAAGGTTGCCATAATGGCTCTCATGGCGGTCGTTCGATCCCCCTCATAAATTCGTACGACCACCAAGGCAAATATACCTGCAGGCATAGCCGCTTGGACGAGAAGAACCTTTCTAAACCAATCCATGCCGTCAGGAACAGTGCCCTTGCACGCGTAAAGAAGCAGCAGAGCGGGAACGATTGCCAACCGGACCACAACAGCGGAAATCTCGACCTTGTACCCCTTCGAAAACTTGAATCCCTTCATCAGGTCGGAAATGTTTCCCCCAATTAACAAAAGGCCAACCGGTATCGAACAAGCACCCAGCATCTTGATGACCTCCCAGGCAAAAGAAGGTAGGATGGCATCCCCTCCCCCATTTTTGACTAGCAGAGCGAGAACAATCGAAATGGCCGGTGGGTTGATCAAACGAGTGAACTTGAAACCCGAAGAAGCCAGGAAAAGAATGCCCACCGTCCATATTGCTATTTCAACACCCAAGTTGAATACGATGAACTTGGGTAAGATTTCCTCCCCGAACAAAGAGATGGCGACGGGGAAAGCAAAATAACCATAATTGAAAATCCCCGAGGCAAAAGTAAACGCGGGAGCACATTGAACGTCCATCCTGGTAAGGCGAGCAACAAGCCAAGCCACCAAAAAACCAAGCGAGATGGCAAAAAAACCTCCGCCCACCACAAAAGCCAAGTTGCCCGGAGCCATCTGTTCATCGCTACCGACAATGTGGTAAAAGAAAAAGCACGGGTAAAGAACCCGAACGGTCAAAACGCTGACCGAGGCATCCGCTTCCGCCTTGAACCAACCTGCTCTTCTCAACATGGCCCCTAACAGCAACATGAGCACCGGCGGCGCCACATAAGTCAAAATATCAATTAAGTTCCCCATCACTCGGATTGGGAATCAATAGAGCACCCGACTAATTCAAGCAAGTGCCATCCCCTGATTGCGGATCGACATGGTTGCCTGGATGCAGGAGATCATCTCTTTTCCCGATCCAAGTGCCTCTTCGGGCGAGGGTCAAGGGTTGGGGTAGAGCTTATCTTTGAACAGATTGCCCCGCAACGATCCGTTTTTATCCCATTCCTCGATTAACCCGTAAGCCTTTCCATCCTTGACCTTGGTTCTCGATTTCATTTTTCCATCCTCGTGATACGAGACGGCAGCCCCGCTGAAAGGTTCGACCGAACCCGTTTCATACCACAAGCCGTCTTCCCTGAACTCGAGTTCCTTGTCTTGATCGGCAACGGTCATACCCTCCGCCGAGTCTATTTTGCGCTCAGGCAAATTCAATCCATCCGAGGCGCATTGAGCGGGAATCAAAATAAAACCTAGCGAGATAATAGCTATGGCAAATGGCAAATACCCTAATATCAAGCCAGCCAAGGCCATTCCCGAACCAACAATGGAGTTATTGGATTTGCGAACTTCACCACGGGCAAGATGACCTAGCACGATCGGTAAGATGGGAATACACATAAGACCGGAGACAAGGCTGATGATAGCCATCGTGGAAGTTCTAAGGGCAGGAATTGTTGGATTTTGATCCATCCCCCGAACCTTGTTCTTGTCGTTTGTATTCGGGACGGGACATCCGCACGAAGGACAAGAGTGGGCTTTGGAGCTTATGTCCTTACCGCAATCCTCGCATTTCAATAAAGCCACCCCACCACCAAACCACCCCCTTTGAACCGAGTCAACCATCCGCTAGCCAATCCTCCCGCTTGAATGCACGGGGCGGGCGTGGAGCAAAGGTGAAACCTCCAACTAGTCACTCACCCCATATCGGTGCTATTAGCGCTATTGGCAATAAGCACAGTTGTAATCGAACATATCTCTCGGAGCTATTTTTTTGTCTCTTGCACCTATTCGATCCAACTAACGGATAAAACGGAATGCCAAGGGTTAATTGCTCTCAAAAATCCCGACCCACGGCCGCATTTCGCCCATTGTCTAAATTTTTATTGAGGGGTTAATCGATATAAGGATATTCGGATCAGGAAAAGATGGCCCCCTCCCCCGTTTTCTTACCGTCACGTTGCCGTCACTTTTTTTGCCCAAATATGCCGATTATAGCGTATACGTTCATTTTCGCCATAAACTGGCAGACAGTGCCTTCATGGAGTAAAATCAAGCGGACTACCGCTTACTTACCATTCACCTCCTTGCCACTCTATTCCGAATGGCGCCCCCACGAGGAATCGAACCTCGATCTACGGTTTAGGAAACCACTGTTTTATCCGTTAAACTATGGGGGCTAACATAGGGTTCTGCAAGTAATGTGGATCCATCATACTTTGGAGAGAAAATGGATTCCACAAAATTTCTTACCCAAACCCGAGAAAAGTAGGCTAGCAATACAGGAAGTTCTGTTGACGGGCAACCGCAAAGAAAATAGCTCCGAGGTTATCTGGAGCTAAATCTGTACTAGTTTCCAAACTAGCCATGCTTCGAAGGCCCAAAAAAGTCCTTGGCGAAGGTATTTCAGATACAGTACGGCAAGAAACGTTTTGGTCTGAAAGACAGAGACCAAAGATCAGTTCATATTCGAAAGCGCTTCACTGAACCGATTTGTCAGTTCTTGATATCTGGCGAATTGACCAACGGACCAATCGGAACCAGATTGAAGCTCATTGGCTTTTTCGAGGAAATCTGCGTTCTTGGTGTTCATTTTCTCAATATCGCTTGCGGATAAACTGCCTTTTTGGGACATGCTTTCAAATTCCTCAACCGCTTCTTCGTAACTGTCGAGGTATGCATCCACTTCGGAATCACCGGAACATCCCCAAAAAAGGAAGGAAGAGGTCAAAAGACAAAGAAACAATGGTAATACTTTCATGACAATGATGTTTATGATTGATAGGGAACTACTCCATGAGATTAGGACAATACCCAAAACCACTGTCAACGCGAAAGATCTATAAACCTATGCAACTTTTTTGCCCAACTTGAACGGGATAAAAACGGTTTGCTTACAAACCTAGCAAAATATGCGAACCATTAATCCAGTTTGCGTTCATGTCGTCCAATTGAGATGCATCCAAAAGTGAATTCTGCACTCGGGATCTGATGACATTCGGGTCGATGTTGTTGAGCAAACTCCAATCGGGTGTGGCATGGGAGGCATCGGGGACTTTCAAATCAGTTTCGAAAACCGCTTCCCAATAATCACTCATGCCATCGCCATCCGTATCTTTTCTGAACGAAGTCAAATAGTCGTCCCCGCTTCCGTCATTGAAATAATTCTCTATCGTGCCTGATGGGGAGTTTTCAAGTCCATTAATCGGAGTCGCGTAGAATGCGTATTGATCATATTGGTAGCTTTCGTATATGTACACAATCCTGCTGGCTATACTCGATAAATTGCCCCATCCATCCATCACGCGATATTCAATGGTGATCTGCGTAACATTTAGGTTCTTCAATCTAGAGGCATTCAAGTCCTTTCCGGCATCGGTGAAGGCGAAACCCGAGGGGTCGGCGCCATCGGTTTCGGGAATATCAGCAGAAGAAGGAGAACCAAATCCATCACCAGGAGCAATGGTTCCACCACTCAAGTCATTTTGCCATTGCTCAAGGGTCTTAGTGTTCAAAGTACTATAAACATGAATTTTCAAGTAGGTAGGAGTGCCTTGATAGCTACAAGAATCCATTTGGGTGCGATCGGTTACTTTCACAAACTCATAGCCTTCCCCTACTCCATTTCCATCCCAATCTGGAAAACCGGAATCTATGGACCAATTGATGTTTCCGTCTTCCCCGTAAACCCCGGGATCCACAAAATCATAATTTGCCAGCATCATGCGGTGATCGCCACCGCCGAAACCAGTCGCATTATATTCATTTCCGGAAATCTCATCGGTATGGGTAGCGGGACTAGGAGGTGTTCCAGTCGCATTTGTTGAAAAGCGGAGAAAATCATGAATGATCGTCTTCCCCATCATGGTCAGCGTGGGCGGAAGGGTATCCCCGATCTTCAATTCCCTTGTAACCGGATCGCTCACATTACCTGAAGAGTCAGAGGCCGTTATGGTCACGACATACCCGGGATCCGACTGTTTAACTGGAAATACTATCCCGCTAGTAGCACCAGGCGAAGGTGCGTCATAACCGGTACCACCAGGGGCGGAACTTTGACCGTTTGGCTTTGTTATGGTAACGTTCCAAGTCAAGTTGTTATCGAAATTGTTGCTTGCGTCTTGGACCGTCAGGTCCGAAACTAGGTAATCCTTGATGCTTTGCTCGTCCCGGACATCTGGATTCGAAATGCTCGTAGAGTCGACGATCACAAGTTGCGTTGGTGGCAATCCAACGACGGGGGGCAATGTATCCCTGACCATTATGTACCTCAAGGCCGGAGTAGCGGCATTCTCAGCAGAATCGCTCACGTCGTATTTGATCGTATAAATTTGATTGAGTGATGAAAGACCTGTCTGAATCTCCGCGTTTACTGCGACCCCTATGTCGCTCAAGGGCTTAGCTACATTGGTAACCGGATCAACTCCCAACACGATCGTTCCACCGCTCCCCCAATTGCTTGAATCTACGAATCCCTGAAAAATCGTTCGGTCAATCTTGTTTGTCACCGCACCTTCGTCAATCGCATCATATGCCGTCGTAATCAAAGGTTCGATTGCTCCCTTGGAATTATACTGCCATGAATAAATGTCACTGGAAACATCCGTGTAATCAAGACCGCCTTCAGCCAAAACAAAGGTATCGGTCCCGTCCGTGGGAGGCGAAAGTTCAAGTACGGGAGCTTCCTCGTCAAGAAAACGAATGACCCTGGCGTTCAAAATCTCGGATGTTTCCCCGCTAGACTGACTTGCCGAATAACTGACATAAAATTTGTATGGATTGCCATTTGCATCCAGCTCCTTGGTTACGGAGGATTGAACGGTGATCGGCAGAGTAGAGTCATTGCGGGCAAGGACTCCTGAATCCTGAACCACAACCCCCTGTACCGTCACCTTGAACGCACTGTGCCATACGTAAGACCTGCCCCAAGTGTCCTTGACATCCAAAGTCGTCTGCCCCGTTCCCGTATTGTCGAACTGATCAACTTGAGAGTACTTGAAGTAAAAATCGTGCGAACTTCCGAAATCATTTACGTAAGGAACCGCCTTATTGAAAGACAGGATGGTGTAGTCATACCCAGCCAGTTGATTCAAGCTAGTTGAAATCTCGGTTGGCATTGGGACAGACGGGTTGACCATAGCCTTGGCCGGATCATGATACGAGTTTAGGGAAATCGACGGATTGGCCAAAAATTGATGAGGGATTGCAACCATGTCCGGCGGAAACGGATCCTGAACAACCAAGTTCCTCTCCTTGAGTCCGATGTTCCCGTTGGAATCGGTCGATTCATAGGAAATCTTGTAGCTCCCCGTAACCCAGAAACCTCTGTTTTTAATCGTTTCAAAGATTTCGCCACCTGTCGGATCCGTCAATACGGCATCCGTCACAATCGATTTTATGGATTTCGTCAGCGTAAGAGTGGAATCATAATTATCAGTCGGCACGGCTCCAGGATCAATAAAAGGGAAACCCGTCTGAATATTCAAAAAGTTAATTCCACCGCCATCGTTGAGCGTAATCACCGGCGGGGTTGTATCCACAATTCGCACTTCGCGATCCAAGGTGGCCTGATTGCCAAACTGATCAAGGACCAAGTAACGGATGATCACCCTCGTGGAGAGGTCCTCATTGCCACTCACATCGACGTATTTTCCATTTTGCACATCATAGTTCACGACACTTGAATCGATGACGGACGCAACGGAAGGGTCGGCGGCGGAGTATGCCACTGAACTCACCTTGTCGTTCAGGTTAATGGGAGCGACCCCGGTCCCCAAATCCTTGTAAGCGGTTACCCCGGGGTCCACAAAGTGTGTGTTTACCTCATGATAAAGAGGGTTGTCCCCATGCATGATCATGGTCGGGGTTCTAAAGGGGGAATTAAGCAAAACGACTTGGCGAAATACTTCCGATTGATTGCCCGCCCTGTCCTTCAACAAATATTTGAACCTGAATGTTGCATTTACGCTTGCTTGCAACTTGGCGACCGCGATCACTTCCTCAAAGCTGGTTGTGATCGCATTGTAAGATTGAGAACCTGCGTCCGCCAATACTTCAACCGCAACCTCGAATCTTCCGTCTTCCCATTCGATCGCCCCATCCAAGTTGTCGGAAGCAAATGCGCCGGGGTCTTTGAATGCGTTGGTCGAATTCAAGTCGACGTAAATGGGATCGGATCCGTAGAGCGTGATCATCGGTGCATCATTGTCGAACACCCGAACCCATCGAGGCTTGGGTTCGATCATGTTTCCGGAAGGATCCGAGATTTGCTGATAGGTAAGTTGGTAAAGACCTGCGACTTCCATATCCACTTTGCCAAAGACGCTTTCCTCGGGTCCGGCAGAATAACCCATGTGAGATACGATTTCTTGTTGGGAGTAGTAATTGTCCACCAAGGTTATCCCGGGATCAACGAAGACTCGACCCACGCCTCCTTCCACAAGATAGGGGTTTCCTTCGGTCTCACCATCGGGAAAAAGCACAAGGGGACTCAAGTTATCCACGATTCGCACGGTGGGGGTCAAGGTCATGGAAACCGGTTTTCCACTAGGGTATGAAATTTTGCGGATTTCCAAGTCGTCCACATACAAAGTCAACTGGGTTTCCTGACCGAGAATGGAATAATCAACGGAGTTCGCGTTGTAGACCTTAACCTTGCCGCTCAAATCAGCACCGTTGTAAGCTGCGGATGAATAGAAGGGGTATTTGTCGGATGGGGAAGCCAAAATCTTGAATGGCCCGTCATCCGCCACAGGATAGTCAGAGTGTTTTCTTTGTACCATATACTCTATCAACTCGGCGTCTTGCGAAAGTTGACCGGAGGCGGGATGAATATCGAGACTAGGGGGGTTCAGAAAAAGAACATCGACGGGTTCAGGAACAGGAAAAATCCCTCCGGTAACGGATGCCGGCGGAGTGGGGGATTCGATTTGAGGTGAGGGCGTGGAGACGGTTACGGCGTACTGCATACTCTCGAAATCAAAACCTTCGGCCTGCCCCTCAATCTTTTCGATATCGAAGAATATATCGCTGGCGACCTTGTGCACGACCTCCCAGTCGCCCCTCGAACCGGGCGTCAACATGGAAAATGGATCGGGAGAAGAATCACCGCTTTCCGAATCCGAGGACAAATCGGGAAAAAGTTGGTCGACCGTTGGCGGAACGTTTCCATCGACCAATGCGGTGCGATAAACCGAATTCAGATCGAAAAGAGCACCCTTCTTCACCGCTCGAGCCAAGCCTAACCGAGAAGATGCAACATGGACCGATTGGCCCGACAGCATCGTTTGAACGTCTCCATTCAGGTCGGTAAAGGCAACGTCACCCGAGATCAGATTCACTCCCCCGGTTATGTCTCCCGTAACTGGGTTGCGAACGGCCATGAACTGGAACATGGTACCCCTGATTCCGGCGGTACCCAACGGACTGCTCAAAATCATGTTCGAGCCTTTCCTCAGCTTGGGGACTTTGACGACAAGTTCCCCGAAGTCCAAGTGAGCAAGAAGCCTGGATGGGCTCGGCTCCTCCTCAAGTTTCGAAGGTAACGGCAAACCGGATGGATTGAAAATCTTTTGTGAATACTCTCGCAGATAAAATCTTGTCCCGGGTTTTACTGTTACCATTGTGCCATTCGAGAACAAAAGTCCGACAGATCCATTCTTTCCAGTGACCAAGATCGATTTTTCTTCGATCTTCTTGCCAACCGAAGTCGAATCCAAATCGACCATGAATTCATCTTCGAGATTGAGGCAAGTCGCTTTGCCCTCTAACGAAACAACTAGAATCGTAGCTCCGACATCTCCGGCAAAACTTCCGGGCAACAAGGAAAGAAAGAATAGGCATATCCCAGAATAGACACAAAGATTCCAACCCCTTCCATGCAAGGGAAGAATACTCAGTTGATCACGTTTTTCCAAGGCAACCACACCTTATCGCCCACCCCTACCCCGCCGCAAGCGATTTCTAAGAGGATTTGCTCAAGAAACCTCCGAAGAATAGGCAACCGCATTCAACAGGCTTTCCTCGGAGAAACCGGTCGCTGGCTTTATCTTTATCATCCACCCCCTCCCGTATGGGTCTTCATTCACTTGCTCGGGAGAATCATTCAATTCGATGTTGGTTTCGACAACTTCACCCGCAATCGGCATATAAAGGTCGGAGGCGGCCTTTACGGACTCAACGAATCCAAAAACCGAATTTTTCTCAAAGGAGTCGCCCGCGGTCGGCAGTTCGACAAAAGTGACATCCCCCAAGCTATCTTGGGCATGATGCGTAATTCCTACGGCATAGGTACCCTCGCTCTCCTTCCTTACCCATTCGTGATCACGGGTGTACAACAAGTCGTCTGGTATCTCGCTCATTAGTGTCGCATATCCGCATCCATCCTTTGCCTCAAGATAAAAAGCTTATGAACCAATCCTCGTTCCGGGCGGAACAACCGCATTCTTGACCACAACCAAGACTCCATCCCGAACGTAAACTCCAAGCTCATCATCAGACCAACCTTCCTCGATACCATTCGGAGAGAGGATGACGTCCGAACCGATCTTGGCATTTTTATCGATAATGGCATTTTCAATCGTCGTCCGGTCCCCTACTCCAACCCCAAGAATGCCGTTACCGGAATCCCCGGCATGAGCCAGCGACTCTTCATTGCTGTAAAAAGAGTCGGCACCCATCATGACGACGTTTTCAAAACGGCATTCATTCCCGACAATGGAACGGACGCCGAGCATGCATCTGTCGAAAGATGATCTCCCGACCATGCATCCGCTGGCAATCGTCGTACGATTGACATTGCACTGGTTAAGCTTAGCCGTCGGAAGAATATCGGGATAATTGTAGATAGGATAATCCTCGTCATAGAAGTCGAATGAAGGGACTTCGTCGGTCAATTGGAGGTTTGCCTCGAAAAATGAACGTACCGTACCGATATCCTCCCAATATCCGTCGAAGACATGAGAGCGTATGTCCTTCTCACCAACGAGGGAAGGAATGATCTCCTTGCCAAAGTCAGTGAAATCTCCCTTCAACGCTTCGAACATGGCGCTGGCGTTAAAGACATATATGCCCATGGATGCAAGACAACGGTCGTCACTCCCATCGTCCGATTTCAATTCGGGAGGAACCAATCGCTCGATCACCGCGGGATCGGAAGGCTTCTCGACAAAGTCCACGATTTTGGCTTCGTCTCCCATTCTCAACAAACCCAATCCCGATGCTTCCGACAAGGCTACCGGCTTCGCTGCAACGGTAACGTCCGCTCCCCGCGCCAAATGTTCCTCGACCATTTTTGAAAAATCCATTCGATAAAGCTGATCGCCCGAAAGGATTACGAATATGTCATCCGGATCGGCATGAAAATGGATGAGGTTTCTTCGCACCGCATCCGCAGTGCCTTGGTACCAATCGTCACCATGCTCGGTTTGTTCGGCCGACAGTATTTCGACAAAACCTTTCCCAAAGCGATCAAACCGATAAGCATCCTGAACATGTCTGTGAAGAGATGCGGTATTGAATTGGCTAAGCAAGTAAATGCGATTGTAGCCCGAATTGAGGCAGTTGCTGATCGGTATGTCGACCAACCTGTATTTGCCTGCAAGAGGGACGGCGGGCTTGCAACGCAGTTTCGTCAATGGATAGAGACGCGTACCTCGGCCACCTCCCATAATTACACAATGTACTCTTCTCTTCATTTTTTTCTCGATTATTCTTGCTCGTGGCGAAAATTTGTTAGTTTTACCTAAAGATGTGGAAATTGAAAGCTCGACTCGCGCAAACACAAAACGTAATGACATGCAAATTTATCCATTTCAAAGATAGATAATTGCAAAGAACTCACATATATAAGCCAAATTATCCCCTGCATGCAATTTCAGCCTGATTTCGAGGAATTTCTGGACCAGTCCGCCGATAACGACATCATCGCTGTTTCTGCTGAATTTACGGCGGACGCAGAAACCCCACTTTCTGCCTATGCCAAGCTATCATCCGAAAAGCCGGCATTCCTCTTCGAATCAGTCGTGGGAGGCGAGCAGGTCAGCAGGTTTTCATTTGTCGGGTTCGCGCCTCGCAAAACCATAGCCTGCGGTCAATCAACGACCGAAATCAAGGAGCGCGGAAAAGCTCCGCGAAGCATTTCCACGCCCGACGATCCCCTGAAACTCATTGAAGACGAATTTGCGGGAATTCGTTACTTGGGCGCAGCCGATGACACTCGTTTCTCGGGAGGTGCGGTTGGCTACATTTCTTACGAGTATGCAAACCGCATCGAGCCAACGGTGGGCTTGCCCGAAGATGACCAACTCGGACTACCCTTGCTTTTCTTCATGATCGCGGACTTGGTCCTCATATTCGACCATGCCTGCCAAACTCTTACGATATGCGCAAATGCCTATGTCGAGAGTGACCCCACCGAAGCCTACCAAAGCTCATGTGCAAGGATTGAGGAAACCATCAAACTTTTGAATTCTCCTTCCGACCTCCAGCCTGCTCCAATCGGAAATGCCTACGAGGAAAAAGTCCCCTCGGGCAACATAAGCAAGGAGGATTTCAAGGCAATGGTCGACAAGACAAAGGAGTATGTTAGGTCTGGCGACGTAATTCAAGCCGTTCTATCACAACGATTTTCGGTTCCATTCACCTGTCCTCCAATCAATCTTTACCGGGCGATACGAGCGATCAATCCTTCGCCCTATATGTTTCTCATGGAATCCGAAGAATATTCCATCGTCGGTGCGTCACCGGAAGTTCACGTGCGCCTAACGAAGGATGATGTCCTGATCAGGCCGATTGCCGGAACCCGTCCGAGAGGAAAATCCGAGGAGGAGGACGATTTCCTGGAAAAGGATTTGTTGGCTGATGAAAAAGAAAAAGCCGAGCACTTGATGCTTGTCGATCTTGCCCGCAACGACATTGGGCGAGTGTGTAAAATCGGCTCCGTTCAAGCAGCGGAATATATGAACGTAGAAAGGTATTCCCACGTCATGCATATCGTTTCGCAAGTAATCGGGAAACTGAGACCTGACTGCAATGCCTTTGACCTGATAAGGGCTACTTTTCCCGCCGGGACGGTTAGCGGTGCCCCCAAAGTCAGGGCAATGCAAATTATTTCGGAGTTTGAAAACATACAAAGAAACGCATATGCTGGAGCCCTCGGTTATTTCGGCTACGAGGGGAATCACGATTCATGCATTGCAATACGAACAGCCATGATCGCAGATGATGTTCTGCACCTACAGGCCGGAGCAGGGATCGTAGCGGATTCAGTCCCCGAAAATGAATATGATGAAACGATCAACAAAGCCAAAGGAATGCTCAATGCTTTGGCTTTGGCTGAACGAATTACCGTTTAATGGTGTCTTACTAATCAATAGACAAAACGTAAGATTTCTCCATCGAATGCTAATATCTTTAGTGAACACAATTTCTAACCCAATCACCGCAAAGGGCTAAACCATTGATGCAAAACGACGAGCAAGAGTCCCTTGGCATATACCTGCGCCAAATTTCGACGATCCCCCTTATCAGCGTACAGGAAGAGATCGAGTTGGCGGATCGAATCAAGAATGGAGATGACAAAGCCCGTGAAACCATGATCACGGCAAATCTCAGGCTAGTCGTCAAAATAGCCAAGGAATATTCCAATATAGGACTTTCCCTTTTGGATTTGATCAACGAAGGAAACATCGGATTGATGAAAGCGGTCGAACGATTTGACCCGACCAAGGGCGGGAAGCTCAGCACTTATGCCGCATGGTGGATCAAGCAATCCATCAAGAGAGCCTTGGCTAACCAAAGCAAAACCATACGGCTTCCCGTACACATGGTGGATCGTGTGACTCAGATCCGCAGAACATCGACGGAATTAGCCGATCGTCTCGGCCGCGATCCTACGGATGATGAGCTCGCTGCGGAAATGAACCTGCCGGTTTCCCGGATAACTCTCCTCAAATCAGTCAGTCGCAAACCAGCTTCCCTGGATTCTCCTTTGAGCGACAACGAGGGATCAACTCTAGGTGAGGTTGTCCCTGATGAGAAGGCGGCGAATCCCTACGAACAACTTCAATCAAAAAGCTTGGTCGGCGATGTAAATAGCGTGCTCGCCCAGCTTGAACCGAGGGAAGCTGATATAATTCGACTAAGATTTGGCCTGGAAGGTCTCGAACCGCTGACTCTGGAAGAAGTCGGAGAGAAGATCGGTGTGACGAGGGAACGGGTTCGTCAACTTCAAGAACAAGCCCTACGACAACTTCGCAAGAACATGACCTCCATGGAGAAACAACGTACGGCGGAAGAAATCCAGGAAGAGCAACGGATTGCAGAACGGGCGCAAATCCTCAAAGGGATTCTCGAACAGGCTAATTTGGCCTGACAAAAAAAGCTCATTTCAACCCCGAAAGATGGGGGTTGAGGGAAGGCGAATAAAAAGAACGACTGGCAAGAAAGCTGACTTGCCCGATGCCCGAATTATTGTGTGCCCCGCGATGGGTTTAACCCTTAGCTTTCGTCGCTGTCTGCGGAATCCGAGGCGGTCGCTTCGTCAAGCAAGTCACCGAGCGAAGTAGTCAGGTCTTCACCGACTTCATCGTAAGCGGCAACTTCCTTGGCCAAGGCATCCTCATCATAATCGGCTGCTTTGACGCTCAGACCGATTCTACGCTCGTCTTTGTCTATTTTGATAACCCGAGCGGATACCTCGTCTCCCTCATTCAGAAAATCCTTGATCTTTTCGACGCGTTCCTCGCTGATTTGACTTATGTGAACAAGCCCGTCGATATCATTATCAAGCTCGACGAATGCACCGTATCCGGCAACCCTGGCTACCTTGCCCTTGATCACATCACCCAAGCGGTACAGGCGATCAATGTCTTCCCATGGGTCTTGAGTAAGTTGTTTCATTCCCAAGGAAATTCGTTGGTTCTCGACATCTACCTCGACAACAATCGCGTCGACCTCGTCGCCCTTCTTCACCATCTCGCTGGGATGGTTGATCTTGCGCGTCCAACTCATGTCCGAAACGTGAACCATTCCGTCTATGCCTTCTTCGAGCTCTACAAACGCACCATAAGAAGTGAGGTTTCTAACCTTTCCGCGGACGCGAGCACCCGGAGGATAATTGTGAGTAGCCATATCCCATGGATTTACGTCCAATTGCCTCAACCCGAGTGAAATCTTCTGGTCATCTTTTTGTATTCCCAAAACGACGGCATCAACTTCATCCCCAACGCTCAAAACCTCGCTGGGTTTTGTAATTCTCTTGGTCCAGGACATCTCGGTAACGTGAACAAGGCCTTCGACCCCTTCCTCTAACTCGATAAACGCACCATAAGGCACGAGGTTGACAACCTTGCCTCTTACCTTGGCGTTGATTGGGAATTTCTTTTCGATATCATCCCACGGATTGGATGACAATTGCTTAAGACCGAGAGAAACCCGTTCTCTGGTTTGGTCAATATCGATGATGCAAACCGTTATTTCCTCTCCCGTCTTGACCATTTCGCTCGGATGAGAAACGCGACCCCAACTCATGTCGGTGATGTGAAGAAGACCGTCCAAACCGTCCAAGTCAATAAAGGCACCATAGTCGGTAATGTTCTTGACCATGCCCCGACGCGTTTCGCCCGGTTTGATCTTGGAAAGAATTTCGCGTTTCTTGTCTTGACGCCTTTCCTCGATTAATTCCCGACGTGAAACGACTATATTCTTTCGCTCGCGGTTAATCTTAACGACCTTAAAATCAAAGGTTTGCCCGACAAATTGATCAAGATTCTTGGGGGCCTGAATGTCGACTTGGGAGGACGGCAAAAATGCGTCCACGCCGATGTTAACGACCAATCCACCCTTTACCTTGGAACGAACTCGTCCGGTAATGACGGAACCTTCTTCACAAGTATTAACGATCTTTTCCCAGTTTTTCTTTTGCTCTGCCTTGTCAAAGGAAAGTTGAGGGTTGCCGTCACGATCCTCCAGACGCTCCAAATAAACTTCCAAATCAGAACCGATTTCAAGTTCTCCAAGATCGAGAAATTCGTGAGCCGGTATCGTTCCTTCGGCTTTCCCTCCAAAATCAATGACGACTTCGGTAGGTCGGATTTCCATAATGGTTCCGGATATTACGGAACCTTCTTTTAATAGTTCGATTTTGCTCTCTAGGAGCAATTCTTCCATCACAGCACTCATAATGAGATATATATTTTAGGCCAAATCCATCAGCGCAAAATCGCAACATTTATGCGAACTGCCGAAGAAATTGGGTTAAAGGTTGGTATTGGCGAGTTATAAAGAACGTAAAAATAAAACAAAGGACTAAAAAACACTTAAAAGTAACATCACGCAAGAGCAAAAAGCCCAAATGCCGATCAGCATGAATTCGATTCCCGTTCAGGGTACGATCTTATTCAGTGGAAACTCAACGATTCCCTCCGCTCCCATCCTCTTGAGCATGGGAATTAACTCCCGGGCAACATTTTTCTCGATAACCGTTTCCAAGGCAATCCATGATTCGTCGCTCAAGGAAGAAACCGTAGGTTTGCGGAGGGAAGGAACCTTCTGCAAAACGTCGTTCAACTTCGATCTTTCAAGATTCACCTTAAGCCCGACCTTGGTATCAGCTTCGAGCGCGGCATTGAGCATAAGAGCAATATTTTCGATTTTCGCTCGTTTGTCCCGGTCTGCCCAAGTCGCCTTGTTCGCGATCAGAACCGTGTTGGTCTCCATCAGGACATCGACGATTCTAAGCTTGTTGGCACGCAGGGAACTCCCTGTTTCAGTAAGGTCAACGATCGCGTCAACCAGCTCCGGAACCTTGATCTCCGTTGCGCCCCAAGAAAATTCGACTTCTGCCTTCACCCCATTTTCCTCAAGGTAAGCACGAGTTACGTTAACCAATTCAGTAGCAATTGTCTTCCCTTCCAAATCGGAAACCGAACATATTTCCGATTGCTCGGGCACTGCAAGAACCCACTTGGATATACGGTTTGAGGCCCGGCTGTAAATCAAGTCAGCCACCATTTCCACACTGGAATCGTTTTCCTTCACCCAATCTCTCCCAGTGAGACCGCAGTCAAAGAATCCATCTTCGACATAACGGCTCATTTCCTGAGCCCGCACATAACGACCTTCGAGATCAGGATCATCCCAGCTAGGGGTGTATGAGCGGGACCCCTTAGTTATTCGAAATCCGGCTTTGCCGAACAACTTGACCGTGGGTTCTTCCAAACTACCCTTGGGAAGACCGAAATTTAGTAGCGCGCACATTTTAAAAGGGTTCTAAAACAGCTGTTTTGACCGATCATAGCAAGTAAATTGAAAAATATTGATTACCCGTACCGGCGGCAGGACTCTTCCCAAGATTTGCTCATTTCCAATTCGAGCATAATTTCCTTCATTTCGTCCAGATTGACCGCAGGGCAATCGGTCATTTCGAATTCCAGATCGGACTCCAAGCGGATAAGCTCCCGGTTCCTGAGTAAATCTGACCTTTTTTCATAAACCAAACTACAAAATCTTTTGGGCGTCAAACGCCCAGCGTTTTCAATAATACCCTCCAAGCATCCGTAGGTGTCCATCCATTTAAGAGCAGTCTTGGGTCCAACTCCCATCAATCCGGGGATATTGTCGGACTGGTCGCCAATAATCGAAAGGTAGTCAAGTATGCCAGCCGGAGAAACGCCGAACTTATCTCCAACACCGGACTCATCGAGTAATCGCCAACCTAGCTTGGGGTTGGCGGTAGGAGGAGGAAGAAGTTGCTTTACGTTGGGACTGACCAACTGGCTCAAGTCTTTGTCCGAGCTCACGATAAGCAAATCGTTTTCATCTCCTGATTTTTTGCTGACGGCGGAGGCAATAAGATCGTCAGCTTCCAAGCCGTCTTGCTCTCTCCAACCATATCCGAGAGCCGTCGTCAAACGCTTCACCCAAGTCAATTGTTCCGAGAACCCGTCCGGAGGAAGCCCACGATTAGCCTTGTAACTCGGTAAAATATCCTCTCTTCGCCTCGATCCTCCCTTGTCAAAAAAAACCCAAATTTGATCTGGAGAACATTCATCCTCGAGCCTCCAAAAGGTGCGTAACCATCCATGAACCATATTGGTCGGGAACCCGTCTGACCGACTAAGATCACGGATACCGTAAAAGGCCCGGAATGCCAAATTATGCCCATCGCAAAGTAAGATTTTTGCCATCAACCGATAAAGACAGGCTCACAAGGAATTGGGCAAGTGCAAAGCAAAAGACTAAAGATGAAAAGGTAAGAAAATACGATTTCAGCCTTCTTCATCACCCTCATACGAGACAAGCTCTCCTTCAATAAACTCAGGAGAAGCTTTTTTCATTTTAACCAGAGCCATACGGTTTTCCAGCCCATGTGGCGTCTGAGGAACGACAACTCGGACGTAATGATCGGTATAACCTGAATAAAACCCATCCTTGGGGTTCTCCAGCAGAACTCGAAATACCTGACCGAGTTGATTTTCGTGAAAGCTCATCCTCTTGACCGCGGAGAGCCTGCGTAAATGCGCACTGCGCAGACGCCGTTCCTCCACTGGAACCTGCTTGTCCATCTTGACCGCAGGTGTTCCCTCTCGCTCGGAAAAGGTGAAAACGTGACAATACGCAAAAGGCAAGTTGAGGAACCGGTCGCAAGTTTCCTCGAACTCTCTTTCGCTTTCCCCGGGGAAACCAACCATCAGGTCGGTACCAAGGCACAATGAGGGAATGGCTTTGGCGGCACTATCAAAAAAGGCAGTCATTTCCTCCATACCGTATTTTCTTTTCATTCCGGCAAGGGTTCCATCGCAACATGACTGCATCGGTATATGCAGGTAGGGCATTAGCGAATGACTCGGATCCGCCATCATTCCAAAAAGCTCGCTTGGTATGGTAGTCGGCTCGATGCTGCTTATTCTCAACCTGTCGAGCCCCGGTATTTCAGCCAGGGCATCAATCAAGGCAAGAAAATCATTTCCCTTCGATTCGTAAGTCCCCAAGTTAACGCCCGTAAGAATGAATTCGCGTACGCCTTGGTCTATCATCTGCCTTGCCTCCCCGAACAAGTCCTCCCAATCACGCGAACGGGCTCTTCCTCGAGCAAAGGGAATTACGCAGAAAGAGCACATAAAGTCACATCCGTCTTGAATTTTCAGGTTGGCCCTTTGCTCAAAATCAGGATCGCCGACAAAACCAATGCTGAAATCCTCACGACTGATCCTTTCCCTGACCACAACGGGGCTCGCCGGCTTTTCATCGGCCAGGTAATCCAGGAAGTTCAGCTTGTCATGATTACCAATGACGTAATCGACCCCATCGATCATGGCGATTCGGTTGGCAGCCATTTGCGAATAACACCCCACAACAACCGTAACTGCCCGGGAGTTTTTTCGAATGAATCGTCGGATGGCGTTTCTTGATTTCGCATCAGCTTCGTTCGTTACCGTACAAGAATTGATTACGCCCAAGTCGGCATCTTCGCCAAAGGAAACAATTTCATAGCCGGCGGCTTTCAGTTTTCCCTCCATGGCCAAAGCCTCATACTGATTCAGCCGACAACCCAGAGCCTTGACCGATGCCTTTTTCCCTTTGGCTGACATTCTCATTTCATTCGACCTTTTCACGCCAAAACAAATTAAGTTTGAGAAAAAGGACCTACTACCTTGGGAAGGGATTTCCCATTTTTTGCCAAAACGCCGATTAGCCGAAAAGCCTTGAGGTATCGGGGTACGAAGACCGTAGGCTTAAACAAGCACCGTAGAAACCATCCCAAGTAAAAACGATCCGCCCAATCGGGAATCCTTGCTTGCTTCCCCGAAAGAAATGCCAAAGCAGCTCCCGTACATAAAATGGTGGATGAGAACGAAAGGTTTTCGCGCAAGTAAAAACCAAGTCTTTCCTGTACCCCTCCCCCAAGTTGGATGAATATTGTCTTTGGGCGACGCTTTTCGATTCGTTCCAGAAGCTCGAGGTCTTCAATCGGTCCGGTTTTGCCATACATTGGGGCCAAGTAAAGAGCCTCGTTTTGAATGGACAAACCAAGCTCGTTTTTTATCCATTGGCCATTGGCCTCGCTTTGCTCCTGATCGGGCATGACCCAAAATGCATCATCAAGCGAAACATCCTTGGCAAAAAGATACGCCCTCAGAAAAGCCAACCCTGAAATTCTCCTGATTGGCTTGCGGGCAAAAAAAATTGACCACAGACACATCAATCCGCTATCCGGCAACACCAAGTCGGCTTGAGTCAGGGCACGCGAATAGAAAGAACAGTTGACCAAGTCACCCGCAAGTCCAGGACCGGAGGGAGCTACACACAAACCTCCGCGACTAGCTTCTGAGATTGCATTCGGCAACGAACCGGAAAAAAAATCGATACCAAGAAGCCGGCTTTTGCTTTCCTTCACGTCATCCCCTCTTAAGGCAGGATTCACAAATGGGTCAGCAAGCACTCTTGGGAGGGAACAAAACTTGCCCAACCGTTCTAAGCACGATTTCGCAATCCAACCAAATCGACCAATTGCCGACATAATTGAAATCCAGCTCAATCCTTTGGCGAACGAGCGCAGGATCCGTAAACTCACCCCGCAATCCTCGGCATTGGGCAGGACCAGTCACACCGGGTTTCACAAATTGTCGGATTCGATAAGCCTTGTAATCCCGCTGGAAGAGGTAATCGTGCTCGGCCAAATAGGGCCTAGGCCCGACTAGGCTCATTTCTCCCTTCAATATGTTCAAGAATTGAGGGATTTCATCGATGCTGAATCGACGCATCAAGCGACCGAGGGAAAATATTCTATCATCACCCTGACTGGCTTGCACTGCTTCGTCACGGGTCTTGGTTTCATCGTGCACCATCGACCGAAATTTCCATATAACGAATCGCTTGCCGGCCAAGCCAACGCGCTCTTGCCTGAAAAAAAGAGGCCCAGGAGACTGAATGGACTGAAAAACCTTCACGAGCAACATGCATAACGGCAGGACGAAGAGAAGAGCAGGCAAACTTACGCATAAATCAAAAGATCTCTTGAGCATTTGATTGAAAGGACTTTCCAGAGGTTCGTTTTGCAGGGAGAAAAATTGCCTACCTGACTCCTCGACAAAGACGAGACGAGAATCAAAAAAGCCTGACAAGGCATTGTATATGAGAACTCGACAACCGTGTTGGTTGGCCAAATCCGTGACCACGGGAATCCAGTCATCCATATCTCGATCAGGCAAAATCACCAATTGATGGATTTTGTTCTTTGTCAAAAAACCCTCAAGCTTGGCGTAAGAACCGAGCCATGGCAGCTGAACCGAGCTGGGAGCCTTCTCCGAAGTTGAAAATGTTCCTGCAAAACTAAAGCCGTGCTTCGAGTGCCTGGTTATCCAATTGCTAAGACCGTCCAATGCAGTCGCTTCACCAAGAATAACACTTCTCTTGTTGATCGAGCGGAACCCGATCAACCGTTTGAAAAAGCCAGGGAGCGCAAAATTGGAACTGACCAACAATGGCCAGCAGGTGGAAAGATAAAAAACCAAGAACAGTCGACTTGTCTCCTTGTCCTTGGTTGCAAAATAGGATGCAAAAACGAAAAACGCGATGAGAGATGTTTGGAAATTAGCCTTCATAACCGATTCACGAATCCTCCGCCAGCCGCTCTTGATGAAGAACGATCCGTAATTTTGCAATGTGCCAAAAGTCGCCACAATAAGGCCTGCACCCGCAACCAAAGCATAATTCCAAGGTAAGTTGATCAAGGGATACTCCCACTCTTCCCAAGAATACAGGCAAACCCAAAACCACGAAAAAACAAACACAAGCAGGAACAACTTGTGCATGAGAGCATATCCACGATCTCGATGGTTGGGCATATTTGTCGCTATTGAAGCCAATACATAATGACGGCAACCCGAATGAAGCGCAAGGAACTATTTGCGGTCATATCCCATACCTCCGAAAAAATCGGTTGAGTCATTCCCGTTTGTTAGAAGCTTGCCTATTTCATTTTTTTTTGAAATAAATGAAAACATGGCATTGCCAGCAAACCTAAAAGAAGAAACAACCTCTGCCCTTAACGCACGCAATCTCGAACTGGAGTCCATCGATTTTTTCGTCCGTCTGATGAGTATGCTCGGAATGCCCCGATCGGTCGGAGAAATCTATGGGTTACTATATTTCTCCAAAGATTCTCTTCCCATGGATCAAATTGCATCCAGGCTAGGAATCAGCATTGGTTCGGCAAGCCAAGGGCTCCGCACCCTTCGGTCTCTGAAGGCAGTGCGCACCGCCTATGTTGCAGGAGACCGCAGGGATCATTACTTTGCCGAAACCGAATTCAGAAGGTTGTTTTCGAACTTTATCAAGGATGAAATAATGCCCCACTTGGATAGTGCCAAAGATCGAATCAGTCGCATGGAAAAATCTCTTCCAAGCCAATCGACCGATGAGGATGAATTTTACTCGGTTCGAATTGAAAAACTCCGGCGACTTACGAAGGCGAGCGGACGCCTGCTTCCTGCTCTTTCCGGCTTACTAAAACTATGAATCACCCCCAAGAGGAACTCAACGATTGGTCGGTTGGCTGGTATTGCATCCGTACCAAACCCCGAATGGAAACGGTGGCAGCGGCAACTTTGCAAACATTGGAAAAAGTAGAGGTCTTTTTACCGCGAACCATTCGACCACCGAAAGCAAAGGCCTTTTCCGCAAAAGCTCTTTTCCCAGGCTATCTCTTTGCTCGGTTTGACCCAGTGTCGCATATCCGGAACGTACATTACGCCAGAGGCGTCGGGTATGTCGTTCGACGCAAGGAGGTGCCAGTCCACGTCCCGCCACAAGTAATGATCGAACTTCGACTCATTTCGCCCGACGGAATATTGGAGATTCCCGACCAACCCCACAAAGTGGGAGACAAAGTAACGGTAATTTCAGGTCTTTTTGCCGGTGGTGAAGGAACGGTCACACAACTGGTACCGGCCCGTGAACGGATAAAAATACTTTTTGAAATCCTCGGACAACCCACGGAGGTCGAAATCAACGAGGATATTGTAGATTTTCCAAGCGCTCACCCGATGGGCGTCGGATAAATTTGCCAAATACTAACCCCATCTTCTTGCCTTATTGGCCTTGTATTGAGCAAACGGCCAAGGGCGGTAGCGTGAATGGACAATAGTCGTGCCTAGTGCCCTTATTTCCGGAATCTCTGGTCAAGACGGCTCTTACTTGGCGGAAAGCCTTTTGCGAGAAGGTTATGAGGTCCATGGATTGGTCCGAAGGTCCTCCCTGGAAGTGCCCCATGCCAAGCTGACTCGAATCTCGGCAGTGATGGACCAGTTAACGCTCCACCCATGCTCTTTGGAAAGCCAGACCGCATTGCTTGAGGTTGTCCGTGAGATCAAGCCCGACTATCTTTACCACTTGGGAGCTCAGTCATTTGTTTCCTACGAAATTGATCAGGAATACGCGACCCTGGATACAAATTTAGGCTCAACTCACGCTCTTTTGTCTGCGGTTATGAGATTCGTGCCCCATTGCCGTTTTTATTTTGCAGCTTCCAGCGAAATGTTCGGGCATGCGGAAATGTCTCCGCAAAATGAGTCCACCCCCTTCAATCCCCGTTCCGTGTACGGCATATCAAAGTTAGCAGGCTTCCATATTTGCAAATCATTTAGGGAAAACGAGGATATTTTCGCCTGCTCCGGAATTCTCTACAACCATGAATCTCCTCGAAGGGGGAAGGAATACGTAACCCAAAAAATCATTTCCCAAGCCGTGTCCATCCATCGAGGACATTCGAATGTCATCAAGTTGGGAAACTTGGATGCCCGAAGAGACTGGGGTCATGCAAAGGACTACGTGGAGGCCATGAGAAAAATCACGGAATTCGACAAACCCGATGATTTCGTAGTTGCTTCTGGCCGAACCCATTCCGTCAGAGAATTTTGCGAAAAAGCTTTCTCTCTTCTTGATCTTACTTTCGAAGACTTTTTTGAATGCGATCCCCGTTTTTTCAGGCCTTCGGAAAAAACTCCCCTTTGTGGAGACGCCACCAAAGCGCGTGAAGGGCTCGACTGGGCACCAACTCGTGATCTCGACATGATAATCGAGGAGATGATGGATAGCGAACTGGAACGGACTTCCACTTTTACAAGCTGACGGATGATTCGCTATAGATTGAGTTACCTCACTACTCTCCTTTTCCTTTTCGGATTTGCGACTGTCTTTTTGTCCGTCGATTTCTTCATGCCTCACCTCCGTGAATGGAAATCAAACAAAATGCTTCTTCAGTCGAAGGTTTACCTGGACGAATCAATCGACGAGGGTAGCGGTTTGCTTAAGGATGGTGTTCGCAAAGCCAAGATCGCATTCCTGCTTAATCCGGAGAACAAAGAGACTTTTGAGAACTACAACCTCTTGCTCTACCGGTCCGACCCATCCTTGGCTTTGAATAATTGGTCGATGGATTTGGAAAATCAGGGTGATGAAGTCGAAAAAAGAATCAATCTTTTCGCTAAAAGTCTGGCCACCTTGAGAGACGATACGATGACGCCTTTGCACCGCAAGGGGGCGGCTGAAGTCGCTTTTGGGCAAATGAAAAGACTAACCAAGATCGACAGCTGGATTGAAGACCCACAAAACGCGCTCATGGTTTGCAAGTTGTTGGCTGAGACTGGCAACCAAATCGAAGGCTTTAAGCAAGTCAAACGACTTTCCGAACGCTACCCCGGAGATCCACAGGCACTTTTTCTTCTCACCCGCCTGTCCGTTCACCTCAAAGACATCTCTCAGTTACCCCGCATAGGGCAGGAATTGGCTGGTTTCTCAGCTCAAAGAGACGAAACTGGACTTGAAGCGATAAGGCACATGACCCTTCTTCACCTAATGCAGCCTCTCTCCTCCGGTAGCCTTGACAAATGCATTCAACTTCTGCAGGCGAACACACATGCGCAGCCCATCGACTTCCTGCGTATTCACGCTCTTCGCTTCGCTTCTTCGCAGGACGAAAAGGAAAAAACAGAAATAATCAAGGGTTGTTCGGAACTGTTCGATTTGGGCAATCCCAAAGACCTCCTTATTTTCTCGAACTGGTTGGCTCGATTACGCAACTTTCAAGAATTGCTAAATTATTTACCGGCCTCCAAGGCAAAAGTCGATGAAAGCCTTTTCAAAATTCGAATGAACGCCCTTGCCCATGTCAATGACACCGAGAGCATTCATCGAGAAGTCAGGAATTCCCCGATAATTCCTCAGCGGTGGAGGTTTTTGGTCGAAGCAAGAGCCTTTGCGCTTGCCGGCAATGTCAAAGAGGCTTCGGTAATATTGGACCGCTTGATTCCCGTTTTGGGGGAAGACTACAGAAAAGTACGTGGCATTTGCGAATACCTTGAGAACTCGAACGACATAGTCAGCTTGGTTCATATACTCGAAAAGCTCATCGACAAGCCCATTCACAAACATTACGCCCTGCACAAACTGATGCAACATCGCTCAGCCTCTGCATCCCTAGAAGACCTGCTTGGCTGGATGGTCAGGCTTTCAAAGATGGACGACATCGACCCAACTTTTTCAGAATCCTACCTGTACTTCGAATTGCTTAACCCGCAGCTACCCTCTCCCTCCCAAAAGCTGGACCAATTGATCGGGGAAGCAAAAGCATTCCAACGCGATCAGGATACAACGCGAACTCGCATTACTCTTGCCCTCGCTCACCTGAGAAATCATTCACCCGATCTGGCGCTCGTTGCCCTCGGTCGAACTGAGAACTGGAGAGAGTGGACAGACAGCCGAGCCGCCTGGGCATTCATCTCCGCCCAAGTCTTCAAGTTAAATCATGACTCCGAAAAAGCTCTCGTGGTTTCATCCAAGGTCGATTTCAAGAAAATGGACCGGGCGGAAAGAGAAAGCTTAGAAAAACTATTCCCAAGGGAATTCCCCTCAACCGAATGACGAACGACCAGACAGCAAGCCCACCTGTCGCCAGTGAAGGAAAAGCGTCATTACGGCATATACTTGGATCCATATCACTCCTGATTCCGTGGTCTCTTCTTCTCTTCCAATTATCCATCACTTGGGCAACCAACGAGCAATATGCCCATGGATACCTAGTGCCAATCCTCTGTCTTTACTTACTTCTAAAAACCAAATTTCCTGAAGCACTAGAGAAAGAAACCGATAATCCAAAATCGGCATTTGTGGGCAAAGCCTATCTCCTGTTCGGCATTCCGATGATCTTGACCCTTTTTCCCTTGTGGGTGGTAAGAGGGGCTAACTCCGATTGGCGCATGCTCAATCTGGCTTTG
>Ga0315321_10000430_pt1 | contig 30658 bp, 22 predicted proteins | sample M180m21515metaG_FD_203464 | JGI IMG/M metagenome (GOLD analysis project Ga0315321, IMG submission 203464) | Ammonia-oxidizing marine archaeal communities from Monterey Bay, California, United States - M1 80m 21515 | ecosystem: Environmental > Aquatic > Marine > Intertidal zone | place: USA...
CCGAAGGCCCAAAGGAAGCAAAAACAAATTTGTTGTCCACGCAAGGAGTTGGGGAGGCATAACCGTGGTCGGCAACCCGTTTGGTGACCGCTTGTTCTTCCTCTGCTGCATCCAGTTTGTAATCCCAAAGGATGCTCCCATCCGTCACCGACAGGCAAACGACATGAAGTTGTAATTGAGTTCGGTCCCCCGGTGACTCGACTGCTTGTCCGTATCCCGAATAACTCGTCAGGAAAATCTTATCTCCTTTGATAACTGGGCTGCTGGAGCCCTTGCCGGGCAAGTCTGTTCGCCATGCCAGGTTTTCTGCATCGCTCCATGTGGTTGGTATTTCTTGCCCAGCCAGACCTGTGGCTCCGCTGCCGCGAAATCGTGACCAACCTTCTTCGGACAGAAGAGTTGACGAGATGCTGAGAAAAACGACAGCTAGAATCAGTCTCGTGCCATTTATCGGATAACGAGTCTTCAAAAACATTGGCTTTAGTAACAACCTTGTCTTCGTGTGCATGGACTCAACGTACAGGGCGTGAGAAGGAATCGGCTGGAACACCGTTTGTGCTGATCGCCAGTTGTGAAGATTATAACGGCCTATCCTACTTTCTGAGCGAAATTTTTTTTAGGCTGGTGTGCCTTGCCAGACCCCCAAACAAAGTGAAACGCGAATATGCAAATCACCACCAAACGAGTTGATTATTTGAATCCTGAGGATTGCCACGATTTGATTTGCATGCAGAGTGAATACGCCAAGCATGAAATGGGGCATGATCCACCAGAATTAGATCGATTGCCAGAAAGACTTGCTGAGTTTTCGACTGCATTCAGTGTTTTAGCTTATGAACAAGATCGAAGTGCACCCATTGGATTGATCAACTGTTTTTTCGGATTCTCAACATTCAAAAGTCGGCGTCTGGTGAATATTCATGACGTCATTGTGACGGAAACACATCGCGGTCACGGTGTATCAGCGGCACTTCTTAACGCAGTTGAGAAGATCGCTGTCGAGCATGATTGTTGTCGTTTGACACTCGAGGTTTATACCGATAATGCATCTGCCCGACGTGCCTATCAGAAATACGGTTTCACGCGCGATCCAGAGCATCCCGATGTAGATGTTTGGTTTCTCCGTAAACCCTTGGGATGATTGTGACCCGTGATCCACCATGGTGGATCACAGTGAATCTCAAAGAATGGGGCTGGTCAGTCGCGCCACCGCTGTTCCCAACCGTTCGTACCACCAACGCAGTTTTTTAGCTGACCGTTGTGACGCCAGTGCAAAATCTTCATGCAGCATTGTTTCGACTTGCGATATGAACTCAGAGTCACTGATGCCCATCATGATTTCAAAGTTCAAGTGCAAAGAACGATTGTCAAGGTTGGTTGATCCAATCATCGCGAGTTGATCATCAACCAAAATGCATTTCTGGTGCATGAATCCGGCGTGATAACGATAAACAGAAATTGAGGCTTCTGTAAATTCGTTTTCGTAGTGAAAGCCTGCGAGGTAAACGAGTAGGTGGTCTGCTCTATCGGGAATCAGTAAACGCACATCCACGCCGCGGGCTTTGGCCATATGCAAGGCGACGATGGATGCCTCATCAGGTACCAGGTAGGGTGTGGAAATCCAGAGTCGGGATTTTGCCGAATTGGCGAGCGAGCAGTACATCATCGATGCCCGCGGTCGGAGGTCTGCCGGTCCGGTAGCGCAGCAAATGGAATTCCTGTTCTGTGGGGAAATTTGCGTGAGGTCAGACGCTGAATTCTCTGTGATAGTCCAGTTTGCCTCAGGAAGAGTTTCTCTGGCGGCCCAGAAATAGTCGCCAGCAAAGACAGCTTGTACTTTGTGTGTGACTGGTCCAGTGACCTTGATGCCCGTGTCCCGCCATCGCGATGACTCATCTGCAGACCCCAGGTATTCTGTTCCGATATTCAAGCCGCCGATAATCGCGGTTTTTCCGTCAACAACTACCAGTTTTCTGTGGTTCCGGAAATTGATCTGGAATCGGTTGAACCAGCCTTGTCGTGTATTGAATGGATTTACTTCTACACCTGCTTTGGTCAGGCGTTGCAGGTACGAATTAGAAAGCCGAATGCATCCGACCTCATCGTAAAGCATGCGGACTTTCACGCCCGCTTGAGCACGTTCAATCAGGCACTGAGCCAGTTGGTTTCCAATCTCATCATCGCGGAAAATGAAGAATTCGAGATAGACATACTCCGTGGCCTTCGCGATTTCTGCAAACAAGCATTCAAAAAATGCTTTGCCGTCGATTAGCAGGTCGCAATCAGCAGCAAGGCTCAGAGGCGTATCCATGACGTCAGCGACTTGCTCAATGACGGAATTCTGTGAGGTGCTGCGTGTGTAGCTTTTTGTTCGCAGTTCTGTCTGGATATTTGAGACCGAGTCACGTTGGCGAGACTCCACTTCTCGGATCACCTCGCGGTAGCCATGGAATCTGTTTCTTGCCAGTACCCAGTAAAGTGGCAAGGTAATGATCGGCAGTGAGATCAAACCCACGGTCCACGCAACAGTTGCCTGGGATGTCCTTACGTTTACCAGAGCGTGCGAGATGGTATACGCAATCATGATCATCAGCGCTGCTGTGGCAGTACTGCTGATCGCCAGCCAGTGATCGGAGAGGAAAACGATGATTTTCAGATCATTCATGCTGAAGCCGTAAGGATTTGCATGAGTCTAGCAAATCCCGCGACGCCACGGTTCACCTCAGACCGTGTCGCCCTAACAGATTGGGTCACAAGAGGGCGTGGCCGGATCGAGCCACGTGCTACCAAGTATGCGGTCCGTTCGGAAAAATTAAAGCGCTAGCAGCAAGCGACTCGGGGCTTCCAGGTATCCGATCACATCGTTCAGGAATCGAGCCGCAGTGGCGCCGTCTACAAGCCGATGGTCATAAGACAGGCTTAAAGGCATCATCAGGCGGGCCTGAATGGAATCATCAGGCATCACTACGGGCAGCTTGCGACTTCGTCCTACAAGCAGGATCGCGACTTCAGGGACATTCACGATCGGTGTTGAATATTGGCCGCCAATGGTTCCCAGGTTACTGATTGTGAAGGTGCCGCCTTTGAGGTCCTTTACCCCAAAATTGCCTCCCCTGACTTTTCCAGCCATTTCAGCCAAGCCACGGGTGACTTCTGGAATTCCCATCGCATCCGCATTGTTCATGACGGGAACGACCAGCCCACGGTCGGTATCTACTGCGACGCCGACATTAACATAGTCCTTGTAGATGAGCTGCTCATTTTCCTCATCGATCATTGCGTTGATCGCCGGATTATGGCGTAATGCCGTCGCGACAGCTTTGATGAGGAACGGCATCGTGGTGAGTTTGAGTCCCTGCGCCGCATAGTCTTCTTTACTGGATTGCCGCAGGTGTTCCAAGTCTGTGATATCTGCATCATCGAAGTTGGTTACACGTGGTACGGTCGACCAACTCGCATGCATCTGTTTGGAGATCGTTTTTCGGATCTTACTCATTCGCTCTACACGAATGGGCCCAAAGTCGTCGACGTCGGCCGTCCCTGGTAAGCCCGCTGCTGCCGCGTCGGGTTTGGATGCCGCTTTGGCTGCACTTTTCGCAGCTGGTGTGGTACTCAAAGTCGCCGAGGTCGCACGAGCGGACTGACTCGCGGAGCGAACGACTGATAGCACGTCTTCCCGTGTGATGCGTCCGTCGGCGCCACTGCCGGGCACTTGGCTGAGGTCAACTCCGACTTCCCGTGCGAAGCGACGAATTGCCGGTCCGGCTGGGATCACCGTTGTTGAGCTTGCAGCGACGACAGGCTTTGTGGCAACTGGCTGCACCGCGGGTGATGGTGTTTCGGCAGGCGGCTGGCTTACCGGTGCTGGGCTCGCGGTTACGGGCTGCGCCGCAGGAGTCGGTGCAACAGGAGTCACAGGCTCAGGAGTCGGGGCAACAGGAGTCACAGGCTCGGGAGTCGGTGCAACAGGAGTCACAGGCTCGGGAGTTGCTTCAGCCGCTGCTTCAGCCGCTTCCACTTCCAAAATGGCACCGCCGATAGCGATGGTGTCACCTTCATTGACGAGAATCTTTGTGACTTTTCCGCCAACACTTGCTGGGACAGGAACGGTCGCTTTATCGGTTTCCATCTCGACGATGTCTTGGCCTTCGCTGATGACATCACCAACGGCAACAAAGATTTCAAGGACATCACCTGACTCAATACCGTCGCCAAGCTCGGGCAGGTTTACTTCAGTAGACATTAAGCTTCTGGGATTTCGCAGTGGGAGTGTTGGTCGGAAATTCTGAGCGGTGTGTAGTGGCCTACACAGTAATCATCAAGCAAAGTAGGGATCAGTTTTCTCAGCATCGTAGCCCAATTCGCTGATCGCATCCTGAACATCTTTTGGAGTCAAAACGCCAGCTTTCGCAAGTCGGCTGAGGGTCGCAATCGTGATGGACTCGGCGTCGACTTCGAAGTGCCGTCGCAGCGCCTCACGCGTCTCGCTTCGCCCCATGCCATCGGTTCCCAGAACGTAGTAGTCACCAGGAATGTAAGGTGCCAGTTGTTCGCCCAACGCTCGGACGTAATCACTAGCTGCTATGAACGGCCCCTCGACACCGTCAAGTACTTCTTCGAGGTAACTCTTGCGTGGCGTTTCGGTGGGGTGCAACAGGTTCCAACGCTCGCAAGTCGCGGCATCACGCCGCAGTTGCGTGTAGCTGGTCACACTCCATACATCACTCGCGATCTGGTACTTTTCGGCAAGGATTTCCTGAGCTGCGAGGGCACTGTTGAGGATCGCACCGCTACCGAAGAGTTGTACTCTTGAACGGGCGTTGTCCACATCGCGTGACTTGTATCGGTACATTCCCTTGATGATGCCATCTTCGCATCCCTCGGGCATTTCAGGATGATCGTAAGGGTCATTTTCCGACATCAAGTAGTAGATGCATTCTTCACCTTCCTGATACATCTTCTTCAGGCCTTCCATGATGATCACCACCACTTCATAAGCGAAAGCAGGATCGTAGGAGCGGACCGTTGGAAAGGCGATGGCGTTTAGCAGGCTGTGTCCATCTTGATGCTGAAGACCTTCACCATTGAGTGATGTTCGGCCGGCAGTTCCACCAATCAGGAATCCCTTGGCTCGCATATCAGCGGCCGCCCAGATAAGGTCCCCAATGCGTTGGAAACCAAACATGCTGTAGTAGATGAAGAACGGGATCATGTTGATGCCGTGCTTGCTGTAAGCCGTTCCGGCCGCATTGAAGCTGCTCATCGAGCCGGCTTCCGTGATCCCCTCTTCAAGAATCTGTCCATCCTGGGCTTCCTTGTAATAGGTCACCAATTCGGAATCGACTGGTTCGTACAACTGCCCCGAGTGAGCATAGATGCCAAACTGTCGGAACATGCCCTCCATGCCAAACGTCCGAGATTCATCCGGAACGATCGGCACCATGTATTTGCCAATTTTCTTGTCACGGCACAATGCGATAAGTGTCTGGACCACCGCAAACGTCGTACTCATGTTTTTGTTTTCAAGTTTCTTGATGACTTTGCGATAATCATCCAGAGTTGGAACTTCCATCGTCGGGTGCTCAGTCGGACGACTGGGGACGGGGCCACCTAGTAGCTCACGCCGTTCCTTCATGTATTTGACTTCCTGACTGTTCTCTGGCGGCTTGTAGAAGGGAGCCTTTCCTACTTCTTCATCACTGATTGGGATGCCAAAGCGTGTACGGAACTCAAGCAGTTCCTCCTCGTTCATCTTTTTCTGGTTGTGTGCAACGTTGCGACCTTCGCCTGCTTCACCTAGGCCATAGCCCTTGACTGTTTTTGCAAGGATAACGGTCGGTTTTCCGTTGTTCAGCTCTGTCGCTGTCTTGTAGGCAGCATAGACCTTCTCAGGATCATGTCCGCCACGACGCATTTTCTCCAGTTTCTCGTCGCTGTAGTTCTCAACAAGCTTGAGCAACTCCGGGTATTTGCCAAAGAAGTGTTCACGAATGTAACTTCCGGGCATGCCGGTGTACTTCTGGTATTGTCCATCGACGACCTCGTTCATCCGCTTGGCCAGAAGACCAGTGGTGTCTTTCGCCAGCAGGTGATCCCAGTCATCTCCCCAGATTACCTTGATGACATTCCAGCCAGCTCCGCGGAAGATTGATTCAAGCTCTTGAATGATTTTTGCGTTGCCGCGTACCGGTCCGTCGAGTCGCTGCAAGTTGCAGTTGATCACGAAGATCAGATTGTTGAGTTTCTCTCTGGCTGCGAGTCCGATCGCTCCGAGGGTTTCGGGCTCATCACATTCACCATCGCCCAAGAAAGCCCACACTTTTTGTCCCGATGTGTCTTTCAACCCGCGGTCCAATAGATATTCATTGAAGCGAGCCTGGTAGATCGCCATGATCGGCCCCAAACCCATCGAAACCGTTGGGTACTCCCAAAAGTTTGGCATCAACCAAGGGTGCGGGTAGCTGGACAGCCCACCACCAGGTGATAACTCGCGACGGAAATTTTCAAGGTTTTCTTCCGTCAACCGGCCTTCCAGAAAAGCTCGGCTGTACATCCCGGGTGATGCATGACCTTGGAAATAGATTGTGTCGCCTGAGTAACCATCCTCACCACGACCCTTGAAGAAGTGGTTGTAACCAATCTCATAGAGTGTCGCGCTGGAAGCAAATGTGCTGATGTGACCACCAACGCCTCCGCCACGATTGGTTGCTCGCACGACCATCGCCATTGCATTCCAGCGGACGATGGACTTGATACGCCGTTCGATTTCACGATTGCCAGGAAAAGCCGCCTGATCCTTGACTGGAATCGTGTTGACGTAAGGCGTCTTGGTGTCCTCGGCGGATTGGATTCCCTCCTCAGCCGCGCGATCTCGCATCTGTTCGATCAGGAAACGCACTCGGTCGGGACCCTTGCTCTTCAGGACATAGTCCAAAGAGGCGAGCCACTCACTTGTCTCGGTGACATCGATGTCGACGTCGGTTACTGGTTTGGTGAGCTCGCCCAAATGTTGCTCTACTTCTGCTTTGGCAACAGTTTTCGATTCTGACATACTCTGGTTTTTCCTCGCGTGATGCGTGGCCGCCGATAGAAGCGGTTGATAATTATGAATAAGTTCGGATCACCCATGCTTGGACTGACTCGCCGACTTTCCGCTCATCGGCCTAAAACGGCTCGTGCGGAACACGCAACGAAAGGTCGATCATCAATCGAGCCGAGTCTACGGTCCGAAGTGTCGCAGGGACTGTTCGGCTGCATGCGCTGCAAAGCACTCATGCGACGAGTCGACGAGTAAGGAAAAATAAGTCCAAACGGGCGTTCAAAGGTAATTTTTCAAGCCTCTAGGTTAGCCTTTTTGCATAGAAATCAGCAAGAGCGAGCCGCCAGTGGCGTTTAAATTTCCGTTAGGGGAGTGGTGAGGCGTCAAAATGGACGGTTCGCGGGCGTCTCAACAGCTGTTCGGGGGGGATTTCCCCTTTCGACCCGACCTGCCGAGCTGTTGAACAGCCGCAAAGTTTGACGTTCCGCTCTCGATGCCGCTTCCGTGTACCTGTTCCTCCTCCCTATCCTGTTATGGCAGCTTGACCATCAATTCCCAGATTACAAAGGTAGCAACGTGGACGATCAAACAAAAAACAAAGCCATCATCGACGAGCTGATCAAATCCTATTTCATGGAGTTGGAGACCGTCGTTAATTACCTCGCAAACAGTGTCAACTTGGATGGCGTGCGGGCCGAAGAAATAAAAAAATCATTGAACGCCGATGTCACCGAAGAACTCAACCATGCGACTCAACTGGCGAATCGAATCAAAACGATTGATGGAGTCATCCCTGGCAGCACGAAGTTTGTCCCTGTCCAGACATCTCTGCAGCCCCCAGCCGACACGACTGATGTGGTCGCTGTTATCAAAGGTGTGATTGATGCTGAAGAGGCGGCCATCACGCAGTACGAAAAGATCATTCGTTTGTGTGACGGTTTTGACTTTGTCACGCAGGATTTGTGCATCACTTTGCTTGCTGATGAGCAGCAGCATCGACGTGAGTTCGTCGGCTTCTTGAAAGAGTACGAGAAGTCTTGAGCAGTGTGGTGAGCACGACATTTGATTCGATCACAATAGCATGCGACTTGCGGCATCTCTCGCAGCTGCAAAGAAAGCTTGGTGATTGAGAGTTGACTTGAAATCGATCACTTTCTCGTTAAATGAGACGTTTGTGTCAAAAGCATTTCACGCCACTAAAGCTGTGGTTACTGGTTCATCCAGCGGAATCGGGAGGGCGATTGCGATTGCGCTGGCGAAAGCTGGCGTCGAACAACTGGTGGTTCACTACCGTTCCAATGAATCCGGTGCTGTCGAAACTGCTGATACCTTGCGAGAGGTTGGTTGCGAGCCTGTTCTTTTGGCTGCTGATCTCGCTTCAGCCGAAGGGCGGCAGGCTCTTGTGACAGGTGCATTTGCATCACTTGGTGAGGTTCATACTTGGGTGAACAACGCGGGTGCTGATGTGTTGACCGGCAGTGCGGCTGCAATGGATTTTGAAGGGAAGTTGCGACACTTGCTTGATGTCGACGTCACCGGAACCATTCTCTTGTCACGGGCGATAGCAGATCGCTTGATGGATCAGTTTGAGCAGACGCCCAGCTCGCTTCCCGCATCGATGATTTTCATCGGTTGGGACCAGGCACCTGCGGGGATGGAGGGGGATGCCGGACAGATGTTTGGTCCGATCAAGGCAGCCGTGATGGCATTCGCCAACAGTTTGGCTCAGACGTCCGGTCCCCGTTTGCGAGTCAACACGATCGCGCCGGGCTGGATTCGAACCTCGTGGGGCGAGTCCACCAGTGAGTATTGGAATGACCGCGCTGCGGGACAGTCGTTGATGGGACGATGGGGCAGCGTCGATGACATTGCCAAAGCAGTGATTTACGCTGCAGATCCCGCCAATACCTTTCTGACGGCTCAGACAATCCAGCTCAATGGTGGTTTCAGTCGACGTTTCTAGGATCGCCTGAGGTGTTGGAAGCGTTCTGGAAGCAAGTCAAGGGAGTCTTGGTTTGCCAAGCATCAGCTTCCGGCTGTAGACGCGTCCACACGCCGAATCGTCATTTCGATCGCTGAAATCAGCGCCTTCGCTTTGTTCAAAGTTTCTTCGTATTCAGCGGTCGGATCTGAATCAGCGACAACGCCACACCCAGCTTGTACGTGGACCACCCCATCCTTCACTACCATGGTCCGCAAGGCGATGCAGGTATCCATGTTGCCTCGATAATCGATGTATCCTACTGCACCTCCGTAGGGGCCGCGGCGGTGCGGTTCAATATCATCGATCACTTCCATCGCTCGGACTTTTGGGGCACCTGATACAGTGCCAGCCGGTAGGCAGGCTTTGAGGGCATCGAAGGAATCGACGTCTTCCCGTAATTTGCCTTGCACTTCACTGCTGATATGCATCACGTGACTGTATCGTTCGACCACCATGATTTCAGTCAGATCAATGGTTCCGAATTGAGCGACTCGACCCACATCATTCCGTCCCAGGTCGACCAACATTACATGTTCCGCACGCTCTTTGGGGTCAGCCAGTAGTTCGTCTTCTAGAGCCTTGTCTTCTTGTGTGGTTTCTCCTCGTTTGCGTGTGCCGGCAAGTGGCCGCACCGTGACGACTTGTTCATTCACTCGGCACATGATTTCAGGTGAACAGCCGACGAGCTCACAATCAGGGGTTCGCACGTAAAACATAAATGGACTTGGATTAACGACCCGCAGCGAACGATAAATTTCGAAAGGGTCAACGTCCGTGCGTACAGAAAGTCGCTGGCTCGGAACAACTTGGAAAATATCTCCTGCTCGTATGTATTCCACACATTTTCGTACAGCTTTTTCAAATGAATCTTTTGAAAAGTTGGATGTTATTTCCAGTGGATTCTGCTCACTGATCTTTCGCCACTGGTCAGGATTCCATTCAGATCTTTGTTCGGGTGCCGCGTGTGACAATTTTGTGATGGTCTGGTCAACCATTTTCATTGCATGTTGGTAAGCCAGCTCTGCTTCAGATGCTGAATCAATCTCCCTGCAATCCGCTAAGGAGACAACGGTGATTGTTTTTTCGACATGGTCAAACACGCAGAGCGTGTGGTAGAAGGCGAAGTCAAGGTCGGGCAAGTCGCGGTCATCGGCAGGTGGATTGGGAAGATTTTCAACGTACCGGACCACGTCATAACCCGCATACCCAATGGCACCACCGACAAAGGGTGGTAGCCCCTTCAGTTCTGCGACTCGAAAGTGAAAGTGCGTACGAAATGCATCGAGCGGATCTTCTGCTGTCGTTTGTGAGCAAGTGCCGTCGGTCAGTTCGGTGACTTCGATTTGATTCCGCTTGGCAGAGAATCTGCGAATGGGGCCTGCAGCTAAAAAACTGTACCTGCCAACTTTTTCACCGCCGATGACGCTTTCAAACAGGCAAGCCGGACCGCCATCATCCAGAAGCTGGAACGCCGTCACAGGTGTGAGCGTGTCGCTTAAAAGGCGTCGGTAGACCGGTACGAAGTCATTTTTCGTCGCAAGTTGGGCAAATTGTTCTGCGTCAGGGATATGCATCAAGGACCAATGATTCGTGCGTGCTGGGTGCAAGGAAACTGCGGATTCGAGCTTCGTGACAAGCTGACGCCGCCTAAAGTTTATCTTCCGCATTGAGCGGCATTGAGTGTAGGGGAGGACTGGCATCTATCCGGGACTGTATGCTACTGACCGTAGTCCAAGCCGGTTCTACTGGATTGTGAGTTAACGCTGGTTGCGTTGACACCACCCTTGGCAGCGATAGAATCCCTCAGGAGGGACGCTTACTCCTTGAAAACACTAGGTTTAGGGCGATGACGGCAATCAGGAAACTAAGATGAAGTGCCAATACTGCGAAAAGCCCGCAACATTCCATATCACCGAGTTGACCGAGCCTGATGGGCCTCAGGTCATGCATCTGTGTGAAGAACATGCACGGGGATTTCTGCAAAAAGAGGCTGCGACACCGGCAGCTTCCATTGCCGGAGCCTTGGCAAAGCAGCTCAATTTGGGACAAACCAAGCAGGAGCTTGCTGAACTGGATCAGAAAGAGTGTCCGGTATGTGGCATCAGCTTTTTTGAATTTCGGAACACGGGAAGGCTCGGCTGCCCATTCGACTATACCCATTTTTCAGATGATCTGATTCCTTTGTTGACCAACATCCATGATTCAGTCGAACACTGCGGAAAACGCCCTCGCCGTGCCGCTGCGGCCGATTCGCACGCCGAGTTGATTCAGCTTCGCCGAGAGATGGAAGAGGCGGTTGAGCGGGAAGATTATGAAAGGGCTTCGGAAATACGTGATGAACTGCACCGTATCGAAGAGGCCGGCAGCACCGAACAACATGCCAGCGAGGAAGAAGAGTGATTCGAGATTCGGATTTTGATGACCTGGCGCACAAGTCGGGCGAGTGGTTACGGGGTACAGGGCCCGAGTCAGATATCGTGATCAGCAGCAGGATCAGGTTGGCTCGAAATCTTGCTGACTTCCCGTTCATTCGCCGCTGCAGTGATGAAGATCGGATCAGCATTGAGCGGACGATCCGAGCGAAAATGGACTCCATCGATGACTGGCGGGACGTCCGTTATATCGATCTCGAGCAACTGTCAGAGATTGATCGACAGTTCTTGGTTGAACGGCAGCTGATCAGCCGGGAAATTGCTGATGCAGAAGGGTCCCGGGCCGTCGCCATTGATCCCCGCGAGCAATACAGCGTGATGATCAATGAAGAAGATCATCTCCGGATACAGGTGATGCATAGCGGTTTGGATCTTAAGTCAGCTTGGCAAAGTATCGATGAGCTGGATGACAAGCTGGAAGGGGCGATCATGTACGCATTTCATTCGCAATTCGGATACTTGACCGCATGTCCTACCAACGTCGGAACCGGCCTGAGAGTCAGCGTGATGCTGCATCTCCCAGCTCTGGTGATCACGCGGCAAATCGACAAGGTTTTCCGTAGCATGCAACGGATTAACGTCACGGTACGGGGTTTGTACGGGGAAGGGTCGCAATACACTGGCGATTTCTATCAAGTAAGTAACCAGATCACGCTCGGGCATCGGGAACAAGATCTCGTTGCACTTGTGGGAGATGATGTCGTACCGAGAATCATCGAGTATGAGCGCAAAGCAAGGGATTTTCTGGTCAAACAGGGGCAGCAGGATCTTCACGACGATGTAAGCCGTGCTCTTGGTATCCTGAGTACGGCCAAGAAAATCAGTAGCGAGGAAACCATGCATTACCTGTCAAAGGTACGAATGGGAGTCAATTTAGGACTCATTGAGGATGTGCCTGTCGGTACGATCAACAAATTATTCATCCATACGCAGCCCGCTCACCTGCAAAAACTGCAGGGTAGATTGCTGGGGTCCTCTGATAGGAACGTGGAGCGAGCGACTTATTTGCAATGTCATTTGAGTGAGAAGCTCAGCGACGGTGAGTTGAATTAGCCTGTATTCTCGGCCTTTTGCTGGTTTGGGCCGTGTGGGGGACATAGCAGTGTGTGTCGGGAAGGTTGATCGTCATTACTTGTCAGGCTGTGTATAATCGGCGGACTTGCCGTGTGCTTCCAGCAGTGTGACACACGGTCTTTTTGAAGATCCAACGCCTTATCGCCCCTCTGCTGGAACCGTCCTTAGGGTCGGAATCGTAAAATTCGTTAGGGTTGTTCGTGTCGATGACCGTTATTTGGCATAAGCTTTGACGTACACCATTCGTGACTCCGAGAGACTGGCGTGAGCGAAGAGACGCAGCTGATTGACCTCGCCGTGCAAGGTGATCGCAGCGCATTTACTGCGTTAGTGGAAATGAATCAGGAACGCTTGTTTGCTTCCATGATTCAGGTCACAGGGTCTCCCGATGAAGCCGAAGATGTGGTCCAAGAGGCGTTCATTCGCGCCTTTCTCAAGTTGGATACCTTCCAAAGAAATAGCCAGTTCTTTACTTGGCTGTACCGAATTGCTTTTAACAGTGCCCTGACTCGAAAACGCCGCAACCGAGCACGCGTATCTCTCGATCATTGGCGAGAAAGCAAAGGGCTTGAGGTCACTGATCCCGCAGATGCGGTTGATGAGCCCATGTTAAGGCAGGAACGGGTGAATCTCGTACGATCAGCGATTCAGATCCTATCGGAGGATCATCGTGCGATCCTAGTGCTACGGGAAATGCAAGAACGGTCATACGAAGACATCGCTGAAATACTGGAGATATCGATCGGCACGGTGCGCAGTCGATTAAGCAGGGCTCGTAATCAACTGAAGGTAACGCTTGAAGCGATGGAAAATGAAGAGGAAGCGATGCCGGAATTTGATTCACCAAGTTGACGTTGTTACTCGATTCGCGGACTCAGTAGCACGTTGCGATAGCGAACGCTGGTGTGGTCACCCTGCAGGTACAAGGGACCGTCACGCATAACGTCTCCAAATAAAGCCCCACCTGTCGCACCCATGACGGGCTGATTGTCGATGACAAGTTTTCCATTCAGACGTACAGTCATGTGACGGTCGACAAGTGTGAGATCGTAAGTCTGCCATTGACCGCCGGGCAAGCCAGCGTTGGTAGCAGGTGCGATTCGACCAAAGATCGCCCCGGGACCACTGATCCCTTGCATATGACTGTCTCGGTCGACAACTTGTGCTTCGTAAAGACCACGGACATACACGCCACTGTTGCGTTGTTTTCCAATGTTGAACTCAATATGAACCTTGCAGTCACCAAAGGTACGAGTGGTGCGCAGGTTGCCAAATTCGCCGTAAGCACTGAAGTCAGATTTCGGTGTTTCGTTTATCATTTCCCCGTCCTCGACTCGCCAGCCATTTTGAGCATCCTTAGGTTGCAATTGCCAACCGCTGAGGTCGTCTCCATTGAACAGTTGGACCGGCTTGCCAAATTGAACTTTGGATAGATCTGGGCGGGAAGGCATGGGAGGGCATCGACGTCCTTGGCCGGACTCCTTGTTCGCATCGGATGTGACGGTGATGATCCCGTCCTTGACGGTTGCAACGTACTTCGTTTTCCTTGACTTGCGATTGCGTGTCAGAACAATCGCATCATCCCGCAGGGTGACTGTCCCCACTGGCTTCGCGGATCCGACACGCCACATCAGCGTAGCTGCTAGTCCCTCTTGGTTCTCGGTGATATCAAGCCAGCCCCCATATCCATCTTTGAAATCGAGGAACCATGTCCCGAGAAAAGTCGCGACCTTGTTGGAGTCTGTGGTTATTTGAGGCTTGTTGCCTTTTGATAGAAGTTGTCCTGGTTGACCGTTCATGAAAGCTATCAGGTCTCGCAGTTCCCGATCTGTCAGCGTGTCAACAAGGCCCTCTGGCATCATGGAAGTATGCAATTCTTTTCGTTCGATAATGTTTTCGGTTTTGAAGACGCGTTCCCTGCCAGTGTTGTCACGGTAAACTTCATTTCCCCCGCCACCGTCGCGAAGCATGATGCCGGTGAAAATGTGACCATCATCGGTCACCAGCATCCGTGGGAAATATTGTGGATCGACATCTCGGCTTGGTTGCAGAATTGAACGCAGTATTCGGTCCGGTGATCCCGCATTTGATACGGCAGACAAGTCAGGGCCAACAACACTTCCTCTGCCTCTGTGGCGATGGCACTTTGAACAGGTGCCAACTTGCGAGTGATGGAAAATTCTGCGTCCAGCTTCAACGTCAACAGGTTGCTTAATGTCTTTGAGTCGCTGTTGCCAGGCTGCTGTTTCGGAGGGGGCAGGACGCCCTTGCCCAATCTTTGCTGGTTGTAACGTAGCGTTCATCAGGTCGGCAGACTTGGGGTAGCGTTTGCCGATTGCTTGTAATGCAATGCGCTGCTTTTCATTCAGTTTGCAGTAACGAAGGGAGCGTATCGCCTCCTCGCGAAGTGCGTGGGACATTGACTCTGCAAGTTCGATTAAACGTGGGATGTTTTCAGTCGATGGCTGCGCCAGTCCAGCGATCGCATCCGCGCGTATGGCAGGCGGGATGCTTGGGTCCTCAGCCAAATCAAACAGCAGTTTTCGAGCATTATCTGTTTGGTTGGCAGCCAGCGCCCGAGTCAGTTCACGCAGAATCTCTTTGTCACCCGTGGCTATTAGTGACTGCCAAAGTGGTTTCTTGAATTCACTGCTTCGGGGGTCCAGTAGACGCAGCGCGTACGCTCGCACTTGGGATGGTGCATTTGTGTCACCGATCCGAGCAGTCAGCATGGCTGGGTCAGCGACACCTGCTTGGGGGTTTCCCGCGAGCGTGTTGATCGTTGCCAAGGCTGCTTCAAAGGTTTTGTAGTCAAGTTTTGGATTTGAGGCCATCGTTTCGACCGCGTCAGAGAATTCGTTTAGGCGAGACTCCGATATCCATCGCAGTGTCTCAAACCGTATCTCGGAATTGTCTTTCCCAAGGAAATATTTGACCCACTTTGTGTTGGTGGGATCGATTCTTCGAAGTGCAACCAGTAGCGAAATCTGATCGTTCGTTGATAAAGTGCTTGCTTCGGCATGGCTGATGGAGTCAACCTTTTTGCCAAGCGCGTTGATCGCTGCATGGGCCAGGAAACGATCTTCGGAGCGACAGATTGCGAGAAGTTCCTTCATTGAAGCCGAGTGTTCGCCGTTCAATAACTTTTCGGCGAGCGTCGCTTGTGAAGTCTTTGCGCGAAGTTCCATTGGACCTAGCCACGCGGCCGATTCTGGGATGATTTCCAGTTTCCAGACGCGTCCACGTCCATGGAGTTGATAGGATCCGAAGACCCAGTCGGTGAGGTAAAAAACGGTGGGGGTCACTTTCGTAATGCACGTTGGCCGGAAATTTTTTCCACCACGAATCAACGGTATTTGCTGGGTCGTAAAACTGGCTCCCGCATCTTCCAGTGGGTAAAAATCAATGCGGTGATCTGTCCATGATGGAACAATGAGCCCATTGCCAAGTGGTGCGATACCGCAGGGTGCTTCAGCGATGCTGTGAAGCATGGGGAGTGTTCCTCGAAGTTCGCCATCCCAGCATACAAAGGGATGGAATGCAGCATTTCCGTAGTGACGCTGATAGCCATAGTCACCACCCTGCACCACATGAAGTAGTCGGCAAGGAGGCCTCGCTCCCGGATCGTTTTCTGCAGCAAAGATAGTGCCGTCCTCTCGTACGCAAACACCAAACGGATTCCAGAACCCTTTGGCGATACGGGCCAGTTTTTTCCCTTCGGGCGTGCAGCAGAAAATTCCGCCCTCGCCCGTTCCAGTGATCGTTTTCTGATCTGCTCCGTTCAGGGTCCACGACTTCCAGAAATTTTCGCCTAAGGCAAAAATCAGGCGGCCATCGGGGTGCCAAGCCAGTCCGCTCAAGCCGTTGTGAGGATATGTTGCTTCCGTCTGTAGTTGAGCGAGAACTTCGACTTTGTCTCCCGATCCATCGTTATTGGAATCTCTGACCCGTAGTATTCTGTCTCGCTCTGCTAGGTACACCCAACCGTCAGGACCAAGTTCCAAGTCCATGGTAGCTGTGGTCTGGTTGAAAAATACGGAACGCGTGCCATCTGGTTGAAGCACGACGATTTCATCGTGTTCCGGGCCTTCGTAGTCTTCCGGACGAAAATGCGTATGACTACAAACCAACCAAATGTTTCCCTTTGAATCAACATCCAGGCCTGTCGGCGTGACTACATCAGGGTGCTCAGCGATCAGAGTCAGTTTGACACCCTTTTCAGTCAAGCTGAGTTCAGGGTTGAGTTCATTGGGTGGACCCGCAGCTTGGGCACAGGTTACCAACGGTAGCATGGATATCAGCAACGCAATTGCAAGTAGTTTCATTGGAGTCCCAAATGGCATGTTTGTGTGCGAAATGATTTTGCTGATGTTCCCGTGGGGCCAGTAGTCGCATCTTCGGTGTTGTCCGTGGCGACTGATTCTTCCGCCATAGGAAAGCATTCTGTCAAAATGCTCCTCGCGTGCTTTTGTATTGGAGGTGCGACTCGCTGCAAAATGGGTTGCCGAAATTGTTGCAGGTGGGCCAGCGAGGAATTGATGCTGGAGTGATTCAGAATCGATAGGTCGTGGCATGAGCGATTGTCTTGAAGTCGAGGCTGAAGGTTGGCTGGCGGCGGGCTGTTGGGAAGTGGCGAGCTGTGCCATTGATGCGCGAGCGATAGGTCAGTGTTGGGCCATTGTGGGACCTCCTTGACCGTACATCGGTACCTAAATTGTAGTGGATCATATTTCAATTGTTTCCAAGAGATGAAAGAACAACGCATTATGTGTAGAATCAACCGAAACGGTACCTTCACACTCTCTCCTGCTGACACATCCACCATGACACGATTTACTATTTTGCTGGCGTTGTTTTTTGTTGCCTCTTTGTTGCCCCAGAATACCTTTGGTCAGGCAGCTGCCGAGGGAGAGTGGATTCAGCTTTTCAACGGAAAAAACCTGGACGGTTGGACCCCGAAAATTCGTTACCATGACCTCGGTGAAAATTATGGAAATACATTCAGGGTCGAGGACGGGTTACTAAAAGTTGGCTATGAAAACTATGACGGCTTCGGAGAACAGTTTGGGCATTTGTTTTTCAAAGACAGTTTTTCAAATTACCGAATGCGGGTGGAGTATCGATTCGTAGGAGACCAGTGTAAGGATGGCCCAGGTTGGGCGTTGCGGAACAGTGGCGTGATGGTTCACGGCGAGAAGCCTGAAGGGATGGCGAAAGATCAGGATTTTCCTGTCTCGATTGAAGTTCAACTCTTGGGTGGAGATGGCAAAAATAAGCGAACCACATCAAATCTTTGTACACCTGGCACAAACGTCGAAATGAATGAAAAGCTTTTTAAACCGCATTGCACCAAATCGTCATCAAAGACTTATCATGGTCCACAGTGGGTGACTGCGGAGATTGAAGTGCGCGGAAATGAGGTCATCAAGCATGTGCTTGACGGAGAAGTCGTGCTTGAATACACCAAGCCACAGTTGGACGATCGTGATGCACACGCGAAGACGCTTGCCGAGAAGGCTGGTACAAAAATGCTGAGTGGAGGTACGATTTCACTTCAATCCGAAAGTCACCCAGTGCACTTTCGCAAGGTTGAACTGATGGTGCTGGACGGTAAGTAAAGCTCGTGAACCGTCAATCTGATGCGTGATTTGGCTGTGGTGAACTCTCGCGTTGGGTATTTCGGTCAGCATTAGTTCTCTGCTGCCTCGTGTTGCCGTGTGCTTGGTGCGGCCGTGGTTTTCAGCAATGGATTGCAAGAAATAGCGTTCAACTGAATTTGCGACTTCTCTTTGCAAACACTCGTTTTCAGAAGTGTCACGATGGGTGGTTGGATCCTGCGGTTGCATGCACTCATGCATGGTTGTGGAACATTGTTGGCGGCCATGCGTAGAATCAAAGTATCAACTCGACTTCTGTTGGTTTAAGTCGGGACTCGTCAGTACTTTTTATGCATTAGGGGCAAAGGTACCATGTCGCAAGCGTTGATTAGCGTAAGCCCGATTGATCGAGAGGTCCTTTGGCAAGGAGTCGCTGCTGGTGAGTCAGAAGTTCGTCAGTGTATGGGAAGAGCAGTAGCGGCAATGGCGACTTGGCGTTCCATGTCGATTGATGAACGCATTGAGATCGTGAGACGTTTTGGTGCGGAATTAACTGCGCGACGGACGGAAGTTTCGACATTGATTAGCCGGGAAGTTGGCAAGTTGGCATGGGATGCAGATGGAGAGGTCGGGGCAGCGATTGCTAAAGTTGAAATGTCGATCCTGGCTCGCGAACAGCGAGCGTCTGATGTGCAGCTTGAGGTCAGTCAGACTTCAACAACGACGATCCAACGTAAAATCCGATACCAGCCAGTTGGGATAGCCCTCGTGTTGGGGCCGTTTAACTTTCCACTGCATCTTCCGGGGGGGCAGATCATTCCGGCATTACTTGCTGGGAATGCTGTTGTCTTCAAACCAAGTGAGCAGGCAATGGCCGTTGCTCAGTGGATGATTGATGCATGGTATCGCGCCGGGCTTCCTCGTGAAGTCTTGCAGTTGCTGCCGGGCGCGGCACAAACGGCCAAGTTGGCGATAGACGCGCCCGAGGTGTCCGCAGTTTTTCTTACAGGTGGACGGACGGCCGGTCATGCGGTTCATCGACAGTTAGCTGGTCGACCGGAAGTTCTGCTCGCTTTAGAGTTGGGGGGGAATAATCCAATCTTGACCATGGATTCTGTTGATCCGGAGGTTGCTGCGAACATTGTTTCGTTCTCTGCGTTTGTTTCAGCTGGGCAGCGTTGCACGTGCGCTCGCCGTGCCTTGTTTCTTAAATCAGCAGCCGGTCAGAATCAAATTGATACCTTGGTCAATCTGGCTCGGTGTTTGCGGAGCGGCATGCCGTTCAGTTCACCTGTTCCACAAGTAGGCCCACTCGTCTCTGAGGCCGCGGCCTCAGGGGTGCGTCAAGTCTATGAGCGTCTGGTCACGCTGGGTTGCAAACCGTTATTGTCACCAGCTGTTTCTCAATCCTGTAGTTCCCTGATTGAGCCGGTGATCGTGGACGCTACTGGTATACCTTTCGAGTCAGTCCGCGAAATGAATGAAATGGAGTGGTTTGGACCACTTCTAGTGATTCAGCGGGTGGATGACTTTGAGACTGCCGTGGAAGCAGCGGCTCAGACTCCGTATGGTTTGTCGGCGGCGCTGCTCGGAGGTACAGAGAAGATGTTTGAACAATTTGTTGATTGTGTTGGAGCCGGGGTTGTTAACTGGAATTCACCGACAACGGGAGCCGCAGGTGCGTTGCCATTCGGTGGATTGGGAGCCAGCGGCAATCACCGTCCAGCTGGATTTTTTGCGATCGACTTCTGTTGTGATCCGATTGCTTCTCTCGAGCAGTCAGTGCCAGTAACGGTGGATCCGTGGGGCGTCGCGAAATGACGTTCATCGACGCACAGATTGACCGAATCGTCGGGCCAACGCATCACTTTGGTGGCTTGGGCGTTGGGAATGTTGCCTCGCAAATGCATGCAGGGCAGACTTCCAATCCACAAGCGGCAGCTCTTCAGGGACTCGATAAAATGCGTTTGGTGGCGGGATTGGGTGTGCCTCAGTTGATTTTGCCACCTCAGCCGCGACCAGACTTCGGTTTGTTGAAAGCTCTTGGATTTACAGGTGCCCCAGCGGAAATGCTGCAGTCAGTCCTGAGCACGGACCCGGTGATCCTGTCGGCCGCAGCGAGTTGTTCCGCAATGTGGACAGCTAATGCTGCCACCGTGACGCCCTCTTGCGATAGGGATGTTGGGTCTGCTGTCATGACGGTTGCAAATTTGAGTGCCAGTTTGCATCGTTCGATTGAGGCGACGCATGCTCAAAGTGAAATGGCGTTGTTATTTCGAAATGTATTTGACGTGCGTCAGGCGTTGCCTGGTGGCGCACCATTGCGAGATGAAGGCGCAGCAAATCACATGCGTTTGTCAGGGACCGATGGCCAATCAGGGTTGAATGTGTTTGTGTATGGTGATGGTTCGCCTGAACCACAACATCATTGGCCGCGGCAGACAAAGGCTACCGGTCAGGCGATTGCCCGAAGCCACGGATTGCAAAAAAGTGATGTGTTCCATTTGAAGCAGCATCCCGATGCAATTGATGCCGGAGCATTTCACAACGATGTCGTGGCTATGAGCCATCAGGATTTAATCATTCATCATGAATTAGCTTTCGCTCCTGAAAGTTATCAGGAAATAAAACGGCTGCAACGTCGATTCGAAGATGTCGTACAAAGCCCATTGAGAGTCCTGAGTATCAGTTCGAGAGAACTGACGTTGGATGATGCGATCAAGACCTATTTTTTTAACAGCCAAATTGTCACGGCGTCAGAAGCAGGAAAGACGACATGGACCATTCTTTGCCCAGTTCAAGTGCAGCGAAATCCTGTCACGCATCAGTTAGTGAAGCGTTTGTGTGCTGAGCAAGTTTTTCATGCGGTTCACTTTGTTGATCTTGGGCAAAGCATGAATGGTGGTGGTGGGCCGGCGTGTTTGCGATTACGAGTCCCGTTATCAGAGCAGGAACTCGCGTCTGTGCCTGCTTCGGCACTCTGGACGGAAAATCGGGATTCGGCTTTACGCGACATCATCAGTGACCGTTATCCCAGTGAGTTGAAGCTCGCTGACCTTGCCAATCCTGAAATCTGCCAGCATGCTCTGGAGACTCGGGGATTGATCGCGAAATGCTTGGGACCAAAACCTGCGAGCGGTTAAGGGTTTTGCTGGCGAGTCGTTTATTTTATAGGGATCAGTCGTATTCTACGTTTGCGATTTGAATTGCAATCACGAGGCAGTTACTACTGCGGGCACACACCATTTCACTTCAGTGTTGCCGCCATGAATCCGGCCGCTAATGCAGGCGGTTCATGTGTTATCCAGAGGGGTGTCCCGTGGTTTTGATAAGTCAGCGTAGAATTCGGTACGCCGATCATTAAATCGATGAATTACGTGTTTGCCGGGGACGCGTTCAATTCGCTTATTTCTTGCCAAGTCGAGGTTGATCTCAGCTGTTAGGGCTTGCTCGTCCGACCTGTCAGTACTGGCCAACACAATTCCATCGGGACCGCAGATCGAACTGCAGCCACAAAAACCGAATCCATTCTCTTCCCCGACACGATTGGCGGCAGCGAAAAAAAGATGGTTTTCCATGCTGCGTGCTGGTGGGACGACTTCTGCTGTTCGGGACGCACCATTGGGCCAGTTGGTCCCCAAGGTGATAATGTCTGCTCCCTCGAGAGCGAGTAGACGCATTGGCTCCGGAAAAGAACAGTCGTAGCAAATCGCCATGCCGATATTTGCGGACCCAGCGCGGTGAATCTGATAAGGAATGTCACCTCGGTCAACAAATCGGTCGATACCCAAGTGGGGAAGATGAATTTTGCGATAGTGGCCGATCATGCCCTCGGGGCCGAATAACGCGTAAGCATTGAACAAAAGGTCGCCCGAGCGTTCCAGAAAACCGAGTGTGAGCGTAAGTTCATGCGTTGCGGCAGCTTTGATGAAAGGATCAAAACGCGAGTCATTCAGCTCCATTGCATGTGGCAAAGCCTCATCCCGACTGTCGTACGCGTACCCAGAAAGCATACACTCTGGGAATACGACGAGATCTGAGTTTTGCACTGGTGCGGTATCCAACCAGTTCAAGACACGCTCGATATTTGCAGGAATATCAGCAAAAGTAACATCGGATTGAACGCAAGTTAGCAACATCGCAATAGCCGTTATTGTCGCGGAACTAATGAGGGAAGCAAAGTATTATGAACGATTCCATGTTCGACTACGACCTGCTTGTGATTGGAACAGGTCCCGGTGGGGAGGGCGCAGCCATGCAAGCTGTCAAAGGTGGGATGCGTGTTGCCGTAGCTGAGCGTTATCGACAGATTGGTGGCGGTTGTACGCATTGGGGAACGATACCCAGTAAGGCGTTGCGGCACACGATCACTAGCACCATGAAGGTGCTCAATAATCCTACTTACCGTGAAATGGGGATCAACACCCGCCCAACATTGGAGCAGTTGAAACGCGGGACTCAGGCAATCATTGGGCGTCAGGTTACCATGCGACAGTCATTTTATGATCGCAACGGGGTGCCCGTATTTCGTGGTCAAGCAAGATTTGTTGATGATCATGCTATTTCAATGGATGGTGATGAGCCCATCCGTGCCAAACATTTTGTCATCGCGACAGGCTCGCGGCCCTTTCACCCGAATGGTGTCGATTTTGATCACGAGAGGATTTACGACAGCGATACCGTGCTTGGTATGGACAAACGCCCTTCCTCGATTTGCATCTACGGTGCAGGCGTCATTGGAACAGAGTACGCATCGATGCTGAGGAATCTGGGAATCAAGATAAATTTGATCAACACCAGATCAAAGTTGTTGGAATTTCTTGATGATGAAATCATCGACGCGCTCTCTTATCACCTCAGGGATCAGGGAGTCATTCTTCGGCATGATGAATCAATGGAGAGCATTGAGGGAAGCGATGATGGTGTCATTCTGCATCTGAAGAGTGGCAAGAGAGTCAAGACAGATGCTTTGCTGTGGGCAAATGGTCGTTCAGGAAACACGGAAGATCTGGGGTTGGAAAACATTGACATTGTTGCGAACAATCGCGGGCAAATCGAAGTCGATGACCAGTTTCAGACCGTGATTCCCCATGTTTATGCAGTGGGTGATGTGATTGGTATGCCATCACTGGCTAGCGCTGCCTATACACAGGGACGTGCTGCTGCAAATCACATGCTCGGTCATGTAGACGGAAATTTGCGGATTTCGGATTGTCCCGCTGGGATCTATACGAGTCCCGAAATCAGTTGCATTGGACAAACTGAGCGTGAGTTGACCGCCGCATGTGTGCCTTACGAGGTTGGTCAAGCACAGTTCAAGAGTCTGGCGCGAGCTCAGATTACCGGTGAAACAGTGGGGATGCTGAAGATTCTCTTCCACCGTGAAACACTGGCGTTGCTTGGTGTGCATTGTTTTGGGGCGAATGCGTCTGAGATCATTCATATTGGCCAAGCCATCATGAATCAACCTGGCGAGAAGAATACGCTGAAGTATTTCATTGAAGCTACCTTCAACTATCCGACGATGGCGGAAGCTTATCGTGTCGCAGCGCTCAACGGATTGAATCGGCTTTTTTAAATGACTGTTTGCATTGCAACTGTTCGCTAATGAGCGATATCCAGCTTCATGTGTCTTCCTTACGTTGCATTGCGGTAGGCAGTCATATTCATGCTGCTGGTTCGGTGGCCTCAGTGGTCGACGATGTTTGTGAATCAAGAGCCTCCACCACGGCACAGCCACAGGAATCGCTCCAAACATTAACCGAGGTGCGGGCCATGTCCAAAACCCGATCCACCGCGAGAATGATACCCTGCATTTCTAAAGGTAAACCAACTGCCTGCAGGATGATGACCATCATGACTAAGCCGGCATGTGGAATCCCTGCTGCTCCAATGCTGGCCAACAATGCGGTTATGGCAACAATGATCTGTTGCGAAAGAGGCAAGTTGTATCCGTAGTGTAATTGTGCGATGAAGAGCACGGCGACCGCTTCGTACAACGCGGTTCCATCCATGTTGATGGTGGCTCCGAGTGGCAAGACAAAGGAGCCTGTTCGGTTACTGATGCCCGCTCGTTGTTCAACACTCGTTAACGTGACCGGAAGCGTGCCGTTGCTGCTCGCACTACTAAATGCGGTAAGAAGTGCCGGGGACATCGATCGGGCATATTCAAGCGGTTTGCGTTTAGCAATGAGTCTTAAAATCAGTGGCAAAGTGATGCAGGCATGTATGAGCAGCGCAGCTGCCACCGTCAGTACGTACCATCCCAAAGCTTGAAAAACACTGCTGCCCTGCGTTGCAAGCACCGCAGTGATCAGGAAAAAAACTCCAATGGGAGCCAGCCTGATGATCGCGGTTGTGATCGCCATCATGACTTCCAGTCCAGCTTTGGTCAGGTCGTGGATGCGAGTTGCTGTTGTGCCTCCAACACGCACCGCAAAAACACCAAAAATGATGGTGAAAGCGATGATGGAGAGGAAGTTGGGTTGTGTTATCGCGGCGAGTGGATTTGAGGGGATCGCGGCCTCAACCTGCGCGAACATGACGTCGATGAGCGATTTCTGATGCGTTTCGTCGATACTTGGAGCACCGGCGGGAGGGCTATTGGTCGTCTGTAGCCCTGGCCGAATCAGATTGACAAGCAGCAAGCCTGTCAGAATGGCCAGAAGACTCGTCGTCAGGTAATAGCTCAATGTTCTTTTGAACATTTTGCCAACACCTTGTCTGCCACTCAGGCTTAGAATTCCTGATAGCAACGAAGTAATGATTAATGGGACTGAGACCATTTGCAGCATGCGAAGGAACAGTCCGCCAATCTTTTGGCACCAACCGCCAACCTGCTTTGCAAAACTCTTGCCATGCTGATTGTAGATTTGACTCGCCAAAGGATCTTGCTGGGCTAATTGCTTGAAGGTCCGAATTGCGTCACTTGAGCTTGACGACGGATCGACGGTGACGGTGGTTTCTTGCTTCTTGTCGCGATAGCGAATGACTGTCTGTGAAGATGAGTCATTTACTTCAGCTTCTACTATTCCCGCTGGTAAGCCTGACGTCAGTTTGACCGACCGTTCTGATGCGGCCATGTTTAGAGCAAGTCCGATGCAGCAACCTGCTAACATTCCAATCAGGATTTGCCAATGTAATGCTAGGTTTCGCATGCCGCGTTCTATCCTGTGCTTAATGCAGTTCGTCGGTAGCTATCACATACGCTGTTGCGTGCGTGCGGCATGTGGCAAGGGAGACGTGGATTTTTTCAATGCCAACTTGCTCAGCCCAGATCGCGGCAGCGCCACCCAATGCGATGGAAGCACCCTCTCCCTGCCGTACCACTGTTTCAATGTCTGTCCATTTTACGCCCTGATTGCGACAACGCATCGCTTTCATGGTCGCTTCTTTTGCCGCCCAACGCGTCGCAAAATATTGATTGGCATTCGCTGTCTTGAGGCAGTATTCAACTTCATTGGGAGTGTAGACCCGATCAAGGAATTGCTCGCCGTGAGTCTCAAGCATCTTGACGATGCGAACGCACTCAACAATGTCTGTACCGATACCAAGAATCGTCATCTTGCCGACAGTTTACATGAGCCATGAAACAGAGATTGAGTGAAATACCCGCATGACAGAGCGTACACCTGCCATTCGTCGGACGCTCGCCTCAACCCCCAGCTGTTTTAATATTCTACCGTAATCCGCAGGCAGTTTGTGCGCGGCTCAGGACTCCACCAGCAACTTCCCGAGCACGATCCGCGCCTTTGCGAAGCGTCTCGCGAACATAGTCCATGTTGTTTGCGAGATCTTCACGACGATTTCTCGCATCATGGAAGTACGTCTCACTTGCTTCCGCAACAGCTTTCTTGACGTCGCCGTATCCAAACCCCCCGCGGCGGTATATCGCGGCCATCTCCTCAACCTGAGCAGGTTGGGCAAACAGTCTGAATAGTTGGTAAAGGTGATCCTCGTCAGGTTCCTTTGCATCCTCCATCGGTCGGCTATCGGTGGTGATACGCATGATTTGCTTGCGTATCTTTTTGACTTCACCAAAGAGCGGGAGTGTGTTGTCGTAGCTCTTGCTCATCTTTTGGCCATCCGTGCCCGGCACCTTGGCACCATTGTCGAGCGTCCTCGCTTTTGGCATCACAAAAGTATCACCGAACGAGTGATTGAAGCTGCCGGCCAGATCTCGGCAGACTTCGATGTGTTGAACTTGGTCTTCGCCGACGGGGACAACCTCTGAGTCGTAGGCCAGAATGTCGGATGCCATGAGTACTGGATAAGTGAATAGTCCAGCATCGGCAGCGATTCCTTTTGCCTTTTTCTCCTTGTAGGCGTGGCAGCGTTCCAGCAATCCCATCGGGGCACCCGTCATCAGCAGCCAAGTCAATTCACTGACTTCGGGTACATCTGATTGGACAAACAGCGTTGCTTTTGCAGGGTCGAGGCCCAGCGCTAGCAGGTCCAAGGCGGCATCGAGCGTGTTCTGACGCAGTTCGTCCGGGTTTCGGATCGTCGTCAGGGCATGCAGGTCAGCGATGAAGTAAAAGCCGTCATTCTCCTCCTGCAAATCAATGTATTGGCGAATGGCGCCGAAAAAGTTGCCCCAATGGGGACGTCCCGTGGGCTGGATACCTGAGAGAACACGCATGTCTCGTCTGCGAATTAAGAGTGCAAAAATAGTAGAACAGGACAGCGACTAATTGTGAGCGATTGCGGGCTGCTCGCGTAGTCCCCGTCGGAATTGGAAACTGAGAAACAAAATTCACAGGAATATCAACGACGACGTGAACCCATGACTGAGGGAATATCAACCATTCGGGTTGTTGCTCTCACTGGCGTTGGCCTGACCCTTGGGAGCAGCTTCAGCAATCCCTTTGACCAGAGGCCACATCAAAACGGCTTCCAGTAACATCCACGCTTCCAGGGCGAGTGTCGAAATACCAATCACGATCACGATCCAGTTGGGATCATCTGAGTTGATCCACTTTGGTAGGTCGGTCAGCATCGCCCAGGCCGGGATGATCAGCATGAATACCATTGGTATCACAATAAACCACACCGGGATATTGCGACGCCAGAGGTAAAAGGCAATCACTAAAAACGCCAACCCTGCCAGCAATTGGTTGGTTGCTCCGAAAAGTGGCCATAGCAGCAAACCGCCTTTGCCAGCGAAATTCTCGAACCACCATGCTGCCCCGGAAACGCCTCCAGAGGTAGCCGTTTCTGACAGGTCGGGATGATCAGCGATGTATTCGGCGGTAATTTTTCCGCCGACCGCATCAGACAGGCTGATTTCTGGTGTTCCTTTTGGCAATGCGGCAATAATGAGCGCGAGCACAACCGCAAAAATGGTGGCGCAATGTTTGTTGGTCAGCCAACGCATTGGATTCATCGAAACGCCACCGCCTGACTCGCTGGAGGGTTTTCCACCGAGAGTACCGGCAAGCTCCTGGATGACGTAGCGCTGTAGGCGGCAAGCTGTATCGAGTGTGGTGCCAGCGAATGACGCCACCAGGACTCCCATCATTGCTACTGCAATCCCGGACGGTATCGCCATCGCTTGCAGGAAATTCGATGAGCCATCTACAAAGGCTGCAACTTTGGCTCCGAGTCCTGCTGCCGAGTCCCAAGACGCGTAGCGGGCCATGTAAGCGGCTTCGCCAGTGACCCATTCTCCGGCTGAGTTCATGGTTCCGAGTCCCAAGCCAGCAACACAGGCCAAGATTACCAGCGTGGCAAGAAAACCCTCCGTCAGCATCGAACCGTAACCAACGAACTGTGCATCTGTCTCGCATTTGATTTGTTTGCTGCTTGTCCCCGAAGAGACAAGGCAGTGAAAACCGCTGCAAGCACCGCATGCAATTGTGATGAACAGGAATGGAATGACGGAGGGAGCACCATCGGGGTTGGCTCTGATCATGGGAGCACTGATTTCCAGCGGCATTCGCTCTCCACCGGCGTGAGCAGCACCGCCAAACAAACCAGCGACGCATAAGCCGAGAACAACGAGTCCCAATGCAGTGATTAGCTGAAGAGAATTAATGTAGTCCCGCGGTTGTAGGAGCGACCATACCGGAAGCACGGAAGCGACGTACGAGTACGCCAGCAGGATGACAACCCAAGTGATGACGGACCAGGAGGCCATGGCCTGGTTGATCGTCGCCAAGAAACCGGTATTCCCAAAAATCAGGGTTACATACATGGTCGCCAACGCGAGTAGTGATGGGAGTAGCAGATTGACGTTGCGTTTGTGCAGCCACATTCCGATCGCAAGAGCAATCGGGATTTGTACAAGGCATGGAAAGATAGCTGACGGGTACTGCTTGAAAACCGACGCAATCACCAGCCCGAAAATTGCCAGCACAATGGTGAGAGCCATGAAGAGGACGATTAGGAACAGAACTCGCACACGTTTGTTGAGAACTCGACCCGCAACATCGCCAACGGTTTGTCCTTGGCTTCTCATGGATACGACCAAAGCCCCAAAATCGTGGACTGCTCCGACAAGAATCGATCCTAGCAACACCCAGACCAGCGCGGGCAGCCAGCCCCACATCACTGCGATTGCGGGGCCTACGATCGGACCCGTACCAGCGATGGAAGTGAAATGGTGTCCGAACAGAACGGATTTGTCCGTGGGAACGAAGTCTCGGTCGTCATTGAGTTCGATGCTCGGCACAGAGGCAGCCGGATTCAACGAAAAAATCTTGCGGGCAAGCCAGCGGCCATAGGTGTGGTAGGCAATGACGTATCCAACCATCGCTCCGAGAGCGATCAACAAGGTGGTCATTCTGTGGTTTCCTGAGGCGGTTGGGTGTTGGGGGCAGGGATTGTGGAAGGTTGTGCTGGCAGAAATGCCAGACAGCCGGGAATTTCGTGAAATCGCCAGCGGTGGTGAAAGCGCCAGCGAACCTTATACTAACGCCATTGCAGGTGACAGATGTCCTGCAGATTGATTCCCAGACCATCCTTGGACGGAGTACGGCGAAAGTGTCGGAAAGTATTGCGAAAACGATAATTATCGGCAGTGGCCCTGCCGGTTGGTCAGCAGCGATTTATGCAGCGAGAGCTAATCTGCAGCCAATTCTATACGAGGGAACTTTCAAGCCCGAAATGATTCCCCTGGGGCAATTGGCTTTTACAACAGAAGTCGAAAATTACGCAGGTTTTCCTGCGGGTAATGTGCGTGCATTTGTTGAGTCGGCCGTGGCGAAAGATCGACATTACAACTTGCCACCAGCGCCCGCTGGTCACGAGAAAGATGGTCAACCTCATTACGCGGTTCAGGGAACTGAGCTGATGGAGTTGATGAAGCAGCAAGCGTTGAATTTTGGAACCGAGGTCATCAGTGATGATATTGAAAGCGTCGATTTCTCGGGAGACGTGCATACCCTGAAACCGGCGTCAGGCGAGTCCGTACAAGCTCACACGGTGATCATCGCAACGGGAGCTCGGGCAAACTACCTTGGGCTCCCCTCTGAGGAAGAGTACAAGAACAAAGGGGTCAGTGCATGTGCTGTATGCGATGGTGCATTGCCGATTTACCGTAGCAAGCCATTGGCGGTGGTGGGCGGAGGTGACTCTGCGGTCGAAGAGGCCACCTATCTCGCCAACTTGGCGAACGCCGATACGATCTACATGATTGTCCGCCGTGATCAGATGCGGGCATCCAAGGTGATGCAGGAACGAGCTTTGAGTCACCCAAACATCTCGGTGTTGTGGAACAGCACGGTCGGTGAAGTACGTGGCGATGGTAAATTGGTCAATGGCTTACGTGTCGATAGCACTGTCGATGATTCTTCTCGTGATCTTGAAGTTGGCGGGATGTTCGTTGCGATTGGTCACACCCCCAATACCTCGTTCCTCAACAATGCGGTTGAAATGAATGAGAAAGGATACATTCAGTGGGCCAAGCCGTTCCGCACCAATACGAGTGTTGAAGGTGTGTATGCGGCCGGCGATGTTGCTGACGACTACTATCGGCAGGCGATCACGTCAGCTGGCACTGGTTGCATGGCGGCTTTGGATGCAGAACGTTACCTCGCAGAACGCGAGTAAACTTTGCCGTTTCGTGTTGGCGGTGGATAAACGAATCGTTTTTGAAGCCGCTCACATCACGGATGTTGCAATCAGAGTTGGAGGGTTTGCAGAAGTGAGCCAACAGCGTTTGCCACGACGGCAGGCGTGATGCAGTATCATTCTTCTTGTGCCTGCCCTGCCCTGCCCTGCCCTGCACTGCCCTGCCCTGCCCTGCCCTACCCTACCCTCTCCTCTCATATCTTCCTTCGTCTCGATGGTTTCCTCATGAACAATGAACAATCCGCTGCTTCCCGTGAAGATGTTCTACTGGAGTCAGCACAAACGGCTGGACCACTTGGTAAGGCTGCGATTTACACTCGCTTGTCAGGGCCTGGGTGGTTGCAAGGTGCGATTACATTGGGAGGTGGGTCGCTCGCTGGGGCTTTGTACCTTGGTGTGCTGATGGGGACCGAGATGATGTGGCTGCAGCCCGTCGCGATGATTCTTGGTGTCGTGATGT
>Ga0315321_10000431_pt1 | contig 30654 bp, 28 predicted proteins | sample M180m21515metaG_FD_203464 | JGI IMG/M metagenome (GOLD analysis project Ga0315321, IMG submission 203464) | Ammonia-oxidizing marine archaeal communities from Monterey Bay, California, United States - M1 80m 21515 | ecosystem: Environmental > Aquatic > Marine > Intertidal zone | place: USA...
CATTGACCGTTCAGCAGTAGATTACCTTTCTGCTATATAGCCGTACCGTATCGCATTCCCATATGTCGAGCATTTCGCCATGACCTATTGCGTCGCCCTACGCATGAACAAAGGCTTGGTTTTTCTGTCGGACACGCGCACCAATGCCGGCGTCGATAATATCTCCACCTTCCGCAAGATGTTCACCTGGGAAGACGAAGGTGAGCGCGTTATCACCATGATGACCGCAGGCAACCTGGCCACCGCTCAGGCAGTAGTCAGCATTTTGGACGAGCGCACAAAAGCACCGGCGGATCGCGCGCCTTCAATGTTTCAAGTCGCCAAACTTGTTGGGGATACGCTGGCGGAAGTCGTGCGCAACAGTTCACCTGACGGGCAGTCGGCAGATGCGTTCGGCGCTACGATTATCATCGGCGGCCAAATCGGCGACAGCCCGCCACGGCTATTCCTGGTCTACCCTGAAGGCAATTTCATCGAAGCGTCCGACGACACATCATTCTTCCAGATCGGCGAAACCAAATATGGCCGCCCGATCCTGGTCCGTGCTTTCGACCCAGAAATAAGCTTTGAGGATGCCGTTAAGCTGCTGCTGGTGTCCTTCGATTCGACCATGAAAGCCAATCTATCCGTCAGCTTGCCCATCGACGTTCAGATTTATGAGGCGAACAGCCTGAAACATGGCCGCGATATTCGGATGGGCGCGGACGACGAATATTACAGCATGATCTCGAACAGTTGGGGCGAGGCGCTGCGGTCCACCTTTTATTCGCTCCCAACCTATACTTTTGACGACTAAGACCCTGTGCCTTAGCGCAGAACCGCACCATTCCGCACAATCCCTGCACGGGCTAACCGGCGCCGAGCTTCTACTGTGATGCCATTCGCATCCGTCAGTCCAAATGCGCCATCATCGATCCGTAGCAGGGTCGCATCCCCCGGTCCGCCAACGGCCAGTCCGCCAAGTTCAGGCCGCCCCATGGCTTTGGCCGGGTTGATAGTGGATGCAGCAATGATGTCCGAGAGGTCCATGCCGAGATGCAGGAATTTGGACAACGTCACCAGTTGATCGACCGCCGGGCCAGGCAGCGACATGGTGTGGACATCAGACGAAATACAATCCGGCGGCAGCCCAGCCGCCATCATCGCTTCCGCCACGTGCCAGGAAAATGAGCCTTTGCCATGGCCGATATCAAAGATGACGCCCATTTCTTTGGCAGCCAGCACTTCATCCCTAACGCGCCCGTCCATTGTCGTCGGCGATGCCGGGAATGGACGATAGCAATGGGTCAGAACATCCCCTGTACGGAGCCGTGACAGCACTTCCATTCGGGACGGCGGCGGATGGTCCAGATGCGCCATGACGGGCATCCCGAGTGCGTCCGCCGATTCAATTGCGATATCCAATGGCGCCACGCCAATACCGCCGGACGCCACCAGACCGACACGCACTTTAACGCCAACGATAATGTCCCGATGCTCATTGCCGACGCGAACGACTTCCATTGGATTGAGCAGGCGTATATCGCCAGATTCGCCAACCATAACTGCAGGGCTGAACGCGAAAATGCCCGCGAAGCTAGCGTTGATATAAGCCAGCACCCGCGCCTCTGACTGCTTAACAATATGGGCGCGGAACCCATGGAAATTGCCGGGGCCAGCACTGCCCGCATCCACCAATGTCGTGCATCCGGACTGACGCATATAGGCATCTGGATTAACACCAAGCGAAGTGCCGCCCCAATAAATATGGGTGTGCAGATCAATCAGCCCGGGCGTCACATAAAGGCCATCGGCTTTGATGGTTTCTTCCGCACCGGTACCTGCATCTGCACCGATGGCGGATACTTGGCCATTTTTGAAAGCGATATCCGTCACGGCGTCCAGGCCGCTTGCGGGATCAATGACATGACCGCCGATGATAGCGAGATCATGAGACATATATGTGCGCCTTCATGCAATGCCTTTTCGCTCAAAGCGTAGCCGTTCGCTGCCTCAGCACCTATATTAGGTCCAACCAACTGAATAGAGGGCTCCTGCCATGACCGATAAAGTCGTCAAAACAGATGCTGAATGGAAAGCCCAGCTTTCTCCAGAATCATATCAAGTGGCCCGTAAGCATGGCACTGAGCGCGCCTTCAGCGGCGAATATCACGATAGCAAAGCCAAGGGCCGGTACGACTGCATTTGCTGCGGCCAACCGCTGTTCAGCTCTGATACCAAGTTTGATTCCGGCACGGGCTGGCCAAGCTATTGGGCACCGATTGATGAGGACGCCGTGACCGAAAAGAAGGATCGCTCCTTCTTCATGGTCCGCACCGAAGTTCTCTGCAGCAAATGTGACGCGCATTTGGGCCACGTCTTCCCCGATGGCCCAGCACCCACCGGCCAGCGCTATTGCATGAACTCTGTCTCCCTAAAGCTGACCAGCAAAGATGAGAACGAGTCCGCCGCGTGAGCGTATCTAAGGCCCAGCCTAATCCGCGCGCCCTCATCGCAGTCGCTTTGCTGCTTATAGGGCTCGCAGTCTACACAGCCGCTGTCGTGACCCTGGCGGATTACCTACCAGGGCATTGGGCGGTTGAAGCAATCTATGCGCTGATTATGGGTTTAATTTGGGTTTGGCCCGCGATCGCCCTATTCCGCTGGGCTGCGAATTGGCGCGCCCAGTAATAGTCCAACGAGCTAGCTTGGCTCAATCACAGCACCTGCTTCCACCATCGTTTCGATAGCATCATCCGCAAAGCCAAGCTCTGCCAGGATTTCGCGGGTTTGTTCGCCGATATGGGGGGCATGGTGTGTGTCTTCCCGCATGCCGCCGCTGAAAGTATTCGGCGTTTTGGTTTTGAGGATGCGACCTTCGGTTGGGTGATCTATTTCCACGAAAAAGTCGACGTCGTTCAAATGCGGATCATCGAGCAGGCCGTCTATGGTGTTGTAGCGGGCAGCAGGAACATCGATCTTAGCGAAGATTTTGACCCATTCGTCAGTCGTTTTCTGCAGCAGGCCCTCAGCGCGAATTTCGAAGTATTCTGCTGCATTTTCAGAACGGGCTGCTGCATCTATGAAGCGCGTATCATCCTTGAGTTCCGGCTTTCCAATCACATCGAAGAACGCTGCGGCTTGGGCATTCGTGTTGGGATGCACAGTGATGTAGCTGTCTTTGGTCCGCATCGGCTTGTAATCGGGGCTGAGCAAGCGGTTATCGCCGGAAGGCCCGGCGGGCGGCACGAATGTGATCCCGGCCAGATGCTCAGAGGCTACGAAGCTCGCCATATTTTCCAGCATTGGGGTCTCGATGCTTTCGCCGACACCAGTTTTCTCGCGGCGGTAGAGCGCGAAGCCGATGGATTGGGCTGCGACCAGGCCGGTGACATGGTCCGTCATCACCATTGGCACGAAGCGCGGCTCGCCAATAGCGCGCTCGAACGTACCCGCGACGCCAGATAGGCTCTGTACAATCGGGTCATAAGCCGGGCGATTGTAGTAAGCGCCACCTTTGCCAAACGCCACAATCCCACAATAAATCAGCCGCGGATTAATCTTCTGCAGGCTCGCGAAATCCAGACCCGCCCGCTCCAGTGCTGCCGGGCGGACGTTGGAGACGAACACATCCGCACTGGCCAGCAACTTTTTCATCGCTGCCAGGCCATCCGGCTTTTTTATATCCAGGCAAATAGACCGCTTGTTCCGGTTGAAGTTCATGAATTTCCCGGACATGCCGCGATTGCGGGCACCCCTGGCCATCAAGCGCAGTAAGTCGCCGCCCGGCGCTTCCACTTTGATAACGTCGGCACCCTGGTCCGCCAGCGTGCGGCCACAGATCGGCCCGACGACAATTGTCGTCATATCAACGACGCGCACACCTTCCAGGGGACCACCGGCCATTATTCGAACCCGATATTCATTTCCGCACAGAGATGACCATGCTGATCCTCGACCCAGCAGAGAATACCGCCATCCTCATCCCGCCCGTGAACGGTGATGGTGTCGCCAACCCAGATTGGTTTCGTGAGGCGCGCATTCAGGCCCGTGATCATCCGGTCCGTATGCTTGCAGGCAATATCGGTGACTGTCTGCATGGTCAGGCCACCGTTCTGAACGGTGTGGTTATAGCCTTCGCCATCCCGCGCATAATCGGCGTCATAATGGATGCGGTGGGCGTTCCAGCTAACGGCACCGTAGCGGAAATTCTTGGCCTCAGTGAAGGTCACGACCTCCTGCCATGCGCTATCCGTCGGCGCTTCTTTTGGCTGGGTCGCGGTGGTTTTGGCACCTGGCTGCACGGCTTCCCGGTAAATCGCGTCGAACTCATCAATGGCGATGACTTTGCCTGCCGTCTCAAACGTCAGGCGCATCGTCAGAATACAAATATTGCCCGAGCGGCCGCTTTTCGGAATGATCGCAGCGACTTCAGCCGTTTTCGTTGCAGGCTGGCCGACCACCAGATTCCCCATGATCTGCACCCTCCGCCCAGCGCCCATCCGGCGCGGCAGCGGGATTGGCGGCAGGAACACGCCCTTGTTGGGATGCCCATCCGGCCCGAGATCGGAATCCCGGCAGATATCCGGGAAAAACATGTTGAACCACTGGCGGGGGATCGGATCGCCATTCTTGAAACTGGCAGGATCGACATCCATCGTCGCAGCCGCGCGCTGGACGGAGCTTAGCCCCATCTCATCTTCGACCACGCGCTTCGTGCCGATCCATTTTTCTAGTTCCGGCATTGCCGCTTGAACATCGGGATTCATCTTAAAGCAAGCTCCTACTTGAATGTCTCATTGGCTTCGACGCCCCAAACCTGGCGGCGGGAAACCCAGCCTTTAATCTCACCCTTGCGCACGCGACACCAACGGGGTGTGCATTCCGGCGTGCGCAGAATGACGCCGCGCTCGGCATAAGCAACGACCCTGGAATCGCCGTCCGCCTTACTGTGTATCGTCGCACGGCCATTGCTGACGACCAGCAGGGACCGTGCGCCAACCAGAAGGCTTTTGTGCATCCAGCCACGCAGGCCGTCATACAATTTCACCTGCCGCCACAGACCCTCTTCATCGATGACCTGCACCGGCATACCGGCATGCATCAGCGTCCAGTCAATCTTATGGGCCTTGCTCGGACCAAGCCTAAGATGTGCTGGCGCATTGCGGATCGAAACATAGCGCGGCAAAGGATAGCCGGTGTTTGAGCCAACCGCTTTGGTCGCCTGTGCATTGGCGACCTTAGGCCCAGCCACAAAACTGGCGCATAACACCAGCATCAAACCAAGACTGAGGCCGCGAATAAAGTCTTTCACGCGCGCTCATACTCCTTGGCCGGGCGATTGATAATCGCATCCAGAGGGGCCGCCTGGCGCGCGCGCTGCTGCTGCGTCTCTGGCGGAAAGCCATAAAGCGTTGACCGCTGACGAACCGGGCGGCCAATGCCGTGGGCAATCGCCTCCATCCGATGCGGTGCCAACTCTTCGCCGTGCGCAGCGCCTGCGGCGCGCGTTATGCTTTCATTCATCAACGTGCCGCCATTGTCATTGGCACCTGCATTCAATGCTGCAGCAACCCCATCCGGCCCCAGCTTCACCCAACTTGCCTGAATGTTGGAGAACCACGGGAAAAGCGCTAGGCGCGCGACGCTGTGCATCAGGATCGCCTCACGGAATGTCGGGCCTTTGCGCGCTAAGCCTTTCAGGTAGATCGGCGCTTCTTCGGCGACAAACGGCAATGGCACCAGCTCGGAAAAACCGCCGGATTCTGATTGCGCTTGGCGGAGCCGCAATAGATGCGTCGCCCAATGGCCGTAATGCTCAACATGGCCATACATGATGGTCGCGGTGGAGCGGAGGCCAATATCATGCGCGGCGCGCATCACTTCGAACCATTCCGCCGTATTCAGCTTGTCCGGGCAGATGATATCACGAACTTCGTCATCCAGAATTTCAGCGGCAGTACCGGGCAGCGTGCTCAACCCTGCGTCCTTCAGCATACCCAGATATTCAGGGATCGGCAGGCCTAAGGTTTCCGCACCTTGGCGCACTTCCAGCGGCGTGAAGGCATGGATGTGGATATCGGGGGCGCCACGGCGGACAGCGGCCAGAATGTCCAGATATGTCTGGCCGGTATATGCTGGATGGATGCCACCTTGCATGCAGACTTCAGTGGCTCCGCGGTCCCAGGCTTCCGCGACGCGGCGCTCAATCTCTTCCATGTCCAGCACATAGGGTTTGCCGCGCAGGTTTTCCGTCAGCTTGCCCTTTGAAAACGCGCAGAACTGGCATTTGAAGTAGCAGACATTGGTGTAGTTGATGTTCCGGTTGACGACATATGTGAGCGTATCGCCGGAAACCTCTTGGCGAAGTGCATCAGCCGCTGCCGCCACGGCGGAGAATGCATCGCCGCGCGCCGAGAAAAGAAATGCCGCTTCGTCCGCGTCCAGCATTTTGTCCGCAAACGGCTTGTCCAATATCCGCGCGAGACGGGAGCCGACAATCGGCGCCTTTCGTTCCGCCAGCAGATCAAGATCACTTCGCGGCGGATCATGCGGCTTGCCGGCTTCCCAAGCGTCTGTTCGGGCATAGCCTTCAGTATCGATAGCGCGGCGAATGGACGGTGCCAGCGCCTTATCGACCCAGCGGGCAGCGTCCAGCGCGTAGGATGGGTACACCGTGAGCCGTTCGAGCAGCAATTTGCCCGCCGCTGCCGTTTCATCCGTCAGGCGCTGGAGGTGCGGCCAAGGCGCTTCCGGGTTCACGTAATCTGGCGTTACTGGTGAAACACCGCCCCAGTCGTTTACGCCAGCCCGCACCAATTTAGCGAGCCCGCCGGGGGAGAGGTTTGGTGGGGCCTGCACGCTCATCGCCCCGCCCATGACGAGGCGGGCGATCGCGACGGTCCATGCCAGATCATCCAGATCAGGCTCCGGCCAATCCCGCATTTTGGTGTCTGGCTTAGCGCGGAAATTTTGGACAATGACTTCCTGGATATGCCCATGGGCTTCATGCACACGACGGATTTCCAAGAGCGCAGCAATCCGTTCAGCCCGGTTTTCGCCGATACCGATCAATATGCCAGTCGTGAACGGCACAGCCGCGCGGCCTGCTGCTTCCAGGGTATTGATCCGCGCTTGAGGTTTTTTGTCGGGGGAGCCGTAGTGCGGCATGCCCTTTTCAGTTAGGCGCTCAGACAGGCTTTCCACCATAATGCCCATGGATGCGCTGACAGGACGGAGAACCGCCAGGTCATCATCGGTCATAAGGCCAGGGTTCAAGTGCGGGACAATGCCCGTTTCCTCGAACACCAATTTCGCCATGGTACCTAAGTATTCGAGCGTTGATGCGTAACCAAGCTCTGCCAGATGTTCCCGCGCTGCCCGGTAGCGCAGCTCTGGCTTATCACCCAGCGTGAAGAGCGCTTCCTTGCAGCCCTGGGCTTGGCCGGCGCGCGCCGCCTCCAAAACTTGTTCCGGCGTCATAAACGCCAATGCGCCCTTCTTCGGCGGCTTAGCAAAGGTGCAATAATGGCAGACGTCCCGGCAAAGGTGCGTCAGCGGAATGAACACTTTGCGGCTGTAAGAGACCTTATCGCCCCAGTGCGCGTCACGAAGTGCGGCAGCAGCGGCCATCAATGGCGTCAGGTCATCAGGCCCCGTATCCGCAAGCGCCATTGCTTCATCATGGAATAACCGGGCACCGCCAGCAGCAGCGGCGATGATTTCATCGAGATCATCCATGGGTCAGATCGCTCCCCAATTCGTAGATGTGATTGCTTCAACCACCATCAAACCCCACTGCGCACAGCTGGGAAGACTTCTTCGGCCAGAAGCTGCATTTCGTCCAGCACCATAGACTGCGGCATGCCCGGATATTGGACGCCAAAGACGAAATGATTGACGCCAAAGCGCGTAATGATGTCGATGATCTGCTCTGAGATTTCCTCTGGCGAACCGAAGAGGAAGCGATCTTTCACAAGGTCCTCATACATCATGCCCAAATCATTATCGCCCTTCGGCATGGCCTTCGCCTGACCCCATTCATGGTAGGCGTCATATTTGGCCTTCAAATACGGCTCTGCCAGGCGCATGGCTTCATCGCGGGACTTGGCGACGAACACCTCCCGCATCATTGGGAAATCTTCCGGCAGGTCCGGTTTGCCGTTGTCTTCAAGCGCTTGCTTGTAAACGCCCATCTGGCGCTCAATTGTATCCAGCCGGTTATGAGGGTTCACAAACCATGCGTCTGCGACCCTGGCCGCGCGCTTGATGGCTTTATCCGCATTCGCGCCGACCCAAATGGGCGGCAGCGGTTGTTGCAAAGGTTTGACCGGGCAAGAGGCGTCAATAAGCTCAAAGTGCGAGCCAGACATGGTGACTTTTTCTTCGGTCCAAAGGCGTTTGACGGCTTCTAGGTTTTCTTCGAAGCGCTTGGCGGCGTCTTTCGTCGTCGTGCCAAACGCCTGGAACTCTACCTCACGGTAGCCGATGCCAACGCCGAAGATCAGCTTGCCACCAGACATGACGTCAATATTGGCGAAGGTTTCTGAAACATCCAGCGGCTTGTGCAGCGGCAGTAAAACAATGCCTGCGCAATGGCGCATATCTGGCGCTTCGGCCATGATCCGCGCCATAAACGGCACCTGCTGGAAATCCAGCAACGGATAGGCGCTGTAGTGCGAGCCTTTCATCAGTGTGTCAAAGCCAAGCGTGTTCGCGAGGCGGGCCTGCTCACACGCCTCAAGGAACCGCGCATGCATATCATCGCCGACAGGGTTCTGGCCCCGATTGAACAGGCTGAAACGGATGTCCGTCATAAGAATTCGTCCTGAAATTGCGCACAGCACTTAGGAAGATTTAATTTTGCCCTTTTGGGAGCTTAGCTGCAATCCCATGCGCATCAACAAACGCCCGCGCCCGGCATTCAGCCCCCGTCGCCAGCGCTGCTACTAAGTCTTCAGGCGTATCGACATCAAGTGCGACGCGGGGCAAATCATCCAGAATGTTCGGCGTAAGGCCCAGCTTTGCGGCTTCTACCAAATGCGGCTCAAAGCTGACATGGCCGAAATGCATGGGAAACAGCGGCCCTGGCGTCAAAACCAAGCAATTGGAGCCGCGCCGTGCGTGATCGGGCACGATGGTCATTGCTGGGCGACTGGATGGATGGCGGGCAAGAATAGACTCGATATCTGCCGCCTTAATGAGCGGCGCATCTGCCGGGAGCGTTAGGACGCCATCAGCCCCTTCCGCCGCCAATAGTTCCGCTGCCCTTTGAACGGCTTCCGACTGGCCAATGTTCTCAGGCTCGCCTTCAACACGGGCGCCGTAGCGTTCTGCCAAGGCCGAGGCTACGAGGTCATTGGTAAGAACCAGCACGCCTGCCAGCGACGGCGCGCCAGATGCCGCTTCCAACACGTCTTCCGCCATGGCCCGGAATAGGCCGCGGCGCTCTTCATGCGTCAGTGCGGATGCAAGGCGTGTTTTAGCATTCTCCAGATCCTTGATCGGGATAACGCACCAAATCCCACTCACCCAATCGGCCCCGGCGGCTGCCCGCCGACAATGGAGTGGATGAAGTAGGCATAGGCTGCGCCCGCAACCAGGTTGATCATCAGATAAAACCGCTGAACGTCCTCTACCTGGACTTCGCCTTGGCGGGATTTCCACACCGCATACATCTTGGTCAGCGGGTTCACAGAAAACATCTGGCAGCCAAATGTCAGCAATGCCACCTGCACGCCCCAAGCGTTATAGGCAAAGGCGGCGGGTGCCGCCCAAACCAAGATGCGCAAAAATTTGAAGGTATCGTTCATGGTGCGCGCATCGCAAGTTCGATCCAGTCGTTCAAGTCTTCGTCCAATTCATGGCCAACGGGGGAGACAGTGATAATGCCAGGCATTTGTTCTTCAGCCGACGGATCCGCTCCATTACGAGACAGCGCTTCCGCCGCCGCATCCGGCGACATCCTGAGCAGCAATTGATCCTGCACGACGCCAAGGCGCATCGTGCCAGACTGGTAGAATATCAACCCGCCCAGCATCTCCCGCTCATCAGCCCCGCCATAAGGCGTCAGGGCGTGGCGAACACGGTCAGCGAGGGCGTCATCATAGGGCATGTGCAGCTATTGTTTCAGGCAATTCAGAATGGCAGGGTGCGAGCATGACAGTCTCGCAAGATCATCGCATCATCGCAATGTGGTCCGGCCCGCGCAATGTCTCAACGGCGTTGATGTACAGTTTCGCGCAACGACAGGACTGTGCGGTCTGGGATGAGCCCTATTACTCAGCTTGGCTAGCTAAAACTGGCCAAAATCACCCAATGCGAAATGCTGTTCTTGGTGCAGGACCGGCAGCGGCAACCGATGTTGCGGCACGAGTGCTTGAACGGCCCACGGACGCAGCGTCCGTTCATTATCAGAAGCATATGGCGCATCACATGCTACCAGCTTTTGACTTGGACAATTGGTTCAACCACGCAACCCATGCTTTTCTGATCCGTGAGCCAGCGCCTGTTCTGGCGTCATATACCCAGAAATTTGAGGACGTCAGCTTAGATTTGCTTGGCTACCCGCAATTAGCGGCCTTGTTCGATCGCGCTGCCGATGCGCTTGGTCACGCACCCCCGGTTATTCGCGGCAGCGACATTCAGCAGGCACCGGAACTGTCACTGGTAATGTTGACGGACGCCCTGGGCCTAGCTTTCGACCCCGCAATGTTGAACTGGCCAGCAGGGCCAAAGCCCTATGACGGCGTCTGGGCACCTCATTGGTATGATCGGGTTTGGGCTACTTCGCAATTTGACGGCCCGGCGAAATCAGCCACGCCATATCTTCCAGCACATCTTGCACGGATCGCTGACCAAGCGCAGCCGCTTTATGAGCGGCTTGCCGAACACGCGCTTTCTATCGCCCGGTAGAACCAGCCATCCAAAAAGAAACCGCCGCCCTGGAGTGATCCAGAGCGGCGGTTCTTTAGTGTGCCGTCTCTAGCAGGCCGAAGCCTACTGGAGCGTTTTATCCGGCGCTGACTTACTTGGTCAGGCGGATTTCAACACGGCGGTTCTTCTGTTCACGAACACCGTCGCCGGTGGCAACAGCTGGATCGCTTTCGCCAACCGCACTGGCTGTTACGCCATCACGGGAAACGCCGATCAGCTCAAGTGTATCGACAACCGATTTGGCGCGGCGAGCCGAGAGGTCCAAGTTGTACTGTTCCGAACCAGACGTATCCGTGTGGGCGGTTAGCAGCATCTGGGAGCCTTTGAGCTTGGAGGCGGCTTTCTCAGCGTTGTTGATTTCCAACTGGGCTTCGTAAGTGATCTCGCTGCTGTCAAACGGGAAGTAAACAATCCATGGGCCCATAGCAGGCTTAGGAGCAGGTGCTGGAGCTTTAACTTCCAGGGCGTTCATGCCGTCCCAGAACCAATCGCGGCACCATTTGATGTCGGCTGGCTGAATGTTTTCTTCAGCTTCCTGCATCCAGCAATCAAAACCGGCTTGGGCTTTGGCAGCTGCAACAGGGTTGCTTTCGCGCGCGCCGCTATCGAGTGCGGAAACGAGCAGAGCACGAGCAGCAGTAATATCACCAACATATTCAGCTGGCAGATCACGGTCTTCAATAGCCTGAGGGCCTGGGGCGTCGCCGCCGGCAGTCTGCTGAGCGCGTTGACCGAAGAAGTCTGCGTCCGTCCAATCCTGCTCATCCGCTTCCATTTTGGCGAGCTTCTGGTAGTTGGCCGTCAGCGCATCATTGAAAGCTGGGCCGTTGGATGTGGCGCTCATGCCTGCATCGTAGAACTGCGCGCAAGCGCCGAGGCCGAGGCCGAGTCCCGCAACCGTAATCATTTTACCGAGACGTACAAACATAGTGTCCCCCTTTTGTTGGGTCGGTTTTCCAATTCGCATTTTCGTCCGGCCTTCAAGAAAGGCGCGACCGCATCGTCTACAGTCCGCGATTCAGGAGTCTAACAAAGAACTGAAGCGCGAATCGGATCGACTATTGGAGCCTTTTAAGCCGAAACTGTGGCTATGAAAAGCCTTTGTCAGGACAAAGGTTCCGGGAATTGTGCCGAATTAAAGAATAAATCGCGCATCGCGGCACCTTCCGGCGCAAAGATCGTACCATCTTTACCTCGCTTTAACCTTAACGCCTGCCAGAGCGGCCTGATGTCGAAATCAGAAGGAGATGCATAGCGCCGGTGCAGGTCGGACATAATGGGCTTATCTAGCGCTCCATCACATATGCGCATCAGGTTCTGGATGCTTGTGCGCTGGGAGGCATCGCCAAGCTGCCGTCGAAAACCGCGAAAACAGGGCGCTAATCCATCTGGATGGCCGAGCTTCGCCGTCTCATATTGCGCCAGAAGAAAGAATAGCGCGCCAGACCAATAAGGATGACCGCGCCTATCCAGGCCTTCGGTATTGAGCGCTGCAGCGCCCGTCGGCATCGCCCGCACCCTCTCATCCCATGCGGCGCGGCGCGGAATGGCACCACCAAGGCCACGGATCAACGGCTCCAGATATGTGGCCATGCCTTCCATGAACCAGGGACGCCGCGCAGGCGCGAACGGGGCGCCCACATGGACCAGTTCATGGGTCAGCACCCAATCTTTCTCGTGCAGGAATTTTGGCGAGTCTTGTTTGGAAATTCGCATCAGCAATGTCGGCCCGCCGCCGCCACGGACGCGCCCAAACGGGTCATTCACACGCCGATGGGGTGTAACTGCGACCAAAAGATTGTCAGCCGGAAACCCGCCCCAATAGCGCCCAACAAGCCCAGCGAAGCGCGTTATCCAAGCCGTGATCGCCGCATCATCCATAGCGAACCCGTCATCCAGAACCGCGACAGTAATCTCCGCTTGGCGCGCACCTGTGCGACCGGGGTCCGTGAAAGCGCCGGGACCAGGCGTCATAACCTGCATCGGCTTGCGGTCCGTAAAGACAGTGTAGCCGCGGAATGCCCAATCTTCGCTGGTGATAGCCCCCGCTGCATGGGGCAGGCGTTCAGCCGTGAGGTTATGCAGGAATAGAATGCCTGATGAGTTTTCCCGGTCTTCATCAACAGGATGCGGAACTTTTCCGTCAGTCGCCATTGGGATGCCGAGCCAGGCGTCCACCGGCGCCATCACGCCACGGGGCGTTGCGGTGAAATCAGCCGAGCTGGCCGCACTGGCCAATGCACCGAGACGGGCTGCGTAAGTCAGCCGACCGTCATCAAGCCGTCGCCAGTCTGTATAATTTTCGCCGCCATAAGCGAAAGCGAAATCTTTGGGCAGCATATTTTCCGTACAGCCGATTGTAATATCGACCACAAGCGAGCGCAGGTCTTCGGCCATCCGGGGCGGGACGATATAGGCGCAATCAGGCTGAGCGGCGTGTGCCGAGCCCAACGAAAAGAAGGCGGCAGGAAGCAGGAATGCGAGCCCCGTCGCCATCCGGCTAAGGCATTGGTTCCAATTCATCCATTTTCTCCCGGCATGCCAGGCGCATCCGCAAAGACATGCCGAATTTCTGTGGTCAGGTCCGCCACCGTGGCATCCAAAATGGCAGCGCCTTTTGCTGCCGTCGCCAAAGTGGGGTTCCCCGTAGCGCCCTCGCTGGACTACTCCCCGGGGCCGGGCGGACAGCCATTCGCGAGGCGCGATCGGCTGCGAAATGCGGGCACTGCTGGGCGTTCCCTTTGCAGTCGGCGGATCGGCTGGGGCAGGGTGCACTTTCGTTAGGTCCACCAGATCGGGCCTGAGCGCCAACATCAAGGATGTTTCCCGCTCATCCGCATGGCCGCCAGACGCATCATCCAGCACGGTATCTGCACTCCGCCCGAACAGCCGAAGATGCGCCATTGCTGGTCGAACCCCGGTTTCTGCAAAAATCGTATGGCTGGCGACAGTTACAGGTGCCTCTGTCGATACGCCGCCATTCATCAAGATCAGGCGTGTGACGCCGCGATCGATCAAGCCGCGCATCAGCGTGACCAGCAAATCCTCAAATTGACGCGCAGGGATATGCTGGCTCGCAGGATATTCAACGAATGCCGGATAGAAGCCGAAGCCCACAGTCGGCGCTGATTACCTGAACGACCTCCTGCCGCTGCCATATACGGAAGAAGCGCTGGCTCAGGTTGTCAGCAATGTGCAGCAGGCCCAGGACGCGTTCAAACGCCCGATTCTCGTATAAAACGCGTCCGCCTATATGACTTTCGCTGCCTCGACCATGCCAGAGCATGTGTTCATGGCGGAGGTTTGCCGCCAAGCTGGGTGCAAAGCGCTGCTCGACGTGAACAATGTTTATGTGAAAGCGCGCAATCATGACATTGACGCCAGCGCCTTCATCGCCGAAACGCCAGCAGATATTATCGGCGAGATCCATCTTGCCGGTAACGCTGTCAATCTGTTCGATGATGGCCAGGAAATTCGCATTCATGACCATGGATCCCATGTAAACGCCGCCGTATGGACGCTGTTCGAACAGGCCATCGCCCATGCCGGCCGTGTTCCTGCGCTGATCGAATGGGATACGCGCATTCCAGCCCTGGAAGTCATGCAGGATGAGGCCGCCCGCGCTGAAACGATCATGTCGGCCCATAGCGATGCAGCTGATGCAGCCTGACCTCTCCACCCTACAAGCAGATTTCCGCGCGACTGTGTTGGCGGATATCGGCGCGGATGGGACTGAACCTAAACCGCCCGAAGCCCTGTTGGCAGCAGTAAATGCGAACGGCATTCCGCCAGAACGCCACCTCGCCATTCACAGAAACCACTTCGCTACAACGTTGATAGAATCCCTTGGCGGGGTTTTTGAAGCGACACGAGCATTGCTGAGGCCTGAATTCTTTGATGCATTCGCCAAGCACTATGTCCGGGCAATTCCACCTTCCACCCCGGGATTGTTCGAATATGGTGAAGCATTCCCGGATGCGCTTGCCGACGCACCTGGATTAGCAGATCACGGATATGTGATTGACGTAGCCCAGCTTGAGTGGGCCATGCACGAAAGCTTCCACGCGCCCGCTGCCCCAGCGCTTCAGCCAACCCGGCTAACAGCCCTGCCAGCGGACCAAGTCGGCGATGCAGTTCTGATGGCGCACCCAACTGTTCGGCTGATCCAAGCCGCGTTTCCAGTTCATGCGCTTTGGCGTGGAGCGCTGGATAACGCGGTTGATGGCGACATGCTGCAGGGTAAACCAGCACATTTAATGCTATCCAGGCCTAGCTTGGATGTTGAGATGGCACCGCTTTCACCCGCAACCTATTCCTTTCTGAGCGCATTGTTTGCAGGCCAATCAATCGGCACCGCCGCAGGCACAGCAGCAAGCACGGCGCATTTGATCTTGGCGAGACATTAGGGGCCTGCCTTGCGCAGACTGTCTTTGCCGACGTAGTGAACACCGGAAAACTTTAACGGAGGGCGATATGTACGAAACGGGGCGCGTTCCACGCGAAGGCGTGTTGGGCATTTGGGATCGGTTGGTCAATCTTTCTGAACAGATTCCCATGTGGTTGATCCTGCTGACGACGCGCATTGGCGTCGCCATGATCTTCCTGAAATCTGGGATGACTAAAACAACGACAGGGCTCAATGTGGCAGACGGCACGTTCACGCTGTTCGAATATGAATACGCGCTGCCGGTCATTCCGCCAGATATCGCCGCCTATTTGGCGACTTATGCTGAGCATATCCTGCCGATTCTATTGATCATCGGTCTTTTCGGGCGCCTCTCTGCGCTTGGCCTGCTCGGCATGACGCTGGTCATCCAGATCTTCGTCTATCCCAATCTCTGGGATATTCACTTGTTCTGGGCAGGGGCACTTCTGCTGCTCGTATCCAAGGGTCCCGGAGCGATTTCGCTGGATGCGATGATCGTGCGTTTCATGGACCGAAAGTGAATAAACTGTAACTCATGGGGATGTGATAAGACTTTAATCATCTAATCCGCCCCATGATCGTACATTTCATACAGCCTTTTAGCGGGTGGTCCACTAATTGGATGTGAGACCAAGTTTCGAAGCCAAACACGGAGGATTAATTATGAAAATTTCTAAGACAACAGGCCTGATGGTTGCCGCTGCAGCCGCCGCAATGTTCGCAGCCGGTACGGTCGCTACGACCCCTGCCGCTGCTGGCGGTGGCGTCAAATGCGTTGGCGCCAACTCTTGCAAGGGCTCCAGCGCCTGCGCCACTGCGACTAGCGCATGCAAAGGCCAGAACGCATGCAAAGGCCTTGGCTGGACGAAAGCGGCTTCTGCCGATGCTTGCACGAAGGCTGGCGGTAAGCCTGCCTGATCCAAGCTTCACGCTTGATTGATACGGCCGGGCCTGGAAACAGGCCCGGCCGTATTGTTTTCTGGATCAGATTTTCCGATATCTAACCCATGACACAGCAGCCCACACAGCCTGAACGCAGCCGCCCCTATCTCGGGTTCGGCCTCGGCCTCCGCCCGCAGCATTACCCGGACTTGCTGGAGCGTCCCGACGATGCTCCAGCCCCGCGCGTCGACTGGTTTGAAATCATCTCAGAGAATTACATGAGCGCTGGCGGACGCCCGCTGATCAACCTGGACAGGGTGCGTGAACGCTACCCAATGGTGATGCACGGCGTGTCGCTCTCCATCGGCTCCGTCGATCCGCTTGACCAAGACTATCTCGACAGCTTGAAAGCACTGGCGGAACGGGTTGATCCTGCCTGGATTTCCGACCACCTCTGCTGGACCGGGGTAGACGGCGTCAACCTGCATGACCTGCTACCGCTGCCATATACCGAGGAAGCGCTCGCCCATGTGGTCGACCGAATCGGCCAGGTTCAAGACCATCTCGGCCGCCGCATTGCACTCGAAAACGCCTCGACCTACGTGACCTTCACGCATTCAGAGATGAGCGAGTGGGATTTTCTGGCGGAAATGGCGAAGCGCGCGGATTGTGATTTGTTGCTGGACGTCAACAATATCTTCGTCTCGGGCTTCAATCACGGCTTTGACCCGATTGATTTCATCGAAGGCCTGCCCGCTGAGCGGATCGCGCAGATCCATCTGGCCGGTCACGAACATAATGAAACTCACATTGTGGATACCCATGATGCGCCGGTAATTGAGGCCGTATGGTCGCTCTATGGCGAAGCAATACGCCGTCTCGGACCCATCACGACGATGATCGAACGAGATGCCGATATCCCACCGCTTGCCGATATGGAGACGGAGCTTGATCGCGCCCGCGCCATTGCCGCCAAAGCCCAAGAGCAAGCAGCCTGATGCGCCTCCCCGAATTACAACGCGCCTTTGCGGCCCGCATGCTGAATGGCGATGACGCGATCATGTCAGTAATCCAAGACAGCAGCTTAGAACGGCGGGATGTGCTGATGGGCGTGTATGAGCACGCTTATGGTGTGCGCCTCGCGGAAGTTCTGGAAGGCGATTACGAGAAACTGCATGCCGCCATCGGGCCGGACGCGTTTCTTCAGATCGCGGCGGATTATGTGACAGCGAACCCATCCCACCACCCGAATGCCCGCTTTTTTGGTGCCGGCGTCCCCGCATTCCTGCTGCAAACTGCCCCTTGGTCCGCAACCCCCTGGCATGGCGAACTGGCCATGCTGGAATGGGCCATGGGTGAGGTTTTCCTGGCTGAGGATGCGCCGCATCTATCCATGGAAGCCATGGCTGCACTGCACCCGAACGATTGGCCGAACCTGACATTCACAATTGCAAGCGATATCCGCCGGATCACCACCCGCCATGGCGGGCCGGAGGCTTGGCTCGCAGTCAATGATGACACGGACCCCGCGCCCGCCGCTGCAGCAGCGGATGGGGACGAGCAGGCCTGGTTGATCTGGCGGGATGAATTCCAAGCGAACTTCCGCGCCATGGATCCACCAGAAGCCTGGGCCCTGAATGAGGCGGACGGTGGTGCGACATTCGCTGAACTTTGCGAAGGCCTGATGGAATGGGTCCCGGCAGAGGAAGCCGCCGGGCACGCCGCAGGCTATCTCCGAGGCTGGATTGAAGCGGGCGTGCTGGCGGGGTATGAAATCAAGGAGGCATAGCGGCGCCTGGGTTCTACTTCAGAACCACGATAGCGAAGACCGCGCCTAATTCCTTGGTCCGTTCGCGTACTGGCTTTCCTAATGGCTCTCCGCCCGCTGCTGCTTCTGATGTGCGTCTACCTTGGGCTGACGCTCACGGGCCTCCATGCCATGGGGGCGCTGCTGCCCCATTTCATCACGATCTGGAGCCTGTCTGAAACCGAAGCCGGCATGCTGACCAGTGCGATGTTCGTAGCCTATATCGGCACGGTGCCGCTGATCGCCCTTTCGGAGAAGATTGACGCAAAGCCGATCCTGCTGGTCGGCGTGATCTGCAACATCGTTGGCTATTGCGGTTTTGGTTTGCTGGCTGATGGCCTTTGGAGCGGCATGGCCTATCGGGTACTGCAAGGCATTGGCTTCGCGCTGACCTATATGCCGGGCGTCAAAGCGATCAGTGACAGGGTGGATGCAGGCCAACGTGGGCGCTCCGCCTCCATCTATGTCTCCAGCTTTGCGACGACGACCAGCTTCTCTTTCGTTCTGGCCATTCTGATCGCCGACGCTTGGACATGGCGCGCGGCCTTCCTGCTGCCCGCGATCACAAACGCAATTGCCTTTGTCCTGATTTTGATCGCATTGCCCGCCGCCAAGCCCGAAGCAGCGCCGGCTGGCCCGCGCCGCGCCGTGCTGGATTTTCGCGATGAACTCAAAGACCCCCAAATGCGGGGCTATTTCATTGCGGCCACGATGCACACAGTGGAGCTTCTGGGCCTACGCGCATGGTCTGTCGCGTTCTTTGTATTCGCGGCGGGCGTTTATGGCTTTGAGCCAAGCCTGTTTATCGCAGCCTGTCTGGCCGGATTCCTTACATTCATCGGCATGCCGACCAGTATGGCGGGCGGCGAATACGGCCATAAACGCGGGTTTGCCTATGCCTCCGGAATCGCCATGGCCTGTTCAGCGATTGCGTGTGCAGCCGTTGGATTTTCTGTGATGGGGCCGTTGCTGCTATTTGCAGCCCTGGTCTTGATCCACAATTGCTTCGTTCTGGCGGATTCAGGCGCGCTGAACGGTGGGGCGGCAGCAGCGGCTCTACCTGGAAGGCGCGGGGCGGCCATCACGCTCATGGCCTTCGCCAACGCTATTGGCAGCTTTATTGGGCCACTGCTCTTCGGGTTCGTGCTGGATATCTCAGGCGGGCGCCAAGACCCCTATGCCTGGGGCCTTGCGTTCATGAGCCTTAGCCTCTGCGTTATTATCGGCGTCGCAGCACTCAACAGCGGCATGCGCCATAGCGGCAAGCGCTAAAGCAAAACACCTAGATCACCGATTAGTGCGCGATCAAGTATCCAGGAAGCTGCGCAATTTGCGGCTACGGCTTGGGTGCTTCAGCTTGCGCAGCGCTTTCGCCTCAATCTGGCGGATACGTTCGCGTGTAACGGAGAACTGCTGGCCGACTTCTTCCAGCGTGTGATCCGTATTCATACCGATACCAAAGCGCATACGCAGCACACGTTCTTCACGCGGCGTCAGGGTGGAAAGCACGCGGGTCGTTGATTCGCGCAAGTTCGAGAGGATGGCGCTATCCAGCGGCTGGATCGCGTTCTTGTCCTCAATGAAATCACCCAAATGGCTGTCTTCCTCGTCGCCAATTGGCGTTTCGAGGCTGATCGGCTCTTTCGCGATCTTCAGGACCTTGCGGACCTTCTCAAGCGGCATGCCAAGCTTCACAGCAAGCTCTTCCGGCATTGGCTCGCGGCCAATTTCATGGAGCATCTGGCGGCTAGTGCGCACAAGCTTGTTGATCGTCTCGATCATGTGGACCGGGATACGGATCGTGCGCGCCTGATCTGCGATAGACCGCGTGATCGCCTGCCTGATCCACCATGTCGCGTAGGTGGAGAATTTATAACCGCGGCGATATTCGAACTTATCAACCGCTTTCATCAGGCCGATATTGCCTTCCTGGATCAGGTCCAGGAATTGCAGGCCACGATTGGTGTATTTTTTGGCGATGGAAATCACGAGACGGAGATTGGCTTCCACCATCTCCTTCTTTGCCCGTGCAGCTTCACGCTCGCCCTGCTGGACAATGGTCACGACTTCGCGGAACTCGCCGTAAGGCAGCCGGATTTTCCGGCAGATTTCCCACATTTCTGTGCGAATTTCTTTCACCTCATCCTGGTGATTCTGGCAGAACCGCTTCCACTCACTCTTCTGGCTAATGGAACGGAACCAGCGTGGGTCCGTCTCCCGGCCACGCCATTCAGCGATGAACTTGTCCCGCTTCACGCCGGACTTCATCGCCAAGCGCAGGACCTGGCCTTCAAGTGCGACCGCTTCACGGTTCAGCTCATAAAGCTGCTCGATCAACTGCTCAATCCGCTGATTATGAAGGCGAATTGGCGTTATCGTCTCGACCAATTCCTTGGCGGTACGGAGGTATTTCTTCTCCAGCGTTTGATCCGGATCTTCGCTGCCCTCAATGCGGTCCATCCGCTCAATGCGGGCTTTCTCTAACCGCTTGTGGACGCGGGACAGCTTGACGAACGCTTCCTCGGAAAGCGGCAGCAGCACCTTTTCCATGGCGGCCAGGGAGAGGCTGACGGCCTCATCCGCATCATCATCATCAGATGCAGTGCTGGATGAACTTTCGTCGTCAGATGTGTCTTCGCCATTTGCTGCGGCAGCGGCTTTCGCTTTTGCCTTCTTTTCATCATCGTTGGCGGCAGCGGCGGTGCTCGCAGCCGTGACGACGGTCGGCGCTTGATCGGGCGCCATAGTGTTAATCGTGCCGTCCAGGTCCAAAATATCCCGGAGCAGGATACCCCCGTCCTTTAACGTATCGCGCCAATCCAGGATGGCGAGCGTGGTCAAAGGGCTGCGCATCAGCGCGGCGATCATTTTCTCACGGCCAGCTTCAATCCGCTTGGCGATTGCGATTTCGCCCTCACGAGACAGCAACTCGACAGAACCCATTTCGCGCAAATACATGCGCACGGGGTCATCGGTGCGGCCAATATCGTCATCATCGATATTACCGGCGACCCGCTTACCGGGCGCTTCGGCGTCATCATCGTCAGCAGCAGCCTTTTCGGCTGGCTCGTCGTCGGCTTCTTCAGCCTCAATAACGTTAACGCCCATTTCCGACAGAGCGGCCATGACGTCTTCGATCTGCTCGGAGGACACTTCCTCTGGCGGCAGAGCGGCGTTCAGTTCGTCATAGGTTACAGAACCGCGTTCTTTGGCGGAGGCGAGAAGCTTCTTGATCGCAGCGCTATCATCAAGCTGCAGGCGATCTGCCGCTTCTTCACCAGGCTTAGCGGCCTTAGCGGTTTTGTCTGTCTTGGCTTTTTTCGGCGCGGATTTCGTTGCCGCAGCCGTCGCTTTTTTTGCTTTAGTCGCCATTCTCTCTCCGCCTTCTCCAGCCAACGCCAGATGCCGAATCGCGTAAACGGCCGCAATCATGATCTATAAGGGCGTATTGGTTAACGCATTTTTTTCAATTTTTTCAAGAGGACGGCTGTTTGATCACCGTCCTCGGAAGACCGCCTGCATTTCTGAATCAAGTGCCTGCAACGCTCTATCATCCTGCATGTTCACTGATCGCGCGCGTCGCTGTATCTCCTGATTGACCTCATCTCGCTCCATTGCAGAGATGGCTTGATCCAGCCAAATAGCAATGTCAGCCTCGTTTTCTTGCAAAACTCCAGGCGGGCGGCGCCGCTTAATATCCGAATCCAGCAGAGCTAGCGTCCGCGCCAGACCGGCATTCGTTAGATGGTTGCGCAAGGCCTCAGCGTCAACGCCGGGAACGTGCACAATATTCTGTACGAGTGCCGCCCGGAGACTGTCAAGCGCCGGATCTGCGAATCGGACCAATGCCAGGCGTTCCGCCAACGGCTCGGCCAGATCCGGCCGCTTGAGCAGCACATAGACAAGCCGACCTTCGCCGATGGAGCGTGCAGCAACACGCGGACCCGCTGACGGACGTGGCAAGCGACGCGCAGGTGGCCCCTGGTCGCGCTTCTTCCAACTGTCGCCACGGCCTTTGTAACGATCATAAGAGCCCTGTTGCGACGGCTCCTGCCCAAAGGCTTGGCGCAGGCGATTGCGAACCTCGTCCGTGAAGTAACGCCGTACCGTTTCATCCTGGATGCCCCGCGCCAAGTCGAGCAGGCGTTTATCGAACGCTGCACGCTGTTCCGGCTGCGTTACGTCGATTTCAGACAGCGCATCCGCCCAGATTATGTCAGCCAGGCTTTCAGCGTTCGCAAACGCCTCGTTTAAGGCGTCAGCACCGTTCTCCCGCACCATTTCGTCCGGGTCCTGGCCGCCTGTCAGCAGGGTGAATTTGAGGCTGCGGCCAGGGACCAGGATCGGCAGGCAGCGCAGGGCTGCCCGGCCCGCAGCACGCCGTCCTGCCTTATCGCCATCCATGCAAAGCGTTGGCCTAGCTGCGATCTTCCAAAGCCGCTTGATCTGATTTTCTGTGATCGCAGTGCCAAGCGGTGCCACAGCATTCGGAATGCCCGCTTCGCTGAGCGCGATGACATCCATATACCCCTCGACCACGACGATCTCGCCCGCCTTGTGGCCGGGCTCACGCGCCAGATCGAGGCCGTAGAGCGTGTCGCCCTTCTGGAAGAGCGGACTATCGGGCGAATTCAGGTATTTCGGCTGCGCATCGCCAAGCGCCCTGGCACCGAATGCGATGCAGCGGCCACGCGCATCCATAATCGGGAAGATCACGCGGTCCTTGAAGTATCCATAGACGCGCCCATCATCCGACCTCCGCGCCAGGCCAGCATCGACCAGCACGTCATCCTCATAGCCTTCGCGGCGAAGATAGGCGATCACCGCCATACGGTCCGCTGGTGCATATCCAAGTTGGAACCGCCGCATTGTCGGCTCAGCCAGCCCGCGCCGCTCCAAATAGGTTAGAGCTTCAGCCCCGTGGGGCATGCGCAATTGCTGCTCAAAGAAATGCGCCGCTGCCGTATTGGCTTCCCGCATGCCCTTGGCTTGTTCAGCTCGCGCATGATCTTCCGGCGTTCCCTGCGGCACATCCATGCCTGCAAGGCTGGCGCAGGTTTCCACCGCCTCCATGAACGCCATACCTTCGACATTCATCAAAAATGAGAGAATGTCGCCATGCTCACCAGACGAAAAGCAGTGATAGAAGCCCTTCTCATCATTCACAGTGAATGATGGCGATTTCTCCGCGTTAAACGGCGACAGCCCAACAAATTCCCGGCCCCTTTTGATGAGCTTCACGCGCCGCTGCACGATATCGCTGACCGCGACGCGCTGCTTTAGCTCTTCAAGAAAATGCGGGGGTAGGCTCAAGCCATGAAGCTCCTATTTGGCGGCCAAGCGCTGTTTCACCAAGCCTGACGCAGCCTGCATATCCATAGACCCCGCATTGCCGGATTTAAGCGCGGCCATGACTTTGCCCATGTCTTTAATGGACGCAGCGCCCGAATCCGCAATCGCCTTATCGACGGCGGCGGCCATGGCGGCTTCGTCCATCTGCTCCGGCAGGAAGCCTTGAATGACAGCGATTTCAGCTTGCTCCGCCTCTGCCAATTCCAGCCGGCCGCCCTGTTCATACATTTTAATCGATTCGTTGCGCTGCTTGACCATTTTTTGTAGCAGCTCTTGGATCGATGCATCACTCACGCCATCACGGGAGCCATCGCTGCGGTTAGCGATGTCACGGTCCTTAATTGCCGCTAAAATCAAGCGGATGGTCGAAAGTTCGACTGGGCGCTTATTGCGCATAGCGTCCTTCATTGCGGACTTAAGGTCTTCTCTCAGCATATTTAGCTCCTGAAGCGCGGCGACTCGTCGCCCTTGGCGCTTTAGCGTCAACGTTTTGTTTTTGCAGGATATTGTGAATTCCCGCCAGCTTGACGCTAGCCCCTCATTTGCCTATTAACAGGAAGTTTTGCAAGGGCTGCACGGCAACAACGCGGAGGCGCGCGCCGCCAGCACCTGCGTCAAGGTCCAAGAAGGTCTCCCAGAGGTATGGCGGAATCATCCGGCAATAAGGCGTCTCCCACAGGGGATACGCCCATTATTGATGCGCGCAATCCGGGTTCAGACCCCGCGCGCACCGGCGCGCTTGTGCTCGCCGATGGAACGGTATTTAGAGGCTTTGGCCTCGGTGCCAAGGGGGCAGCGGTTGGCGAGGTGTGCTTTGTCACCTCCATGACCGGTTATCAGGAAACCCTGACGGACCCCTCTTTCGCTGGCCAGATCGTCACGTTCACCTTTCCGCATATCGGCATTGTCGGCGCCAATCCTGAAGATATGGAAACGAGCGTGCCTGCCAGTCGTGGTGCCGTAATGCGGATGGACCCAACGGACCCATCCAACTTCCGCAGTGCCGAGCACATTGATTCTTGGTTGACCCGCATGAACCTGGTGGGCCTAGCCGGGCTTGATACCCGCCGCCTGACCCGCCGTATTCGCGATATGGGCGCGCCAACAGGCGTCGTCATTAACGGCGGCGACGCAGCGCCTGACATTCAGGTTGCCGTGGTTGAAGCCAAAGGGTGGCCCGGGCTTGAAGGCATGGACCTCGCCAAAGCCGTGACCTGCAGCGAAGCCTATAGCTGGACCCAGACAGTATGGGCGCTGGGTGAAGGCTATGGCGCGCAAACGGCACCAAAGCGGAAAGTTGTCGCTATCGATTATGGGGCCAAGCACAACATTCTCCGCCATTTGGCAGAGCGTGACTGCGACGTTGAAGTTGTGCCCGCAACGGCGACGGCGGAAGACATTCTCGCCCGCAAGCCAGACGGTGTGTTTCTATCCAATGGCCCAGGCGATCCGGCTGCGACGGCAGAATACGCCGTGCCTTGCTTGCAGGCGCTGATCCGATCTGGTGTGCCGATCTTCGGCATTTGCCTTGGCCACCAGCTTTTGTCCCTGGCGCTCGGGGCACAGACGGACAAGATGGAGATCGGCCACCGCGGTGCCAACCATCCCGTGAAGGAATTGGCGACGGGCAAGGTGGAGATCACCAGCCAGAACCATGGGTTTGCGGTGATGCGTGACAGCCTGCCAGACGGTGTGATCGAGACCCATTCCAGCCTGTTCGATAGCTCCGTTGAGGGCATTGCCGTTCAAGGCAAGCCAATCTTCTCTGTCCAATACCATCCTGAGGCCTCTCCAGGCCCTCATGACAGCCGCCATTTGTTCGACCGGTTTATCAAGGCGATTGACCAGCATGCCTAAACGTACAGACCTCAAGTCGATCATGATTATCGGCGCCGGGCCAATTATTATTGGCCAGGCCTGCGAGTTCGACTATTCCGGCGCCCAGGCGTGCAAAGCGCTCCGTGAGGAGGGCTACCGGGTCATCCTGGTGAACTCCAACCCCGCCACCATCATGACGGACCCGGAATTCGCGGACGCGACATATATCGAACCCATCACGCCGGAGATGGTCGAAAAGATCATCGCCAAAGAAAAGCCGGACGCCCTGCTGCCCACTATGGGCGGCCAAACCGCATTGAATACGGCGCTGGCATTGGCTGATTCTGGCGCGCTGGAGAAACACGGCGTTGAGCTGATCGGCGCGCGCCAGGACGCGATTGCCAAAGCCGAAGACCGCCAGCTTTTCCGCGACGCCATGGACAAGATCGGCCTCGCCACGCCAACAAGTGCTGTCGTGCGCGATATGGCGACCGGCTTCAAGGAGATGGAGCGGATCGGCCTGCCGCTCATTATCCGCCCATCCTTCACGCTTGGCGGCGCTGGCGGCGGCATTGCCTATAACCGCGACGAGTTCGAAGAAATCGTGCGCGGCGGCATCGACGCTTCCCCCATCGGCGAAGTGCTGGTTGAGCAATCCGTCCTTGGCTGGAAAGAATTTGAGATGGAGGTCGTGCGCGACCGTGCCGACAATTGCATCATCGTATGCTCCATCGAAAACGTGGACCCCATGGGCATCCACACCGGTGATTCAGTCACCGTCGCCCCAGCGCTGACGCTGACGGACAAAGAATTCCAGATCATGCGGGACGCCTCTATCGCAGTGCTCCGTGAGATCGGCGTTGATACCGGCGGGTCAAACGTTCAGTTTGCAGTGAATCCAAAAGACGGCGCGCTTGTCGTTATCGAAATGAACCCGCGTGTGTCGCGCTCATCAGCCTTGGCATCTAAGGCAACCGGGTTCCCAATTGCAAAAATCGCTGCAAAGCTAGCCATTGGCTACACATTGGACGAACTCGACAACGACATCACAGAAGTCACACCAGCTAGCTTCGAGCCAACGTTGGATTATGTCGTCGTTAAAATCCCGCGCTTCACGTTTGAAAAATTCGCGGGCGCTGACCCCTATCTCACGACGTCAATGAAGTCCGTCGGCGAAGCGATGGCCATTGGCCGCTCCTTCCCCGAAGCCTATCAGAAGGCGCTGCGGAGCCTGGAAACGGGCCTGGACGGCCTTAATGAGATTGAGATCGAAGGTGCGCCTGACCGTGACGCCATCATTGCAGCCCTCGCACGACCTGCACCGGACCGGGGCATAACTATCGCCCAAGGGTTCCGGCATGGGCTGTCGTCCGAAGAAATCGGGCGCGTCACCAGCTATGACCCCTGGTTCCTTGGCCAGATCAAAGCCCTCGTGGATGAAGAAGAAATCGTGCGCGCAAACGGCCTGCCAACAACGCGTATCGGCATGGCGCGCTTGAAGCGGCTTGGCTTCTCTGACGCACGATTGGGCCAGTTGATCAGCCAACCGGCGCTCCATGTGCGGGCGCACCGCCATGGCCTGAATGTGAAGCCTGTCTACAAACGCATTGATACCTGCGCGGCTGAATTCGCCTCCTCTACATCATATCTCTACTCCTGCTACGAAGATCCGGGCGCTGCTGAGCCTGAATGCGAAGCGGACGTATCCGACGCTAAAAAGATCATGATCCTTGGCGGCGGGCCAAATCGGATCGGCCAGGGCATCGAGTTCGATTATTGCTGCGTCCACGCTGCATATGCGCTGTCTGAGGCCGGGTACGAGACCATTATGGTCAACTGCAACCCGGAAACCGTATCAACGGACTATGACACCTCCGACCGTCTCTACTTTGAGCCGCTGACGGCGGAAGACGTGCTAGAGATCGCGCAATTGGAAGCCGCCAAAGGTGAGCTCCTAGGCGTGATCGTACAATTCGGCGGCCAGACCCCTTTGAAACTCGCAGCCGCACTCGAAGAAGCCGGCGTGCCGATCCTTGGCACCTCCCCAGACGCGATTGATCTGGCGGAAGATCGTCAGCGCTTCCAGCAGTTGCTCACGGACCTAGACCTCCGCCAACCGCCCAACGGCACCGCAACTAAAGCAGATGAAGCTGAAGCGATTGCTGAACGTATCGGCTATCCGGTACTGCTCCGCCCATCCTACGTGCTTGGCGGTCGGGCTATGGAAATTGTCCATGATGCGGCTGATCTCCGCCGCTATATGCGCACGGCCGTGCAAGCATCTGGCGATAACCCGGTACTGGTTGATCGCTACCTTGCGGACGCCATTGAAGTTGACGTTGATGCGCTTGGCGATGGCGAAGATGTCCAGGTGGCGGGCGTCATGGAGCATATTGAGGAAGCTGGCGTGCACTCCGGCGACAGCGCCTGCGCAATCCCACCCCATAGCCTGGAGCCTGCAACGGTCGCTGAAATCAGCCGCCAGATCATTGCAATGGGTGAAGCGCTTAAGGTCAAAGGCCTAATGAACGCGCAGTTTGCCGTAAAGCCAGGCGGTGACGGCGAAGAAGACGCAATCTACGTGCTGGAAGTGAACCCACGCGCCAGCCGCACAGCGCCGTTTGTGGCGAAAGCGACGGGCGTTCAGGTCGCAAAACTGGCCGCACGCGCCATGGCTGGAGAGAAGCTTTCGGAGCTACCACCGCTTAATCCAACACCGGACCAAGTCTCAGTTAAAGAGGCCGTATTCCCGTTCGCGCGCTTCCCGGGTGTGGATATCTTGCTTGGGCCAGAAATGCGCTCAACGGGCGAGGCCATGGGCATCGACCAGGATTTCGGGCGCGCATTCGCCAAATCACAGCTTGGAGCGGGCATTGTACTGCCGCTTGAAGGTGCGATTTTCATCTCTGTTCGCGACCATGATAAGCCGCTTATGGTTGCTGCTGCACGCAGCATGAACGCGATGGGCTTCAAAGTTCTAGCAACAAGCGGCACGGCAGATTTCTTGTCAGCAAAAGGGGTTACCGTTGAGCGCGTGCACAAAGTGCTGGACGCACAAAGGCCCCATATCGTCGACAAAATCAAATCTGGCGAAGTCCAGCTCGTGATCAACACGACAGAGGGTGCTGGTGCCATTCGTGACAGCTTTAGCATGCGTCGCGCGGCCTTATTAGAGCGCGTTCCCTATTACACAACTGCCGCCGGAGCGATCGCCGCTGTGCAAGCAATTTCAGCAATGCGTGACGGCGCGCTTGAAGTTAAACACTTGCAATCCTATTTTGCTTAAGGCGAGCATTAAGCTGGCTCTGCGTTTCTGGGAGAGCGCAGACTAGGATTAGGTGAGCCGCCGTGAACTTCCGTTCGCGGCGGATATTGTTTTTGTACGGACGGCGCAAAGATCGCCCGGCAAATTGGGATGGAGTAAGCTAATGGACCGTGTTCCAATGACGCCTGGGGGCCTTTTAACCCTCCAGGAAGAACTAAAGCGTTTGAAGGGTGATGATCGCCCGACTGTTATTCGTGCAATTGCGGAAGCGCGCGAACACGGCGATCTGTCAGAAAACGCCGAGTATCATGCCGCTAAAGAAAAACAGTCCTTCATTGAAGGCCGCATCGCGGAACTGGAAGACAAAACCAGCCGCGCCCATGTGATCGACCCTTCAACTATGTCTGGCGATACGGTCCGCTTCGGTGCCACCGTCAAAGTGGTTGACGAGGAATCCGACGAGGAAACTGAGTATCAGATCGTCGGCGCAGAGGAATCTGATATTGCCACCGGTCGGATATCTATCACCTCCCCAATTGCGCGGGCGATGATCGGTAAATCCAAAGGCGATCAGATCGAAGTTCAGGCACCGGCCGGTGCGCGCTATTACGAAATCCTCGAAGTCGGGTATCGTTGATCATCTGAATTGGTTCCTGCAATGTTTGGCGGAACCTGAAATCGAGGATCGATGAAATGTTTGCCCCGCTTAAAGGCCGTAAAGTCATTGACTTAACCCAAGTTCTGGCAGGTCCCTACTGTTCCTACCAACTTGGCCTTTTGGGTGCTGACGTCATTAAGATCGAGCCGCAGGACGGCGGCGACTGGGCGCGTATCGGCGGACCGGACGCTGCGCTGTCTGACGCTGGCCTTGCGGCCGGGTTTCTCACGCAGAACGCAGGCAAACGCTCAATCGCCATCGATCTAAAGCAGCCCAAAGGCGTGGCTTTGGTGCTGGATATGGTCGGCCAAGCGGATGTGTTTTTGGAAAACTTCCGCCCTGGCACTGCTGCGCGCCTCGGCCTCGATGTCGCGACCGTGCAAGGCCGCAATCCCAGCATCGTCTATGCATCGCTGTCTGCCTATGGCCAGGATGGACCGATGGGCGGCAGGCCCGCTTATGACCATGTGATCCAGGCGGTATCCGGGATCATGCAACTTACCGGGGACCCAGAAACGCTGCCCAACAAAGTCGGCGCGCCCTATGTGGACTATGCGACCGGCATGAATGGCGCCTTCGCCGTGCTGTCTGCGTTGATGGAGAAGGATCGCACTGGCAAAGGTCAGCGTGTCGATGTGGCAATGTTGGATTCAGCGTTGCTGTTGATGGCGTCGCATATGACGGGCGCGGCCACATCCGGGACCATTCCACAAGCCAGCGGCAACGAAGCCTTCAGCGGTAGTCCGACATCCGGCGTGTTCAAAACCAAGCACGGCGACTTGGCCCTAGCCGCCAATAACGAACGCCAATATCCCCGACTCCTTCAAGCCATTGGCCGCGAAGACCTAGCGACAGACCCGCGCTTTGCCGACCGCGACGCCAAAAAAGCGAACGCCCCAGCACTCCGTCAAGTCTTGGCCGAAACATTTCTGACCAACACGGCCGATGCATGGGAAGAAAAATTGTCTGCGGCAGATGTCCCCGCTGGCCGCGTACGCGACATTGGTGACGCCATGAACTCTCCACAGGTCCAGCAACGCGGATTGATGCAGGAATATGAAATCTCCGGCACTGACCGGAAAACCCAGGCCCCGACATTGGGCTTCAAAGCCAACGGATCGATGCCCGCTGCAAAATCCCCCGCCCCACGCCTTGGCGCAGACGCGGACAGTGTATTAAAGGATTTCGGCATGCGCGACGCCGCGATCGCCGCCCTCCGCACCGGTGGCGTTGTGCTTTAGGGCAAACGCGGGAATGAGATGCTGCCCCCTGAATTAAGCCGTCTTTAGGACGAACAGGCGGACACTCCTGACCGGGATGTGCACCACGCGCTGGCCCGTTGGAGTTTTCAGGTGTTTGATCGCTGGTTTGAGCAGCCCCACCGGAGAGGCCCGATTTAATAGTTAGTGCATGATCAGCCTTTGGTCCATCGGTACGATGGCCTCTGGTGCCGGTGGTCGATAGCCCAATGCACTATGGGGTCGTTTGGTGTTGTAGTGGTTCCTCCATCGTTCGATGATGATTTGGGCTTC
>Ga0315321_10000432_pt1 | contig 30651 bp, 30 predicted proteins | sample M180m21515metaG_FD_203464 | JGI IMG/M metagenome (GOLD analysis project Ga0315321, IMG submission 203464) | Ammonia-oxidizing marine archaeal communities from Monterey Bay, California, United States - M1 80m 21515 | ecosystem: Environmental > Aquatic > Marine > Intertidal zone | place: USA...
GCTCTGCCACGATGGCTGATTAATTGTTTCTCTTCCGAAGCCATTTCAGCGAAAGATCTTCCATCTCCTTCTACCGGGACAAAGATCGAGTCGTATCCAAAACCTTTTTCTCCACGAGGCAATCTTGATATAAAACCTTCTACTACTCCTTGCGCACTTAACACCGATTTATCTGGAAAGACAACCATCGCAACAGTCCTAAATCGAGCCGTCCGCTGGTCTTCTGGCACGCCCTCTAATGCTTTGAGCAACTTCATCAAATTGTCGACATCAGTAGCACCTTCGCCCGCAAATCGGGCGCTACGAACTCCTGGAAGGCCGTTCAGGTAGTCAACCTCTAATCCTGTATCATCAGCGACTGCAGCATCCCCGGAGAAGTTACATACGGCAGTAGCTTTCAAATGGGCGTTCCCCTCAAGCGTTTCCGCGTTTTCCTCGATATCGGCAAGGCCCTTAGGTCGCTCATCTATTCTGCAGCCAACCAAGATATTAGAGATTTCTTCGACCTTGTGTGGATTTGCAGAAGCCATGACTAATCGCATGTGCAGCCTGTCAACTGCCTGTCCCTAAGATTTCTTTCTGCATCGCTATGATCTCTGAAATTCCTTTTTCCGCAAGGCTAGTTAAGGCATCAAGCTCACTCCGATCAAATGGATCTCCTTCGGCTGTTCCTTGGACTTCCACAAACCGCCCGCTACCTGTCATAACCACATTCATATCAACAGAAGCGGTCGAGTCTTCCACATAGGGCAGATCTAGTTTTGGAGTTCCATCCACAATTCCGACCGAAATTGCTGCACAAAAATCTGTCAAGGGGTGAACTTTAATCAGACCACGCTCCATTAGGGAGGTACAAGCATCATGCAGAGCCACGAAACCACCGCATATTGATGCTGTTCGCGTCCCTCCATCAGCCTGCAAGACGTCACAGTCAACCGTCACTTCTCGTTCACCCAACAACTTCATATCGCATATAGCCCGCAGAGACCGACCTATTAATCTCTCAATCTCTAATGTTCTGCCTTTTTGCTTGCCCTTTTTCGATTCGCGGTTAACGCGTTCATGGCTCGAACCTGGAAGCATCGAATATTCTGCTGTAACCCAGCCCTCACCCTTACCCCGCATCCATCGAGGAACATCATCATCAATCGAAACGGTACAAAGTACTTTAGTTCGACCAAAACTGACTAGAACCGATCCAGGAGTTTGCTCTGTGAAACCGCGCTGAAATTTAATCGGCCTTAGTTCGTCATTATTTCTTCCATCAGGACGCATTAGTAATCTTTCTTGTTAATTCACATCACACTGTAAAGATAGACCCCGTAGCTGCTAGGTCAACAATCCCGCTAAAGGCCATTTCCGCTTCAGCCAAGTGAACAGACCTATCAGAGTTGGGCGGTATGTGTGTCACTACCAGACGCTTAGCTTCAACTTTAGAGGCTTCAGATGCTAGGTGGCGACAACATATGTGAGGTATTGATAAATCCTTCGTTGTTTCTGTAAGAGTTCCTTCACCCAATACCAGAGAAGGTTTTATCCCAAGATTGCTCAATGACCAATTCGGACCTGTGTCTGCCGTATAGAAAATTGATTTGTCGCCCAAGGTGAAACTCATAGCAAGAGTCTCGACAGGATGATCTGTCCTAGAAAAACGAATCGTGATATCTCCGACTACAGACGCAGCTCGGTCTTCGACTATTTCCCATTCAAACAAGTCCGAACTATCACCGTCAGGGTGAAATGCATCAGTCACCTGTTGCACTCCGACTGTTGTTAAAACTTTGAGATTGGCGCGCTGAGTAAAATACTTGACGGCGTTGTAGACAACGGGTAGCTCTGCACAATGGTCTGGATGATGATGAGAGACTAGAAGCGCATCAAGATTCTCTATACCAACATGCTCTTGTAAATTCGCTAACGTTCCCGGGCCACAATCGACCCACAAGCTAGTTGTCGCACTTTGAACAAGATAGCCGCTACATGCTTCCCCAGCCGCTGCATAGGTACCAGAACAACCCAACACTGTTACAGACAACGCGCTCATTTTCAGCTAACTCCATCCGAACTCAAAGCCCCGTAGCCAAAAAAGTTATTCACCAACATAATCGTAAGCTTTCGGTGAAGGTCTAAAGCAATGCAGCATCAAGATTAAAAATAAATAATTTTTTCGGCACTTGCGGTAGCCGAATCAAGGTCACTCGTCCACGCTCCAGTCGAAAGATACTTCCAACCATAATCGCAAACCACAAAAACAATTACGCCACTTTCTATTTGCGCCGCAGCTTTACGGCAGCCAGCTAGCGCAGCCCCAGAACTGATACCAGCAAAAAGCCCAGCTTCCTTTACCAACAGTCGAGCACATTCGATTGACTCTTTGGGACGCACAATCATTTTGCGATCAAGCAAGTCTTGTCCTCCCCAACGCTCAAAAACTGGAGGCACAAACCCATCATCAAGACTTCTAAGCCCTTCTACGTTTTCACCGGCCGGAGGCTCAACGGCCCAAACTTGAACACTTTTTTTCATCTCTTTTAGATAGCTGCCGACGCCCATAAGGGTTCCGCTTGTACCTAGACCAGCGACAAAATGCGATATGTCTGGTACGTCCCTTAATATTTCTGGCCCCGTGGTTTCGTAGTGAGCTCGTGGATTAGAGTCATTTCCGTACTGATAGAGAAAAGCCCATTCTGGGTGTTCAGCAGCCATCTGCCGAGCAACGCGCACTGAACCATTAGAACCCTGCTCTCCTGGGGTAAAAATTATTTCTGCACCAAAAATTTCTAACAACTGGCGTCGTTCGACAGAAATGCTTTCCGGCACAACAACAACTATTGGGTAGCCTCGCTGACTCGCAATCATGGCCATTGCTATTCCTGTATTTCCTGAGGAAGGCTCAATAATCGTTTGACCTGGCGTCAACAGTCCCTTCATCTCAGCATCATTAATCATTGCTTTAGCAATTCGATCCTTTACTGAACCAGCCGGGTTGCTACCTTCCAGCTTTGCCAAAATTTGGACATTCGAATTCGGACTCAGCTGGCTAACATCAAGGATTGGCGTTTCACCAATTAGTTCATCTATTCCTCTATAGACGGTCAAAGCATTTAGCCTCCGGCTACCGCAGGCAGAATTGACAATTCGTCGCCGTCCATGACGGCTGTTGCCATTTTGTCTAGATAGCGCACATCTTCATCATTTACATAAACGTTTACGAACCGATGCAAAGATCCGTCCTGGTCCAACAGATTGGTTTCCATTCCAGGAAATTTACGCACAATCCCTTCAATTATCTCTCCTACTGTTTCCCCATCTACATCGAGACGAGCCTCGCCATTCGCGTGGGGTCGTAAAACAGTAGGCAAACGAACGCTAATAGACATCAAATCTCCATTTCCAAAACCCGACTTATCTTGTCAAGATTCTAGAGGACAAATAGCTGATACCCCACTAGGGACGCTCTTGTTCCCACAACCCTCAGAACCAGTATCATTGCCAGTATGGTGCAAAAGGGCCCCTCGGATAGAACGACGGTAGCTTCCAACCGTCGCGCCCGGGCAGATTACGACATTCTTGATACTTACGAGTGTGGCTTGGTACTTAAGGGAAGCGAAGTGAAATCACTCCGAGCGGGCTCCGTTCAGATCAATGATGCATTCGCTCGAGTTAGAAGTAATGAGATATGGATTATGGGAATGAGCATCTCTCCATGGAGCCATGCTTCAGCACAAAACGGTCACATCGTCGATCGGCCTCGAAAACTTTTACTTCATCGAACAGAAATCAACAAATTACGAATACGCACTGAACAAGAACCTCTTCAGATGATTCCACTCTCAATTTATTTTCGAGAAGGACGAGCGAAATTAGAATTAGCGCTTGCAAAAGGCCGGAGGATGTATGACAAGCGGCACGCAATTCGAAAACGCGAATCAGACCTAGAAGCGCGACGCGCCATGAGTTACCGAAACCGTTAACGCTTCAAGAACCAATCGCCGTTCAATGAGCGGTAGCCTTGAGCATTATTGCCAAGACCCTGCGCTTGGCAGATCACGGGGGTGATCGGCTTCGACTTTGACGGTTGATTTGAGAGAAGCGAGTCGTGGTCTCCGGATCCACGTTAAAGAGTCGGAACAATCACAAACGCCAACGTCAAAACCAATGACATGGCACTCGCTGCCTGATAAAGGCAACGGGTAACGGCCCCACTACCTCAGCCCTTCAGGTAGAGGTGGCCCTCATTTGAAGGGCTTGCTTGTCGCTATTACTGGCGTAGGGACAAGGACACTTAGTCAGGTACGGGTATTGAATCTGGTGTCTCTGCCAGTCTTCACCCCGACAATCCCCTCAGTGACTGCACTCGGAGAAGACTCAATGAAACGCTGAAGGACGCGGGTTCGATTCCCGCCACCTCCACAAACGCGCGCTTTCCAAAAAGCTAGTACCTGTTATCTGCTGCAGCCTTACCGGCCCTGCCAAACTGGCTTTCTTTTTTCTGCAAATGCTCGGGTCCCTTCTGAGCTGTCGTCGGTGCGCGACAATAACTGAAAAAGGTGGTTTTCTAGCCTCAGACCTTCTTCTAACGGCATGCTCATGCCCTGCATAGCTGCCTGTTTTATAGCTCTGACAGCTAGCGGACCAGCTTCTAACAGCTTTGACGCCATTGCTTGCGCTGTTACCATCAGTTCTTCAAGTGGGACAACTTTGTTAACTAACCCAAGTCGATATGCCTCCGCCGCATCAATCCGATCACCGGTATACAGCATCCACAAAGCTTCGCCGAGCGGGATCGTGCGCGGAAGTCTTTGTGTGCCACCGCCGCCAGGCAACAGACCGAGTAAAACTTCGCCTAACCCGAATTGCGCGTTTTCCGATGCTATTCGAAAATCACAACTGAGTGCTTGCTCAAGCCCTCCACCATTGCAGTGTCCATTGACTGCGGCAATTATTGGCTTCCATATTTCTAACCCTCGCATAAGGTCACCGCGGGGAGAGGCATTGAAAGCTTCAGCAGGCGCCGGACTATTATTGAAATTTAGCTTTATGTCGCTTCCAGCACAGAAGGCTTTATCTCCTGCCCCGGTCAGTATTGCCACCCATGCGTCGTCATTATGCGCAAAATCTGCCCATACCTCTGCCAATCGGTCATACGTCGGTTGGTCGCACGCGTTGTATGCATGGGGCCTATTGATAGTTACATAGGCCACACGGTCACGAATCTCGTAGATAACGCTGTCCATTTATTCCCCTCTCACAGGACCTCTAGTAGATCATAAGACAATTGGCTTCTGAGCACCGAAGCTCAAAAATTCACAACACAGTTAGAGCTTTTGACGACCATCCCGAGCCTTTTAAGATCTAACAGCTTTTGTTTACCGCAACAGACAGAAGATCACTAACGCTATAGCAACAACCGCTGGTAGCCAATAAGGCGTCGAAAACCCAGTTTCATTTGTCAAAGTTACTTTCTGGTCTAGGATGAAATTATGGATGTCTCTAGATTTCCACTTATCCCAGGAAAAATCCCTCCAATAATCACACATGCGGAGGGAGTCTGGCTGCACACCTCGAATGGTCATAAGATTCTTGATGCTGGCGGCGGAGCCATAGTCACAAACATCGGGCATGGCAGGAAGGAAATCGCCGATATCGCCGCATCTGCACTTCGTAAACTCGATTACGTAGTTCCTACTTTCGCTACAGAAGCACGAATTCAACTAGTTGAAGAGGTAGCAGATAACTGGCTACCCGATCCATCTTGGCGTTGCGTCTTCAACAGCGGTGGCTCTGAGTCAGTTGATGCTGCTATTCGGATAGCGCAGCTACATCATGTCGCCTGTGGCAGGACAGAACGTTACAAAGTCATAGGGCGAGACGTTTCATATCACGGCGCGACTTTAGGCGCCTTAGCTGTAGGGTCTCATGACAGACGCCGTAAAGGCCTTGAATCTGCTCTGGCTGTAATGCCAAAAACAAGTTACGAAGATGCCGAGCAGCTCGAGAAAGTAATCGAAATCGAGGGAGCGAACACCATCAGCGCGTTTATCGGAGAGCCTGTTATCGGGGCGGCGGCCGGAGCATACGTAGCTCCCGAAGGATATTGGCGGACCATAAGCGACATCTGCCAGCGGCACGACATTCTATTGATCGCAGATGAGGTGATGACTGGTTTTGGCCGCTTGGGCGCTCCCATGGGGCATCAACTTTTTGACTTTACTCCAGACATTATCGTTTCCGGGAAGGGGCTCGGTGGTGGCTACGTTCCCATGGGCGGGGTTTACACAAGGCCAGATGTAGTAGCACCAATCGCCGAAACTGACTTGGCGCTTATGTTCTACACATTCGCTGGCCAAGATTTAGGTTGCGCTGTCTCTAAAAAGGTTTTACAGATTATGCGCGAAGAAAATCTAGTGGCTCAGGCCTCTAAAATGGGAGTGCTACTCCGAGCAAAATTGTTAGAAGAATTTCAAGACCACCCTCATGTGTCAGATATTCGAGGCGTGGGACTCATGCATGGAGTCAGTCTCGTAGCCGATCGTGATTCCGGCCGGGCTTTCCATCGGTCTGCAGGCTTTGCAGAGCAGGTATCCGCTGCTTCGTTGGAGGCTGGTGTCTGGGTGTACCCTGCAGGCTCGGGCGTCTTCGACGATGCTCTACTGTTTGGGCCACCTTTTATAATTTCAGATAGTCACATTGATCAAATGGTGACCACCGTAAGCAAAACAATCGATCTGATATCAAACAGAATCTGATTGAGATTGCTTGACCTGACTTGCCAACAAACACGCAACAATCGAGGTAACCATAATGAAGGCGAATCCCCACTTGTAAGCACTATACGCATCCGCTGGTCCGCTGGGTTCTCCTAAAATTGCAAAAATAGCTGCTAGGCCAAGCGCTCCTCCAAATTGGCGTGCAGTCTGTGTAACACCGCCAGCAAGACTAAAAAACTCTGGCTTTACTTCCGACACTCCAGCTGCTGCTAATACACCCAAACTCAGGCCCATTCCAGCAGCGCTCATTACAGCTCCTGGTAGATACCCAACTACGTAGTTGGGCTGTTCGTTTAACATTATTATCCACCAAAGCATTCCCAAAGCACATATAAATGTTCCAGGTCCTGCAACTAGTCTGTGGCCGTAACGGTCAGCAAGAGGGCCAGCAACCATGGCTGCAATCGTTACGCATAAGGCTGCAAGCGCAGTAGATAAACCAGTTATTCCTATCGAGTATTCCCATACATCGGTCAAAAATAGGACTAAGGAAAGCATCAACGCATACATACCTAAAGTAAAGGTAAATAAAGCTAATGAAGCGCGACGAAAAGATGGAATAGCTAACAAAACTCGAGGAAGAATTGGGTCAGGGTGTCTCTTGTTGCAAAAAAGGAAACCAACGAAACAGGCCGCTCCTGAAAGGACCAACAATAGAATCCAGCCTGACGTCCAACCCCAGTCGCGTCCTTGAACGATTGCAAGCACGAGCAGCGCTGTTGCTAGAGAAATAAGTCCTCCACCCAGCAGATCCGGTTTAGCGCCTGATGCATTTTTTGGCGTTTCGACGAATACTCGTTTACTTAGAATTAGCGCTATCGCTCCGATAGGTAAGTTGATCATGAACGCCCATCGCCAATTTGCTAGTTCGATTATTCCTGCTCCGATAGCAGGGCCAAAGGCATTTGCTGATGCAAAGCAAGCTCCCCAAAGAGTTACCGCTGTAGCACGACGTTCAGAGGGCCAAGAAGCAATAACTAGACCCATAGAGGCTGGGGTGATCAGCGCTGCTCCAACGCCTTGGAAACCTCTCATAGCTACTAGAAAAAAAGCGCTAGGAGAAATAGCAATGCCGACAGACGCCACAACAAAAACCACTAACCCAATCGATAGAATCCGCAGCCTTCCCGTACGATCAGCTAACCGTCCACTAACCACTAACAAAGCGGCGTAGACAAGGACATATGCATTAAGAACCCATGAAAGTTGAGCGCTCGATACTCCATCGAAATCTTTTCGAAAACTCGGAAACGCAACATTGATAATAGAACCGTCTACTCCCACCAAAAACATTGCTAAACCAGCCGCCGCTAGCGACAACCACGCTTTACGAGTGATCTCTACAACAGGTGCTTCAGACATCCTCAAAGCCTAACTCTCTTTCTTGCTAGGTACGAACAAATCGAAACTGAACCAGACGACTCGCAAACCAGATCTTCAACCTACGGGCCAAACTTCATGGTCATTAAACCCGCGCGCTGAAAAAACCTAGTGCCTGAATCCCCACTAGGAAACTCGAAGCGCAAACGCACTTATGCCCAGGTCGCGTGATGATTTTCGCCTTTTCGCAGGATTGTGGCTAGCACGAAGTGTGTCCACGTTGTTATGTATATGAGCGTTCCAGCCGAACATAAAATACCGTCTAACTGGGCACTGGTTTTATTATCTGCAACGTCACAAGCGAGAAATTTTCGGCAACAGCGTGCCTCTAAATTATTTTCGCCTTTGTCTACCCTAGTAGCTCATGGCCATTTGAGCCTAGCTCAACCTCTCGGACCACCCAACGATGACTTTTGCCACTGATTCGTAAGCGAGCCGGGCCGTCTACTTCGACTACAGGCATCACCTTACATTTTGGGCACTGACACGGTGGGTGCATCAACGGGTTCGGCGGGGTTTCCCAGTCGTTTTCAAGAGCAGTGCAAGCTTGTTCAGCCACAAATTCAAGTTTAGCTATGCATTCATCAACTAATTGGCACAATAGCCAGACATATTAATCCATGATTTCTGCAAGCTACTGCTCAATCCAGCACCTTAAGAAGCGTGGCTTCTCAGACCAATTACCTTCCGGTAGCGAGGACCTGAGCGAACATAGTTTTTTCAGTAATAGCCTTTGTAATTCTATTTTCAGATATTCGCGAGAACTTTTTGAATCTATCGTCGCACCCTCTCAATTCATAACGTCGCATTATTAGTTACCTCTCACATATTAATCCATCAAAATAGGTAGCCATGAATATAGGCTCTCCACATGAAACTAGGCATGAGCATTAACTACGTTGGCGATTTTCATTCATCTGTAGAAAAAGTTATTGAATACGAGAATGCGGGGCTGGACATTGTTTGGGTAGCCGAAGCCTACAGCATCGACGCAGTTAGCCAAGTCGGATTCCTAGCCGCCAAGACAAAAAAAATAGAGATTGGAACTGGCATCCTTAATGTCTACTCGAGGACCGCAGCGGCAATAGCCCAGACTGCTGCCGGCTGCGATTACGTCAGCAACGGAAGATTTATTCTCGGTTTGGGAGCTAGCGGCCCACAAGTAATAGAAGGGTTTCATGGGGTGCCTTATGAAAAGCCCATGAAAAGGATTAGCGAGTACATAGACATAACCCGAATGACTTTGAAACGCGAACCCGTTATCTACAGCGGTAAGACGGTACAAATCCCATTGCCCGAAGGTACGGGCACCGGTCTTGGCAAACCGCTTAAGTTAATTAATCATCCTGTACGAAATGAAATTCCCATTTGGTGGGCTTCACTAATGCCCTTGTCGGTAAAAGAGACAGCTAAATCAGCCGACGGTTGGCTGCCGGTTTTCTTCGTTCCTGATGAATTCCAAAAAGTTTGGGGTGATGATCTGAAGGCCGGAACTGCTTTAAGAGATCAAGGCTTAGGCAAACTTTCGATTGCAGCATCCACCACTGTCGCCATTGGAGAAGAATACGTGGACGAAAGCGCCGACAGAGTCTTAGACCGACAGCGCCCTACTACCGCTCTCTATTGGGGAGGGATGGGTGCTCGCGATAAAAATTTTTACAATACCATCGCGCAGAAATATGGCTACGAAGAAGAGGCAATCGAAATTCAGGATCTCTACTTAGACGGCCAAAAAGATGCCGCAGCGGCGGCTGTTCCCGGAGATTTCTTACAACGAGCGAACCTTGTAGGGCCAGCTTCATACGTCAAAGAACGCCTCGGAGCTTGGAAAGAGGCAGGGGTAGACGTTCTCAACATTACGCCGGTAGGACCTGATCCAGTAGGAACGATGGCAACCCTTAGACAATTAATCGAAGACGCTTAGCTCGTAAACGGTGCGTTACTCTACTTAATGCTTATTCGTCGAACCCTACGTAAGAGACAACGCTCTCGTTTGAGGCTCTGAGGGACTGAACATCATTAGCCACAAAGGTTTCATCAGGATAGCCCATAGCCACGCAAGTCATAATTACTTCGTCTTCTGGGATATTAGCAAATTCTCGAACTACTGAAGATTGCATGATCCCCTGGCCGTTGATAACTGAACCCAATCCCTTAGTCCAAGCAGCCAGCACGAGACCGTATGTTGCCGCTCCTAAATCGAAGTGACCGACCGTATCGTGTTCCAGCGCTTTATCAAGAGTAACGACGATAGACACTGGAGCATCGAACTGACGAAAACCTCGCATTACCCAGTCTTGTCGACGTTCTTTATCATCTCGTTCAATTTCCATAGCAGAGAAAAGTTGGATCGCTATCTCCACTTGTCGATCTCGATGTATCCCTTCGTACCCGTGACCCATCTTTATTTCCCGATCTACCGATGCGCCAGCAAGCATTCGTTCTGTGTTGCCTTTTCGAATTTGTTCCAGCGGATCACCAGTGATCACATGGAAGTGCCACGGTTGCGTATTCATTGAGGAAGGGGCCCGCTTGGCGATTTCAATTATCTCATCAATGATTTCTTTAGAAACAGCATCCGGCTTGTAACCACGGATACTTCTACGCTGTTTCACAAGAGTTTCAAAGTCAATTTTCGGTTGTTTAGAAATATTCTCTGCCACGCCAACACCTTAATCCGTGGCACCACAATAACTACTTCTTTAGTCTTTTGACAGCCACAAAAACTTCTCTGAGAATTACTTCGCAATCTCAAATATGAAGAAATTGCTAGAGCACCACTAATCCAATTAGCCAAATATTAACCCAACATGAGCCAGTGATTAAAAGTTGCTAATTACAAGCTCGCCACTAGCAACCATCTCGACGTCATTCCACATAACGACGAGCTTTCGCCTTTTTCCCTTTGATGGTCGTGGACTTAATAGCCTTCACCACCGAATCAACTGATTTCTCAGGCACACCAACTACTGCAAACGTGTCTGATATTCGTATCGGGCCAATCTGACTGCCTGTCAAGTTCGTTTCACCCGCTATTGCCCCGACCAAGTCACCGGGACGGATACCCGAGCGCTTTCCTAGTTCAATATAAACCGATCCAACAGCGCCATCATACTTTTGCCCCTTCCTGCCACGATCTTTAGCCTGCGCTCGACCTTTGTTTTTGCCTCCCCGGCTGCCACCTCTTCGTTCTGGATTACCCTTGTCTGAAACTTCTGGTATTTCTATTTCTTGGATATCAGCGTTGTTTGCAAGATGAAGGAGTTTTAGAGCTGCTAACGCAATACTCCGATCGCTGCCAGCACCGGACAGCGCGTGAAGCACTGGGTTGAAGTCCTCTAAGTCAGGAGAAGCCAATGCCTCACTTACAGACAAAACTGTTAGCTCAGTCTGGCGACGTCGAAGATCGTCAACTGATGGAACTTTCTGTATGTTAATAGTCTGTTTGGTTAAATGTTCAATGTTGGCTAACGCCCTTCTGTTCTTAGGCTCCGCCAGTGTTATAGCTACCCCTTCGCGACCAGCTCGTCCAACACGACCAATTCGATGCACATAACTCTCGGGCGCCGCAGGCACGTCAAAATTCACTACATGAGTAAGAGAATCAACATCCAAGCCTCGGGCTGCAACGTCAGTCGCCACAAGTAATTCTGCTGTTCCTTCACGGAGTCGTCCCATCACTCGGTCGCGTTGGTTCTGATCCATACCTCCATGTAACGCTTCAGCTCTGTAGCCACGAGTATTCATAGTGGCGGTTAGTTCGTCCACGTCAGTTCGGGTTTTACAAAATACAATCGTTGCTTTTGGTGCTTCAATATCAAGAATTCTGCCCAATGCTGCGGGTTTATGTTTTCTCTGAACTAGGTAAGCGCTTTGACGAACTAAAGTTTTAGATGCTTTGTTTCCCGTAGCAACAATTTGCACCCTTACTGGATCAATTTGATAACGCTTAGCTATTGAGTTAATTCGCGGCGGCATCGTGGCAGAGAAAAGAACTGTCTGTCGATCTGCTGGAGTTGTCTCTAAAATAGTTTCAATGTCTTCAGTGAAACCCATGTCGAGCATTTCGTCTGCTTCGTCAAGGACAACTGTTTTTAGTGAATCAAGTTTTAGTGATTTACGCTTTAGATGATCGATAGCACGACCAGGAGTAGCAACAACTACATGAACGCCTTTACGAAGAGCAGACAGTTGTTGCTGAATCGGCTGACCACCATAGACCGCTACGACTTTGACGTCCTGCTTAGCCCCATATTCGGCAATCGCTTTAGTCACCTGCATCGCTAATTCACGAGTCGGAACCAAGATCAAGGCGACAAGCTTGACAGGTTCGCCAGCATCAATCCCATTTAAGATGGGCAAAGCAAAAGCAGCTGTCTTGCCAGTGCCTGTTGCGGCTTGACCAAGTAGATCAGAGCCAGTCAGCAAATAGGGAATGGCCTCAGCTTGCACCGGAGTCGGGTCGCTGTATCCAAGAGTCACCAAGTTTTTTAAAAGCTCTTTTTTCAGACCTAGGTCAGCAAAGCCATTTTTGGAACTATCGGTTTCAGGTTTCTTAAGAACTTTGTCAGTTTTCGCCATTAGAAGTTAAGTTCCAGCAACCGGCATCCGGCATCCAAACGCGAACAGGTTCCATAGTCGCTATTGCGCGACTCGCCATTCGCTAGTTCAGACAAGAAAACCCTCGTCCTGTACTTAGCTGTCGCACGCAGCGCAGCACCAAAAGTTTCTATCATCACCCTTAGACGGTACCGACCTTCATCACCTTTCTCCTTACAAGAACGAAAGTTAAGTTCAGATCTCTGATCATTTATGTCGAGCAATGTTACAAAAGGTTCCTATCGCAGCTTCAGCTTGCACTTCACATGCCTACTTAAAGGTCGCTGATTCACAGGCAGCAAGGACCAAAAGAGAGCTTCTGAGCACTAAATTTTCCTAAAATGTAGGTGTGAGGCACACTACGAATAACAGGTATTTCTTTAAGCAGTTACGTTTCTTCTGTAGCATCTCCTCGGGGGTAACGAACTAATGAGTGAACAATGGCAAAGTTAATTACTTCGGGAATGCGCGCCGTAATCGCAATGATGCAGCATGAGACAAACACGTTTTCGCCAGTCCCGACTCCTTTTTCGAGATTCGGAACAAACGGAATAGATGTTCCCTGCGGAAATGATGCGCTAAAAAGCTTTGATGGAACCGGAACTGGTTTCGGAGCGTTTGTAGATATCGCTCGATCAGCAGACATGGAATTAGCCACCCCTATAGCGGGAAACGCTGCCCCAAGTGGGCCAGTTGAGAGCGAAGCGTATAGCGCGATGACAGACGCAATCTGCGAATCAATCTCCAAAGGGTGCGACGTCTGTTTCCTTGATTTACACGGAGCAATGGTTACGGAATCTCTTGCAGATGGAGAAGGCGAACTCCTGCGCAGAATCAGGTCAATCGCCCCAGATCTACCAATAGCGATAAGCCTGGATCTGCACGCCAACATGACTGAAGCCATGGTCGAGAATTGCGACATAATGGTCGGTTACAAGACTTACCCTCATATCGACATGTACGGGGCAGGTGAACATTCCGGACGATTAATGCTTCGAATGTTGAATAGCGAAATTGATCCTGTCATGACATGGGGCAACATTCCGCTTCTCGCCCAAACGCTCCGAATGGGACATAGCGACATTCCAATGGGGCCCCTTATAGATGCTGCTAGAAATTATGAAAAAGGCGGTCTGCTAGCTGCATCCATCTTTGGCGGATTCCCCCTGGCTGATATTTCAGAAGCAGGAATGTCCGCCGTTACTATTTCCAATGGCGATCTCCAACGGGCTACCGATGCACGGGATGCCTTACTAGAATCTGCCTGGAATTACCGACATGAATTCATCTTTGAATCGCTACCCATAGAGGAAACTATTGACGGAGTAAAAAGTTTAAACGGGAGCCCAATACTACTGCTGGATCATGCCGACAACTCAGCTTCCGGAGGCACGCAAGACACCACCGCAGCTCTTGCTGCGGTCATCAACTCAAATTTAGAAGATGTTGCGGTATTTGCCATCTGTGACCCTGTTGCGGTGGCAGAGATGACCGCTGTTGGCGTAGGAAATGAGATCACAGTATCTCTGGGCGGTAAAACAGATATGCCTAGCATCAGTCACCGTGGCGAACCTCTTGTCCTTAGCGGAAAAGTTCATTCATTAACTGATGGAAGTTTTCAAATAACGGCTGAAATGGGCAAAGGAACTTGGGCAGCAATGGGCCCCAGCGCGGTTTTAGACCTAGGAAAAATAAAAATTGCTGTCATTTCTAGACATACCGAACCATTTGATCTCGGGCATCTGCAAAGTCTTGGGATCGAGCCGACTCAATGCCAATTTATCTTACTCAAATCACGCATACATTACCGAGCAGGATTCCGTGCTGTCGCTGCTCACGAGATACCTATAAGTGGTGTAGGAGTAACAAGTAGCGACAACAGTCTGTTTGATTTCAAGAACGTCCGAAGACCAATTTTTCCCCTTGACCAAATCTAAATAAGTGGAAGTCAGGCTTCTCAAGCCTGCTAAGAATGCATTAGCCCTCAAAATGAAAGCAGATTATGATTGAGATTCTCGAACCGAAGTGGGTTAAGTGTTTTCGAGATTTTTTTGAACTCTCCGGAGTGAAACCCGGAGACCTAATCGGAGTTCTAGCTGAAAGCCAAAGTAGACAAATACTTCTTGATCTCACCGACCATGCTCTTCACCAGATTGGGGCTAGATCCCTACGAGTCACAGTCCCCTCTCCACAGTTAGCAGATCCAATGCCTGTGCGTTCAACCGGAGCGACATATGCTTACGATGCTTATCCGGAAATTATGGGGTCTTTAGGCAGCTGTTCATTGGTCGTCGATTGCACAGTCGAAGGCCTACTTCACAGCAAAGCACGCCAAGAGTTGTTAAGTGCAGGTGGCAGGGTTCTAATGATTTCCAACGAGCACCCTGAGGTGCTCGAACGTTGCGCGGCCACGCGAGAACTGCATGAACTTGCGCTCAAATCACTCTCACTTTTAGATAACTCTAGTCTTATGGAAGTTAAATCAGAAGCGGGCACTGACCTCAGAATTAATACGGTCGGAGCTCCAAGCAGAGGTGGCGGAGGCATTCTTGGACCCAATGACAAAATCGCATATTGGCCTGCCGGGCTGTGCCTCTGCTTTCCGCTTTCCCAAACGGTAAATGGCAGAGTCGTTCTTGACATTGGCGATGTAAATTTAACTTTCAAGAAATATTTCGAAAATGAAGTAGTTCTGCATATTGAAAATGATCAGGTCATTGAAATCGAAGGCTCAGGACTTGATGCCAAGTTGATGCGCTCTTATTACGAAGGCTGGAATGACCCAAATGCATACACAATTTCACACGTCGGTTGGGGTGTTAACCCTGGAGCTAAGTGGGAAGCTTTAACGATGTATGACAAAGCCGACATAAACGGCACTGAGTTACGAGCGATTGCTGGCAGTTTCTTACTTTCTACCGGAGCTAACGAATTCGCGAATCGGTTTACCAACTGTCACTTTGATCTGCCAATGCGCAACTGTGATATTTTCCTTGATAGTCAGCAAGTAGTAGATAAAGGAAACTTGCTTCCTCTTACTAACCATGAGTAATTAATGGCAGACAACCTGCTTGAACCGAGGTCTTATGAAATTCGGATTTGTACTGCCAAACAACTGGGGGCTTTCTGACCCAAATGACGTAATTTCACTAGCTAGTGAAGCCGAAGAGCTCGGTATCGACTCCATATGGGTAAACCACCACATTATCAATATCGGATACATCGCCGAACGGCTCAATGAGCGTCCTTACTACGATGCTCTCACAATATTAAATTTTGTCGCCGCTAGGACCGAGAAAATTAGCTTAGGAACTTCAGTTCTTGTCCTTCCCTACCTTCATCCGATGGCGCTCGCAAAATCTTTGGCAACTCTAGATGCTCTCTCCCCTAAAAGAGTTATAGCAGGACTCGGAGTAGGTGGCCTTCCCGAGGAGAATGCTGCGCTTGGAACCATTTATGATGGCCGAGGTCCTTGGTCAGATGAATTTATCGAAGTGATGCAAATTCTCTGGTCAGAAGGTGCAGCTAACTACCAAGGGCAACACTTTACAATGAACGACCTTATTGTAGGACCCAAGCCGACTGAGCAATCAATTAAGATCTGGATCGGCGGTGGTGGACAGCTTGCTCGTGAGCGCGCTGCTAAATTTGGAAACGGCTGGCACCCACTCGCTACTTTAAATGACTTCACCCACAAGATTCCCAAATTCGAAGCTTCGCTAAAAAACCACAGCCGAGATAGAGCTGACCTGACAATCGCTCCGAGAGTAGAGATCGAGAGTCTGCCTGATCTTCATAGCGTCAAACAATGGCAAGATGCCGGAGCAGACCAATTAATAGTGAATGTGGGAACGTCAGACCTCACACGATTGAGAGAAGGTCTCTCACACGTAGCCCAACTATCTTCCCAAGCAAACTAAAGTCAGACCGGCTTAATCAGGCTCCATTCGTTTATTCAGAGCAAGAACCACCTACATGCAATTCACGACTAATCTGATCATCTTTATCGTATATTGTTGTAGGTTGATCAACAAGGAGACCAACATGACCCTTCAACTTGGAGAAGTTGCACCAAACTTTAAGGCCGACTCAACCGATGGGCTACTTGACTTTTATGAGTATCTAGGTTCCTCCTGGGGTGTTTTGTTCAGCCACCCTGCCGACTTCACCCCGGTATGCACAACAGAACTAGGACGAGTCGCAGCACTTAAGCCGGAGTTCGAGAGGCGAAATACCAAGGTAATAGGGTTAAGCGTAGATGGACTCGCAGATCACAATTCCTGGTCTCGCGACATCGCCGAAACCCAAGGCACTGCGCTCAACTTTCCGCTCATCGCGGACCAAAACCGAAGGATCGCCGGAACTTATGGGATGATTCACCCCCATGCATCCTCAACACTCACCGTGCGCTCAGTTTTTATTATCGCACCCGACAAAACAGTTAAACTCACACTCACCTATCCTGCGAGCACAGGGCGAAACTTCGATGAAATTCTTCGGGTGATCGACTCCTTGCAACTGAGTGCACAACATTCCGTTGCAACGCCTGCCGACTGGCGAGCCGGCGATGACGTAATTATCTCACCTTCAATTAGCGATGATGAAGCAGCAAATAAATTTCCGCTTGGCTGGAAAACCATCAAACCGTATCTGCGAATCACGTCTCAACCGACTATAAATTAGCTCATGAGAGCTGTTGGAGTAAATAGTTACGGCGGGCCAGAAGCGTTAGAGATAGTGAATGTCCCTAGCCAAAACGCTGGCCCAGGAGAAGTAAGACTTCGTATACATGCAGCAGCTGTTAACCCGACTGATACGTTGGCGCGTAATGGGTCGCGAGCAGAAACACAAAAAGTAGATCCGCCACCATATGTACCTGGCATGGATGCCGCTGGAGTAGTTGATCAAGTAGGCACCAATGTTACCACCGGGATAAAAGTAGGCGACAATGCCATGGCCATGGTCGTACCTAGAGGGAGCAGAGGAGCATACAGAGAATCCCTGGTTCTAAAAGCTGAGCAGGTCGTTCCATCACCAAAAGGATTCACGCACGCTGAAGTCTCCACTCTCCCGATGAATGGATTAACTGCAATGCTCTCGTTGGAGTTACTCGGACTTACATCCGGTCAAACGCTGGCGGTAACAGGCGGCGCCGGCGCATATGGCGGGTACATGATTGAGCTTGGGAAAGCGGCGGGACTGATCGTAATCTCGGATGCGTCTGAAGAAGATACAGCCCTGGTCAAAAAACTAGGTGCCGACATTATTGTGGCCCGTGGAGATGACTATGCTCTTAAAGTTCGCAAACACTTCCCCGGAGGGGTTGATGGACTTGCTGATGGCGCAGTTCTCAACGACCTAGTCATTGATACAGTTAAAGACGACGGCGCTTTTACTTCTATTCGTGGCTACCAACCATCAAACATTAGAGGTATCAACTTCACAGCTACCTACGTCACTAAGTACGAAGGCAATTACGGAAAGCTCGATTCGCTTAGGCAGCAGGTTGAGGCCGGTGCGGTGACCCTCAGAGTCGCCGATACGTACCCTGCAGAGCAAGCAAGCAGAGCCCATAGTCGACTCGAAGCAGGCGGCACCAGAGGTCGTTGTGTAATTACTTTTTAGCTGAATCCTAGTTCAACGAAAACAGCAGAACGATCTACTTGCTTATCTCTCTAGTTAGCAGGGAACTGCACTTGCCTAGCCCAGAGATGATTTTCAATCTGCGATAGCATCGTACATCACCGTGGTGCCGTCCATCGTAATTTCAGGATGGCCGGCAGCAACATCTTTTTGCATTTGTTTGAACCAGTCGCTCGCCAGAAGAGAGTCCTGAAACGCACCAAAGGCGCTCATTGAGTCGAACTCACAGATGTAGAAGCCAACGCCCATGCCACCCTGGCCGGCGATCGGCCTCATAAAACGACAATTATTCGCGCCCCATGCCATATGTTCGCTCTTAGCAGCTCGTGACCCAGCTTCGACAAGAGCCAAACCAGCAGGAGTCCCTGTCCATCTAGTTACCGCAGTAATCATATTCCACCTCTTCAAATACATCAGACGATCTATCAGCATGATTGCACATATCAAGTAGCACTTTAAGATTTGGTACCTAAATTATCGGCCAACCCGAATTAGCATTAACTTCTTATCAAATCATGCGTTAACCGCACACTATTCAGATGTGGAACTTTCAGATCGACAACTGGGATGGTTGTGATGCCGCCAATACACGCTGGTTTAATTCTTTGCTCTCTGAAATAAGTGGGGCTGACACCTACAAATGGTTACCCATGATCGAATAATTTCCACATCTAACTACGAAGACATTTTGCTCAGCACAAATAAACCGCTGCGACAAATTAACCTTTCAGAGTAGCTCGTACTAGTTTCCATCTGTGCCAAAAATTATTTGTTGGATCCTAGCGCTCTCTCTTGCTATCAGCTGTAATTCGAGGTCCTCTGAACAGACAACGAAGTCAGCCGAAACACCTAAACAAAGCGAGCAGTCAACAACTTCAACAACACCCCCACCCCCAACAACTTCAACAACACCCCCACCCCCAGCAATCCATGACACCCTCACAAAATCAGGCATTATCGTCACAAACTCAGGAATCACTGCAGAAGTACTTAATAAGTCAGCCGCAGGATTTTTGGTTCGAAGCCCATGTGGCAACCAGGTACTAATCCCAGAAGGACAAGCAATCACCAGAACTCAAATCGTTTTGGATCCAGGCCACGGAGGCCGAAAAGATCCTGGAGCGGTGAGCAAAACAGGCTTGAAAGAAAGTGACATAAATCTTTCTATCGCTTTAGCCACGCAACTAGAGCTAAGCAGGCTCAACATAAACTCAGTTTTAACGCGAACCGGTGACTACCCTACCCTTATCAACATTCGGGCACTTCTAGCAGATGCATTAAGCGCCGATGCTCTAATATCTATACATCACAACTCACCTTCAGCCAATCCCAGCAGTACGCCAGGCGCCGAGGTATACGTCCAATCAACAAGTGCTCGATCTCAACGTCTAGGGGCATTAGTCTACGAAAAAACTTTTGACTACCTAGCATCGATAGAAAACATCAGCTGGGTCTCGCGCAGTGACGCTGGAGTTATTCAGGTACTTAACTCACAAGGCAGCGACGCTTACGGAATGATCAGAAGACCTACAACACCCTCTATTCTCTTAGAGCTCGGCTATCTCTCAAACCCTCAAGAAGCTGAGTTAATGACAACTGATACATACGTCAAAAATATTTCAAAGGCTATAGCAGCTGGCGCCCAATCATTTCTCACGACAGACAACACTGTTTCGGACTCCGCGAACAAAGTCAGAATCTACAATCCCGGGCCCGGATTAAGCTCCCGCTCATGCGATGACGCCTTAGCTATGCCATAACCCATACGGTGAACTACAAGAACACAATAAATATCAAGTTCGAAAACATCACTTCAGAGAGCCGATCACAACCAACGCACAACATTTGAGCTCTCGACACCACTTTATCCGGAGGCTCTTCTTAGCACGACCCAGAACAGGACCGCTGACTTTGTTAACAGCGGCCTCTTTTCAGACAACCAAACTTGCTCTCAGAACCATTGCCTCTTTCGTATCGCTCCACACGCCAGAACAGCTATTCCAAACAGTTCCGACAAAAGCTAAGCGTATTCAAGCAACGAATCCCTACTATTAGAGTCACTCAAGCTAACTAAATAACGTCGACGCCCCTTTATGAACCTCGGGGCAGAGCTTCTCTAGATCAGAATCAGCAGCGAGCACTTCAAGTAGTAACTTGTTCCGGTTCTTAAAAGGCTAAAGCATCTCAACAGCTAAAGCAGTTCAGAATCAACGATTTACACCCTCTGCCTACATACGTAATCTACCCTCTAAAGAATGCCCCTGGATTCAGTACAGATAACCGTATGGTCAGATTACCTGTGACCATGGTGTTGGGTCGGGGCCGTGCGTCTCGATGAATTAGTTCAACAAGAGGGTGACAACATAAATGTCCAGTGGAAGTCGTTTTTATTGCGACCTCACTCTGAGTTGAGAGATATGGCAGCATTCACTGAATATACGAAAAGCTGGGAGAGGCCCGCATCTCTTGAACCCCTCGCCCAATTCAGCACCCCATGGTCTGGCGAAAATCCTCCACCGTCGCATTCACTGCCAGCAGCCGTAGCAGGAAAAACCGCAGCAACATTTGGCGAAGCCGCGTGGCGCCGATACCACTACCAGATGCTTCGAGCTTACTTCACCAAGAATCATGATATTTCAGATTCTGACGTCCTTCTAAACCTCGCTCAAGAAGTCGACATCGACAAGCATATTTTTGAGAAAACACTAGAAGCCAACAGGGAAATTTTTGAGAGCCAAATATTCGCTGAACACAACGAGGCTTTAAGCAACGGTGTGAATGGTGTTCCCGCTGTTGTTATCGGCAATAAATATCTAATTTCTGGCGCTGTTGAAATAAACCACTACAAGAAAGCACTTGCTCACTATCGAGACATTGAGTCCGGCGAAAGCTAGAAACCCTCCCCACTTCCACCCAGAAGAAACGGGAAAGTTAGCAAAAATTTGCGATGAATCAATAATTCGCTAGCCTGAACATTGGCCTCGCCAAAGCAGCCAAATAGACTTTCTCACGCAGGTAGGGTCCGTATATAGATGTCTCAGTCCAATGCTCAGATAGCTGACTTGCGGGACCGTTACCGGACCGTAAGAAATTTTACGGAAACTCTAGCGACTCCGCTAGGGGCAGAGGACCAAACTATTCAATCTATGCCTGATGCTTCGCCAACTAAATGGCATCGGGCACATGTGACTTGGTTCTTCGAGACATTTATCTTATCAGCATTTCAGAACGACTATCAGTCTCACTATCCAATGTACAACTACCTTTTCAATTCTTACTACGAAGCCATTGGAGACCGCCATCCTCGTTCTAATCGCGGTCTATTGTCACGTCCCACTATTGAGGAAATTTCTGAATACCGTCAAGCCATTGATCAATCGATGGAGTCATTTTTTTATACGCTTAGAGACTCGGCTGACACAACACTTCTTAACTTAATTGAGCTCGGGTTACACCATGAGCAACAGCATCAAGAGCTTATTCTGATGGACATTAAGCACGCATTATCTTTGAATCCTCTTGCCCCAGCCTATCTCAGCACCTCTGCTCCAGAGATAACTAATCAAACACATTCAGAAACCGCTCTTAATTGGGTTCACTACCCAAGAGAGATCACAAGAATTGGACATGGAGCAGAGAGTTTTTCTTTCGACAACGAAGGCCCCAATCACGAAGTTCTAATTCAATCATTCAACATCGCTGACCGCCTTATCACCTGTGGCGAGTGGCTGAGTTTCATTGAGAATGGGGGTTACCAAAAGCCCGAGCTATGGCTCAGCGAAGGATGGCAAACCGTTATGAGCGCCGGCTGGGATAGTCCAGCTTACTGGTCACAGACTGCTGACAAAGATTGGCAGATTTTCACTCTGTCTGGCCAAACTAAATTGATTCCAGAGATGCCGGTTGCCCACATTTCCTATTACGAAGCTGATGCCTTCGCTCGCTGGTATGGAGCAAGGCTTCCCTTAGAAACTGAGTGGGAACATGCCGCCCGCAACTTAAAAGTAAGAGGTAACTTTAGCGACGATTCGTTTCTCAACCCGCTACCCGCTCAGGATGACTCACTCAAATTGAAACAAATTTTTGGTGATCTTTGGGAATGGACCGCTAGTCCTTACGTTGCTTACCCCGGTTTCTCAGCAGCATCTGGTGCCGTGGGGGAATACAACGGAAAATTTATGGTAAATCAAATGGTTTTGCGCGGTGGTTCATGCGCAACCCCGCGGGACCACATGAGACTTACTTACAGAAATTTTTTTCCTCCCCACTCCCGTTGGATGTTCTCGGGTTTACGTTTAGCTAAGGATGAAACATGATGAACCAACAACAAGAGGGATTCATCGTAGATCTCCGCATCGACGAGGAATGGATTAGTCATTCACTCGCTGCTGACATACACATGGGCATCACCAAGGCTAAAAAGTCGCTACCTCCCAAATGGTTCTACGATGAGTTAGGGAGCGAGCTCTTCGACAAAATAACTCAGCTCAGTGAATACTACCCCACCGAAGCAGAGCGAGAAATTCTAAATGTCCAGGCAGCTAACATTGCCAAAATCTCTCAAGCGGATCACTTAATCGAATTGGGATCCGGTTCTTCAGACAAAACTAGATCTATCCTCGATGCTTTCGCATCAGCGGAGCAACTCGACTTCTTTACGGCTCTAGATGTCAGCGAAGAAATTCTCCTAAGCTCCGCTAAACAACTTAAACAGCGGTACCCAAACGTAAAGGTCCGAGCCATAGTAGGTGATTTCGATCATCATTTAGATGCCGTGCCACAATCAGGAAAGCGTTTATTCATCTTCTTGGGGGGAACAATCGGTAACTTCGAGCCAGAAGCTCGGCAAAAATTTTTGTTAGGCCTTACAACCCGATTCAAGCCTGGAGATTCTCTTTTACTTGGAACAGACTTAGTTAAAGAAATTCCTCGTCTGGAGCTTGCGTACAACGATCCAGAAGGTATTACTGCAGCATTTAACAAAAATATTCTTTCAGTTATTAACAAGAATCTTGGTGCCAACTTTGATATCGAAAAATTTGATCATGTCGCTCAGTTTGATACTGACCAAGAATGGATAGATATCGGCCTAAGAAGTCGCGGCGATCAACAAATTGACATTGAAAAGCTTAATCTAAAAGTTAATTTTCTCAATAACGAGATAATGAGGACAGAAATCAGCGCCAAGTTTCGCCCAGAGGGCATCGAACAAGAACTGAGCGCCGCAGGCCTTACGATCCAAAATTTTTGGACTGATAGCGCTAAAGATTTTGCAGTCACTTTGTCTACTCTGGCCTAATAACAAGCGAGCCCGAGCTCAAAGTTAAACAGTTACATCAACCACTACTTAGTTAACGGCAACGCATAGGTACCTTGCCCGGTTGAGACTCTCCTGCTCGGCGTGTCATCACACCACAAGTAAACTGATCCAACCACGCTGCGGCGATTCTTTACCTCTAAGTCAGCGCGAGCATAAAGTTTTTTACCAATAGCAGGCCTTAGAAAGCGAATAGAAAGTTCAGTGGTTACGCTCATTTCTTCAACTCTTCCTATCGCTCCGAAGGTAAGGAACCATAGAACTGCATCTGCTAAGCGAAACTGATCAGGTCCTGAAATAAATCCTCCAGGTCTGAGATCATCTGGGTTCACCGTAAGTAAAGCCAACGCATGAATTTCGGTAATCTCAAGGCAAGAGACTTTCATCGCAGGAAAAACATTGTCAACGAACTGGTTGACTTCTTCAACATTCGGGATTGTCGACATAATTTTCCTCAAATTAAGCAGCACTACTTAGCCCAAACTTTGTGAACATTTACTTTGGGCAGGGCTCTCCAAATTTAGTCCTTAAACCTAAATTTTTTTATTCAAACAAGAAGTATTTACATCTTTCCGGCTCTGAGCGTCTCAGACACCATCTCCACCCCTATCTTATGATCTAGATGCGCCGGTGGCGGAATTGGCAGACGCGCAGGGTTTAGGTCCCTGTGTCCGAAAGGGTGTGTGGGTTCAAGTCCCACCCGGCGCACAAACAAATTGGGAGCGGGAACTAGTATGAGCGAAATGTCGGAAACTGAACGCGATATTTTTGTGACTGATGTTCGAATAGCGGTACTTGCTATAGAAAGAAAACAGAAAGGGCCGCTTTGCGCTCCTGTTTGGTATCGCTATTCAACAGCTTCGGGTTTTCAGATACCTATGGCAAATGAGTCAGCCAAAGCACTTTTATTGCGCCGTCATGGCTTCGCAACGTTATGCATCCAAGATGAACAACTTCCATACAGATATGTGACTGCGGAAGGACCGGTTGAGTTAAAGAAGCTCAACGAAGCTGAAAGACACGAAGCAATTAAAGACATTGCTTCCAAATATCTTGGAGCCGAAGCCGGCAAATCATACGCCGACAATTTCCCTGACCATGAAGAAGCATTGGTCACACTCACTCCCCGCAACTGGAATTCAAATGTCCTTGGTAACTAAATAGTTAATTTTATAGTGTTTGAGTCCCACGCTATGAGTTACTGAAAACCACAAATCTTCTATTTAGCTAGCTATCCGGATAGCACAGAAATATTGATGATTCTTGACTCATTCAAATTTTCTTAGAAGGGCAATTTCTCAGCGATCTAATTATTTACAAAAGTGATCGCAGGGCTTGCCTAGTTCTGGCTTCGTCTTCTTTGTTAGAACCAAACTCCACAGCTATAACGTCATCGGCGCCCGAATCGAATGTCGCTCGCAGTTGATCTCGGATTTCACGTTCATTGCCAATAACGCAAATATCTTCTGGCCCGCTTAGCGACTCTCGATCAAGCATCGCCCGGTAACTCGGTAGTTTTCCGTAGATCTGAAAAACTTTAGCTGCCCGTTCACGGCCGGCATCGAGATCATCCGTACAAAGAACCGGCAACCCAACGACAACACGTGGCTTTTGCCTTCCTGCCTCATCGGCTGCTTCTCTTATCGTTGGAACGGTAAGGTCAGCTAACGTTTTATTACCAGTCATCCAGGTAATTGTTCCATCAGCCATTTTGCCTGTCAGCCGAAGCATTTGAGGCCCAAGGGCCGCTACAAGAACATCGGGAGCAGGCGCCCCTTCCAACATCGTAGAATTTTTTCCTGACATAAGCTCGCCGGTGAAACGAACAGCTTCATTTCGCAATTGGGGGTTTAATATTTCTAGAAATTCTTGAAGATGCCGAACAGGACGTTCGAACGAATACCCATACTGCTTCTCGATTACCGGCTTATGAGATAAACCAATGCCAAGAGCTAAGCGGTTCCCAATAATTGATGTGACGGTAACGGCTCGCTGAGCCATAGAAATGGGGTGTTGTATGTACGTCGGGATTACAGCAGTACCGAGTTCAATTTCAGGAACAGCCATTCCGACATGACTCAGTGCCAATAAAGCGTCAACACCCATAGGCATTTGGGGAACCCAGTAAGAGTGAAAACCATCTGCATGAGCTAATTTCGCATCCATTATCAGCTCTTCTACATTAAGCAATTTCCCAGCCGGGCCCCGAAAAATTCCTATTTGCATAACGACTCCCCTACCAAATTCACAAGCAATTCATTTTGCCACATGCGAAACTATAAATGCCAAGGAGAGCCAATGTTGAGCAAAAATCAAATTAGCGACTACGAACGCGACGGGTTTCTAGTCCTACGTCAACAGATATCCGAAGCTGACATACAGCGATTAGAACGCGGACTTGAGCGAAATCCGCCATTGGATGGGACTCTATATGACGCCACAAGGCTGACTTATCCTGAACCTGGCAGATATACCCTCGCAAACAACTGCCTTAAGGATCCAGATCTAAGTTTTCTAGCCGAGCACAAGTCAATTATTCCACCGGTAACTGAATTGCTCGGCGGCGAACCTCGACTAACAGCTTTTGTCATTTACGACCGAACGCCAGGTGGTTCAAGTATCCCAGGTCACAATGATTACAAACGTTGGCGTCCGGTCGGGTCTTCCATGAACTGGCTGTTCGCAATTACTCCATTCACTGACTTCGATTCCAAAACAGGACCCCTATTTGTCGCTCCCGGTTCACACCAGTTGCAACGGATTACCAACAACCACGAGCGCCCGCTAGCCGTCGCCCCTCCCGTCGCTCCCTCACCTTCCGCTTATATAGACCCAATTCTTAAACGAGGCGACCTTCTGCTAATGAACATGCACTTGTGGCACAAGGCATCTGGCAATTCATCTCAAACACACCGAGTAGGTGCCTTTAACAAATACTGCTCTTCAGATGCCCCTCCCGCTACCGGATATTTTCTATATGATGATGACGTTCATGATGCGCTATCACTTGAAAAAAAATCTCTGTTAGGTGTACATAGCAACAAACAAATCAAAACGACTCGTCTGCTTCTTACGCGAAAGCGGCAAGACACTGAGATTCTTTTGTGCAACGATCGGCATCACCAGTTGATACTGCCGGGCGGTGAAGCGATTCCCGAAACCGCTATTGCCGACTGGGACCAGGGAAATTTTGTGGCATCTCTGCACGCGGCGATCCGCTCGCAACTTAAAATCGAGGTGCCTTGGGTGTCTTATATCGGAGACTTCGCTGAGGCTGAAGGCCTTTGCCGGGTCTACGGCTACGACCTTAATCAGCTAGGATTTCCTGTCGAGTATGACAATGCTGTTTGGAAAACAATCCGAGAGATTGAAGCTGAAAGCAGCATCCTTAAATGGGGCTACGAACCTGCCGCACTAAACCTCTGGCTCGACCCATCTATCACCCGCGGCAAAGCCCTAACGCAAGCACAATGCCGAATAAACCAGTACGCATTTTGAACTATTGCTAGATTCTTCTCAAAGAGAAATACGCATTTCGGCCGTGGAGATAAAGCCCTAAGATAGGGCGAAACCCTCGTATCCGTTAGAAGCAATTTCGTTGCAACGTTGCGTGTAGCTAGGAAAGCCACCAGCGTAAAGCATGAAGTTTTTTTCTTCACGACCTTCAATATTTTTGTTCACGCCCATGAACCACGAATCAGTTTTGCTCATCAATAGCCTAGAAACAGACTCATGAACATGCTCAGTCCAAGAATTCTCTGCCATCTCAGACGCCTCGACACGACCAATTTTGTTTTTGAAAATATAAGCAACGAAATCTGATACCCATTCAACATTTTGTTCTATGCACCTCGGCTGGTTACAAAACGTCGACGCGTTATGTGGACCTACCAAAGTGAACATATTCGGAAAACCAGAAACGCTCATTCCCAAATAAGTGCGTGGCCCTGAAGACCATTTATCTCTGAGAAGTTTTCTGTCCAAACCAACGAAATCAATAGAATTAAACGGACCCATAACCGCGTCAAAGCCTGTTGCGTAAATCACCAAATCAAATTCATGATCATATTGCGTTGTCTTAATTCCCCGACTTGTTATCGCCTCAATTGGTGCTTCATTTAGATCAACAAGAAGCACATTCTCCTGGTTGTACACCTCATAGTATTTCGTTTCCATCGGCACACGTCTAGTACCGAATCCATGATCTTTAGGAACTAGTTTCTCTGCTATTTCCGGATTATTTACACGTTCGCGAATTTTCTTTTCCACAAACTCACTGAGAGTCTTATTTGCATCTTCATCGACCAAAACGTCCCGAAAATTTCCCATCCATATTCCAAACCCTGGCGAAGCATAGAGTTCTTCATAAAATTGGTTTCGTTCTGCAGCTGTGACGTCTAACGCTTTTCGGGAGTCCGCTGTATGGATGAATCCAGCAAATGATGATTTGCACGTATCAAAAATATCCTTGTATCGATCTTTTATTAAAGACATTTCTTCATCGCTTATTAAGCCATTGTGTAAAGGAGCGCACCAGTTAGGGCTCCGTTGGAAAATAGTTAAATGTTCTGCTGATTTTGCTACCTCTTGTATCAGCTGCACCGCCGTTGCTCCAGTACCGATAACGGCGACACGCTTTCCATCGAAATCAATGCCTTCCGATGGCCATTCAGCTGTATGGAAAGAAGGTCCATCAAAATCTCCCATTCCCGGATAATCAGGAATTAGAGGTTTCGACAATATCCCGATTGCTGTTATCAAGATCTGGCACTCAACTCTAAAACCGTCTTCGGCCTCAACTTCCCATTTGTTAGTTGCATCATCGAATGTGCAAGAACGGACTTTAGTATCAAACCGAATATCTTCTCGTAGATCAAAGCGATCTGCGACATGTTGTAAATAACGCAGATTCTCTGGCTGCCCAGAAAATCTTTCTTTCCAATCCCACTCAGCGAGGAGCTCTTCGCTAAATGAGTAACCATAGGAATAACTTTCTGAATCAAAACGCGCCCCCGGATATCGATTCCAATACCAAGTTCCGCCTACGTCAGAACCAGCTTCGAGCGCAAGAACAGAGACACCTAACTCGCGTAATTTATGAACCTGATAGATTCCAGACACACCAGTGCCGATCACCACAACCTCATATCGATTTTTTTCGCTTGGGTCCCCATTAATCTGGCTCATAGGCTCACATTAACTGAGAGAATCATGTGCCGCGTGGTCTTGATACCACGCACTAATTAATTTTTAATGCTCGTAGTTACAATTGGCTTTGCTTCTTTCTGCTCCGGACAAGCGTCAGCTGTTCGGTACACAAGCGAGGGCAAAAAGTCTTGAAGCAAACAGCGGCAGAGAGACTATTCAATACGGTGCTAAGTCGTAAAATCTGAAGTGTTGATTAATCGTGCGATGCCACTTATTTCGCGACAGCTCGCTGTTGATTGCAGCCAAACCTGTTCCATATTTACTAAGTCGGACAGGCCTATGACCACACCGCCACAAAACGCGGTCAATGGATGCAGAGCCGTGCGGAGATTTCGTTTCAATTACCACACCGTTAATTGACGTTTCTTTCCCTTCGGTAGCTTCACATTTGACGCCCAAATCTGCAGTTAACCGCACACCGTTTTCTACATCTACAACTGAAATACGCTCGTACGACGTCCGCAAAGTTGTTAGAAGCGTTTCAGCAAGGCCTTCCCGACCCAAGGCCTTGTTCACAAATTTTATGCCTTCGACCGTCAAACTCGGCACCACCGAAAAGTTTTCTGGGAGCCGACTCTTCAAACTTCGTCCACGATGGTCGCGAAGCTTTACTTCTACAAGAGATTTCTGCGAATCCAAGTAAGTTCGGGTCCTTACTTTCCAGCGCCTCCTGCGACGGTGGGCCGTGGCACGAAATGATTCCAAATCCGCCGTATCAAAGTACCAAGATTCATATGCGAACGACCTCTTCTCAGTAATTTCTAAAGCAGCCAGGGAATCAGGCAACATCGCGAAAAAAATCTTTGCTTCGTCTTCGCTAACTATGTACTTGCGATCAAAACGCTGTTCGAGAGATGCAACGTTGTCCATACGTTCGATGCTGATCGCAGGGAAACGTTCCACTAATGAATCAAGCTGAAAGCTCATGAACGCATCCGGTAATAAACATCTACATTCGTGCTGTCATTAACAAGATCAATGCGTCGTACCTTGACTCGACGCACTGAAACTTGGCTACTTCCACCCAACAAGCCCTCAAGAACCCGAATCAACTCAGCGTTGTCGACATATGCTCTGTCGAGAATCATGTTTTGCTCTAAATATCCTCGAAGCAACGCCTTGTGGTCACCAAGCCACAGCGTAACCAGAACGGCTGCCATTAGCAGAGGAGACACATAAGCCGGTTCAAACTTAACCCCCCCTAGGAGACCTAATGAAAGGGCGCAGAAGTAGTAGGCAATCTCTGGTTGGCCTAATTCCGAGGACCGAAGGCGAATAATTGATAGCACTCCAAAGAGACCTAAGCCAAGCCCAAGATTCGCTTCTACCTGTGTGAAAGCAGTTGCGATAGCCATCACGCCGACATTGACACCTAGAAGCGCCACTACCATGTCTCGTCGTCGATTACGCGGAAAATATAGACAGAAGACCAACACAAGCACTGCAGCCAGATCTATGCCAATTAACGCTACTCGGCTCATCGAACAAACCTCTTGACCTACGGTGTTGAATCTTTACCTAGCTTAAACCCTCCGGTTCACAGATTACTGTTATGAAGACAAGCCCTTAGACCGAACGAAATCAAGTGATGACTTCAACTCCGATAGAGCAGCCTTCCACTTCTCTACGCTCAGAGCATCTTGATGTGTACTAGCGGCTTCTAAGGTCGCCTCGTTAATCTGCTCTGCCCATAGCTCAAGAACAGTTTCGGTGCTTTCCTCCGAAAAAGGACCA
>Ga0315321_10000433_pt1 | contig 30628 bp, 33 predicted proteins | sample M180m21515metaG_FD_203464 | JGI IMG/M metagenome (GOLD analysis project Ga0315321, IMG submission 203464) | Ammonia-oxidizing marine archaeal communities from Monterey Bay, California, United States - M1 80m 21515 | ecosystem: Environmental > Aquatic > Marine > Intertidal zone | place: USA...
ATACAGCGGCGGCGGGTTCAGCAGCGGCGGTGGTGGCTTTAGCGGCGGCGGTGGAGGCGGTGGAGGCGGCGGCGCCTCTGGCGGCTGGTAGGGGATAGACCATGAAGCCCTTTATTAATCCAGGAGACCAAGCCCGGATTGAGGCAGCCATCCATGCAGCGGAATCCCGCACGCGCGCGGAACTAGTAGCCGTCGTCGCTGAACGTAGCGATGACTACCGCTATGTCGTGATTGCATGGGCCGCTGTTATTGGCCTAGCCCTGCCCTTTCCTTGGTCGCTTGGCCTCATCACTGGTCCCTGGTCTATGCCACCTGGCATGTGGGTGCATGGGGTGAGCCTTGGCGCATTTCTGGCCATTCTGGCACTTGGCCAGCTTGATCCGATCAAGCGGCTGTTAACGCCGAAGCGCCTGATGCATCGCCGCGCCAGCCGGTTCGCCCGCGCGCAATTCTATGCCCAGCGCGTCCGCATGACGCGTGAGCGCGCTGGCGTTCTTTTGTTCATCTCCGCCTTTGAGCATCATGTTGAGATTATCGCGGATGAAAACGCGGCAAAAGCCGTGACGGATGCCCAGTGGAATAAAGCCGTCGAGGCCTTCGTGGCCACGCTACAAGCCAGCGGCCCGGCGGAGGCTATGGCGGCTGCCGTCGCCATCCTGGACAAAACACTAAGCGAGGCGCTGCCAGGCGGCGGTGATACAAACGAGTTGCCGAACCGCCTGATCATCCTCTGATAGTGCGAATTCAGACCACCTAAATTGACGCCATAGTAACCGCGATCTGCGATTCTACCGCTGTACGAATAGGTTCAGCAGCAAGCGGACGATGCGCCTGATGAGAGCGTCGAGGGAACGGCAACGGGGTTTCACCCTGATTGAGCTGATGGTGGTTGTCTCCATCATCGGCGTTTTGTCGATCCTGGGCGTCCCTCATTTCCGCGCTTATTTGCTGGATGCGCGCCTAAGTCATGCAGCACCGTACCTCACAGATATCCCGGCCCGTAATCGCATGCACTTCATCGAAACAGGCACGTATTGTTGCGGTGACGATAAAGAAGACACCATTGTTAGCGAACTACGCGCAGGTGGATGAAGTTGGCGACTTTTGCTTTTTCATCGTCTGCAAAGATGCGGCACTTTGTAGTGTCGTCACGACGACGAACTTCATCGCTGCGGACGAAGCAGAGGATGCGGGCGCTGTCTCTTTCAGCATCGCCAGTTGGAAAGCGGATCTACTGCTCCCCGCCATTAGGATTCGTCCTCTTCCAGCTCGGAGAGGAGGCGAAATGGACGGGCGGATTTGCGGACTTCAGCATCTGGGTTCGCCAGCATGCTTTCGCTCGCCCCGTCCAGCGTGCGCCTGCGCGATGCCACATAATCCGGCGTACCAAGGCGGGTCGCGATATCACTGCCAAACGGCCCAGCGCCTTCAAAGATGCGTGGCGTGATGAAGAAAATTGTTTCAGATAGCGCGCTGCTGGCCGTATTTTCTTTGAACAGACGTCCAAGCACTAGAACGTCTTTCAGGCCCGGCACACCGGATTCCCGTTCACGCCGCTCATCATCGAACAAGCCGCCGATAATGTATGTGCCGCCATTGGGCACCAGAACTTCGGTCTGAACCTCCTGCAAGCGCACGTCGATCTGCCAGAACACACCTGCACCCGGTGCTGAGTTGATCGCATTCAAGTTCAAACGGATCAGGTTCCCCTCACCCAATGCCACGGCTGAGACGATGGATGGTGTGCTTTCAAGCGTCAGCCCGGTTTCAATCTGCTCCAAACTCTGGCCCCGGTCGCCGCCAGCATCCACCTGCACGAAAACATCCTGGGATCGCGTGATCCAGGCCGTGCGATTATCCAAGATCACAAGGCGCGGCGCAGAGAGCACCTGTACTTTATTTTCCTCCGCCAACGCTTTCAATTGCACTTGCAGAATGCTTGATGCGCCGCGAACCACAAAGGCCGCAATCGTGCTGGATGCGCCAACCGCAGGCAGTAGCGACAGAGCATTCAGGCCATCAGAATCAAACAAATTGGCAGCGTCATTCCCGACCTGCCCGCCGCTGCTACCCGTATCACCGGAGCACTGCCATTGGCGCTGCTACGCTGCGTCGCGGACCCTCTAAGCGCCACGCCCAACTCCTCCGCCACACTGAGGCTGGCAGTTGCGATGATCACTTCAATCTCAATCATCTTCAACGGCTGATCAAGTTCGCGGATGACTTGGGCGATCGTCGCAACATCCCCTGGGCTACCCCGCACGATGACGGAATTGGTGCGGCGATCAATCGAAATACGAGGACGGGCCAGTTGTGAGACCCGGCGTTCAAACGCAGCATCACTTTCGCCAGCACGCGCATTGGCCGCGCCAGCATCACCGCCAATATTCAGATCGCCAATGATCGCTTTCAGCGTATCAGATATGCCCGGCACAGTGACGGACCGGCCATGGAATTGCCGCGTCGTCTCACCAACACTGGCGAAACGCAGCGGGATCACGCGGACTTTGGCATTGGCGATCTCAGCATAGGTGTTTGCTTCCAACTGGTCCCGGCGAGCGGCTTGTTGCTCCTTGATCGCCGCTTGGTCACTCTCGATGCGATGGGAGGCCGCTGTTTCGACCTGATTGATCAACGCAGTGATTTCTTTCACCCGATCAGACCGGCCCTTCAGAGAGACAGTGTTGGTCGCGGAATCGAATGCAACGCCTTCCAGCCCAAGCCCGAACCGCACAAGCATTTCTCTGAGCGCAGGATAGCGGGTATGCGTCAACGCGATGAACACGCGCTCTGGCGGATCAAAGTTTACGGCGGCGTCTTTGTAAACGGTCACCATGCGGGTATCTGAATTGTATTCGTAGGCCAATCCACGCTCTGTCATGAGCTGCTCAAACGCCTGGCCCAGTCCCACTTTATCAAACCGCAGCGAAATCGGCCCCTCAACCCAGGGCGGGAAATAGCGGAAAGCCCATTGGCCCGCAGCAAAGATCGCAGGATAGATCGCACGTCGTCATCAACCGAAGTGCGGCTGAAGCGAACATCTGGACGCCATGGAATCGTATCTGCAAAGGCAGGCGCAGATACGCCCATCAGCACTAAGGCGATTGCGAGCTGCGCAAATTTTCGCCGCAATCTCCATGCAACGATCTGCGCCAGCGTGTGTTTAAGGTCTAACAACATACGTTGGATAAACGCCTGTCGTGGTTAACATCGCCTTAAGTGGGATGCTCAAATTACCAACAGGCAACGGTTTGCGCCCTGATCTAAGGGCGCCTATATCGAACTGCACATTAGGCCCCGATTTCGGGGCCATTAGGGAGAGAATTGATGTTCAAGCGCACACTTGCCATGGCTTTGGCCGGAATGGCTTTCGCGGCAGCGGGCGTCGTCGCGCCCCATGCAAAAGCCGACTATGCCGAAGCAAAAGACATCGTCGACACCAGCACAATCACAATCCAACGGCTGATCCGCAGCCCTGAGACGCCACAGGTCAAATCCCTGTTGGCGCGCGCTAAAGGCGTTATGGTCTTTCCACAAATTCTTAAGGGCGCATTCTTCATTGGCGGCGAAGGCGGATCGGGCGTGCTGATGTCCAAATACGCCAATGGCGCATGGAGCTATCCGGCCTTCTACACCATGGGTTCGGTCAGCTTTGGCCTGCAGATCGGTGGGCAATCTTCGGAAGCCGTGCTGCTGATTATGACCCAGCGTGGCCTGGATTCTATAATCAATGACCAAGTGAAATTGGGTGCGGACATCAGCGCTGCAGCTGGTCCCGTCGGTATCGGCAAAGAAGCCTCCACCACCACAGCGACGGGTGCGGATATTTATGTTTATTCGCTCAACAAGGGCCTGTTTATCGGCGCAGCGCTTGAAGGCGCTGTTATCGCCAAGCGCAAAGATTGGAACCAGGTTTTCTACAAAGGAAGCTATACGCCGACCCAGATCGTGCGCGAAAACCGGGCTTCAAATCCTGATGCAGACCCCCTTCGCGCTGCTGTTGAAGCAGGCGCGTAAGTCTCATACTACCGGGCTGCGGCGAGGATCAGGTTGCCATACCGGTCCACCGTCGCGGCCCACTCTGGCGGCAGCACCGTCGTTGATGTCTTTTCGGTTATGATGGCGGGACCTTGAATAGCGTCCCCTGGCTGCAAGCCTTGGCGGTCGTATCGCATCGTCTCTATAGCGCCACCTTCTGTGAAATACACTTCACTGGTGCCTGTTTGCGCCCGCTCATCCATCGATGCGTCGCTCTGCAGGTCTATCTGAATTGGGCTTGATTTAACGCCATCGACCGTCACGATCAGGCGGCAATTGACGATTTCCACCGCACGTTCTCGAATGTCGTAACCGTGCTCCATGGCATGCGCGTTATGGAATCGCTCAGTAAAATCAGTGAGCGACAAACCGTCCTCAACATCGACAGCGGCCTCAAAGCTCTGGCCTTGATAGCGGGCTTCAACGATACGGCGACGTAAGCGGCAGGTTGGGTCCGGCGTTTCCGACGCAAGCCAAGGGTCAGCATCCGCTGTCATCGCCGCAAATGCCTTGCCTGCGGAATCCCAACCAGCATCATTTGCCGGTGCTAACACCGTGCGCACGAAATCCATTGCAGGATCAGACATGAGAATGCCGCGCGCGCAGAGCGTTCCCGGTGCCAGTGGTACAATTACGGCGGGGCATCCGGCCTCCGCAGCCACATCCGCAGCCAGCAGCGGCCCCGCACCGCCATAGGCGATCAACGCCATTTCGCCCAAATCATAGCCGCGCTCACTCGTTGCAGCCCGTATTGCTCGGGCAATATTGGCGACGGCCACACGAAGCACGCCCGCTGCCACCACCTCAACACCGAGGCCGAGTGGTGTCGCTACTTGCCCCTGAATAATCGCCCGCGCTGCCGTTGCATCCAACCCCTGCGCGCCTTCCACAAGTCCAGTTGCCGCGCTGAGTCTTCCAAGCGTCAAGTTTGCATCTGTCAATGTCGCTTGCTTGCCGCCAAGGCCGTATGCGGCAGGGCCAGGATCCGCGCCCGCGCTTTCCGGGCCGACTTTCAATCCGCCTGCCGAATCCACTGACGCTATTGACCCGCCACCTGCGCCGATCACGGTAATATCGAGGCTGGCCGCACGGACTGGATAGCCCGCAACATCCCGCTCTGCCGTGACACGGGCGGCACCGTCCGCGATCAGGGCGATATCGGTTGAAGTGCCGCCAACATCGAAGGCGGCAACATTTGGATATCCAGCCGCAGACGCAATTGCGGCAGCCGCCGCCACCCCAGCCGCTGGGCCAGATAGGCATGTGCGAACAGGTTCAGCAGCCGCTGTATCCAGCGTCATCAATCCGCCACCAGAATGCACCATATAAGGTGGCGGCAGGATGCCAATGTCAGCCACACGCCGTTGCACTTCGCCCAGATACTTAGCCATACGTGGACCAACAAACGCGTTCAGAACCGTTGTTGAAGCCCGCTCAAATTCACGGAATTCTGGTGACACTTCATGGGAGCAGGTTATGTACGCATCCGGCAGCAATCCCCGCACGATCTCCGCCGCCCGCTTTTCATGGGCCGCATTCCGGTAGCTGTGCAGGAAGACAATCGCGACAGCTTCTACGCCATCAGCCGCAAGCTTAATACCAGCAGCAGTCACAGAAAGCGCATCGAGCGGCGTAAGGGCTGCACCCGTTTGATCTAACCGCTCCGGTACTTCAAACCGGCGACGACGCGGGGCTAGCGGCGGTGGGCGGGTTTCGCGGTAATCATACAGGTTCGGCCTAGTTTGACGGGCGATCTCCAACACATCACGAAAGCCTTGGGTTGTAATAAGGCCCGTGCGCGCGCCCTTCCGCTCAATCGCCATATTGGTGGCGACCGTAGCCCCATGGCCAATCCAATCCACCTGGCTCGGTTCCACGCCCGCTAGTGCAAGCAGTTCGCGCAGACCCGTCTCAATCGCCTCTGACGGGTCAGCGGGTGTAGAGGGGGTTTTGTGATGCACCGCAAGCGCACCATTAAGCAGGGTCAGGTCCGTAAACGTACCGCCAACATCAATACCAATTCTGATCATACGCGCCCCACGGTCTCGCCATGATCTGAGCCTATCGCAATGGACCAAAAGGCGGAATGGCATCTAATTTTGTGCCTAATCCGTTTGTCCATTCGCATTCCTGAAATCCGTAGGTATGGTGGCGACCATGAGTGAGAATTCTATCCAAACGGCCATCGCGGAAGCGGAGGGGCTGATTAAAGCTGGGCGTCATGGGCAAGCGGATATGCTGCTGTCCTCTGCCATCATGACTGCCCCGAATGCCCCGGCGCTTCGTCGGCGACTTGGAATCTTGCGTGCACAGCAGATGGATTATCCAGGCGCACGGCGGGAACTTGAGGCCGCAGCGTCTCTGGCACCGAACAATGCCTCCATCCTGCAACCGCTGGCCTTCGTATATGATCGCATGAGCCTGCCAGTGCTAGCGCGCGCGGCAGCAGAACGGCTGTTGGAGATCGCATCTGATAGTTCCGCGGCTTTCAGCTTGCTCGCTGGTATGGCCAATCCCGGCGACGATCATTCGGCGCTGCTTGATGGTATCACCTGTGCTGTCTCGCGTTCGGAAACACCGGCCAATGACAAGGCGCGGCTTGGGTTTGCTGGCGGTCGTCTAGCTCATCTAGCAGGCGATACTGCCCGTGCGTTCGCATTTTTCGAATCCGCAAACCAGGCTCACTCGGCCCAGGATGACGCTGCAGGACGTGCTGCGCTGGCGAATCGCTTGATCACTGCATTTGGCAAAGTTAGCTGGCCAGACTTTCAAGCCCGCGCTCGGCTTATCTTGCTTACCGGTGCCCCCAACTCCGGCCAGGCATTTTTGGCAGATGTTGTTGCCAGCCACCCAGATGCTGTCTTGGCCACGGATATCGGCCCGCTAGCTGAAGCCGTTGTTGGCCTGAAGGACCGTTCCGGATCATCAGACCCGTTCCCTGAATGCGTTGCCGCAGCATCAGAAGACGTTTGGCAGGCTGCTTCTGACGCGATGTTCGCAGACCTCATGGCGGACTACGGCGAGGCGAAAGTCTATGTCATGAGCGCCCCCGCCGCCTTTCTGCAAGCTGGAGCTGCTGCTGCATTGGCACCTGGTTCCGTCATCACAGAATTGCGCCGCTCGCCAATGGCCTATGCGCTTTCAGGCTTTATGCGGCATGAGGGCGCCAGCGCCGCCTACAGCTATTCAGCAGAAGGTCTTGGCCGCCTGTTCAGAACGACAGAAACGCTGAGCGCCTTTTGGGATGGCGTCCTGCCACATGCACCGATCACTGTGACAGATAGTGAACTCGTCCATGCGCCAGAAGCTGCGGCGGCGAAAGTCTTGGCGGCGGCTGGTCTCACTATCGATCCTGATTGTGAAGCGCTGATCGAGTCTGTTTCGCCAGCCTCCCGCTTCGCAGATGATATCGGTTTGGATGGATGGCGGGCTTATGCCCCGCATTTAGGCGTGTTTCGGAACGCGCTTTGGCCCCAAACACGATAAAAATCTTCATCCATCGAGGAAACTGGCTATTTCGGCGCTGAAAAGCCATATTCCTGCCATGAGCAATGATAATTATAGCCTTAACAACTTAGTCTCAGGAGCGAACGCGATGCACCGATGCGCGCTTTTGTTTGTGGGACTGGCGGTCTTGGCCATCCCGGGCTGTGAACCCACAGTGAAATTATCAGCCCCGGATAAGCCAATCGTCATCATTCTGAATGTCAAGATTGAGCGTGAGGTCCGGGTTAAGGTCGAGCGCGAGATCGATGACGTGATTCGCGAGAATAAGGAGATATTCTAATGTTCCGCATGCGGTTTTCCCTAGCGGCCTTGGCCGCAGTATTCCTAGCAGCGGCCTTGGCGTTTTCATCGCCCAACCCTGCTGCTGCCATTGATTTGCAAGCAGCACGCTCTGGCGGCTTGGTTGGCGAAACCTTGTCCGGCTACGTGGCCCCCGTCACCAGCCCATCAGGCGGAGTGTCCAAACTTGTAGCCGATGTGAATTCGGCGAGGCGCGCTCAATACATCAAGCTCGCCAAGCGGAATAACGTTCGCGTTGAAGAAGTCGCCGCATTAACCGCCCAGCGCATCATTGATTCGCTCCCAGGCGGTGCCTATTTCCAAGCGACAAGCGGCGGATGGAGGCGTAAGTAACGGGCGGCGAAGAGCGTCGTTTCCGGGGGGAATACCAATTATGCAGATGGGTGCGCTGAATGGCGTGGACGATGTACGCACACTGCTGGCAAGCGGCCGCTACGTCTCAGATGACAGCCTGGCGACAGCGCTCTACCTATCGCTCAAACTTGGTCGGCCATTATTTCTGGAAGGCGAAGCAGGTGTTGGCAAAACCGAAATCGCCAAAGTTTTGTCAGATACGCTCGGCCGCCAACTTATCCGCCTCCAGTGCTACGAAGGCTTGGATATCGCGTCTGCCGTTTATGAGTGGAACTATCAGCGGCAGATGATCGAAATTCGTGTGGCCGAAGCGGCTGGTGCCACGGACCGCGATGCCCTTGGTGGCGATATCTTCAACGAGCGTTTTCTGATCGAGCGCCCGATCCTGCAAGCCATGCGGCCTCACCCTGAAGGCCCGCCAGTCCTGTTGATCGACGAACTTGATCGCGCAGATGAACCCTTTGAAGCCTTCCTGCTGGAGGCCCTGTCCGATTTCCAAGTGACCGTGCCAGAGATCGGGCCGATTAAGGCTGAGGCGCCGCCGCTCGTCATCATAACGTCCAACCGCACCCGCGAAATCCACGACGCCCTGAAGCGCCGCTGTTTCTATCATTGGGTAGATTTCCCAACCGCCGCCCGCGAACTGGAAATCCTGGCGCTGAAAGCGCCTGATGCAAATGAAGACCTATCCCGGCAGATCGTGACGTTCGTACACCGCTTGCGCGCCATGGATCTGTTCAAGCAACCGGGTGTCGCAGAAACCATCGATTGGGCGAACGCGCTAATGCAATTGAACGCCATCGCACTTGATGCTGATACCGTATCGAACACGCTCGGCGTATTGCTGAAATACCAGGACGATATCCAGAAGCTGCAGGGCGGTGAGGCCAAACGCATTCTGGATGAAGTGCGCCAAGAGTTGGCGGCGGCTGATTAATGCTGGACGAACCCGCAAATGCGCTGCGGGAGCCCGCATCCGAGGATGGCAGGCTGGCGGAAAACGTCGCCCATTTCGTTCGTGCGCTGCGCCGTGCTGGCCTACCGGTCGGGCCGGGCCATGTTCTCAGGGCAGTCGAAGCGCTTCGAACAGTTGATATTATGGACCGCGATGAATTCTATTGGGCGCTCCATGCCAGCCTGATCACGCGGCAAGGCCAGCGCGAAGTTTTCGACCAGGCGTTCCATATGTTCTGGCGAAGCCCTGACTATCTTGAACGCATGATGGGCATGCTACTGCCGACGCTGAAGGTCGAGGACGAAGCGCCCGCCGACAAGCGTGAGCTTCCCCGACGCGTTGCAGATGCACTGGCCCCCGCCCCGCCGCAAGCGCCAGAGGGCAAGCCGCAGGAAGAGCTTGAAGTCGACGCATCGATGACGTTCTCAACCAGCGAAGTCCTGAAAACCATAGATTTCGATAGTATGTCCGCAGATGAAGAGGCCGCCGCGAAACGCGCCATGGCCCGCCTTACTTTACCCCTGCAGGACCTACCAACCCGCCGCTTTCGCCCGGATGCAGATGGGCGCCGCGCTGACCTTCGCGCCAGTTTACGATCCGCGCTGAGAGGCGGGCCGGGCGTTATTCCTTTGAAGCGCAAAACACCGCGCACCCGCCCTCCGCCACTGGTCGCACTGTGCGATATCTCAGGCTCTATGGCGCGTTACTCGCGAATGCTGCTGCATTTTTTGCACGCACTGAGTTCAGACCGAGACCGTGTGCATAGCTTTGTGTTTGGCACCCGCCTAACAAATGTCACCCGCCATCTACGCGGGCGCGACGTTGATTTGGCGCTGGAGCAAGTGGCAAAATCCGTGGATGATTGGGAAGGCGGTACCCGCATCGGCTGGTGCCTGGAGCGCTTCAACAAGGAATGGTCCCGCCGCGTATTGGGCCAGGGGGCGGTTGTTCTGCTCATCACGGATGGCCTTGATCGCGAGTCAAATGAGGTACTTGCTGCAGAAGCGGAGAGGCTTGCTAAATCGTGCAGAAGGCTTATCTGGCTAAATCCGCTTTTGCGCTATGATGGGTTCGAGCCGAAAGCGGGCGGCGTGCGCGCACTCCTTCCACATGTGGACGAATTCCGCGCGACGCATAACTTAGAGAGCTTGGAGGCGTTGGCAGCTGCATTAAGAGGTCCAGCGCCTGTACTTGGGGCAAGAGGAGCAGATCAATGGCTGCGACAGATGTAGCGTCCACGATTGGACCAGCAGAAACACACGAAATTATTGGCGAGGCACAAGTTTGGCGGCGTGCCAAGAAAGGCGTGGCCATTGCGACGGTGGTCTCCACTTGGGGCTCCAGCCCACGCGCGATTGGCTCACAACTAGTCGTGAATTCAGACGGCGCGTTCCTGGGCTCTGTATCCGGCGGCTGCATTGAAGGTGCTGTCGTCACGGAAGCGTTGGATGTAATTGAAGACGGCAAACCTAGGATGCTTGATTTCGGGGTTACCGACGCCCAAGCCTGGGAAGTTGGCCTGGCATGCGGTGGCAAGGTCGAAGTATTTGTTGAGCGGGTTGGCCAATGAGGTCCAAAACACTAGACCGGCTAGCGGCCCTCGCCCAGGAAAAGCAGCCGACCGCACGGGTCGTTCGCATCTCTGACGGTCGGGAAACGCTGGTGCGCCCTGACCGGGTTGAGGGCGACCTTGATGCGCCGTCAGATGTCATTGTAGCTGCTCGCGAAGCCCTTCGCAGCGATCGGTCCGGCATGGTCCCGCATGGTAACGAGCGGTACTTCATCCATGTGCATAATCCGCCCCGGCGGATGATCATTGTTGGCGCCGTGCATATCTCACAACCCCTGGTCGTAATGGCGCGGGAAGCCGCATTCGACGTGACTGTGATTGATCCCCGTGGGGCATTCGCTACCGTCGAGCGCTTTCCAGACGTCACGCTGATAGACGATTGGCCCGATGACGCCATGGGTGCGCTTAAACTGGATACACGGACGGCTGTGGTCACCCTTACCCATGACCCCAAGATTGATGATCCAGCCCTTGCCGCTGCAATGCATTCGCCGGCCTTCTATATTGGCGCGCTTGGCAGCCGCAAAACCCATGCGAGCCGATTGATCCGCCTTCGGGACCAAGGCTTCGATAGCCGCAAGCTGGACCGTATTCATGGTCCCATTGGCCTGAACCTCGGTGGCAGAGCGCCTGCGGAAATTGCGGTTTCCATTCTCGCGGAAGTGCTAATGACCCTGCATGGCGGCAACGTGAAGTGAAGTTCGGGCCGGTTCCGGCAAGCAAGGCGGCAGGCGCGTATCTGGCCCACTCGATAAGGCTAGACCGCCAGACCTTAAAGAAAGGCCGCCTTCTGTCGACAGATGACGTTGAGGCATTGATCGCAGACGGCGTTGGCGATGTCACTGTCGCGCGGCTTGAAGATTGTGACGTGCATGAAGACAAAGCAGCCGCGCGCTTAGCGGTCGCGCTGGCGGGTGGTGGCTTGAAGATCAGCGCGGCATTCACTGGCCGCGTCAATTTGATTGCGGACTGCGCAGGCGTGCTGGTCGTGGATTCTGACTGCATTAATCGCATCAACGCAGTCCACGAGAGTGTCACCGTCGCAACACTAGCGGCATACGCATCAGTAAACCCAAGGCAGATGGCAGCGACCATCAAAATCATTCCATTCGCCGCACCCGAATGGGCTGTGGCAGAAGCGGAAGCCATCGCCGGAGCCAGCGCCCAGGCGCTTGCCGCTCAACCGCACCGCCCCATCCGCGCGGCGCTGATCCAGTCCACATTGCCTACAGTGAAGCCATCCGTACTCGACAAAACCGTGGACGTGACTGCAGCTCGGCTATCAGCCCTTGGCGGAAGCCTCGTTGATGAGCGTCGCACCCCACATGAAGCAAATGCCATCGCTGAAGCCATAGAGGCCGCAGATGCGGTTGATGCAGATATCCTGCTGATCGCCGGTGCATCCGCAATTGTAGACCGTGCCGACGCTCTGCCAGCAGGGATTGAACAGGCTGGTGGCACAGTGCTGCATTTCGGTATGCCGGTTGATCCGGGCAATCTCATCATGTTGGCAGAGCGAAACGGCAAACCCGTTATCGGCCTGCCCGGTTGCGCCCGCTCGCCCAAACTGAATGGGTTTGACTGGGCCTTGCAGCGGTTCGCAGCGGATGTGCCCGTGACGCCGCAAGATATACAGGCCATGGGCGTTGGAGGCTTGTTGGCAGAAATTGGCGCGCGCCCCTTTCCCCGCGCAGAAGCGACCCGCACGCCAGTAGACACCCAGCACGCCCCCAAAGTCGCCGGCATGGTGCTAGCTGCCGGGCAGTCTCGCCGCATGGGGCAGGCAAACAAGCTGCTGGAAATAGTCGATGGCAGGGCAATGGTGGTTGCCGCCGTAGAAGCCGCACTTGCAGCAGATGTCTCTAGCGTCACCGTCGTGACGGGTCATGAAGCGGATTCGGTCCAGGCGGCACTTGCAGGCAAGCCAGTCCGCTTCGTGCATAACCCGAATTACGCAGACGGCCTTAGCGCATCACTGAAGACCGCAGCTGCCAATGCGCCAGATAACGCCGACGCTATGATCGTGCTGCTGGGCGACATGCCAGACGTCACCTCCACCCATGTCGACCGCCTTATCGCCGCCTTTAATCCGCTTGAAGGGCGCGCTATTTGCGTGCCAACCGTTGCTAGCAAACGCGGCAATCCAGTGCTTTGGGCCAAGCGTTTTTTGGCCGAAATGCTGGCATTGCGGGGCGATGTAGGTGCAAAACACTTGATCGGCCAGAACGAAGATGTTGTGGCAGAGGTCGAAATGGGCGACGCTGGCGTTCTGAACGATGTTGATACGCCAGAAGCGCTCGCTGCAGTTAGAACACGCAGCAATTCCGGTTCTGAATAATCTCCGCTAAGATACAGCGAAATATCATTATAAGGATTCTTTTTCATGTCTGAAGGCGTCAATCGCCAGCAAGCCATTCCGGCCCTACTGGCAGACCATAAATCCGCATTGATCGTGACCGGACTTGCCGGGTCCGCCAAGGACATTGGCGCTCTGACAGAAGATGGCGAGCATACATTCACCATGGCAGGGGCTATGGGTGGTGCCACTGCAATGGGCCTCGGTCTGGCGCTCGCGCAGCCGGATCGCAAAGTCATTGTCGTAACCGGCGACGGGGAACTTCTGATGAATGTCTCCTCACTGGCAACCGTCGCAGTTGCCAAAGCACCCAACCTGTCGATCGTATGTGTTGATAATGGCCACTATCAAGAAACCGGCAATCAGGCGAGCCACACCTCTAGAGGCGTGGACCTTGGCGCGATTGCAGCCGGGTCCGGCATCAAAACCTGCCGCACAGTGAAGACGATGGCAGAAGTTGAAGACGCCCGCAGCCTGCTTGCTGGTGCCAATGACACCTGCTTCATCCACTTGAAAATTGACGGCACGCCGCCGCCTGTCTTCAAGCGCGATATGGATGCGGCAAATGTGAAAACCCGCTTCCGTAAGGCGCTCCTTCGCACGCCTTAAGCACCATGGCGACACAAGCCTATTTCAAGCTTTTGGCTGACTACAACGCCTAGGCAAACGCTCGGCTGTATGATGCTACCGCTGAACTGTCAGACGCCGACTACCGTAAAGATATGGGTGCCTTTTTTGGCTCACTCCACCGAACGCTGAATCATATCCTCGTGGGTGACCGCATTTGGTTTCAGCGGGTTGAGGGCGCTGGAGATGTGCCGACCATCTGGGCGCTTTGCTGTTTGAAGATTTCCAGGACCTTCGAACTGCTCGGGATGCCGAGGACGCCCGCATCAAAGGCGTTATCACTAGCCTGAGTGATGCCGATATCGCCGGTACGTTTGATCACACGAACCTACGCACCGGTGATCATTTTACTGACCAACCACTGGCACCAACGCTGGCCCATATTTTCAATCACCAAACCCATCACCGTGGTCAGGCGCATACGTTGCTGTCTCAACTTGGCAGAAATACGCCAGAACTAGACATCCTATATTTCGTTAGATGAGCCCATTGTGGTCCTGCGAGGCCGCTTTATACTTCCTTGCAGCAAGCGCGCTCGGGAGGTGATCCACCTAGGGTGCACGGGAAGCCGGTGCGGTAGAATTTTCCGCTCAGTCCGGCGCGGCCCCCGCCGCTGTAACGAATGCGGCCGTGTCCATCACGTCACTGGCGAATAGCTGGGAAGGCGGACACGGTAACCTTCGGAGCCAGAAGACCGGCTTGCACTAAACCCCTTAACGGAGATGCGGGAGGCGTCTCTAATGGAGAATAAATCTATGCGTATTTTTGCTTCCAGCCTGCTGCTTACCGCAGTGGCACTTCCTGCCTACGCCCATCCGGGCCATGAGGCTGGCGCTTTGGGTGCCGCTCACGAGGTGCTGCACGCGTTTGGCGGCCTCGATACGATCGCGCTGATGGCGCTGGTTGCTTTTGGTTGCGTGACGTTCCGCATCGCCAAGAGCGCTAAAGCCCGCCGCTAATTTCGGGCTAAATACCTAAACCCGGCGCTGCCCCTCAGGCAAAGGCTTGTTATCGGCAGCGTCGGGAACCGAATTGGGCCGCTTTTTGCGGATGATAATATCGCCTTCGGGTGTAATCTCCGGCGCTTCATATCCCGGGATGGCACCGATAAAGCGCTCCATCAGATTAAGCGCCCGCTGCATAGCCTCATCGACGCGCTGACCAACGGACGGTTCTTCCGCCCGCGCCACCGGTGACGCTGCCAAGACCAGCGCCAATCCGGCTAATGCTGCTGTTTTCTTCCGCATATTCCAGATATGGCGATTGAACGCCTAGAGTCCAAGTGATCTCTCGAAGAACGCCTTGGTCCGGTCGTTCGCCAGCATGCGCATTGCAGGCACATCGGCACTGGCACCTTCACGGGCGAAGGCGTGGTTGGTGTCCTCATACACATGGGTTTCAACGCCAGCGATGGGGCCGAGACCGGCCTCAAGCGCGCGTTGCACTGGCAATGGCGTCCATGGATCAATGCCGCCAATGTGCAACAGCATGGGCGTTTTTAGATTGTCGGCCTCTTTCAGGTATCCTTCGATGCCGACGCCGTAGTAACTGACATTCGCATCCGCAGTGCCACGCGCGCCGGAAAGATAAGCCAGCAATCCGCCCAGGCAGTATCCAGACGTCGCAACTTTACCAGAGCACTCCGAAATCCCGCGCAAATGCGCCACACAGGCCTCAACGTCCTTTGCGGCCAAATCAACATCCATACCTTCACGGGTTTTCAGCGCCTGATCGCGATGGCCATCGGTTTCCGGGTCCAGTTCGATACCGGGCCGGATGCGCCAGTACAAATCCGGTGCCAACACAATCAGCCCCTGCTCCGCCCAATGGTCAGCGATACGGCGGATGAAGCGATTGACGCCAAACACTTCCATCAGGACCACCACTGCTGGCGCCGGGCCAGATACATCCTTGGGCATCGCCACATATGCACCCATGGTACCGTCACCGGTCGCAACCTGAACGTTCAGCATGAATTCGTCTCCTATTGTATTGATGTGTTGTACAAGCGCAGCATAACCGCAGATTACAAGACTGCGCGAGGGGGAGCCGCAACGATGGCCATGCATAACTTTACAGACCTAATTACTGCCTGCGCCTGGACGAGCCATGATGGCCGTCGGTCCGCAATTAGGAAAAGCATCTGGCAGTGGTGCGGCAAAACCAAGTCCGTCTTGGTTATTGATCTTTTTGGATTCAGCAAAAGCTCCACCGATAAGGCAAGCATCCTGGATTTCCTAGCTGTTATCCGCCGCATGCAAGCCGCCGCTCGGCCGTTAGTCTGGCTCAATGAGGGCGACATTGTGAAGATGGAGGCGGACAATTGCTTCGCCGTATTCGACACCCCGGACCAAGCCGTGATGGCCGCTCTCGATTTGGGTAGCGCGTCCGAAACAATCCGCAGGGATGAGGGTCTGGATCTCAGGCTCTGCTGCGGCATCGAACATGGTGAGATTTTGTACCTGGAGGAAGAAGACTTCTTCGGTATGCCGGCAAATGCCGCGTCCAGACTTGGTGAGGATGTAGCAAACGCAAACGAGGTGCTTGTCGGACCGGGCGCTGTAGCCGCACTTGCTAGACATGGTGAAGACTGGGTCGTGACACCGCATCCAGCAGGGGCTGTCGCGCTGGCGAAGGACGTCATCTGCATCACTCGCCCAATTGCAAAATCATGAACTTGCAGAATCGCTGAGAACCCTTGATAAATGCGGCCAGACGAAATCGACAAATGGGAGGTCTGACGACCATGCGTAAGATTCTACTGGCGGCTGTTGCCGCCACCGGCCTGCTCGCGACAAGTGTCGCACAGGCGCAGACGCCTACATTCTTCCGGATTGTTTCCGGCAGTGCTGGCGGCAACTACTTCCCGATGGCTGGCCTATTGGCGAACGCCATCTCCAATCCGCCCGGTTCCCGTGCTTGCGATAAAGGCGGCAGCTGCGGCGTCGCTGGCCTGATCGCTATTGCACAGTCCGCCAATGGCTCCGTTGCGAACGTAAACGCAATCCAGTCTGGCGCTGCCGAATCTGGCCTTGCACAGTCCGACGTTGCATTCTGGGCCTATACCGGCACAGGCGTGTTTGAAGGCAAAGCACCACTGAAGAAGCTGCGCGCCATCGCGACGCTTTATCCTGAGCACATCCATGTTGTGCTGCCAAACGATTCCGTGCTGGCTGCGCCTAAAAGCCTGAAAGGCAAGCGCGTTGGCGTTGGTCTCCCAGCCTCTGGTGCACAGGTTGGCGCTCTGCTCATTCTTGAAGCCGCTGGCCTCAAGAAGAACGTTGACTACATTGCTGAGGAACTGAACACCTCACAGTCTGCTGAACGCCTGGCCGATGGTCAGCTTGATGCATTCTTGACCGTTACTGGCGCTCCATCTGCCGGTATCGCACAGCTGGCATCTACCGCTGGCATGAAGCTGATGAGCCTGCCAGATCCAATCCAGCAGGCCGTTATTGCAAAAGCACCGTTCTACTTCACCTCGCCAATTCCAAAGACGGCTTACGAAAGCATGCCTACTGATGTGAGCACGCTGGCTGTTGCAGCACAGTGGTTGGTGTCTTCTGATCAGTCCGAAGAACTGGTCTATGGCATCACCAAAGCGCTCTGGAACAAGAACACCCGCAAGCTGCTGGACCGTGGCCACGCCAAGGGTAAAGACGTACAGACAACGTCTGCTCTGGACGCCATCGGCATCCCGCTGCATGCGGGCGCTGAGCGTTTCTACAAAGAAGCTGGCCTCCTCAAGTAAGCCGCTTCCAGACGATATCGACTAGCGGCCCGGCTGTTCCAATGAGCAGCCGGGCCGTTCCTTTTTGCACGCATCCTGCAGGCATTTGACCATGGCGACGACCGACCCAAACAGCCCTGAGAACCGGCCCGAAGGCACCTTTACGCTAACGGAAGAAGAAGCCGTACGGATTGAAGAGCTTGAAGCGCAATATGATCCGGAAATGAATTTCCGTACCGTAGCGCCATGGCTGCGGACTGCGATCACCTGGGCGCTCGTCCTGCTTGGGTTGTACCATTTCTACACAGCCGGGTTCGGCATTCCCCGTGAGCAATGGCACAAAGGCATTCACTTAGCCGCTGTACTTGCCCTGATTTTCATGAGCTTTAGCGTCTTGCGCCGGAATGACCGCGCGGCGCTCAATGTTAGTACATTCCGCCCAGGCGGCGTCCCTTGGTATGACTGGTGTCTGGCCTTGGCCGCCCTCGTCGCCGCACTGTATGTGCCGATGACATTCACTGGTATGTCCTGGCCGCTGCAGTTGGAAGAAATGAACTTCCGTATCGGCTCGCCAACCACATCGGATTTGGTGTTCGGCACAATCTTGATCATTGTAGCGCTTGAAGCCGTCCGCCGGGCCATGGGCTGGGTGCTGCCGATTGTTGTGATCTGCTTCATCGCTTACGCGATCTTTGGCTATATGAGTCCGATCCAGGTTTTGATTATTCCGCCCGCGAGCTGGAGCAATCTGGTCAACCACCTCTACCTCACGACTGAAGGCCTTTACGGCGTTCCGGTGAAGGTAATTTCATCCATTGTATTCCACTTTGTGCTGTTCGGCGTTGTCGCGCAGAAAATGGGGCTTGGGCAGTTCTTTATTGAACTGGCGCAAGTGGTCGCTGGGCGTCTCTCTGGCGGCCCAGCGAAGGTTTCCGTGCTGTCATCATCCCTCTTTGGAACGATCTCCGGCTCCTCTATCGCGAATACCGTCACAACCGGCTCATTGACCATTCCCGCAATGAAGCGCATTGGCTATCCGCCACATTTCGCAGGTGCCGTTGAAGCTGCATCATCCACTGGCGGGCAGATCACGCCGCCGATTATGGGGGCTGCTGCCTTCCTGATGGTCGAGTTTCTGGAAATTCAGTACACGACGATTATTCTGGCAGCCGCGACCCCAGCGCTCATGCATTATATCGCTGTGTTGGCGATGGTGCACTTTGAAGCCAAACGCCTTGGCATCAAGGGCCTATCACGGGATGAAGTTCCAAGATTTATCGAGGTGCTGAAGCGCGGCGGCCACACAGCCGTGCCGTTGGTCATCTTGGTCTATGTGCTATTTGCCGGATATACACCGTATCTGGCAGCGTTCTGGGGCATTACCAGTGCTATCGCGATTGGCTGGCCAAGAATGGCGGCGGGTGCGGCTGTCCTGGTCGCACCGTTTATATACTTCGATGTGGTTCAGCTAAAACTTGACCCCGTAACGCTTAGCCTGTTTGCCGCTGCATTGGCCATCGGCGCGTTGCGTTGGTCCAAGCAGCTTCGGTGGCATTCGTTGAAAGACGCATTCGCGATGGGGTCGAAATATGCGCTTGCTGTGGGTGCAGCCGGTGCTGCTGTCGGCATTGTCGTCGGTGTCATTACGCTGACCGGCGTCACATTCCGGCTTGGCTTTATGGTGACCCAGGGCGCGTTGGAAACCGTTGACTCGATCCAGGCAATTTTTAGCTTCCTGCCGTTTAACCTGATCGGCGATGGCTCAACTGGCCCAGCCCTGTTCGCGATTGACGAAGCGACGCTATTCATCTCCCTGCTCTTCATCGCCATTTCGTGCGTGCTGATGGGTGCAGGGCTGCCAACCACCGCGCTCTACATCATGCTTCAGGCAATCGCGACGCCAGCCCTTGCAAACCTAGGCGTGGAGCCTTTGGCAGCGCATTTGTTCGTGCTGTATTACGGCGTCCTGGCGGACCTAACGCCGCCTGTGTGCGTTTCAGCCTATGCGGCAGGTGGTATTGCCGGTGCCAATCCGTTTAGGACCGGTACGACAGCCTTCCGGCTCGGCAATGCCAAAGTCATGGTACCGTTCGTGTTCGTCTATGCACCAACCATGCTGATCGTAATCGGGGACTTCGATATCCTCGAGTACCTCTCTGTTGTTGGTACCTGTATTGCCGGGATCATGCTGCTTGGCGCTGCCTTGACGGGCTTTATGATAGCGCCAATGGGCATGATGTGGCGTTTCATCCTGGCAGCATCTGCCATTATGATGGTGGCCCCCAGCTGGTCGTCGAACTGGTGGGGTCTGGCATTATTGGCGCCCGTTGCGGTGCAACAGTTCTTGGCGCGCGGTAAGCAGGCACCTATATCGGCTGAATGACGGCGAACCCAACACCCTCGCGGCGTTCATTCTTAGCCAAGATAGCGCCCGTTGCCCTTGCAGCGGCGGCGGTGCTGCTGTTTTTCGGCTTGACGCTGCCAATGCTCAACGTCACGAGCTTCTGGGTGTTCACTGACACCCATTCCGTGATCGGCGGCATTGAGCGGTTCTGGCAGGAAGGTGAGTGGCTACTGTTGCTGGCGATTGGCGGCTTCGCTGTGCTGTTTCCAACCGCTAAAATCCTGGTTGCGGGCTGGGCGGTCGTGGACCCACCCGGTGCGCGATCAACACTGAAACTGGCCGCCGCCATCTCGAAATGGTCCATGTTGGATGTGTTCGTGGTGGCGTTGGTGGTGCTTACCGTGAAATCAACCGCCGTTGCAGACGCAAGCGTCGGCTCTGGTGCCTGGTGCTTTGCTGGCGCTGCCATTCTCTCTTCGCTGGCTATCGCAGGTTTGGCCAAACGCCATATGGCGCGCGCGGAATCAGCAACCAGCACCGCTCTAGCCACCCTATCCAAAGCAGGGCGCATCACGAATGAGAGCGCTAACGCTGCAACGATTGTCATTCCGGCCCTTTGGATTGGCCTTATTATCGGCGCTGGGTTCCTTGCCGTGCCAGCGATATTTGCAGGCGATGAGGCCGGGCGCCCCTTTGCCTATACCGCCGCCGCCCGTGTTTTTGAAAGGCTGGCTTTCGCAGAATGGGGTTTGGCCGCACTCACCGTCATCGCACTTGTGACCCTGAAAAGCCCCAAACGGCGGACAGTCGCGGCAGCGATGCTGATCGCGATCCTAGCCGTGCAGGCGATCTGGCTCCAACCAGAATTGGCCGAGCGCGCCTATGCTCTTTCAGTAGGGCGGGATGTTCCCCCCTCCCCCGCTCACGCGATCTATGCCGGGTTGGACATTTGCAAGCTGGCATGGCTCATAGGCTTGGCCGTGGCCGGATGGCGGAGTTTTAGCGCAGTGCGCAATCCGCAAGCTTAATCTTGCCAGAATTCAGCAGCTTGTTCCCGTCAAACCCACTGAAGTCCTTGCCTACCAGCGCCTTGTAATCGAACAAAGCGACATTCACGGGCTTCAATGCTTGCAGGGTTTGCATCGTGCTGGCGACAGCCACATCAGCCCCGGCATAGACGACACGGAAATGCTTTGTCACGGCAGGCCAACGGCCATCGCCTGTGTGATTGAAAACGGCGACAGAGACCTTGCCTCTTCCCCAATCCAGCCAAGCCGCATGCACGCCCAGCCCGTCACAAGCCCCTTCGCCCATAACGCTCGCATGGGCCGCTGGCGTTCCGAGCGACAACGCCAGAACGGCGGGGATAGCAAGGGTAAGGCGGAGGATCACCGGGTTTGCATCCAATCTGCCAGGGCCGCACCAATTTCGTGCGGGCTGTCTTCCTGAATGAAATGACTGCCTTTCACTGTGACCTCGCGTTGATTGGGCCAAGTCCGACAAAACTCGCGTTGTGCGCCGATTAGAATGGCACCTGGCTCAGCGTTGATGAAGAGCTTTGGGAAGGCCGCAGCCTTAATCCAATCCGCATAGTCCTGAACAATCTGGACGACGTCCTCTGGCGTGCCCTCAATCGGGATTTCACGGGGCCAGGTTAATGTTGGCCGGCGATCTTCGCCTGCCTCTGCAAAGGGGCGGCGATACACGGCCATTTCGGCCTCGCTCAGACCCCTCAGGACGGACCCGGGCAACACCTTCTCGACGAAAACACTCTTCTCCAACACCATCGCCTCACCAGCGTTGGAACGGAAGCCTTGGAAAACCGGCGTCGCCTGGGGGCTCCATTCACTCCATTGAACGGGGCGGACGATGCCTTCCATGTAACAAATGCCCGCGACTGCATCTGGGTGACGATGCGCCCAGTCGAACCCAAGCGCCGAGCCCCAGTCATGAATGACCAGCGTCACATTCTCCGTAACGCCAAGGGCAGACAGAAGGCCATCAAGATAGTCACGATGCTCGACGAAGCGATATCGATCCGGGCCGCTATTGGGCAGCTTATCTGAATCACCCATGCCGATAAGGTCAGGCACGATAATGCGGCCCATTTCCTGCACATGTGGCCAAACATTCCGCCAGAGATATGATGATGTCGGGTTGCCATGCAGGAAAACGATCGGCGCGCCATTCGGGTTACCCGCTTCGGTATAGGCCATGCGTTGGCCCATAACGTCTACAAACGCTTTCGCCGGTTCTTTCGTGTCGAACATATGCTTCTATCCAATGCGGCATTCTCGCTCAGCAGTCTAGCATAGCCACCCGCGCTTGACAGATTGGACATGAGCCTCCTTCTTTCAAACGAATAAGACGATTATGTGACAAGCAAACATGAAGGATATCAGGCAATGACGCGGGCGTTCGTATTTCCGGGACAAGGATCGCAGGCAGTCGGTATGGGAAAGGCTTTGAGCGAGGCGTTTCCAGCCGCGAAAGAAGTGTCTCAGGAGGTGGACGACGCACTTGGTCAAAACCTCTCAAAAATGATGTTTGAGGGTCCGATGGAGGACCTGACGCTGACCGAAAACACTCAGCCAGCACTGATGGCTGCCAGTGTTGCTGTGATGCGCGTGCTGCAATCCGAAGGCGGGTTTGAGATCGCGGACAAAGCAAAGTTCATCGCTGGCCATTCGCTTGGCGAGTATTCTGCCCTTGCTGCCGCTGGCGCACTCGACTTAGCGGATACCGCTCGGCTGCTAAAGCTGCGTGGGCAAGCAATGCAAACCGCCGTTCCAGCAGGCGAAGGTGCGATGGCCGCACTACTCGGCCTAGAGCTTGAACCCGCACTCGAAGCCGCGACAGAGGCCGCCCAGGGCGATGTCTGTGAGGTCGCTAACGATAATGCGCCGGGCCAAGTGGTTGTTAGTGGCGCGAAGGCTGCAGTGGGGCGCGCGATTGATATCGCTAAAGGCAAAGGTGCGCGCCGCGCGATCCTACTGCCTGTCTCTGCACCGTTCCATTGCTCCCTGCTGCAACCGGCCGCAGACGCTATGGCGAAGGCTTTCGAGACGACGAACATGGCTGCTCCCGCAGCACCATTGATGTCCAACGTGACAGCAGCCCCGGTTGCAGCACCAGACGATATCAAGAGCCTGCTGGTTCAGCAGGTAACAGCGACCGTCCGCTGGCGGGAATGTGTGCTCGCCATGCGCGCCGCTGGGGTCGAGGAACTCGTTGAGATTGGCTGCGGCAAGATCTTGTCTGGCATGGTCAAACGCATCGACAAGGAAATGACGGCCCGCAATGCTGAAACGCCAGCAGATATTGAAGCACTGCTCGCAGCGCTCTAGGCCATCTTACCGCCCGGAAACGAATGAGGCCCCGGATCATCGCTAATCCGGGGCCTGCACAGTCAGATAGTCAGTACTTCAATTAGAGAATGATGAAGTCCCCAACGTCGAGTGCGTTAACGCCACCGTTCTGCAAGCGGATCGTATCGCCTGCGCCGAGGTCAATAACCGTATCGACGCCGTCCTGAGTTGTCGCAGCCATCACCGCATTGAAGTCCGCGAAGCCGCTGTTGTCGAGACGGATGTGGTCGATGTTGACTTCGAAGTCAGTGATCACGTCAACGCCAGTGGCAATAGCAACATTGAACACGAAGAAGTCACCGCCGGTTCCGCCGGTCATCGTGTCGTTACCTTCACAGCCGCGTAGCACGTCACGGCCGCCTTCGCCGCTCATCTGGTCATCGCCGCCAAGGCCGACAACAAGATCGTTGCCTTCGCCAGCAAACATCGTGTCATTGCCAGTGCCGCCGTTCATGCGGTCATTGCCGCCGTCGCCAGTCATGAAATCAGCGCCATTGCCGCCAGCCATGAAGTCAACGCCTTCGCCGCCGAACATCTGGTCGTCGCCAGCGCCGCCGTTCATGCGGTCGACACCGCTGTCGCCAGCCATGAAGTCGTTGCCAGAGCCACCAATGATCGTGTCATTGCCATCATTACCGAACAGCAGATCGTTATCACTGCCGCCGTCTAGGCCATCATCGCCGCAGCCGACACGCATAAGGTCGTTGCCGAAACCACCTGCGAGCAGGTCATTGCCGTTTTGGCCGAACAAACGGTCATCGCCATTTTCGCCAAAAGCTGATCGTCGCCATCCCGGCCACGGAGATCATCATTGCCAGCACGGCCAAAAATTTGGTCAGACTCTGGTGTGCCGATCAACAGATCGTTCCCGCCTGCACCCTTAATAAACGCCATTGTATTCTCTCCTACCTGGTGTAATCGTCATAGAATTAGGCTAAGGCCTCTTGGCCGATTGCCTTAAGCTATTTGGCTGGCAGGGTGCGTACAACAGACCCGTTGGCTTAATACTTTGAATTACCCCCTAATACGGGGCGCATATTTGGCGCTCTTTTGGCTTAATACCTGCGTTAAAATCCTGTTAACTTAGAACCTTACCTGGATTCATCCGCCCATCCGGGTCAATTGCGGCTTTCAGCGCCTGCATCAGCTTGTACTCCACGGGAGACTTGTATCGCTCAAGTTCAGTCGTGCGCTTCTGGCCAATGCCGTGTTCGGCACTGAATGAGCCGTCATACGACACCACAAGATCATAGAGCGTGCGGTCCAAGACCTCTTTCAGGTCCTTGATGTCATCCGAAGTCGCCAGATAGTGCAGGTTTCCATCACCCATATGCCCGAAGCCATAGAACCCAACATAGGGTGCCACTTCAGCCATTTTCTTTTCCGCCACCGCATAGAAGTCCGGCAATGCAGACAGCGGCAGGGTAACGTCCCAGGAAATTCGCGGGCCAATCCGTTGCAGGGCTTCCGGTGCTTGCTCACGGATCTTCCAGAAATCAGCGCGTTGCTGTTCTGATTGCGCAATCAGCGCGTCTGTCGCGAGGCCGCGCTCAAATGCTTGCGCTAAAGCGCCCTCCAACACATCGACTGGGGATTGGCCATTATCTCCGCGCCGCGTGGTGGAAACCTCCATCAGCACATAGAAGGGCGAATCATCTGGCAGTGGATCGCGCACATCGTCCATTTTGGCAACGACAGTCTCAACCAGGGAGCGGGTGATCAGCTCAGATGTCTCGACAGCATCCCCCGTCTCAGCCCGCGCCACATCTAGGAGTTCGAGCGCGGTCGCAACAGATGGTGTCGCGACCCATGCGGACGCCGTCGCAGTTGGCTTTGGGAAAAGCTTGAGTGCAGCAGCAGTGATCACACCAAGCGTGCCCTCTGCACCCATGAACATCTCTTTCAGATGATAGCCGGTGTTATCTTTGCGGAGTGTGCGGAGGCCATTCCAAATCTCCCCATCAGGCAACACAACCTCCAGCCCAAGCACGAGGGCCCGCGCATTACCGTAGCGGATAACATTCACGCCGCCCGCATTGGTAGAAATATTGCCGCCAACGGTGCAGCTGCCCTCTGCCCCAAGCGATAGTGGGAAGAACCTGTCGGCATCAAGGGCGGCTTTCTGTGCGTCCTGCAGGATAACGCCAGCCTCAGCGATCATTGTGTAATTGGCGGGGTCGATTTTTCGCACCTGGTTCATGCGTTTCAGCGACAACACAACCTTCCGCCCGTTGCTGAACGGCGTCCCTCCGCCAACGAGGCCGGTGTGCCCCCCCTGGGGCACCACTGCGACGCCCTCAGCGGCAGCCCACCGCATCACCGCCTGCACTTCCTCAACAGAAGATGGCCGCGCAACACCAATCGCTGTGCCCGTATAGGCTTGGCTCCAGTCCGTCAGATACGATGCCGCATCATCAGACTCCCCATCAATCCAGCCATGCTGGCCAAGTGCTGAAGTAAGCGTTTCAAGAGCGGCGGGGCCAAGACCATCGGGCATTTCGGTATCTCCTATTCGTAAGTCAACAAGAATGCCCCAGGATTCCACAAGCTGCAATCGCTAGGGCCTGCTGGAGCCGGTAGCAAAAGCTCAATCAAGCACTTTACGAAAAACCTACGCTTGAAAGTCTCATCTCCGCAAGGCAAGATTGCAATGTTTGCGAGCAGCTAAAATCTCGAACACAACCTAAATAATGCGTCAAATCCAAAGGAATTTAACAGATGCCATCTCCTATTCTCCTTGCAGAACTTGACGGCTCGGATGGCTTTGTTTTGCAAGGCGAACCAGATGATTCCGTCGTTGGTCGCGTTAACAATGGCAATCGCGGTTTTTACCTTGATGGCGACGGCGACGCCAACGGGGACGGCTTCGCTGATATACTCATAGGGGGATTTGGCAGCCCATCTCGCGGCGGATTATTCTTTGGTGACGGTAGTGCATTTAGCGCAGCAATAGATATGCGCTCCTTCGATCAACCTGGGTCACAGGGTCTTCGTTTCAACGACTTCAACGGCACCGCAAGCGGATCAAACGTCGGTGTTGGGATGGTAGGCGACATAAACGGCGATGGTTTGGATGATATCGCTTTCGGATCAATCTTTGAGGACACGAATGCCGCTGGCTCTGAGGGTGATGATGGCGTTGTTTCTGTCGTCTTTGGATCCGCTGATTTATTCGGCCACCCGCCCATTACTGGGACGTCGCTAGACGGTTCGGATGGCTTCAGGGCCAACGGTTTTAATACCCAGAGACTTCTGCATAAGCCCCCATTCTAAGCGCGTCTCTAGTGGCTCCCTAGCTCCAGGCTGCAATGAGACGTTTCCAGCCGATTGAGAGCCAAAATCAGTCTTTCAAGACAGCTTTGTCACCGTCTTGCCAGTTTTTGGGCACAACTATCCTGTCGGCATTGGGTCTGGAACGCCAAACCGTTGCAGGAACCTTGCCGCTTTCTGGATGTTGTGCGCGATCGCGGCCGTGCCGAAGAAGGTGAGATTTTTAGCACGGCCCAAAAAGCGGGTTCGCGCCAGACCATAATGGTGTTTGTAGGTTGCGAATGGGCGCTCGCCGGTGCTTCTGGTTACTGCGATCTTGGCGTTGCGGGCTTTATCATCCTCGCTCAGCGGTCGGCCGCGATACCCTTTGCGCTGAACCTGGTCTTGGATGCCGAAACGCTCCAGTTTGTCCCGAGTTTCCTGCGAGCTGTAGACGACATCAGCGTAAAGCGCTGTCTCGTCACCGAGCAATAGGGTATCCCGTTCTTGGCTGTCGTGAACATTGCCAGCAGTGACTGTTTGACGATGGATGAAGCCGTCTTCGTCAATACCTGTGTGCACCGAAAAACCCTATGTCGCCTTGTTGCGGCCTCGGCTGTCGGCCTTGACATGCCAACCAGCGTCTTTATCGCGCGTCGGCGTGCCATCCTTGCTCTTGCCAGAGCCGGACTGGGCGGCTTCGACCGCCGTCGCATCTATGATATTCACCCGGCCCTCGGTGATGGTGATGTGTTTAGCCTCCAGCTGCCGATTGACCTCAGCCAACAATAACTCCCAAACATCATGGGTAACTAAAGCGTTGCGAAACCGGCCTATCGTGCTGCTATCTGGCACTGTGCCGTCAAGTTCCAGGCGGCAGAACCGCCGGAACAGCAAATCCCGGAACAAACATTGCGCGAGCTGTTCGTCCGACAGCCGATACCAGATGCCCAAAAGCAGGCCGCGAAACGGGGTCAGCAGTGGATAGCTTGGACGCCCCGTCTTCGCACCATAAATCGAAGCCATCAGCCGTTCCAGTTCGGACCAGTCGATCACGGCCTAGGCAGCATCCAAGCCGTGCAAAATCCGATGATCCAAATCGGCCGCGGATACGAAAAGCGGCGGTTGCGTCGTGAATTCCTTTTGCATCACCGTTTTTAGCCAAATTTGGCCAAAATGGCGAGTTATGCAGAGGTCTCAAATCAGGTTTGTTTGAAAACGTTGCACTTCGCTCCGGAAGCCACCCAGCATTCGGGGCAGGGTCAAGACCGTATATCCACCAAACCTACATCCGAGCCACTCAAGGGGAGCGGACCTACATCATTGAAGACCTTGACTTGAATTACAGAATCGCAGTAACTGCTCGCCTGAAAAAGGTTTCGCACACGTCAAGGGCAAGAATCGCGAGTGAAATCGATAAAAATGAGGGTCAAAGAATTGAAACACATATTTCGCTACATAATGATATTGTTGGTTGTTTTTCTATTCCCATTATCATCTAGTTTTGCACAGGTGAAGATGGTTCCAAAAATATCTGTTAATTACCCACAAGCGGATTCTTATTTAGGCGAAAAAATAGGGCCTACAGAGGCTGACGATGCCACTAAGTTAGCAGAAAACCTCTCCGAAAAAATATTAAGCGACTATACTAACGGTTTGGCTCGAAGAGATGCTCACCCCAAAGCGCATGGTTGTGTAAAAGCACAATTTAAAGTGAACAAGAAGCTTGATCCAAAGTTGCAAGCGGGCATCTTCCAACCTGGTGTTGGATATGATGCAATTGTAAGGTTCTCGAATGGATCTCCTAATGCTTCAGGTGATGATGGGGACGGAGACACGCGTGGTATGGCGATTAAAATCCTTGGCGTGGAAGGTGAGAAACTATTTTTAGACCCAAAATATCCGAACTCGGTAGATTTGATTCAGATTTCCGCACCATATTTCTTTGTCAATGCTTCCTCCGGTTATACAGAGTTTTTCAGAATAGCAAATAAGGGAGTGTCTTTTTCACTTGTCAAAATACCATTTATCTTGGGTTGGCAGGGCACTGTAAATGCCGCAAAGATGATGTCGCAGAAGATCTCAAACCCGCTCGATGTGAATTACTTTTCGGTCACCCCTTATCAGCATGGAGTAGGGGAATCCCGTAAAGCCATAAAATTCTCTTCCTCTCCGTGCGAGGAACGGTCAAAAGAAGAAGCGCAAGATCAGTCCTCACCAAATTTTTTGCGCCATGCTATGCAAGACCGGTTACAGCGTGAAGAAGCTTGTTTTGACTTTAAAATTCAAACTCGTCCCGATGCAAGTTTTGAGGTCGAAGATGTCGTCAAAGAATGGGACGCAGAGAAGGCCCCATTCGTCCCTGTGGGACAAATCATAATTCCTAAGCAGTTGTTTGACACAGCGGTCTTAAATGAGGCGTGTGAAAAAATGACCTACAACCCTTGGCACACTATCGCAGAGCATAAGCCTCTAGGGACTATCAATCGGATGCGGAGAGTAGTTTACCAGACTATCAGTACACTTCGTTCAGAGATGAATTCTAAGCCCTAAGAAGTGAGCAAAATTGAAATGATAAAAAAGTGGTTGCTATCTATTCTCAGCTTATTGATTGTCGGAGCGGTTTCATTATTCCTTTACCTGAACTATATGTTCAAGGTCGAGTTAACAGATCTACCCGAGCCTGCAGGGCAGCCACGAGTAGAGTCTGTCCCAAGCAATTGGCCTGAGTCGCAAGCCAATAGGCTGACCGAAAAAGCTGAATATTTGAAAAAGAACGAGATCGCGTACGACTGGTTTGTACGTTTTCCCTTCTCAAAAACCGATGGTATGCCTTTGATCGCCCTCAAGGTCTTGCCGCTTTTGGCACCGAATATTTGGGGGCCAAAAACTCAGTTTGGCGAGACATTTGGTCTTTTTCAGACATCAGGCACATCTGCGTTTCCTCTACCGCTAGGGATAGGTTTTACCGGATTGTCTTCTGATGGCGAGGCTTTCCCGGACCGAGCTACTTTTACTTGTGGGGCGTGCCACGTAGGACGAGTCCGACTTGGTGATGGAACTTTGCGGCAGATTGTAGGCGGTGTTAATTCCCAGTTCAACATCGTCAAGTTTTTTGTAGATGTGAAGAGAACATTCGACTCTTTAGCGGCTGGAGAGGTAGGCGAGCAACGAACGATTAAAATCGCTCAGGAGCTGAAAGCCGCAGCAATACAAGCATCAAAGCAGTCGAAGACTTTCTTTTACGGGGGCTTGGCATTTAGGGATCGTAATTTTGATGCTGAGTATGAACGCAAACAGCTAGCTTTGTACGTGGCGGATTACGAGAAGTTGGCCGGTGACTTTATTAGCTACGTAGATAAATTTACGGCTGCTTACGCAACATACCTTTCTAAGACGTACGGCGGCTTCGAAAAGGAGATGTTGGCAGGCCTCCCTGGAATGGCTGACGCAACCGGAGTGAGTACCTCGCACGGTTACATAAAAGCTGACGTGAATTTTTTTGGGAGGCTAATCGGTCACAGTATCCTGCCCGACCATCCTGGTCTGACGGATTTTATGGTTGTTTGGGAGCAGGGTGCTAGAGAGGCTAAATGGGACCCAACATCAGGCAAACTGGTCGATGGTGGCGGCCAATATAACGGTAACATTCCAATTCCCATTTACCGGAACCTTGCCGCCTCGATGACTATGGGTCTCGATGATACGGACCTGCGGGTTGCTGCATATTCTGAGGGGTTCTTAAGTGGACTACCTTCTGACCCGTATCCGTTTGACATTGACGTTGCTCTTGCGGAAAAGGGGAAGGCAATTTTTTCGAAAAATTGTGCTAAGTGCCACCAGCCCAATAACAGCAAAGTCTACAGATCTCTCGGCACAGATATATCCCGAAGCAAGGTCATTAATGGCCTAATAATGGAATCTTCCCGAGAAGTTTCCTTGGAGACTTGCGGCCCGAGTACAACCATTGTTATGCACGGCTCAAAGCGCAGGCCCTGCCAGCTGTTTCAGGGTCAAAAGATTAAGCCTGAGGACAGGATGCGGCCGCTTGGTGATCAATGGGGGGGATATAATGCGACGGCTCTGAAGGGCGTTTGGGCTTCCGCTCCATTTTTGCATAATGGTTCGGTGCCGACTCTCAAAGATCTTTTGGTTCCTAACGAGCGCCCAACTAAATTCGTTAAAAGTGCTCTGAGTTATGATACCAAACAGGTTGGCTTCGCACTGAAA
>Ga0315321_10000434_pt1 | contig 30627 bp, 29 predicted proteins | sample M180m21515metaG_FD_203464 | JGI IMG/M metagenome (GOLD analysis project Ga0315321, IMG submission 203464) | Ammonia-oxidizing marine archaeal communities from Monterey Bay, California, United States - M1 80m 21515 | ecosystem: Environmental > Aquatic > Marine > Intertidal zone | place: USA...
TTTTTTTATGGGTTTATAGGTTAGATAAATACTCTTATAGGAGAAAGATAATATGGGTTCAGGTTTTGTTGGAGATATCGTAGATGATGTAAAGAATAATATTCTTGACCAGTTAACCGGTCGAGTATATCTACGTGACTATACTCATGCGGCTAAGAACTTCTTACCCGGTAACATGGGTAATGCTGGTAAAGTCAAATTTACTTTTCATACTTGGTTTCAAATTAATCCAACAGCATACTCTCCACCAACAGGATCAAACATAGGACTGTTAGTAAAATCAGTCAAACTACCTACTTTCAATATGGAAGTGCAAGAGTTAAATCAATACAATAGAAAACGTTTGATTCAATCAAAAATTAAATATCAACCTATCGATATTACATTCCATGATGACAATGCATCACAAGTTACTGCATTGTGGGACGCATACTATAGATATAACTTTGCAGATGCGTGGAATCCTATTGTTGCACCGTTTGCAAATGCAACACAAGAAAAAGATTATAACAGACGTAACATATATGATCCAACAATAACCGGTGATACTGAGTATGGTTATAGGGGTGATGCACGTGGTCAAGGTGGAACTAGAGCAGACGGTGGAGAAAAAGTCCCTTTCTTTAATAACATTACAATATACGGTATGTGGGCGGGCCAATATATAGCATACACATTAATCAATCCTATAATTACTACAATGGACCACGACACATATGATTATGCAGACGGTGGTGGCACTATGCAAAATAGAATGACTATTAATTATGAAACTGTAATATACAATTCAGGTGAAATAGGTGATATAGGTCCCGATAGTGAAGGGTCAGAAGAAGTAGCAGGCTTTGCTGGACCAGATAGTTATGATCGCAGAGAAAGCCCACTGTTACAAGGTGGAAGTAGTCCTAGTGATATCTTTGGGAGGGTGAGCAGTCTCGGTGGAGATGATTCATTGTTAGAAAAAGCAAGAACTGTGGGACAACTATACGACGGTGGTTTAGATAGTGTTGTTGACAGTGCAAAGAAAGCAGTTGGAGAGGGAATCAAAGATGCCGCATTAGCCGCACTTGGATTAGGCGGGGATACTAATACCCCTACTAATGCTTCATCTCCGGCAATGGTAAATATTTCTAACCAAGGTGCTCCTACTGGTACTCAGGCTAATCCAATAATGACAGGTGCTCCGCCTAATGCAGGTTCGCAGACTGGCGTTTCAGGTGCCGCAGACAGAGCGGCAGATGCATTTAGATCAGCATTAGGATTCTAATATGGCATTACAAATAACAGAAAGAGAGAACACATTAGAAATCTTTGATACATTTTATAGTGTACCATTGAAAGTCAGTGCAGGTGATTGGGACTCAGTGTATTCTTATTTCTTAGGAGTACTAAAAGGAAATCCTGAGAATGAAAGAACTAAACAAACTGCATCTCAATTTGCAACAACACTGTTTAGAATTGCACAAGAAACAGGAACAAACATTCAAATCTTTATGGATTACTTTAAAACTAATGTAGAAACAACAGTACAAGTAAACACAGAAATGGCTTTTTATCTCAATTTATTAAAGTCAAAAACAGCATTGTATGGAGTATCAAATGTTCCTACTCCTAATCAAGCAGTACAACGCAACATATTACCATAAGGGTAACTAATGCCTCGTAGAAGAAAATACGCACAGGGTATCTATACTGTAAAAAATCAACACAAGTATGTAGGCAAAGGTAAGCCAACATATCGATCTGGTTGGGAACTTACATTTATGATCTTTTGTGATACTAATGACAAAATAATTAAATGGGCAAGTGAGTCAATCGTTATTCCTTATATGCATCCTTTTAAAGGCAAACGTACTAATTATATACCAGACTTTTTCATCGTATACCAAGACAAATACGGAAGAACAAACGCAGAGTTAATAGAAATAAAACCTAAAGCAGAAAGTATTATAACAGAAAAAGTAAAAAATGCAAGACAACAAGCAGTTATTGCTATCAATCATGCTAAGTGGCATTCAGCAAAAGCATTCTGTAAAGCACAGGGTATTAAATTTAGAGTAGTTACAGAAGATGACCTTTTCTACAATGGACGTGGAAAGTAACTAAATAGATGTATGACAAAGAAACTTGAAGAATTATTTGACTTAGCATCCAGTGATGAAAATGAACTGAATGAACCTATTCCAGGCGTAGCACAAGAAGTTACTAAAGAAGCATTAACTAACTTAGAAAAGATTGAAACTGCTTTACCTACAGTTAGAGGATTAGAAGCATCTGATAGAGAAATGGATGAACTAAGTAAGAAAGCAGAAACTAGTTTCCAAGACTTAATGGACTTAGGTATGCAAGTTGATTCACGTTTTAGTGGAGATATTTTTAGTGTTGCTAGTAACATGTTAAATCATGCGATCACAGCCAAGACTGCAAAGTTAAATAAAAAATTAAAAATGATCGACTTACAATTAAAGAAAGCAACACTAGATCAACGTCAAGCAAAGGCTGATGAAAAGATCGATAATATTCCTCTAGGCGAAGGACAAAACTTAGATCGCAATGAATTACTGCGAGTTTTATCTGCAAAAAACTCAGAGGAATGATAAATATATTATACGGGAACTATACAATATGAAAAGTTTAAAACATTACATTGCAGAATCAGTCCATACTTATGATTGCACAATCAAAATTGCTGGTGACTGCGACAAAAATTTCTTAGAGTTATTTAAACATAACTTAAACAAGTTTGAGCCTAAAGAAATCAAGGGCCCAACAACTACACCGATTATGAAATCACCATATGGTTTCCCTAATCTTTCAAATGAACAAGTACACATATTCAAGTGTCAGTTTGCATATCCCGTAACAGAACCAATGATTCAACAACTAGCACAATTGCTAGGTCATAACATTAACTATGTAAGAATGGTTAACACAGCATTCGATGACAGTATAGATAACGAAATGGTTGGTTATGAAAATGAAATGGAAGATACTCCTTTATTGCAACATGAAGAAATGAATGACAATGGAAAAGAAGCCAGTGAAGCATACGGTGATAAGTATTTAAAGAGTATTCATGACCACGCAGAACACAAGAACGTAGGTAAAGTAGGTTTGCCTGCTGACCAAAAGAATACTAAAGATTCATTTGATCCTTGGAAGCCATGGACAGATGATACTATTAAAGGTGATAAGAGTCCAATGACTAATGTTAAAAGAGGACCTAAACCTGAAACATCAGCAGGGTACTAAGGATTACATAATGGATTTTAAAGACATTTTAACACAACTTGACAACATGAAAGGTGATGAAAAGAAACCTGTTGTCGAAAAAGAAATTAAAAGACCGGCAAACATGTTGACTGAATCAACTGAAATTGTTGAGCCAGTATCAAATGAATTAAAACTCCCCTCATTAAAGAATGTCTTTGAAGAACTATCATTAGAACCAGCAAAGCCTGGTGCACAAGAAATTCATAAAGATGGCGAACCAATCGGTTCTGTATCTAATCCAGCAGTTGCAAATCAAATGTCACAAGCAATTGACAAGGGCGAATTAACTATCGGTCAAGAAATGCAAGAAGACGAGCAACTTGACGAACTTGCTCCTTTAGCCCTATTAGGCCCAGCACTTATGACTGGTGCTAGAGTGGCTGCACCTTGGTTAGCAAGACGCGGTGCTCAAATGATGAGTGCAATGGGTAGATATGCTGGTAGGAATCCAATCAAAACTACTGCAGGCGCCGGACTAGCAGGTACAGAACAAGGTAGAGAATTCGCAGGCAATGTTAAAGATGGCGCAGTAGCCGCAGTTGACGGAGTTAACGCAACATTTGGTGCAGCCAATGCTATGATTGACTCAGGTAAGCATATGTTTGATGCAGGGTCTGCAAAAATTGCACAATTAGGCGATAATGCCGGTGGCATGATTAGAAATGCAATTGGTGACGCCGCATTCGATACAGTTAAAAGAACAGCATCACAATATGGTCTTCCTATATTAGCCGCAGTAGCATTACTATATGGTGGAAAAAAAGTCTTAGACAAAGTAATGGATGATGACAAGGAAGAAACAATCAAAGAAGCAAAAGATTGGATTGCTGGTGCAACTAAAAATAAAGGTGCATTTACTAAAAAAGCAAAAAGTCATGGAATGACTACTAAAGCATTCGCAAAAAAAGTATTAGCAAACAAAGACGACTTTCCAGCAAAAACAGAAAAACAAGCAAACTTAGCCAAAACATTAGGTAAGTTTGATGAAACTGATACTCCACCAGAATCATCTTTAGATTTAACATCACCTATATCAGGTGGTAACATGAGAGAAAGTGACGGATCAGGTTCATACGGTGGACAATCTCCACTTTCATATGATACACAACGTTCATCAAAAATGAAAGAAGGCGCAAACATGGCCGCTCAATACGGGCCAGATGACGGATCACACAACTCATCAAATGATGAGAAAGGTAATGCCGCGGCGAACGCCGCTTTGGCAGCCAATGATGCTGATACATCTCAACTTGTAACAGAAAAACCAAAAGGTAAAGTAAGCAAATCTAGTAAACTACCTAGTATTTCAAAAGTGAAATCTATGTGTAACGAAGGTTTGTCTACATCACAAATACAACAACTGCACCCTAAGTGCAACAAAGAAGAACTTACTATTATGATTAAAAATACTAAAACAAACTTAAAAGAAGGCGCAGAACACATTCTGAAAGCCGCGAAGCACATGGGTAAATCTCATGGTTTATGTAAAGGATCTTATGCATGTCCACATGATGCAGGTTCTGAAGGTGCGAGAGCATACCACGAAGGTTACAAACATGGCCTTGACGAAGCATGTGGCATGGGAATCAAAAATGAACCAATCGCAGGTATGGAAGAAGGCGTATTAGGTGGAGTCGGTGGTGCAATTGCAGGATCTAAATTAGGCGGCATGGCAGGCACAGCAATCGGTGGTTCAATCGGTGGTGTCCCAGGAGCAACTATAGGTAAGGCAGCAGGTGCGGCATTAGGTGGAATCGCAGGTGATAAAATGACAGGCGACGGCATCTTTGAAGAACCAGCAGATGAAGTTGTAGATACTATGGCATCATACGGTGCAATGGACGAAGCCGAAGTCGAAGAAGGCGTAGCCGGAGCATTAGCAGGTGGAGTATTAGGTGCAAAAGCAGGCTTTTTACCTAGCATAGCAGGTACTGTATCAGGAGCATATCTAGGTCATAAAGCACAACAAGCCGCAGATAATAATGAATCCATTGAAGAAGCAGGAGACGACGGTACATATGACAAGTATGATTGGGACGCAGAAACAGTTGCTAAGAAAGGCATCGATGAAGATGAAATGGACGAAGGCAACGCATTCTCAGGCGCTATGGCAAAAGTAGGTAAAGGAGACAAGTTCTCAGTACCCGGCTCTGATAAAGAATATACAAAGACATCAGAAGCCGCAGAATTAGAAGAAGATGCATGGACATTTGAGTCTTTTGATAAAGCATTACAATCACATTTAGTTGAAGGTAAAGAGTCAACTAAAGAAAAACTTGATGAAGGCTATACAATGTCTATTACATCAGGTGAAGAAAATCAACCAGACAGAGTTAGTGTTAATGCAACAGATGCAGAAGCAGACAAGTTAATCAAGTTTGTTAAAGACGTAGGCTTAGGGCAGTACGGAGATGCAGAAGTTGTAGATATAGAACAACCTGAAGTAGGAGACGTATCATTCTATGGTAGTCCTGAAGTAGAAGTTGAGCCTAATGGTTCACACGATGACATGCTCAAGTTAATGGGTATTGTAGACGTAGACGGTGACTATGAAGATGAAGTAGAAGCACCTGGTACTGACATTGATGTACAAGTAGATGATGCGGCATGTGAATCATGTGGCGACCAACACAACATGGAAGAAGGTTGTGGAGATTCTATGAAAGAAGAATCAGATGCAGAAATGGACGACCATGCTGAAAGAGCAGGTAAAGAAGTTGCACATGATGCACATTATGACGGTCGTAGACATTCAGGCAGAGATGGAGAAGATGTCACTAAAGATTTAGAATATGATGACTACAAAGATAAGCATCACATGGAAGAAGATCAAGGCTATGATGACAAAGAAGATGAGTCATTAGGCATGAGAACTGGTAAAGAGTCAGGTAAGCATCAATCTATGAAAGACCGTAGAGATGATTCATATGGCAAGTTCGGCAAACGTGACGAAGAACACAGAGAAATCTCTAAAGAAGGACAAGGCTATGATGACAAAGAAGATGAGTCATTAGGCATGAGAACTGGAAAAGAATCAGATCACAAACAATCAGACAAAGCACGTAGAGATGACTCTTATGGTAAATTTGGTAAGAGAGATTCAGAGCATAGAGAAAAATCATTAGAAGAAACTCTTTCACAGTTAGATGAACTTGCTCAGTTAGATGAAAAGCAAGGCTATGATGACAAAGAAGACGAACAACTCGGTATGAAAGACGGCAAAGAATCTGATAAGAAACAATCAATGAAAGATCGCCGTGATGATTCACGTGGCAAGTTCGGTAAGAGAGATAAAGAAGACGGCAACAAACCTCATTCTTTAGAAGAAAATCTTAGAACTTTAGACTTACTAGCAGAAGTAGGCGCAGAAACTTCAGAAGTCCCTACTCAGCCGTTAACACAACATGATGATGAGAGACTATTAACTAAAGAAGGCGCAGAGGATGCTCCTAAGGACTCAGTAAACGACGGTGAGAACGAAGAAATCACTGAAACACAAACTGATGATCAAAGAGAGTTTACAGTAGCAGAAGATGATGACTTAGAAGAAGGTAAAATACCCGCAGGTCTTAAAGCATACCAAGATAAAAAGAAAGGTAAGAAAGACGATTCTGAGAAAGATGTTGATGAAGCATGTGGAGATATGAAAGAAGAAAAACTTGACGAATGGGCTAACGATGCAGGTAAAATCGGCACTGAAACTTCATTTGAACAAGACATCGACTTTATGACTAAAGTAATCTCTGGTGGACTTAACAAGCAGAAATCAACAGGTCAAACTACTATCCCAGTTATAGCAGGTCAAAATGATCGTATGGGATATAATGGTGCTGACGTAGTTAAAGAAGGTTCTGTAATGTCACATGATGGTCTAGCAGGCTTAATGACTAAATTAGATAGTCTTAAATAATTAAAACAAAACGTTGTACCCCGTTTAAATACCCGGCTTAGTCGGGTATTTTTTTATCTACACATTAACAAAGAAGATTGATAAATACTAATATTAGGAAAGAATTGCTATGGCACAAAGAAATATTGACTTCGGAGCATTCCCTGACGATCCAGATGCAGATGCAATACGATCGGCATTTGAGAAAGTTCAGTTAAATTTTACAGAAGTATTTGCAGGACTAGGCGATCAAGCAGTAGTCTCAGTTAACAAAACACCGGGACCGGGTATCTTCTCTGTTAACGGTTCCCCAGTTGGAAACGTTGTACTAGGTGCTAACATTGCTTGTGTTCAATTTTCATCAACAACATTATCATTAGGACGTTCCCCAGGAACAGGACCAGGATCTGCAACGATCACTGATTCAACTCAAACATTATATGTTGATTTACCAAACACAATAGCCAATGTTACTGATGTCGTAGTATCAAATAGTGTACAAGGTAATGCAGTCATCGGTAATCTATCCGGAGACTTCGGATACGTATTAGCAAATACAACATCTGGTAATGGTAACATTATAGGTAATAACGTATCATTGACTGGTGGACTATCAGCAACAGGTAACATTACAGGTGGAAACTTAGATTTAACATCAGGTACTATATCAGTAGGAACTATAGAAGCAACAACTGCTATCTATGCTAACACAGGAATTGTTCAAGGTCAAACATTATCTGGACCTTTAACAACAGGAACACAACCAAACATTACATCAGTAGGAACATTAACAGGATTAAATGTAGCATCAACAGTAACTGCTGTAGCATTCACCGCAAACACAGGTTTATTCTCTGGTGATGGTGGTGGATTATCAAATGTCGTAGGCGCAAATGTAACTGGTGAAGTTACTAACTCTGCAACAGCAAACGCAGTTGCCGGTGCTAATGTCTCTGGAGAAGTTACAAACGCCGCTACTGCTAATGCAGTCGCAGGTAGTAATGTAAGTGGTGCAGTATCATTCGCAACAACCGCTAACGCAGTAGCCGGAGCAAATGTCTCAGGTGAAGTCACAAATGCCGCAACAGCAAATAGTGTTGCTGGCGCTAACGTCTCAGGCGCAGTAAGTTTTGCAACTACTGCTAATGCAGTAGCAGGCGCTAATGTAAGTGGAGAAGTACCATTTGCACAAGTAGCAAATGCAGTTGCAGGTGCAAACGTAACTGGTCAAGTTAGTTTTGCAGGCACAGCCAATAGTGTTGCAGGAAGCAACGTATCAGGTGTTGTAGCAAATGCTACACATGCAACATCATCAGACTCAGCAAATGCTGTAGCAGGTGCTAATGTTTCAGGAGAAGTCGGATTCTCAGCAGTTGCTAACTCAGTTGCTGGAGCAAACGTTTCAGGTCAAGTAGGATTTGCAGGAGTTGCAAACTCTGTTGCTGGTGCTAATGTAAGCGGAGAAGTAACATTTGCCGCAACAGCAAATGCTGTAGCAGGTGCTAACGTAAGTGGTACTGTAGCAAACGCAACATACGCAGATACATCAGGTACAGTAGAAACTGCCGCACAACCAAACATTACTTCAACAGGTACATTAACTTCATTAAATGTTTCAGGCAACGTTGATGCTGGTAACGTAACAACAACTGGTATATTTACTGGTGATGGTAGTGGATTAACAAATATATCTGTATCAGCAGGTTCTTCTATTGTAAACGGCACAAGTAATGCAACAGTAGATACTAACGGACCCTTCAGAGTATCGTCTGGTGGAACAGCAAACATACTATCAGTTAAGAATACAGGAACATCTGTAGAAGTAACAGGCACAATGTCTGTATCAGGTGGATTCGATAATAACATCGATTTCAATAGTACTTCTAACTTAGGACCAGTAAGTAATGTAACAGTTACTGGTGGTGTTAGCGGAGCATTTTTACAAACAGATGGCGCAGGTGTATTATCATGGAACACTGGAACTCTAGTACCAGCACAAGGTACAGATACACAAGTTATATTCAATGACGGTGGAACTACATATGCTGGTAACACTGGATTTGTATTCAATAAGACAACAGGTAATTTAGATGTACCTGGCAACATATCGTCAGGTGGAAAAGTATCTGGCACAACAATAGGCGGAAGTTTAGTAACTAACGCACAACCAAACATTACTAGTGTTGGTACATTATCATCACTAATTTTAAGTGGAACTTTAAACACTAATTCAGACCTTATTACTAACGCAGGTAATATTGAAATATCAGCAGGAACAGGATCATTTAAAGGTTCTGGTGCTGGATTAACTAATATCCCTGGAGCAAATGTTAGTGAAGTTCCTTTAGCAACATTAGCAACTACTGCCACTACTGCTAACGCAGTCGCAGGTGCTAACGTCTCAGGTGCAGTATCATTCGCAACAACAGCAAATGCTGTAGCAGGTGCTAATGTATCTGGTGAAGTAGACTTTGCGGCAACTGCTAACTCAGTTGATGGTGCAAATGTAAGTGGATCAGTATCAACGGCAAGTGTTGCCGGTACTGTATCAACAGCCGCACAACCAAACATCACTAGTGTCGGTACGTTGTCATCATTATCAGTTACTGGTAATGTGTCTGCAGGGAATGTATCAGGCACAGGTGGTGTCTTTACATATGTAACTGGAGACGGAGCAAACTTAACATCTGTTCCTGGACAACAAGTTACAGGTGAAGTTGATTTTGCTCAAGTAGCAAACTCAGTAGCAGGTGCGAATGTAAGTGGAACAGTTGCTTTAGCAACATCAGCCACTTCAGCAACTACATCAGGAACTGTCACTACTTCAGCACAACCAAACATTACATCAGTAGGCACATTAACAGTGTTAGGTGTAAACGGCATTGTAACAGCACAATCATTTACAGCAAATACAGGGTTATTTAATGGAGACGGTGGTGGATTATCAAATGTTGCGGCAGCCAACATTTCAGGTACTGTAGCAAATGCAACATATGCAACATCAGCAGGTAGTTCAGCACTAGCATTAGATATTACAGGTGCAACACAACCAAACATAACAGCAGTTGGTACATTAACTAACTTAACAGTGTCTGGTAATATAACTAACCAGACTCACATTATTAAAGACGTAACAACAGCAACAGCAGGCGGTTCTGATCAAGGTGGTGCAACACAATTAAGTGGTGCAGACATATTCTCAGTAACAACACCTAGTAATAATAACGGTGTTAAACTAATGTCAGCAGTTGCAGGATTATGTATATATGTTAAAAACTTAGATCCAACAGATACATTAAAAGTGTATCCATCAGCAAGTGATGTCATCGATGGCAATGGGGTTAACGGTGCAATGGATATCGGTCCCGGTGGACAAATTCAATTCGTAGCACATAGTTCATCACAATGGTATAGTGTTGGCGCAACATATGCATAATGTTTTGCCTCTTTAAGAAGGATAAGAAACAGATGAAGTTATCAAAGAATTTTACATTAACAGAGTTTGAAAAAAGTCAAACTGCAATACGTCAAGGCTTAGACAACTCTATGCCCGAAGAGCATTTAGAAAATGCAAAAGCATTATGTGAAAACGTATTACAAAAAGTCAGAGATCACTTTGGACCTGTCATTATTAATAGTGGATATCGTGGGTCCGCTCTTAATTCAGCAGTAGGTGGAAGTGCTAAGTCACAACATTGTAAAGGACAAGCCGCAGATATAGAAATACATGGCGTGTCTAATTTTGATCTTGCTAAATGGATTGAAAAGAATACTGATTTTGATCAAGTAATCTTAGAATTCTATACACCGGGTATACCAGACTCAGGTTGGGTACATGTAACTTACAACATAGCCGGCAATAGAGGCAAATCATTAACTGCTAGTAAAGTTGATGGCAGAACTCATTACTCACTAGGTCTTATCAAATGAGCAATCATCCTAATTGGGTTACTCCAGCCGGAAGTATAGGCGCATTCCCGTCACAAGTTCCGATGTCTTTTACATTTGAAGCAACTCCAGAACTACCTGCAACTTCAATTGCTTATTCAGTATTAAGTGGCACAATACCAACTGGATTATCTTTAAATAGTGAAACAGGTATCTTATCAGGTACACCGGGAGTTGTTGGTGAAGATACTACATACAATTTTGCTATAAGAGCAACAGATGATTTTACAGGTGATGCTCAACAGATAGCAGACAGAACGTTTAGTACGATTATAAGTGGTGTTGCTACTCCTACTTTTACTACCCCAACAGGAACAATTTTAAATTCAAATGATAGTGTATGGCGAGAACTACAAATAACATACACAAATCCAGTACCTACTAATCCAATAACGATTAGACGAGTACAAGGGCAATTGCCACCTGGACTAGAAATTAATGAATTAGGATTAATTAGAGGTTATCCAGAAGCACCTGTCATTAGTATTAATTATGTTGCTGTAAACACATCAGCACTTGCTATATCATCTAGTGTTTTGACAGTGTTGAGTACAACAGGGTTTGTTAAAGAAAGACCTATTATCTTTACTGGTGCACTCTATGGTGGACTCGTAGCAAACAGAACATATTTTATCAAAGATATTATAGATGCAACAACGTTTACAATATCAGGCGCACGTGGTGGTACACAAGAAATTTTAGTCGATGGTGCTGGAACATTCGGAGCATCATTACCACAAATTCAAACAGGTGAACCTACTGTACAAACATACTCATTTACTTTAGAATTATCATCACCATTAGGAAATGCATTAGAATCATATAACATTGTTATTGCTAATCAGAATGCACCGATCAGTGCAGGTGGCCCTGGCTTCCCGGGCAATAGCAGAATACCTAGTATTTTAAACACAAGACCTGCAACATTCGATGTTGCGGCAAATGATCCAACTAACTATGGTTATTATACATTCCCTAATGATGATCCAAATACTACATATCTTCCTAGTGCAGAAGCAAACATCGGTACATTTAAAAGTGGAGAATACTTTTCATGGAGAATGTTAGGTAAAGACTTTGACGGAAATGCATTAGAGTATCAATATACTGATTTACCCTTAGGACTAGTAGGGGATTCAGTAACAGGATGGATCACAGGAACGCCTACAATCGCCGCTGACAGCATTTCAAACTATACGTTTAGTGTTAACGTAAGAAAAGCAAGTTTTACATCTATACAAAGTTCTGTATTTAGATTTAAATTGACAGTAGCAAATGACATATTAGGAACAGTTACATGGGTAACACCTAGTGATCTAGGCAAAATGAACAACAGTGAAACATCTATCTTAGCAGTTAGTGCAACTAGTGATGTTGAATTAAGTTACAGAGTTACATCTGGAACACTACCTCCTAACTTGCAGGTATTAGATAACGGTGAAATATCAGGCACAGTTGCATATCAACCTAATGATACGTTTACAAACCCAGATTCTGAAACTGACTTTACATTTACAATTGAAGCATACTCAGAACTTTATCCTGTAATACAGGCTAGTAGAACATTCTCATTGACTATTGTACAAGAGTTTAATCAACCTACTGATACATTATATATTAAATGTGTGCCTAGTGTTGCAGATAGAAATGTTATACAAGGATTACTTACAAACACAACACTTATCCCCACAGCAGATTTATATAGACCTGAAGATGTTAACTTTGGTAAAGCAAGTAACATTACATATGAACACGCATATGGTATATATGCAAGTGACTTTGAAGAATATGTTGCGGCTATTGACAAAAATCACTATTGGAGATATATTACATTAGGTGAATTAAAAACAGCAGTTGCAAAGAACAATAAAGGTGAAATTGTATATGAAGTCGTTTATTCTGAAGTACAAGACAATCTACTTAATCCTAAAGGAAAAAGTATCAGTGAAGAAATAATATGGCCAAGAAATATACCATTGAATAAAGGACCTTGGTACACAAGTGTTACTGATATCTATGCAAGTTACATCAATACTACCCCTGAGGGGCAACAGATCCAAACACAAGAGACGTTTGAAGATCAATTAGTGATATCAGAAGATGGATTAAACTTATTAACAGAAACAAGTCAACCTACATACTATACAAGTTTAACACCTGGGTATGCAAGAAACTTGTTCCCTAACTCATTGCCAAATATGAGAAACAGAACAGGCGAAAACTTAGGCCAAGAGTTTGACTTTAGATTGTTACCAGATTGGATGACTAGTCAACAAGCAAACGGTTCAACATTAGGATATACTCCTGCTTGGGTCATTGCATACTGTAAGCCAGGAACTGCTGATACAATTAAAAACAATATTGAAACATTATGGGTAGATCCTTTAGGAAGACCATATACACTAAACACAATTAACTTCCAGTTAGATAGAATTACAGTAGATAAATCAATTACATTTGACTTTGATAATAACACTACTCCTCCTGCATGGACAGGACTACCTAGTGCAAGTCCAGAACCTAATCCTATCGATTCTAAAGATTTTCATGTCTTATTTCCTAGACGTACTATCTTACCAGACGAAGGAAATGTATCTGGGTAATTTGAGTTGATAAATAGTATATTGAGAGATTAAATAAATTATGAGTACAATTAATACAAACGGAATAGACGGAAATTATCCTACCCCGGGACAGAATAACAGTTCTCAAGGGTTCAGAGATAATTTTACATCTATCAAAACCAATTTAAATACTGCCGGTACTGAGATTACAGAACTGCAGGATAAGGCTGTACTTAAACAGGCTCTAAACAATATTACATTAGATAATAACATGGCTAATACTTTAATTAGTAATGCCGCTATTAGAACGTTTCGTAATACTACATATAATTTAGGTAATAACGTATCAGGTACAGTCGTTGTTGATTGTACATTAGGTGACGTACAGTTTGCTACTATTACAGGCAACACTACATTTCAATTTGCAGGTTGGTCACCAACTAATACGAAACATACAATTACTTTAGACTTAACAGTTGCAAATACAGAAGCATTTTTAATCTTCCCATCAGAAGTTGTTGAAAGTGGAGACATTTTAGAAAACAACACAACTGTCGGTGGCAACTTAGCAATTGCTAAGGCTCCGCATGATGTAACTAATTTAGTCTACGATTTTTCTACAGTTGATTGTGGTAATACAATCTTAGTAGAACCAGTTAACAGAAGTTATCAAATATCACAAGTCGAAGTTAGAGATGCAATTACTCCTACAGGTTATGTAGGTGACAGAAACGGTGATATCGCAGTTGCTAAAGTTATTGAACCACAAACTGTTACAGAAACACAAGCAACAGGTGATTTGATGATCACAGATAATACAACAGGATTCTATATTGGTATGCCTGTTGAGTTTACAAGTCAAAATGGTAATACAGTCTTTGGTGGAGTATCTTCGGGTACAGATTATTTCGTAACATCTGTAACACTTGATACTAATTTTTCAGTCAGTGCAACACTAGGTGGTGCCAATGTTACTTTAACAGATGTAACAAGCACAATGCAAGTATCTCCAGTACAATATATCTATCATGCTACTGGAACGTATGACAGTACAGCAACTACTGCTAACGTACAAGCAACTACTACTACAGCAGATCAAATTGAGTTCACAGCAACAGTACCTAACATCGCATCATATGGGTTAAATCAACCTATTGTATTTACTGGTAACGAGTCAGAATTATCTGCAGGTGGACTTGAAGCAAATACTACTTACTATGTTGGTACTATTGATACCAGTGGTGCAAACACGAAGATATCAGTTAGTCGATCACGTACAAACGGTGTAGCAGATGCTAATGTAACATTAACAACGAGCAGTACTTATACTGCAACATTAGCAACTATCTATACTCAAGGACATGATATCTGGAAAAGAGTCAAACTAGATTCATTTTAAGAGGTAGGCTATGTCAGGCATGCATCATCCATTTATAAGTGATCTTTCAGACAAGAGTATCGAAGATTTACAAGAAGCAATATCTGATCTTACTCAAAAAATTACGTTTGCACACCGCACACAGAATCAACCTATGATTCATCAACTAGACATGATTATGAATAGTTACAAAGACGAACAAAAGAAAAAACTAGATAAATTGTTTGCTGAAAAAGACATCGGCGACAGTATACATGTAGATAGGAAATAGTATGAGCACCAGAATCGAAAGAGATTTAGGCTTTGCTACTGCAATACATTTTTCAGATACTTTTATACTTAATGAATACCTTATGACTCTTTCTATGTTAGTAGAGACAGAAGACATTACAGAACAGAACATTGCTTTAGAACGTCTTTTACATTTCGTTGGATATGTACTAAACAATTGTATCTTTATTAATCAAACCGATACTAAAGCAAGTAAAAAATACAAAGAAGCAGGCATCAGAGTTTGTGAACTACCAGACGATCCATTCGATCAAATTATTTCTATGGCACTATTGCAAAAATTCAATTCTATTTGTGAAGGTAGAATCAAAGTTACAGATTGTACACTAAGTTCTAATCTAAGTGAAGGTGTTCGTTTCTGTACAGTATCAGAAGTTGTAGAAAATAATATAGATCAAGACCATCACAAGTGGTGGAACTGTAGTACATTATGTATCGAACACTCTAAACCAATCGATGACGATAACAATATTGTCAAACTTTTTTCTAATGATGAATGGGAAAAACTATCACTCAACTTTGCTAAAAAGGGCAAAAAATCTAGTAGTACTTGAACCTTTTTACTTGCATTACGCATATATTAGTGTATAATATATTATATGATTAATGATTACTACGGACGTCCTATCTATACTGAACGAGATTTAGTAGATATCTATATGAAAAATCCTAGTCAAAGTTTAAAGAACACATTGACGGATAAAAAGATAGAGATAGACCCTGCACTAGAAATAAAAGATGTTCCTAATCTGATTGAACACACATTAGCACAAGTTTCAGTTGCAGATTTCGATGAAGAAATGAGAAACAAATGGCATATGCCTCAAAAGTACAGAGAGTTAGATATTGCCAAATGGTTATTAGAACAATGTCAACATGAAGAAGAAATTCAACGTGTGGGCAAAGAGTTATTATTATATCAAAAACGAGGACAGTTTTTACTTTTACAGTATATGAAATATCTTGTTGATTTAATGAGAGACAATGATATTGTATGGGGTGTAGGAAGAGGATCTAGTGTATCTAGTTTTGTTTTGTTTTTGATCGGTATTCACCGTATAAATAGTATCTACTACGATTTAGATGTCGAAGAATTTTTAAAATAGGATAATAATATGGGAAGAGTATACAAAACAGCCAAAGGCAAATCATTAGACATGGCGTCTTTGATTGCAAAACACGAAAAAACACGTGCTGTTAGTAATATCAATTCAATCAACTCAAGAGGTGATGAAATTGATCACAATGGTAATGTTGTGAGACCTAACAATCAAAGAGTAGCGGACTCTTATGCATCACAAGTGGGAACACAGGGTGCAGTAAGTGTACAAGAACGTCCTGAAAATCCAAACATTAGTAAAAGTGCAAATCCAAATGCGCCTTTATCACCTAAACAAAAGAGAGAACTAGACGCCCTAGAAAAAGAAGCACAAACACAAGAGTCAGGTCAGATTGAAGAACCTGTAGTACAGGCGCCGACTCCGGCTCCCGTTGAAACTCCTATGTTAGACAAGTTAGTAGAAGAATCAAAACCTGTCATTGAAGAATATGTTGCACCCATCGAACAAGAGATTGCTCCTTTCCCAATTGATGAGCCTGAAGAATTTGTAATGAAGTCAGCAGACGAGGCTCCAGATAGTTTCGGTGCAGAAGATGCAGAACTACATCCTGAAGAGGCTGAGTTAGCAGATTTAGAAGAAGACTTTGATATTGAAGCAATTAAAAAAGCGGCATTAGAAAACATTGTAACAGAAAAACCAAAAGCAAAATCAACCAAGAAGGGCAAGAAGTAAATGGCAATAGGACTTAAATCTAATATTAATCGTATTCAATGTAAGAACTTGAGAGCAATTTCTGATAAGATTATCGTACATGGTATGGAGTTTGGTGGACAAACATTAGACTCTGGTATTATTCTAATGGACGATGATAAGAAATCACAAGGCATTAAGCCTCGTTGGGCACAAGTCTATTCGTTGGGACCAGATCATAACAGTGGATTAGAAGTAGGTCAATGGGTTATGATCGCACATGGTCGTTGGACACGTGGAGTAAACATTACTGACGAAGAAGGTGACAAAACAATTCGTTGTGTTGACCCTAAAGACTGCTTGTTAGTAAGTGATGAACCACAAACTAATATGGCATATGGAGATAAAGAAGGAGCATAGTTTCAGAGTTCTTTAGTTGTGTGTTCATGTGAATGCACAATTGAAAAATTTAAAGGAGACTATATGAAATTTTTTATTTTTACACTAGCACTAGTTTCATTCGGTGCGACTGCTCAAACTGTTATCAACTATGAAGATGGTTCGTCATACACATTAGAAAATGGAGAAAACATTTTCGTATCTTATAATGAAAATCTTTGGCTACGTCAATTGTATTCTAAAGGTGATGTGTATTTTCGTAAACAAATACCATGGCCCAAAAGAGATCATGTACCAGACCCAAATGAAGGTGTAGTACAAAGTGACCATGAATGGTGTCTATCATATGCACCTTGGTCAGAAGGATATACATTTGAAATGGTTCGTTGGCAACAAGTATGTGATTCAAATAATGATGGAGTCTATGACGAAAATGATACTGTCTGGGAAGACTAAAATAAAGGGCACATTGTTGCCCTTTTTATTCAATTAATGATTGACATCTACTCATTAATCCTATATAATATCAGTATTAAATCAAACTCAATGAGGTATTAATGAAGAATCAGTTGTGGGTAGAGAAGTATCGTCCTAACTCTGTAGAAGATTATGTCTTTACAGACCCAATTCAGAAAGAACAAGTTCAAAACTGGATAACAGAGGGTAGTTTCCCTCATCTGTTGATGTCTGGTGACCCCGGTACTGGTAAGACTACACTAGCAAAAGTGTTGATCCACGAACTAGGTGTTGAAGAATATGACGTATTAACGATTAACGCATCACGTGAAAATGGTATTGACATGTTACGTGATAAAATTAATGGCTTTGTGCAGACTATGCCGTTCGGCAAGTTCAAGGTCGTGTTGTTAGACGAGGCTGATTATTTAACTCAGCCCTCGCAGGCAGCCTTAAGAAATGATATGGAAGCATACCATGAGACTGTAAGATACATTCTCACTTGTAACTATGCCCATAAGATCATTCCTGCACTAAAGTCTCGTTGTCATCAATATCATATTGCTAAGCCTGATATGACAGAGTTTACAGCAAGAGCGGCAACTGTGCTAGTTACAGAGAATGTTGAGTTTGAATTAGATGTATTAGATACATATGTTCGTGCAACTTATCCTGACTTACGTAAGTGTCTCAATCAATTGCAAGTAAACAGCGGTTCTGGCGCTCTCAGGGCCCCTCAGAGTGAAGGCCAGAGTGAAGATGAACTCTTAGTCGAAGCAACAAATCTGTTTAAAAGCGGCAAATTAATAGAAGCAAGACAACAATTGATGCAGTATATCGCATTGTATCCTACTCGTATCGAAGATACATATCGTTGGATGTATGATAACTTAGACTTGTTCGGTGCAAGTAATGAAGAACGTGATGCAAACATTATTGTCATTAGAAATGGTCTTGCAAATCTTCCTTTAGTAGGTATCCCTGAGATATCATTGGCCGCAACTTTAGTTGAGTTGACTTCTTAACAGTATAAATATTCGATATGAGATACTTATTAATACAATACATTCGCAAACCAAATGGTCAGATAGACGAATTGGTGCAAACTTCACGTAAACTCAAAAAGTCAGACATGAATACAAAAAATGTGATTATGGATTATTCTGATAATTCTATTCACAAATGTGTGATTGAAGGTAACAACCATGATACTACATTTGAGCAGATGTCTACTTACTACAAAAGAATCTATCCTAAACTGATTGAGCAACTTGAAAAAGAAGCGCCAATCGAAAAGAAAGTTAAGAAGAAGAAAAAGTAGCAGACTTAATCGAAACTAGAAAGACCTTTTAGGGGCACAATCTTAAGTCTAAGTCGAAAGGGTCTTGCGACCCTTTCTTTTTGGTTTATATGGACCTATGAAATTATTGATACATCTTTAACACGTGTTCAATAATCTTGTGTCTCCGTATGTCTTTTCGATCAAATGTACATGCTGTCATGCCAGGTACTTTGTGTAGATCGATTCGTTCTTGCAAATCGAGGAGCCCGTTATCAAATGTTCTTCGGTCAGTCTGTTCAACATCACCATTGATTATGATTTTGCTACCTTCTGCAATCCTTGTCATTAACATTTTTATTTGTGACGGTGTTGCGTTTTGAGCCTCATCTAGTATAATCCAAGAGTGTTTGAAGTTTCTGCCTCGACAAAATGCTAAAGGTGTTATTTCAATTATTTGTTCCTTTAACATATATTCGATTTCATTCTGTGAATAATATTCACGTACTACATCAAATAAAGGTCTTACCCACGGTTCCATTTTTGAGTTTAAGTCGCCTGGTAAAAAACCATGTTTTTCATCATCTACAGCCACTGCAGGACGTGTCAATAATATCTTATCGCACTGACCCGATCTTAATGCTCTCATTGCCGCCAACATTGCTAAGTAGGTTTTACCTGTTCCAGCAGGGCCACTAGCCATAACGATATCTGTTTCAGGGTCATTTAATGATATAATATATTTTTCCTGATTTATGCTCTGAGGCACTAATTCGATTGGTCTACGTGACTGTTGCTTTTTTCTATACTTGCTAAAGTCGATGGATTTTGAGGCGTTCATAAAGAACGTGTCCTCGGCTGAGTGTTGTGCTTCCCTGTGTCTGTATGGTTCATGTTTTTTCCTTAATGCGCCTGTTTTGCGTTTACTCATATATAATTCCTATATTTAAAATGAAATGAGAAAATCGTTTCTCATTAAATACTTACTGGATTCAGGCATGTAAAAAGTATGAGGATGAGGAATAGCCGTTTTATGATAAATACTAGCATCCAGCAGTACTATCGTAAAAATCTTTTGCGATCTCGGAGAGATAAATACTAGTATGACTAAAGCAATTACAGGCGACAATCTTGCTTCCGCACAGGCAAACGCATTCTTTAAAGACATTGACTTTATTAGCATTGTAGATACTATTAAGAACATCTATATGTCTGATGGATCGATGAACACTTTGCTGGACTTTGAACGAGTTTTAGACGAAGCAGATATCTATGCATATAGAAATTGGATTAACGGAGAACTTGTACAAGGACCAGATGTAGGGCGTTACTCATGTAAATGTTCTTTTATGTGGCCTTATAAATTAATGCCTGATCCAAGAGCCGCATTAAGACTTACAGCAATCGGTTGTAATGTTAAAATGATGAAATCTAAAATTGAAGTTCCTGTAGCAGTCACATCATATGAAGACTTTCAATCAGGAAGTCGTTATCCTAAAATGCAAGAAAACAAAGTTTGGTTTATGCAAATCGAAATACCTTTTGAATTGATGGATGACATTAAAGAAGGTAGTGTTGACATTGCAGAAGACACAATCGATCTATCAGAAATTGAAGATGCATACGACAATGACTTAGAGCAAACAAAATCAGATGATGATGCAGGTGCAGATGACATGATGGCAGCCGATGATGTAACAGCAGGCGGCCCAAATGATGGCGGAGCATTTCAAATCTAATGACTATAATTACTGAAAGTTTAAACTACTTAGATATGGAAGGACAAGTTTTTCCTATCGTTTCTGTTGACGAATATGCCGCTAAGATGGGTGCAGACAAAGATATTGTTACAGTAACTTTTATGGTTAAATCAAAATTAGTTGCAGACGATTTAGTAACATGGTTTGAAAGAGGATATGATTATATCTTAGATGCAAGTATTAGTGAAGGCGAACTTGAAGTCAACAAATGGTTAGTGTTCGTTGAAATGGAAAGACGTTCATGGGTAGCACGTAGATTGATAGGACTGATTAGAGATTTAGAAACATTGACAGGTATGCCTGTAGAAGAATATACTCTGAATATTGATACTGAAGAATACCCAATGGAAATAGATATTATGAAACAAAAAATTATCTTAAACCCAGCCAAATATGAGATCGAAAAAGAAGTCGAAGTTGAAGAAGAACTTAATGAAATGAGACTTAAAGCAGGTTTAGATCACAAAGAATCTGAAACTCCCAAAGACGAATATATCAAATCACTACAAGCAACTGCCGGCATCTAACGGGCAAATAAACAGTTGACTTTCATAAGTATGGCTGTTATAATATAGCATGGATTACTATCACACATTAGGTGTTAATCACACTACCGATGCAAAAGGCATTAAAAATGCATATCGCAAACTTGCATCCAAACATCATCCTGATAAAGGTGGTGACCAAGAAGAATTTAAGAAAATTCAAAAAGCATACGAAACTTTGAGTGATCCACAAAAGAAAGCAGAGTATGATAATCCTAATCCTTTTGGTGGACAGAATCCGTTCGGTGGTAATCCTTTTGAAGATATCTTTGGTGACATCTTTGGTCAACGTAGACAACAGCAACGTCAACCACATAGACCAATGTTTAGAACTCAACTCAACATTACACTACGTCAAGCATATACAGGAGATACACAGACATTAGAACTTAATACTCCGCAAGGTAAAAAAGTAGTTAATGTTAATATTCCAAGAGGTGTGCAATCTGGTCAGCAAACAAAATATGATAATCTTGTACAACCTAATAGTTCATTAGTAATTGACTTTCATGTTATGAATGATTCATGGTTTGAAAGACACGGTAATCATCTTATGTGTGGACATAATATTTCTGTCTTAGATTTGATTGTAGGAACAACGTTTAACTTTACTACTATCTCTGGGAAAGTTATGAAAGTTAAAGTAGCAAGTGGTACACAACCTAATACACAAATCAAGTTATCAGGACAAGGCATGCCTATTTCTGATAGAAGAGGTCCTACTGTTAATTCTGGGCAATTTGGTGACCAAATCATCTTGCTAAAAGGTATCATTCCTGATACTATAGAGCAAGGTGTCATTGATGCAATCACCAAATATAAAGATATACAAGATTTAAAGAAGAACTAAATAAATATAGAGGAACTAAAATTTGAATACATCACCAGAAATCGAAAACATTATCTCTAGGGCGGTAGAGACTGCAAAGTCTTTAAACCACGAATATGTTACCATTGAACATTTATTACACTCATTAGTAACACATCCGCCTTTTAAGAAAGTATTAAATCAATTTAATGTTGACACTGACTTAATGATCGGAGAGATAGAAGCATATCTTAATGGACTACATGCTATTGAGTCTAAAGATCCAGAGTGCGTACCTAAGAAAACTAATTCATTAGAACGTGTAATGAACAGAGGAGTAACTCAAGTTCTATTCACAGGACGTAGACAAGTTACAACAATGGATTTATATCTTTCGATTGCGACTGAGGGTAACACTCATGCACATTACTTCTTATTGAAGTATGGTGTAAACAAAACACAATTCATTGAATTCTGGCAGAAAAATTACAGACACCAAGATGCACAAAGTATCGGTTCAGATCAAGCAGATGAAATTTTAGAAGAATACACAACTAATCTAACTCAGATGGCTAGAGACGATAAACTAGAACCTGTTATAGGTCGTGTTAAAGAGATTGATGACATTATCAATGTACTAGCAAAACGTTTCAAAGCAAATGTATTGATGGTAGGTGATCCGGGTGTAGGTAAAACTGCAATCGCAGAAGGTATTGCATCAGCAGTTGTCAACAAAGAAGTACCTGAGTTCTTAGATGGACATGAAGTCTATTCATTAGAGATTGGTAACTTACTTGCTGGATCAAAGTATCGTGGTGAGTTTGAAGAAAAAGTTAAAGAAGTCATTATGGCTTTAGAAGTTAAAAAGAATGCAATTTTATTCATTGATGAAGCACATACAATGGGTGGGGCAGGGTCAACATCGAATGGTTCAGTTGATTTTGCAAACATGATTAAGCCTGCTATTACTAAAGGCACACTTAAAGTTATTGCATCAACAACATGGGAAGAATACTATGAGTCGTTTGAGAAAGACAGAGCCCTCATGCGTAGATTCTATCGTGTTTCGATTGATGAACCAAGTGCAGATACAACAGTAAGAATTTTACGTGGATTATCAGAAAGATTAAATGACTTCCATGAAGTCAATATCACAGAAGAAGCCATTGAAGCAAGTGTTGAAATGGCTGACAGGTATATACACGAAAGAAAGAATCCAGACAAGTCAATTGACTTACTTGATGCCGCATGTGCAAAGCAACGTGTAGCAGAGAACAAAGGCGCAGATATAACTAAGTCTTTAATCTTTGATCAAGTAGAGAAGTTCACAGGCGTCCCTGCTGATAAACTTAAAGGGGACAATGTAGATCGTATTACTAACTTAGATGTTAATGTCAAAAGTAAGTTGTATGGTCAAGATGATGTAGTTGATAAAGTAATCGAAAGAGTTTATGTATCGTTTGCAGGAATCGGCAATGAAAGTAAACCTATCGCAAGTTTCTTATTTTTAGGCCCAACAGGCACGGGTAAAACAGAGTTGGCAAAACTGCTGTCTAGTAACTTAGATATGCCACTGCTCAAATACGATATGTCCGAGTATTCTGAGAAACACAGTGTAAGCAGTTTGATAGGTCCTCCCCCGGGTTACGTAGGCTTTAGTGATTCACAAGTACAAGGCGGACGTTTGATATCAGACTTAAGTAAACAACCTCATTCAATCATGTTGTTTGATGAAGTTGAGAAAGCACACCCTGATATCTTTAATATTTTCTTACAGATGTTAGACGAAGGTACGATTACTGGGTCTAATGGTAAGCAAGTATCATGTAAGAACTGTTTAATCATTCTCACATCTAACTTAGGTAGTGCAGATGGTGAACGTTCAAACATCGGATTCGGAGATACAGATAAAGTAGGTGAAGATGAAAAAGCAATGAAGCAATTCTTTAAACCTGAGTTTAGAAATAGACTTGATATGGTTTGTAAGTTTGGTAAACTTGATACTCTATCTATCAAAAAGATCGTTGTCAAATTTGTTGCTGACCTTCAGAAAGCACTTATCGAAAAACATAATATCACACTTAACTTTAGTGAACAGTCAATCGATCATTTAGCAGACGTAGGTTATGATTCTAAATTAGGAGCAAGACCACTAGCAAGAAAAATCGATGAACTTGTAAGAGTGCCTTTGAGTAAAAAGATTTTGTTTGAACAAATTAAAGATGCCAATGTCATGTGTCTAATTGACGATGATACTAAAGACATTGCATTTGCTTCAACGAAAAAACAAACTGCTCAGGTAGGTGACGATGGTATTATTGAAGTAGAGGGTCCAGAGTTACCATAATCTTAACTACAGACTATATAAGCATAAATACTCTTATAACACGGAGATAATTATGGCTAAGATAGTCGAAGATATGGTAGCAATCAAACTAAGCAAAATTGCAAAAGATGATGCACCAGAAGGTCAATCAATCATAACTGATGAAATTGCTTCTCAGTTAGAAGCAGTTGCACAAGAGTTAGTTGGTGAAGCAGTTATAGTAGAACTAGTAAGGGGATAATAATGTCACAGTCAACAATTCTTACATTATTACCCCAAACTACATACAATAACGATGGCACCGCTCAGCCATATGATGTAGTAGGTAATTCTGTACAAGGTGCATCTTATTACTTAGGTAATCAAGACCTACAAACTTTATCATACAATTTTTCAGAAGTGACAGGCAATCTAGTTATTGAAGCCGCACTTTCCAATCCTCCCTCTGAAGATGATTGGTTTAGAATCTGGGAAACATCAGCAAACAATACCTCAAACATTAATTCAAATACAAGTTCTTATACGAATTTAACAGGAAACTTTGTATTTTTAAGAGCAAAAATTAATGACTTTCAAAACGGTACTGTACAATACGTAAAAGTAAGTTACTAATATGGCAAATATTGTTATTATGCCCGGGGGTTTTCACCCATTTCATGCAGGGCACGCCGCACTTTATAATTCCATAAAACAAAAGTATGGTGAAGGTTCTGACATCTATGTGGCCGCTAGTAACAATCAAAAAGAAAGACCTTTCCCCTTTGAAATTAAAGAAAAATTAGCACAACTTTCAGGTGTACAACCAGGTGAGTTTGTGCAAGTTAAGTCTCCGTTTGTACCCAAAGAAATTACAGACAAATACGATCCAGACAAAGATACGATTGTTTTTGTACGAAGTGAAAAAGATCGCAATGAATATCCAAAGCCAGGCATGACAAAGAAAGACGGTTCACCGGGATACTTTCAACATATAGATACAGCACAAAGAGGTGCACAACCTTTTAGTAAAGTAGGTTACATGGATTATTTACCAGTTAAAGAATTTGCCGGCATTACTAGTGCTACACAAATCAGAGATACTTGGCCAAGTCTTAATGATGAACAACGAGAAGAATTTATAACTCACATCTATCCTAAACTAAAAGGTAATGATAAACTAATTAAAAATGTAGTTAAGTTATTAAGTAAAGGAATGTCTTTAAACGAAGGTTTAGCATACATTGATGATAAAGGAAACAGAGTAGATTATACAAGACCTGATTTGCCTACAGACATTGAAAATTTAGTAATCGATTGGTTTAATGACAGAGACAAATACACTAAAGCAACTCTAAAACAAAAAGGCTACACAGTAGACGTTGATGATAAAGTTAATAACATCGATGTAGTAGATAAGAAAGGAAGAAAGTATACTGTGTCAGTAGATGATGCTATGGGTAAACTAATACAACAAGCATACCAAGAACCTATAAACGAAGCATTTGTTGACCCAGATCAATCAAAGCAATATTGGAACCACGATGCACAAAAGATAGGTGTTGGTGGACAGATAGAGTTTCCACTTACAGACAAACCAAACTTAAACGGTAGAAGACAAGGATTCAATGAAGGTGAAGAAAGAAGTATCATTAGAGATGCCGCAATTGATGCTTTAGTAAATGCTTTTGAAGGACATGCAGATGAATTTGAAAGTAGAGAAGCAATAGAAGCCAATATCTACAATGAGTTATCTAGTTTAGATGTTGAAGATATCGTAGATCCAGAAATGGATCATCATGGTCAACGCATGGGCAACTTTGCTAGTGGTAGAGTTATAGATGTTGTTGATAGCAGTAGTGTAATAGATGAAGTTTTACAACAACTAAACTACTTTGACACAGACGATGATAGAAATTATGTCAGTGAATCGTTAAACAAGATTCGTGGCATGATCAAAGAAACTACAGACGAACAAAAATCTAGGTCAGTTGACTTACATCGCAAACTGTTTGAACTCATGGAAGAAGAAAAGAACAACGTTGTGAAACTTAGAGGCTTCGGTAGAGAAGCAGACAAACCTATTCCGGACATCAACAAAGTTAGAGCAGAAAAAGAAAGAGAACAAGAACGTGAAAACAATCGTTATAGTGAACAAAGACAAAAGCAAGATAATTATCTAACAGCAATACAAGAAATCTTATTTGGGTTACACGAAGAATTTGCTGAGATGGAACAGTTAGGTTTAATGCCTATAGAACTAAAAGATGCGTTTAATAATACAACACAACTTATCGATTTTATCTCAGACTACAAAGATTCAGAAGATCAAAATAACTTTCCATTCACTGAAGAAATGCTTGATAAACTACATCTTAAGACTGTTCAACTCAAAGAATACTTTGGTGGTTGGAGAGATACATCAGCACCTAGAGTATTAAGAAAACAGACCCCTAGACTAGATATTAACTCGTTTTGGAACACAACTGATTTGTCCGAAACCGCTGATTATATCGAAGAAAAATAATTCCATCACTCTAACCTATAGTAAATAATAGTAGTTATATACAAGCAACTACATTTATTATGAGGAGTTATTAAACAATGCCAAGTCGCAAAAAACCCGTCCCTAAGAAGGCGTCAAAGAAAGTTACGAAGAAGCAAGAAGAGGCTAATATCCCGTTAGATCAACTGAAAGAAGCAGTTGAAGAAATCAACGATAATCCCCCTCCTGCACCCGATGCTGGACAAGTACAAGTTAACGTAGATTTTCTACGTACAACAAAAGTTCACATCGCAATGCCATGTTACGGTGGTATGTTGACAGAATCTACATTCATGTCATTCATTAAATGGGCAAACACTGCTCGACAGTTAAACATTGACTGGACACTTGAAACAATGGTCAATGAATCATTAATCAGTAGAGCAAGAAATACATTGACTGCTAAGTTCTTACATATGGAAGAAGCAACTCACTTAATGTTTATCGATGCAGATATTGGTTGGGAGCCATGGCACTTACTAGTGTTACTCAACAGAGACGTAGATGTTATTGGTGGACTATATCCAATGAAGACTATGCCGATCAAGTGGGTAGTAAACGGATTTGAAGGTGCTGAAGAAGGCCCAGACGGATTCCAAGAAGTATCTAAAGCAGGTACAGGTTTCTTATTGATTAAGAAAGGTGTGTTTGAACAGATGAACAATCATCCTGCTGTGAAGCAATACAAAAATGATATCGGTTTAGACCCAATTTATGATCAATATCTAAAAACTTATTTTGACACTGCTGTCAGACAAAATCGTTACTATTCAGAAGATTGGACTTTCTGTGAGAACTGGCGTGACATCGGTGGAAAAATCTATATGGACAAACGAGTTCTGTTGAGACATTCAGGGTCATATGTATTCTGTATGGAGAATCAACAACACTTGCTTGACACCGTTGGACCCATGTATGTTCAACAAGAAGAAAATAAAAAGGCCGCAGGCCTAAATGCAGATTTAACTCCTAATGAAGACGGCAACGTCACATTAGATGTTAATGCTCCGTAAATATAGTTTCCTACTATATAACTAAGATAAAATTGCCCCTCTCCCAAGGGGCATTTTTTCCTACTCTATTCCTCTTTATTGATAAATACTTATATTAATTAAGGATTGTATCGATGAAATTCAACGAAATAACAGAAAATGCATCAGCAGGATCAACTGGAGCCGGCTCAGTTGCATCTGTAGCATCACCGATGAGTACTCAAACTCGCAATGCAAGTATTTATGGTGGGAAGAAGGCTGGGAACTTACTGACAGGTAAACAATCAAAGGGCAAATATGCTAATTCTGTCGAAGCACGTAAGCAAATGAAACTTAAAGAAGCAAATGTGACTGAAGAAGATGTGATGGAAAAAGAAGTTCTTATCATTCCCGGAGCAAATAAAAAAGATCGTAAGTCAGGCTTTGTAAAGCATGGCGAAAGCAGAATTGACCACGAAGTCAAAATGGCTAAGGCTGATTTATTTGCAACAGCAAAAAATGCACAAGAAATTATGATGTTACTTAAAGACCGAACTGAAGAAGACGGAATTAAAGGCTGGATGCAATCCTATATTACTTTAGCAAACGATTACCTTAACTCAGTTGCAGAATCATTACAATATGAAATGCAAATGCATGAAGATCAAGTTGCCGCATATGGCAATGGTGCAGATGATCGTATCAACACAAGAAATAAATTAGACAAAGAACCATATGGTGGACCTAGTTCAAGTTCTCCCGGCGGTGCTTTACAATCAACAGTGGGCGGAGCATAATGAGTTCAATATTAGAAGGTGCTGATAAAGCATATTTAAGAGAGTACAATGAATCTGAAGACGAGAGACGTTTAGATGCATTACAAGACTCCTTAGGTAGTATTAGACAAGCAACAAAAGGTGGAAAGTATCTTGGTGATGATGTCATACAAATTATGATAGCAGTACAAAACTTTGCAGAAAAATTAGGCATCGATCCTAAAGAACTAGACTATGCAGAAGACCAAGTTAGACAAGCACAAAACAATTTAGAATCTGCTATTTACGGATTAGAAGAACCTTTCACTGATATGATTAGTGCATTACAAAGCAGAATAGATGATGCAAGAATGGATGCTGAAGATGACTTAGAAGAAGGTCAACGTTGTTGGAAAGGTTACAAAAAGAAAGGTACTAAAAAAATGTTTGGCAAGACTGTCAACAATTGTGTCAAAGCAGATGAATCAGTAGAATTTGATCAAGGTGCATTCGATAACATCTTTAAACCAAGAATACAATACAAACAAGACAAGAAAAGAGAGCCAAGACCCTACGACAATCATCCTACTAAAAGATCACCTCAGCCTTATGACAAAGGCCCAAATAAAGATGAGAAATTAAAAGAGTTTCAAAGAGGTTCGTTTGATGATGACAAACCTAAAAGACCTAAGAAAGGTAAACTTGTAACTAAAGACGGACAAGAAGTTGTTCTACCTTTAAGAACACAAGACTTTAGAGGTGATGAAGTGATTGTCACTGGATACCAAGCACCTCATAAGTACGGTTCAACAGGAAGAATCTATACTGATGACGGCATGAGTTACTTCCCAAGTGTAGTAGATTTAAAAATTATAGACCACGACTTTAGTGATGACGTAGATGAAAGCAGAACTAAAAAATCAAGCATTGGCTCAGTGATGGAAATGTATGATGACGTTTTATACTTAATGTATATCGACGGTAAATTAGCAATGCCTAGTCCGATCGAAAAGAAAGATATGAACAAGTACGAACGTCTTATTTTAAATGTGTTGCCAGGATCAGAAGTTAAATTTAAAGGTACACCAAGACATCATTATTCTGCTGAAGAATTAGCAGAAGGCAAAGGTGCTATTCGTAAAACACTAGCAGGTATTTTACTACTAGGCGGCTTATTAGGATTAAACAATCATCAAGCACAAAAAGTATATGATCAAAGTCATCAGTTGCAACAGTTAACACAAGTTTATATGGTTGCAAAAGATAGAGGTGATGAAGCAAAAATGAAAGACGTTAAAAGACGCATTGGTAATCACAAAATGAGACTTGACTTAGGTAAAGGCGATGTTGATTTTGATGGACGCCCAGGTGACGATGATATTAAAGATATAGATTATATCAACCCAATTGAGGAAAGATAATGGAAGACTTGAATAATTTTTTAAAAGATGCAATAGCATCAGACGAATATACAGAACATACTGTATCTCTTAATGAAGATTGTGAATTTATTAACGGCGCATTCTATGAAGATTTTATAACAGAAGCAAATGTTAAAGTAACTGTTTTAGAACATGATGTTGATGAACCATCAGTAGTATGGAATATCACATTCACATGTGGAGATAAAGTGCTTAGTAAAACTGTAGGCTTAAACGAAGAAGCAGAATTTGAATGGAGTATCATTAATCCAGAGGTAGAAGAAGGCGTAGA